>Ga0207720_101072_pt1 | contig 11729 bp, 7 predicted proteins | sample A23P2SouthBayCA_2_FD_187751 | JGI IMG/M metagenome (GOLD analysis project Ga0207720, IMG submission 187751) | Aerobic enrichment media microbial communities from Eden Landing Ponds, California, USA - A23 E3 (2) (SPAdes) | ecosystem: Environmental > Aquatic > Marine > Unclassified | place...
CGTCGGGGCCGCGGCCGGCTACAACCTCGCGCTGCGGGACGTGGTCGACGAACTCGTCTTCGTGGACATTCCGGACCAGCGCGAGACGACGATCGGACAGGCCGCCGACGCGAACCACGGCGTCGCCTACGACTCGAACACGACCGTCCGACAGGGCGACTACGCGGACACCGCGGGCTCCGACGTCGTCGTGATCACCGCCGGCATCCCGCGCAAGGAGGGCCAGACCCGGATCGACCTGGCGGGCGACAACGCGCCGATCATGGAAGACATCGGCGCCTCCATCGCCGAGCACAACGACGACTTCGTCACCGTCACCACCTCGAACCCGGTGGATCTCCTCAACCGCCACCTGTACGAGGCGGGGGACCGCGACCGCCACAAGGTGGTCGGCTTCGGCGGGCGGCTCGACTCCGCGCGCTTCCGCTACGTCCTCTCCGAGCGCTTCGACGCGCCCGTGAAGAACGTCGAGGCGACGATCCTCGGCGAGCACGGCGACGCGCAGGCGCCCGTCTTCTCGAAGGTGCGCGTGAACGGCCGCGACCCGAGCTTCGACGCCGACGAGAGAGAACAGATCCTCGAAGACCTCCAAGAGTCCGCGATGGACGTGATCAGCCGGAAGGGTGCCACGCAGTGGGGCCCCGCGACCGGCGTCGCGCACACGGTCGAGGCCATCCTCAACGACACCGGCGAGGTGCTCCCCTGCTCGGTCGTGCTCGACGGCGAGTTCGGCTACGAGGACACCGCGCTCGGCGTCCCCGCGAAGCTCGGATCGAACGGCGTCGAGGAGGTCGTCGAGTGGGACCTCGACGACTACGAGGCCGACCTGCTCGACGAGGCCGCCGAGAAGCTCTCCGAGCAGTACGAGAAGATCGCTTAAAAGGCAGACCGAACCTCGTCGGTCGTCGACCGCGACACGATCTCACTCTCCCGATTTTTCCGTGACGCTGGTCAGAGTTCGCGACAGCGATGCGTGATCGCTTATAAACAATGTGCGGTGGCGCGCGCCTCCGAGCGCCCCTAGGGCGCGAGGAGCGCCGCGCGAGGGAGTCGCGACCGTAGGGAGCGACGAGGCTGGGGAGGTGTGAGGTGCGGTGTTTTGCGGTGCGGGGCGGGACTCAAAGGGGCAGCCGCGAGGACGGCGCAGGCGACGCAAGCACCACAACGAGGGAGCGCTAGCGACCGAGTGAGGAGCACAGCGAGCGTGCGCCGTCCTCGTGGCTGGGGCTTTGGAGGTGTTCACCGTCGATCTGCTGTCAGTTATTTATAAGCGAGTGACTAGTTCTTTGGAGCCATTCACTAGACCATCATTCCCCCCGCCCTCGACCGATCGAAAGCGACTCGACGCCGCCGACCCACTCGTCACGTATGAGCGAGACGGACGCCTCGGAGCCCGTCCCCGTCACGGTGTACACCCGCGAGGACTGCTCGCTGTGCGAGGTCGCCCGCGAGACCATCGAGGAGGTCGCCGCCGGCCTCGATCTGACGATCGATCTCGACATGGTCGACGTCGACGAGGACCCCGAACTGGCCGAGGAGTACGGCGAGCGCGTCCCCTACGTGCTCGTCGACGGCCACCCGGCGTTCAAGTACGAGGTCGACGAGCGGGAACTGCGGCTGAAGCTTTTGGCGGCGTCCTGATCGACTTTTAAAAGAATCCGAAAATCGCTCTGCCTGGCGCCGGCTTACTCGTCCGCGTCGATCGTCTCCGCTTCCGCGCCGGGGGCGTTCCGCTTCACCGACGTGACGCCCTCGACCGCGTTCGACCGGGAGGCGTACCCCTGCCCGGAGTCCGCGACGATGTTGCCGTTGCGGTGACGGAGCCGCCAGCGCCACTCCTCGGCGGCGTCCTCGTAGATCTCGAAGGCGGCGTTCCCGACCTCCAGCACGTCGGCGTCGGGGGCGTACTCGCGGACGCGCCCGATCGCGTCCCGCGCGTTCGACTTGGAGGCGTACCCCTCGCCGCCGTCGGCGATGATGTTGCCGTTGCGGTGGCGAAGCCGCCAGCGGTACTCCTCGGCGGCGTCCTCGTACAGCTCGAAGGTCGCGTTCCCGCTCCCGCTCTCGCTCTCCTCACCGTCCGTGTCGAGGGCGGCGTCGGCGGCGTTCGAGCGCACGCTGTCGAGCCCCTGCCGGGCCTTCGACCGGGAGGAGTACCCCTCCCCGGAGTCGGCGAGCACGTTCCCGTTCTCGTGGATGAGCCGCCAGCGCCACTCGCCGCCCGCGTCGCGGAACACCTCGAAGGCGGTCGGGTCGACCCGGAGGTAGTCCGCGGCGGCGACGTGGTCGCGGACTCGGCCGAGCGCGCGCTTCGCGTTCGACTTGGAGGCGTACCCCTCGCCGGAGTCCGAGATGACGTTCCCGTTGTCGTGGCGGAGCCGCCAGCGCCACTCGGCGCCGGCGTCCTCGAACAGCTCGAAGGTCGCCTCGCTCGCGATCGCCTCGTCGTCGCTCGGGACGGCCACGTCCGGATCCGCGGCGTCCGCGGGCTCGGGGCCGTCGTCGTCGGCGACCGACTCGGCCTCCGCGACCGGGGTCTCGATCCGGAGGATCCCGGCGCCGAGCGCGTTCCGCCGCACGCTGTGGAGCCCCTTCTGGGCCTTTCCGCGGCTGCTGTATCCCTGTCCGGCGGTCGCGATCACGTTGCCGTTGCGGTGGCGGAGCCGCCAGCGCGGCTTCCCGCCCGCGTCCTCGAACAGCTCGAACCGCGCCTTGCTCTCGCGCAGCGCCGCGGTCTCCGCGCGGGCCGCGTCGAGCTCCGAGTCGGCGGTCGACAGCTCCTCGCGGGTCGCTTTCAGATCCTCCCGAGCCGACTCCAAGTCCGCGCGGGTCGACTCCAGGTCCGACTCCGTCGCTTCGAGTTCGGCGCTCGTCTCGTCGCGCTCGGCGGTCGCGGCCGCCGTCTCGCTCCGCATCCGCTCGTAGTCCTCGTAGACCGGGTCCGACAGGAGCGGGACGACGGTCCCCGCGAGTCCGATGAGCCCGAGTCCGACTCCGTACACGGCGATCACGGCAGTCTCTCCGGAGGCGGTGGACCAGCCGTCCGGGAAGATGCTCACGAACCAGACCACGCCGAGGACGCTAACTGCCGTCCCGAGGTAGCCGAGGGACGTCCCCGCTCGTCGGAGCGGGAAGCGGATCACCGCGCCGAGCATGATGAAGATCGGGGCCAGCGCCGCGAGCGCATAGCCGAGCCCGCGGGAAACGGTCGCTTGATCCGTGAGGAAAAAGAGAACGACCCCGGCCAGCCCGAGCAGCACGCCGAACCCGAACAGCCAGAAGCCGTTCACCTCGTCGTCGGTCGTCGGAGTCCCGATGCGCTGTGCGTACAGCCCGCCGGGAGACGCAGATTGCTTGTCATTTGCCATGAGCATGAACTCAGCCGCCGACCGGTTATAGGTATGGGTGAGAATAGTAAACATGGACTGCGACGGACGCTCGGGGCCGATCGCTTCCGATCCGACGTGACGACCCGCTCGTTCTCGCCGCCGCCGTCGAACGCTCGTTTTTAACCCGAGCCGACACAACGATCGGTCGATGACGAGCGCGCACTCCGGGTCGTCGCCTCGGTACGCGGACCCGGACGAGAACCCCTACGTGGAGGATCCGTCGACCGACTTCGAGCCGGTCGCGGACCTTTCGCCCGAGGCGGCGGCCGAGCAGGCCGCCCTGCTCCGGGCGGCAATCCGCGAGCACGACCATCGGTACTACGTCGAGGCTGACCCGCTGATCTCCGACGAGGCGTACGACCGGCTGTTCGCTCGGCTCGAGAAGCTCGAAGACGCGTTCGGCCTCCCGACCGAGAACTCGCCGACCCGCCGCGTCGGCGGCGAGCCGCTCGACGAGTTAGCGACGGTCGAGCACGTCGCGCCGATGCGCTCCATCGACAATTCGACCGAAGCCGAGGCGGTCCGGGAGTTCGACGAGCGCGTTCGGACGGGGCTCGACGACGAGGGGTTCGACCCGGACGCGGTCGAGTACGTCTGTGAGCCGAAGTTCGACGGGCTCTCGGTCGAGGTGCTCTACGAGGACGGCGAATACGTCCGCGCCGCCACCCGCGGCGACGGGACCGCGGGCGACGACGTGACCGAGCAGGTCCGGACGGTCCGGTCCGTCCCCGGGAAACTGCTCGGCGACCCGCCCGCCCGGCTCGCGGTCCGCGGCGAGGCGTACATGCCCCGAGACGCCTTCGAGGCGTACAACGAGGAACTGATGGAGCGCGGCGAGGAGCCGTTCGCGAACCCCCGCAACGCCGCCGCCGGGACCCTCCGCCAACTCGACCCGTCGGTCGTCGCGGAGCGCCCGCTCGACGTGTTCTTCTTCGACGTATTGGGGTGGGAGACCGGCGGTGGAGGCGCCGAAGCCGACGCCGATGAAGTCGGCGCCGCTCCCTCCGAGCGCCCCGACACCCACTGGGAGGAGTTCGACGCGTTCGACGCGTTCGGGCTCCGGCGAACCGACCGGGTCGAGCGCGTCGACGACATCGAGCGCGCGCTGGAGTACCGCGACCGGCTCATGGCCGACCGCGAGGACCTGAACTACGCGATCGACGGCGTCGTGATCTCGGTGGACGACCGGGCGCACCGCGAGGCGCTCGGATCGACGTCGCGGGCGCCGCGCTGGGCGTTCGCGTACAAGTTCCCGCCCCGCACCGCGACGACGACGGTGGGGGGAATCACGGTACAGGTGGGCCGGACGGGTCGACTCACCCCCGTCGCCGAGTTGGACCCGGTCGACGTCGGCGGCGTCACCGTCTCGCGGGCGACCCTCCACAACCCCGCCGAGATAGAGGCGCTCGGCGTGAACGTCGGCGACCGCGTGCGGATCTACCGCGCCGGCGACGTGATCCCCTACGTCCCCGAGGTGGTCGAGAAGCGCTCCGAGGGGACCTACGCCTTCCCCGAGACGTGCCCGATCTGCGACGCCCCCGTCGAGCGCGACGGGCCCCTCGCGTTCTGTACCGGGGGGCTCGGCTGTCCGGCGCAGTTGGACCGGGCGGTCGAACACTGGGCGCGCCGGGACGCGCTCGACGTCGAGGGGCTAGGTCCGGAGCGTGTGGAACAGCTCCGCGAGGCGAATCTGGTCGAGTCGCTGCCGGACCTGTACGACCTGACGGTCGACGACCTCGCCGCGTTGGACGGATGGGGCGAGACGAGCGCCGAGAACCTGATCGCGGAGCTGGAGGCCACGAAGGAACCGCCGCTCGACGATTTCCTCGCCGGGCTCGGGATCCCGGACGTGGGCGCGACGACGGCCCGAGCGCTGGCGGCGCACTTCGGCGACCTCGACGCGATCCTCGACGCCGACGAGGCGGCGCTCCGCGCGGTCGACGACGTGGGCCCGGAGGTGGCCGAGTCGATCCGGACGTTCCTCGACGCCGAGGAGAACCGGGCGGCGATCGAGGGGCTCCGCGAGCGCGGCGTCGACCCCGAACCGGTCGACGTCGACGCCGGCGACGCGCTCGACGGGCTCACGTTCGTGTTCACCGGGTCGCTGTCGACGACCCGGGGCGAGGCGCAGGCGCACGTGGAGGCGCACGGCGCGAGCGCCACGTCGAGCGTCTCGGGCAACACGGACTACCTCGTCGCCGGCGAGAGCCCCGGCCGGTCGAAGCGCGACGACGCCGAGGCCGAGGGCGTGCCCGTCGTCGACGAGGCTGAGTTCGCCGACCTCCTCGCCGAGCGCGGGGTCGCGTGGCCGCCCGAGGGCGACGCGTAGCGCCGCGGCTCGCGCCGTCGGCGTCGCTGGAAAAGAAACGGAAGCCGAGCCGCCGGCGTCAGACGAGCGGGAAGATCGTGGAAACGATCAGCACGGTGACGAGCCCGGCCACCGAGATGATCGTCGTGAGCGCGGTCCACGTCTTCAGGGTTTCCGTCTTGGTGAGTCCACCGATCTCGCTGACGAGCCAGAAGCCGGAGTCGTTGAACCACGAGAAGATGTTCCCGCCCGCGCCGATGACCATCACGAGGTAGGCCGGGTTGACGGTCAGCTGTCCGGTGAGCGGCGCCATGATCCCCGCGGCGGTCAGCATCGCGGCCGTGGCGGACCCCTGCGCGATTCGGACGATCGCGGCGATGAGCCAGGCCGTGACGAGCAGGCCGATCCCCACTTCCTGGAGCGCGCCGGCCAGGTAGTCGCCGATTCCAGAGGCGGCGAGCAGCGCGCCGAACGACCCCCCGGCCGCCGTGATCGCGGCGATGTTTCCGCCGCTTTTCAGGGCCTCGGTGAGCTCGTCGCTCCACTCGCTCCGGCTCATGGTGTCGTAGCGGTAGAACGTGTACGCGGCCGCGAGCGCGGCGACCGTCAGCGCGACGTTCTTGTCACCGATGAAGTCGGTGATCGGCTGCAGCGAGGCCAGCGCCGGAACGACCTCGTGGAACGTGTTGACGAACGTCGACGACGCGATCAGCAGGACGGCCAGCAGGATCGGCGCCAGCGATTCGAGCACTCCCGGAAGCTCGCTGGTGGGACGATCGGCGACCTCCTGCAGTTCCTCCGTCGAGGTCGCCATCGTGTCCCGCAGCGGGATGTCGAGCCGGCTGTTGATCCAGCGCCCGTACACGAGCCCGGAGACGATCGCCACCGGAATGGCGGTCACCAGTCCGATGACGATCGTCGTGAACAGGTTGCTGCCGATCTGGTCGGCGACCGCGAGCGGACCGGGCGTCGGCGGGACGAACACGTGCGTCGTCGCCGCACCGGTACCGACGACGACGATGAACAGCGTGTAGTCACGGCCGATGCGGGCGCGCATCGACCGCGCGAGCGGCGCCATGAGGTAGAACACGCTGTCGAAGAACACCGGAATCGCGAGCACCGAACTGCTGCCGAGCAGCGCGATGTCCGAGTTGCTCTCGCCGAGCACCCCTTGGAACCCGCGGACGATCCGCTGGGCCGCACCGCTCTCTAACATACCTTTCCCGATGACCGCGGCCATCAGGATGGGGATCCCGATCCCCGCCATCCCGTCACCGAAGGCGGTCGCGACTTGCCCTCCCGCGTCTGCGGCGCTGAAGTCCTCGACGAAGACGGTGTTGACGACGCCGACGAGGAACGCCGAGATGATCAGCCCGATGAACGCCGGGAGATCCAGCCAGACGAGCAGCGCGATGACGATTACCAACCCTATAAGGAACGTTAATAATGGACTGTGCGCAAATTGGATGTTCGACTGAAGTAGAGACAACATCATCCGATCTACCATCGAAAATATAATTAATTAAAATTTGTGAAGACAGTTTTAGGACCTCGTGCTTCCCCACGAAGGGGTTTTCAGAGGCTGTGCGTGGATAATACGAAAATAGGAAGTGGATTTTAAATATAAGGGTCATTAAATATGTTTTAAATTAATCAAAAGTTCGCAATCATATCCTCGACGGATGGGTCGACGACTGCGACGGTGACCGGCGGTGGTCGTGACTCGCCGTTCCCGATTCCCGTCGCCTCGTCCCGTCCCACAACCCTTTATCCGGCGACGCGGAAACGGGGCGGTATGACCGCCATCGAACTGCGGGGCGTGACCAAGCAGTTCGCCGACGTCACGGCCGTTCGCGGCCTCGATCTCACCGTCGAGGAGGGAGAGGTGTACGGCTTCCTCGGCCCGAACGGCGCCGGCAAGTCGACGACCATCGACATGGTGCTCGACCTCGTCCGGCCGACCGAGGGGACGGTGCGCGTGCTCGGCCAGGACGCCACCGCCGACGGCGTGGCGATCCGGCAGCGGACCGGGGTGCTCCCCGACGGGTTCGCGGTGTACGACCGGCTCTCGGGGCGACAGCACGTCGAGTTCGCGGTCCGATCGAAGGAGGCGGACGACGACCCGGACGACCTCCTCGACCGCGTGGGGCTCCTCGACGCCGCCGACCGCAAGGCCGGCGGCTACTCGAAGGGGATGCGCCAGCGGCTCGCCCTCGCGATGGCGCTCGCGGGCGACCCCGACCTGCTCATCCTCGACGAGCCCTCCTCCGGGCTGGACCCGGCGGGCGCGAAGGAGATGCGCGAGATCGTCCGGACCGAGGCCGACCGCGGCGCGACGGTCTTCTTTTCCTCGCACATCCTCGAACAGGTCGAGGCCGTCTGCGACCGCGTCGGCATCCTCAGGGCGGGCGAGCTCGTCGCCGAGGACTCCGTGGAGGGGCTCCGCGAGGCCGTCGGCGGCGAGGAGACGCTTGAGATCGCGCTCGCCGGCGGCGACGCGGACGGCGCCGACGGCGCGACCGACGCGGCCGTCGACGCGGTCCGCGACCTCGACGGCGTCAGCCGCGTCGACCGCGACGGCGACGCGCTCGTCGTGAGCTGCGCCGACGGCGCGAAGACGCAGGTCATCGGCGCCTTAGAGGACGCCGGAGTCGCCGTCGCCGACTTCCACACCCGCGAGGCGTCGCTGGAAGACCTCTTCTTAGCGTACACGGAGGGCGACGCGCCGGATGCGAGGGGCGAAGACTCGGAGGAGAGCACTGGTGAAGACGCCACCGACGCCGACACTGACGCCGCCGATGCCACCGACGCCGAGGAGGTGAGCCGATGAGCCTCCCCGCCATCGCCGAAAAGGACTTTCAGGACACCGTGCGCTCTCGCGGGATGTTGATCCTCGTGGCGCTGTTCTCGGTGCTCGTCGCGGCGTTCGCCGTCATCGTGAGGCCGACCGGAGACGGCGGCGATCAGTTCGCGACCGAGGTGCTGTTGCAGTTCTTCGTCGGTCCCCTTCTCGTGACGACGCTCGTCCCGCTGGTCGGGATCGTCGTCGGGTACAACGCGGTCAGCGGCGAGCGCGAGTCGGGCTCGTTGAAGCTGCTTCTGTCGCTGCCGCACTCGCGGGCCGACGTGGTCTTCGGGAAGGTGCTCGGCCGGGGTGCCGCGCTGTCGCTCGCGGTGGTCACCGGCTTCCTGCTGCCGGGGATCGTGCTGTTCGCGCTCGCACAGACCGGGGCCCTCGCGACGTTCAACGTGGGTTCGTTCCTCGGATACACCGTCTTCGCGGCGGTGCTCGGCGTCGTCTTCGTCGCCATCGCGGTCGGCTGCTCGGCCGCCGCGGAGACGCAGCGCCGGGCGCTGATCGGGGGCGTCGCGGTCTTCGTCCTGTTCGTGGTGCTGTGGAGCCTCGTCACCGGGCAGTTCCTCAACGCCGCGAGCGGGCTGATCGACCCGCTTCCGGTCTCCCAACAGCAAGTCAGCGTGTTCCTGCAGGTCGCGAACCCGATAACCGGCGTCGAACTGCTGTCTGGCGCGTTCCTCGGCGATCGGCTGCTCTCGGGCGAGACCGTCAACCAGCAGATATCGGCGGTGTCGATGCTCGTCTTCTGGACGATCGCGCCGCCGCTAGCCGGGCTCTGGAAGTTCGACAGCGACGACCTATAAGCGGAGACGACCGCCTCGCGGTCGGTTACGCCGACGCGCGCTCGATCGCCGCTTCGAGGTCGGCGACGATGTCGGCCGGGTCCTCGATGCCGACCGAGAGCCGCACCATGTCGCCGGTGACGCCGGCGGCCTCCTGTTCCTCCTCGGTCAGCTGCTGGTGGGTCGTCGATGCCGGGTGGATCACGAGCGTCTTCGCGTCGCCGACGTTCGCGAGCAGGGAGGCCAGATCCGCGTGCTCGACGGTCCCCTTCGCGGCCTCGTAGCCGCCCTCCAGCCCGAAGGTGATCATGCCGCCGTAACCGCCCTCCAGGTACTCGCTCGCCTCCTCGTGGGTCTCGTGGCTCTCCAGCCCGGGGTAGTTCACCCACGCCACGTCGTCGTGGTCGGCGAGGTACTCCGCGACGATGCCGGCGTTCTCGCAGTGGCGGTCCATCCGCAGCGGGAGCGACTCGGTCTGTTGAAGGGTGTTCCACGCGTCGAACGGCGACTGCTGATCGCCCAGATCGCGGAGGCCGCGGGTCGTCGCCGCGAAGGTGAACGCCGCGTCGCCGAACGCCTCGACGAAGTTGATCCCGTGGTAGGCGGGGTTGTCCTGCGCGATCTCGGGGTACTTCTCGGCGTAGTCGCTCCAGGGGAACGAGCCGCCGTCGACGAGGACGCCGCCGACGGTGGTGCCGTTACCGGTGAGCCACTTCGTCGTCGACTCCCAGACGAGGTCCGCGCCGTGGTCGAGCGGGCGGCAGAGGTAGGGGGTCGCGAACGTGTTGTCGACGAACAGCGGGACGCCGTGGTCGTGGGCGATGTCGGCGATCCGCTCGATGTCCGGGGTGACCAAGGCCGGGTTCCCGATGGTCTCGATGTGGACGTAGGCGGTGTCCTCGTCGATGGCGTCGGCGTACCCCTCGTAGTCGAGCGGGTCGACGAACCGGGTCGAGATCCCCCGGCGCTCGACCGAGTGCGTGAGGTAGGTGTAGGTCCCGCCGTACAGCGCGGACGAGGAGACGATGTTGTCGCCCGCGGACGCCAGCATGAACGTCGCCAGGTCGAACGCGGCCATTCCCGACGACGTGGCGACCGCGCCCACCCCGTTTTCGAGCGAGGCGATCCGCTCTTCGAGGGCCGCGTTCGTCGGGTTCATGATCCGCGAGTAGACGTTGCCCGCCTCCTCTAAGGCGAACAGCCGGGCGGCGTGATCGGCGTCCTCGAACTCGTAAGAGGTCGTCTGGTAGATGGGCGTGGCGCGCGCGCCGGTCGTCGGGTCCGGGTCCGATCCCGCGTGGACGCTTCGCGTGCTGAACTCGCGGTCGACGTCGTCTTCGTCGGATGGCATAAGCCAACATGCGGTCACCAGGTATTTAAAAACGGTCGAAAGAGCCGGGGGATGCAAGTCCCTCTGAGAGCGCGCGCGAACGTGGCGTCAGCGCCCCCGGCCGGCTCGCGCTGTCAGCGCCGCCGACCGACTCGTGCGAACCGTTAACAGCGTCGAAGCGTAACGTTAGGCTATGGGAACCCAAGGTCCGCGCGGCGATACCTTCGAGTTGGAGGACGCGATGGGCGGTATCCCGGACTCCGTCTGGCAGTACACCGCGCTCGCCGGCGCGCTCCTCGTCGGCTTCGCCCTCCTGAGTCAGAGCCTCGTCTACGGCGTCGGGGCGCTCGCCGTGTTGCTGGCGGCCGTCACGATCGTCAGCGCGGTCGAGATCGTCGACGCCTACGACAAGGAGGCGCTCACCGTGTTCGGCGAGTTCCGGAAGCTGCTGGAGCCGGGCGTCCACATCATTCCGCCGTTCGTCTCTCGAACGTACGCGTTCGACATGCGGACCCAGACGATCGACGTGCCGAGCCAGTCGGCGATCACGCGGGACAACTCGCCGGTGACGGCGGACGCGGTCGTCTACATCAAGGTGATGGATGCCAAGAAGGCCTTTCTCGAAGTGGACGACTACAAGAACGCCGTCTCGAACCTCGCACAGACGACCCTCCGCGCCGTCCTCGGAGACATGGAACTCGACGACACGCTCTCCCGACGCGACCAGATCAACGACCGCATCAACGAGGAGTTAGACGAGCCGACCGACGAGTGGGGGATCCGCGTCGAGGCGGTCGAGGTCCGCGAGGTGAGCCCCTCACAGGAGGTCCAGCGCGCGATGGAACAGCAGACCGGCGCGGAGCGCCGTCGCCGCGCGATGATCCTCGAAGCGCAGGGGGAACGCCGCTCCGCGGTCGAGCAGGCGGAAGGTGACAAGCAGTCGAACATCATCCGCGCGCAGGGGGAAAAGCAGTCCCAGATCCTCGAAGCGCAGGGGGACGCGATTTCGACCGTCCTCCGCGCGCGCTCGGCCGAGTCGATGGGCGAGCGCGCCATCATCGAG
>Ga0207720_101076_pt1 | contig 11692 bp, 11 predicted proteins | sample A23P2SouthBayCA_2_FD_187751 | JGI IMG/M metagenome (GOLD analysis project Ga0207720, IMG submission 187751) | Aerobic enrichment media microbial communities from Eden Landing Ponds, California, USA - A23 E3 (2) (SPAdes) | ecosystem: Environmental > Aquatic > Marine > Unclassified | place...
GTTGGTCCCGCCGGTCACGAGTTCGTTCCCCGTCGAGAGCGCGCTGGTCGTCGAGACCGACGGCGGCCCCGTCAGCGTCGGCGGCGACTCCCCTGGTTTCGACCCCTATTTCGAGGAGTTCGCGGCCCGAGACGTCACCCTTCGCGAGGCGTGACCGCGGCGTCGACCGCCGGGCCGGCGTCGCCGTCGTCCGTCGCGGCGCCCTCGCTCTCCTCGTCCGGTCGGCTCGCGCGGTTCGCGATCCGGTCGAGGCCCAGCATCGCCAGGAAGCAGACCGCCCCGACGTACAGCAGCGAACTCGGCTCGGTCACCAGCCGGCTCACGACGCTGTTGCCGTAGCCCAGCACCGTCCCGAGAAAGCCCAGCGTCGAGGTGGTCCACCCCAGTCCGGCGAGGCCCGCGAGCTGTTCGGCGAGGTCGGTGTCGAGCGAGACGGTCGGCTTCCGGATCATTGCCCGGTCACTCCCCCGACCGAACAAAACGATTCACTTTTCGTGACCGTTCGGCTGGCAAGAATCCGAGACGGGCCCGTGTCCGATCAGTATCCGACGCGGAACGCGCAGCGACCCGGCGACCGTCGCGGGCGGAGCGCGACCCCATCCGATACGAACTCGACCGGCGGCCGCTCGCCCGCTACACCGCGTCGATCGCTTCTTCGAGGGTGAACGCCCCTTCGTAGAGGGCGCTCCCGACGACCACGGCGGCGGCGCCGGCGTCCTTCAGCGCGCGCACGTCGGAGAGCGTCGCGACGCCGCCGCTGGCGACGACGGGGATGTCGACCGCCTCGACGACCCGCTCGACGGGGTCGGTGCGGACGCCTTCGAGCTGGCCCTCCACGTCCACGTCGGTGAAGAGGATGCCCCCGGCGCCCAGCTCCTCGTAGCGGGCGGCGGCCTCGGCCGGGTCCAGGCCCGTTCCCTCGGTCCAGCCGGAGACGACGACCTCGCCGTCTTTCGCGTCGAGGCTCACCAGCACGCTCTCGGGGTGGGTCTCGCCGATCTCGGCGACGATGTCGGGATTCTCGACGGCCGCGGTGCCGAGGATCACCCGGTCGATCCCGGCGTCCAGCAGGGCAACGGCGTCGTCGACGGTGCGGATCCCACCACCGAGCTGCGTCTCGACGTCGACGGCGTCGACGACGGCCTCGATGGCCGCGGCGTTCGCGCGCTCGCCCTCGAAGGCCCCGTCCAGGTCGACGAGGTGGAGCGTGCGCGCGCCCTGTTCGACCCAGCCCGCGGCGGCCTCGACGGGGTCGCCGTACGCTTTGCCGGTGCCGCGCTCGCCGCCGACCAGCTGGACGACCTGCCCGTCCTGTACGTCGACCGCCGGCACGACCTCGAACTCCGGAAACATGCTCGCCAGTGGGCGAGCGCGGGGCGAAAGGGTATCGATCGCCGGTTTCGAGGCGCCGCTGGTCGCCACGAATCGCCCGACGGCAGTATCACCCGCGAAAACTCGGCGGGTAGTGTTAAGAGCACCAGCGGGGAACGGTCGCGTACATATTCGGGTACCTATCGATGAACGACTACGCTGACGAATTCGGCCGTGGCGGACTGAACTCGGAAGTCGACCTCGACTCGCTGCTGACCGATATCGGACTCGACGGCGAGGAGATCGCTTGGCGCAAGGAGTTCGTCGGGTTCGACGACGCCGACGCCGAGCGACTCGCGGACCTGGAGCCGCTGTTCGCCGACCACGCCGACGAGATCGCCGACGACTTCTACGACAACCTCACCGGCCACGAGGAGACGACCGCCGTGATGGACCGCTCGCCGAAGCCCGTCGAGCAGCTCAAGCGCACCCAGTCGGCGTATTTCGCGACCCTGGCCGGCGGGGAGTACGGCGAAGCGTACTTCGCCAACCGCGCGCGCATCGGGAAGATCCACGACGTGCTGGAGATGCCGATGAAACACTACATCGGCCAGTACGGCGTCTACTACGACCTGATCCTCGACCTGCTCCGCGAGCGACTGCAGGAGAATCTCGTCGACGCGCTCCGGGCGGAACTCGCCGGTGCCGCGACCGACGGAGGCGTCGCGGCCGGACGCGACGGCGGCGAGGACTTCCCGACGGAGTCCGGCGGCGAGTCGACCGACGACGGCCCGGCGACCGGCGAGGGGGCGGTCGACGTCGACGCGATCGAGCGGGTCGTCGAGTCGGAGGTCGACGCCGGCATGGACGAGGTGCTGTCGGTGCTGCGGGTGATCAACCTGGACATGCAGGTCGTCGCCGACACCTACATCCACTCGTACAACGAGCGCCTGCAGGACGAGATCGACCGGCGCGAGCGGGCGGCGGGCGAGCGCGACCGGCTCCAGAAGCAGGTCCGGGCGGACATCGAGCGGCCGGTCGACCAGTTGCTGGGCGCCTCGGAGGACATCGCCGACAGCGCTCGCGAGATGTCCGAGCTGACCGACGAGCAGGCCGGCCGCGTCGACGAGATCGCGGGCGAGGTCTCGCGGATGAGCGCGACGGTCGAGGAGGTGGCGGCGACCGCCGACGAGGTCGAGACCACGAGCGAGCGGGCCCGCTCGCTGGCCGCGGAGGGTCGCGACGAGGCAGACGGCGCGGTCGGCGTGATGGACACCGTCGGGACGGCCGTCGACGACGTGGCCGAGGACGTCGACTCGCTACAGGCCCGTATCGGCGAGATCGACGAGGTCGTCGAGGTGATCAACGAGATCGCCGACCAGACGAACATCCTCGCGCTGAACGCCTCGATCGAGGCCGCCCGCGCCGGCGAGGCGGGGTCGGGCTTCGCCGTCGTCGCCGACGAAGTGAAGTCGCTGGCGACGGAGTCCCAGGAGCGCGCCGGCGAGATCGAGCGGATGGTCACGGAGATCCAGACCGACGCCGACGAGACGGTCGACAACCTCGCGACGACGACCGAGCGGGTCGAGGAGGGGATCGACCGGGTCGAGACGGCGATGCGGAACCTCGACGATATCGTCGACGCCGTCACCGAGGCCGCCCAGGGGATCGCCGAAGTCGCCGACGCGACCGACGACCAGGCCGCGAGCGCCGAGGAGGTCGCGAGCATGCTCGACGATCTGGTCGAGCGAACCGAGGCGGTCTCGACCGAGATCGCCGACGTGGCGGCCGCCAGCGAGCAACAGGCCGAGATGGTGCGCGAGATCGACCGGACCGTCGAGCGCCTCGACACTGCTGGCGACGCCGCGTAGGCGGACCGCCCGGGACCGTCGGCCGGTGGGCCGACTGCTCTCGCGGGGCTGGGACCGTCGGCGACTCCGCCAGCCTTTATCACCCGTCGTCCGACTGTCCGGGTATGGTTTCTCTGTTGCTCGTGGCGGGCGTCGCCGTCGCGGCGTTCGTCGGGTTCAACATCGGGGGCTCGTCGACGGGCGTGGCGTTCGGTCCGGCGGTCGGCAGCGACTCCGTCTCGAAGACCGGTGCCGCGGCGCTGATGACCGGTTTCGCCGTCCTCGGCGGCGCGAACTCGGGAACGAACGTCATCGAGACGATGGGCGGCCGGATCGTCCCGAGCGACCAGTTCACGCTGGCCGCCAGCGTCGCCGTCCTCTTTTTCGTCGGCCTCGCGCTCCTGGTCTCCAACCTCTTCGGCGTCCCGGCGTCGACGTCGATGACCGCCGTCGGCGCCATCGCCGGCCTCGGCGTCGCGACCGGGAGCATCGACTGGGAGGTCATGGGCCGGATCGTCACCTGGTGGCTGGTCGCGCCGATCACCGCCTTCTGGCTCTGTGCGGTCATCGGCCGCTATCTCTTTCCCCATCTCGAAGCGCGGTTCACGCTCGAATCGCCCGGCGAGGAGACGACGCGTCGCGAACGGTTCGGTGCCGTGCTGGTCGTCGCGATCGGCTGTTACATGGCCTACGCGGCGGGCGCGAGCAACGTCGCCAACGCCGTCGGGCCGCTGTACGGCGGCCGCGTGCTCGGCGACGCGTTCCTGCCGTACGTCGGGCTGGCCGGCGTCGCCATCGGGGTCGGCGCGTTCACCATCGCCCGCCGGACGCTCGACACCGTCGGCAACGACCTGACGGACCTGCCGATCCTCGCCGCGCTCATCGTCGAGGTGGTGAGCGCGAGCATCATCACCGGCCTCTCGGAGATCGGGATCCCCGCGAGCCTCGCCGTCTCGGCGACCATGTGCATCGTCGGTCTCGGCTGGGGCCGGGCGACCCGGACGACGAAACTCGCCGACGCCGCCGCCGAGGCCGTCAGCGGACCGTCCGGGGAGAGCGAGGACGACGACGGGACCATCTCGGTCGACGCCATCGCAGACGGGGACGAATCCGGTCCCCCCGAACCGGGCGAGGTCGCGAAGATCGGCGAGGAGGAGCCCGACGAGGTCACCGCCGCGGATCTGTTCGACCCCGCGGCGACCGGGCGAGTCGTCATGCTCTGGATCCTCACACCGTCGATCTCGGCGCTCGCTTCGTATCTCGTCTTCCGGTACCTCCCAGTCGTCTGACCGCGGGGCGGTCGACCCCGACGGACGTCCGTCGCGACCGCTGTCGGTAGGCTTTACCTCTCACTGTCCGAGGTGTCGGTATGGTCGAGGTCCTCCTCCTCGTCGGGCTCGCTGTCGCCGTCTTCGTCGGCTTCAACATCGGGGGCTCGTCGACCGGCGTGGCGTTCGGCCCGGCGGTCGGCAGCAACACGCTCTCGAAAGTGACGGCCGCGGCGCTGATGACGATCTTCGCGCTGCTGGGCGGTTGGACCGTCGGTCGCGAGGTGATCGACACGCTCGGCAGCGACATCGTCACGACGACGTTCACGCTGGAGATCAGCATCGGCGTCCTCTTTTTCATCGGGCTGGCGCTCTTCCTCTCGAACGTCGCGGGCGTTCCGGCGTCGACGTCGATGACCGCCGTCGGCGCGATGGCGGGGTTAGGGCTGGCCCGCGGGACGCTCAACTGGGCGGAGATGGGACAGATCGTCACCTGGTGGCTCGTCTCGCCGGTCATCGCCTTCTGGGTGAGCGCGGTCATCGGCCGGTACTACTACCCGCGGCTGGTCGAGTGGTTCGCGGTCACCCAGACGGAGGGGTCGTTGCTCGTCCTCGACCGCTCGGGCGGGCTCCCGCGCCCGGTCCTCGGCCCGAACACGACCCGGCGGGAGCTCGTCGGGACGCTCTCGGTCGTCGGCATCGGCTGTTACATGGCCTTCTCGGCGGGCGCGAGCAACGTCGCCAACGCCGTCGCGCCGCTGGTCGGCAGCGAGTCCATCGGGATGAACCCCGCCATCCTGCTCGGCGGCGGCGCCATCGGGCTGGGCGCCTTCACCATCGCCCGCCGGACGATGGACACGGTCGGCAACGACCTGACGGACCTGCCGCTGTTGGCGGCGCTGGTCGTCGCGACGGTCAGCTCGACCATCGTCACCGGCCTCTCGGCGCTGGGCGTGCCCGCGAGCTTCGTCATCATCGCGACGATGAGCATCGTCGGCCTCGGCTGGGGGCGAGCGACCAGAACGGTCACCATCGCCGACGCCAGGGAGGGCGACTCGCCGGCGGTGTCCGTCGGCGCGCTGGCCGCCGAATCCGACGAGACGCCGACCGTCGGCGGCGACGGCGGGACGCCGGACGCGGCCGACACACCACCCATCGGCAGCGAGGACCGCGAGTCGATCCCCGACGCCGAGGATCTGTTCGAACCGGCGACGACGGCGCGGGTCATCTTCCTCCAGAACGTCGTACCCGGGATCGCGACGGTCGCCTCGTTTCTCCTCTTTCGGTTCGTCCCGCTGTGAGTCGCCGCGCGTCGGACTCACCGAACGACCTCGCCGGACACACGTCTGCCCAACGCTCGCCGAGAGCGGCAGATATTGCGCTCGCGAGCCGTGAAACGGTGCGACGAACAGCAAGGTCTAACAGTCAGGGGGCCGAATCCTGCAAGTGATGCCCACCGTAGAGTACCTGAATTACGAAGTACTGGATGATCAGGGTTGGGACATGGACGCATCGGCTTTCGACGAGGCCGCCGACGCCGGCCTCGACGACGAGGACCACGGCACGCTCGAGGTCAACGAAGGCGAGTACATCCTCGAGGCCGCCGAGGCTCAGGGCTTCGACTGGCCGTTCTCGTGCCGCGCCGGCGCGTGCGCCAACTGCGCCGCCATCGCGGTCGAGGGCGACATCGACATGGACATGCAGCAGATCCTCTCCGACGAAGAGGTCGAGGAGAAGAACGTCCGCCTGACCTGCATCGGTAGCGCGGCGACCGACGAGGTCAAGATCGTCTACAACGCCAAGCACCTCGACTACCTGCAGAACCGCGTCATATAGTCGGACCGTCTCGGTTCGGCGTTTCTGAGCGAGTTCTCTCGCTCACACGTTTCGCGGCGCCAGCGGCCGCGCCGGCCGGCGTCATCGGGCTGGACCCGTGGCCGCCACTCGCAGCCGTACCCGGCCGCCCGCGCCGAAACCACTAATGCACGCCAGCGCGCTGGTTCGGTCGTGATCGACTGGCTGGGAACCGTCCTGACCGAGAGCCCGCGGCCGGACCTGCTGCGACTGGTGGCCGTCCCCGTCTTCGCCTGGGCCGCCTACCGGGACATCCGCACGCGGCGGGTGCCCAACGCCACCTGGCTCCCGCTCGCGGTGCTCGGGGTCGCCCTGCTGGCCTGGGACATCTCCCGAGTGTCGGCCGGCGACCTCCCCGGCGGGCTGGTCGCCCGCGAGCGCTTTTACCTCCGCGTCGCGCTCTCGCTCGGGATGGTCGGTTCGATCGGCTACCTGTTCTACTGGTTCGGCGGCTTCGGCGGCGCCGACGCGAAGGCGCTGATCGTCCTCGCCGTCCTCTTTCCCACCTTCCCGACCTACATCTTCCCGGCGGAGGCGCTGCCGCTGACCCGGACGACCGTCGGCGTCTTCTCGCTGACCGTCCTCTCGAACACCGTCCTCGTCGGCGCGGCCTACCCCCTCGCCGTCACGCTGCGCAACGCCCTCACCGGCCACCTCGCGCCGATCATGTTCATCGGCAAGCCGATCCGCGCCGCGGACGCGACCACCGAGTACGGGTCGCTGCTCCAGACGCCCGAGGGGTTCACCCGTCGCGGCCTCGACCTCGACGCGCTCCGGATGTACCTGCGCTGGCGCGGCACGACGTTGGCGGCGGTCCGCGACGACCCAGACCGGTTTCGCGACCCTGCGAGCCTGCCCGACGACCCTAACGCGCCCGGCGACGGATCTATCCCCGACAGCGGTGCGGTCGCGGCCGAAACCGACGGCGAGGTGGTCACCGACGGTGGTCGCGAGGATGCGGACGGTGCCGCTCCTGCCGAAGCCCGGACCGACTACGACGACCCCTGGGGTGCGCGAGCGTTCCTCGACGACATCGAGGGGTCGGCCTACGGGACGACTCCCGAGGGGCTGGCCGACGGACTCGACGTGCTCGCCGAGGAGGACGTGGTCTGGATCTCCCCGGGGATGCCCTTTATCGTCCCCATGTTCCTCGCGCTGCTCGTCAGCCTCCTCTACGGCGACCTGTTCTTCCAGCTCGTCTCGATGCTCGTGTGAGGCCGGCGCGTCGGTGTGTCGAGGGGGCGACCGCGACCCGTGAGCGGGCAGCGCTACGCCTCGGGAACGAGCCGGTCGTACAGCGGGCCGATGGTGAAAATGGAGACGAGCCACAGGACGGCGACGGTGATGTACGCGAGCAGGGCGCCGCGCTGGAAGCCGGGCGCGTTGGTCACCACCAGCAGGGCGAACGCGCCGACGAGCAGGCCGACGGCGCCGACGGTGTTGCCCGCGTCCCAGAGCAGAAACGCCCGGGTCCGCGCGTCCTCCTCGGCCATCGCCGCCAGGAATCGCCGGAGGGATCCGATCATCGCCAGTGGGTTGTCGTCGGTCCGCCATAAGTGTGGTCGACGGCGGCCTCGCTCGCGTGTTCGAGACGTTCCCTGCGGTCACCGCTGGCCTCGGGGTCTCCCTTCGGTCGATCCCGCGCTCGCCGGCGACAAAAGACCTATTCGGCGGTCGGTCCCAGATGCGGGTATGAGCGACATCGACCTGGCGTTCGACGACAACGAGCGCCTCCCCGCGGTCGCACAGGACGCCGACTCGGGGGAGGTACTCATGCTCGCGTACGTCACCCCCGAAGCCGTCGAGCGCACCCGCGAGACCGGCTTCGCCCACTACTACTCGCGCAGCCGCGAGGAGCTCTGGAAGAAAGGCGGCTCCAGCGGCCACGTCCAGGCGATCGAGGAGGTCCGCGTCGACTGCGACGGCGACGCCCTGCTGTATCTCGTCGACCAGGCGGGCGGGGCCTGCCACACCGGCTACGAGTCGTGTTTCTACCGCACGATCGACGGCGAGACCGTCGGCGAGCGGGTGTTCGACCCCGACGAGGTCTACGAGTAGGCGAATGAGCGACGCCGCCTTCGACCCCGTGACCGACGACCCCCGAACCGTCGCCGACGACCTCGTCGCCGAACTGCGCGAGGCCGACGACACCCTCCAGCGCGCCCGCGACCGCGTCGACGAGGTCGGCGAGTCCGACCTCCAGGAGGTGGCCGACGCCCACGACGACCTCACGACACTCTTCGACCGCTACGAGGAGGAGGTCACCGGCGACGGCGACTTCAAGACGTTCATCGAGTTCCAGAGCCAGATCGCCGCGATCACCGAGGAGCTGTCCGAGGACGTGCGCCACCGCGAGGTCTTCGAGGAGGTCGACGACCTGCTCCAGCAGCGCCGGCTCACCGAGTCGGACTGGCGCAAGGTCCGTTCGGCGCTGGAACCCGTCCGGGCGGACGTGTCCCGCCTCGACGACCGCGAGGAGGCCCGCGAACGCTACGAGGACGCCCGCTTTTCCGCCGAGCGCCGTATCGACGACTTCGCCGACCGCATCGCCGACCTGGCGGATCTGCAGCGGCTGGGCGACGCCGACCTCGACGCCCCGACCGAGCGGCTGCGCGACCCCATCGAGGCGTACAACGACCGCGTCGCCGACGCCTTCGCCGACTTCCGCTCGTCGGCGAGCGCTCGCGATCTGCTCGCGTTCGTCGCGAAAGCCGACGCCTACCCGCTCGTGCCCTTCGAGTCGCCGCCCGCCGACCTCCGGGAGTACGTCGACACCCACGCCGCCGGCGAGGAATCGGTCGGGCAGCTGCTGGAGTACGCCGAGTACTCGAAGTCGAAACTGGACCACTACGTCGAGGACGCGGACGCGCTGAAGCGCAACGTCTCGACCCAGCGGACGTACCTCCGGCGGCTGGACGACGAACCGTTGACCGTCGATTGGCCGCCCGTCGAGGCCGAGACGCTCCGGTATCGGGCGCGGGAACTGACCAGCGTCGTCGCCCGTTTCGCCGACCGCGTCGACGAGGGCGAGGCGGCACTCGTGGCGCTTCGCGAGGTGCGCGAACTGTCTCGAACGACCGACTACGAGCGACTTCGCGACAGTGCACAGGCCCGCGCCCAGCTGGGTCCCGAAGAGCGCGACCGACTGTCGAGCGGGGACGTGGCCGACGAACTGGCGGCCTGTCGCGACGCGCGCGAACGGCTCGAAGCGGCGCTCGACGAGTACCCCGCGCTTTGAGTCGGTGTCTTCGATAGATTCGTGATCCTCGGTGCGTCTCCCAGTGCCAGTACCGCGATCGGACCGACCAGGGACAGCACCGCGAACAGCGTGAAAGCCCTCGCCGTCTCGACTTCTGTGCCTCGCTGTGCTCTTCGGCCGAGTTCGTCGAGACGGCGACCCCTTTCGTTCCCGGCCGTTTCTACCGACCGGCCAGTCTATGCGGGCGGGAACGAAAGGGGCGGCGCGTTCGGCGACGGCGGACGAAGCAAGCACTGCAGCGAACGCAGTGAGCGAAGCGCGCAGCGAGGCCCCCGAGCCGAACGCGTCGGGGCTTTCACGCTGTTTTGCACTACGATACCGTCGGCGGTCGCGGTGGCGGTTCGGTCGAAGACTGTCGCAACTACTCCTCCCGCTCCTCGGGCGTGTAGGTCTCGACCTCCAGGGCGTGGATGTCGGTGGTCATGCGGTCGCCCAGGGCGTCGTAGACCATCTGGTGGCGGTCGACGAGCGACTCGTCGGCGAAGGCGGGCGAGACGACGGTGGCGGCGAGGTGGTCGTCGTCGTCGGCACCGCGGGCGCGGGTGACGGTCGCCTCGGCGTCGGGGATCGACTCCTCGATGAGGGATTCGATATCGGCGAGTTCCATGCCAGCAGCGAGGCGGGCGAGCGGAAAAACGCTTGCCACTGTCCACCGGGAGACGGGAGTTTCATACGCCGGCGTCCGCTCTCTCCACGTGGCGGCGATGACGAATGGTTACCCCTCCGAGCCCCTTGTGACGACACGGGACTCCGAGCCGCCACGATTCCGAGACCTACTCGTCGACGAACGTCCACCGACGCAGTCAGGCACGATTTTCTCGTAGCTCGCGCGTGAGCAGCGAACCGATGGTTCCGTCAGCCGACGGCCATCGACAGGGCACAACCCCGGCAACTACCGGACGGGTCGTCGCCGACGCTGTGTCCGAGTTGTGGGCTGCGATTCGAGGTCGACTACCTGCTGCCCGGGCCGTAGCGACCGACCCGTGTGCCGCTCGGCCGGCTCAGACCAGCACGTCGACCTCGTACCCGTCTTCGCGCAGCGCTTCCAGCAGGGCCTCGGCGTGGTCCGGTCCCTTCGTCTCCAGGTCCAGCTCAACCTCGGCGGCGTTCATGGCCACGTCCTTGCCGGCGCGGTCGTGCTCGATGGCGTGGATGTTCGCGCGGGCGTCGCTGATGATCTGGACGAGCCGTTCGAGCTCGCCGGGGCGGTCCTTGAGGATCGTGCGGATCCGCAGGTAGCGGCCGGTCTCGACGAGCCCGCGCATGATGACCGTGGTGAGGACGTTCAGGTCGATGTTTCCGCCGCAGAGACAGGGGACGATCACCTCGTCGTCGTCGTAGTCGAACTTGCCTTCGAGGAGCGCGGCCAGCGGAACGGCACCGGCGCCTTCGACGAGCGTCTTGCCCCGCTCCAGCAGCGTCGTCAGCGCGACCGCGGTCTCGGCGTCGGAGACGGTGACGACCTCGTCGACGCGCTCGCGGATGACCTCGAACGTCTGGGTGCCGACTTTGCGGGTGGCGATGCCGTCGGCGATGGTGTCGACGTGTTCGCGTTCGACGATCTCACCCTTCCGCAGGGAGTCGGCGACGCTGGAGGCGCCCTCGGCCTGGACGCCGACGACGCGGGTCTCCGGATTCTTGGCCTTCACGGCGGTCGCGATGCCGGATATGAGGCCGCCGCCGCCGATGGGGACGAGGAGGGTGTCGACCTCGGGGAGTTCCTCGAGGACTTCGAGGCCGATGGTGCCCTGGCCGGCCATCACCATCGGGTCGTCGAACGCGTGGACGTAGACGCGGTCCTCGGCACGCTCGATCTCGTGGGCCTTCTCGGCGGCCTCGTCGTAGTCGGCGCCGTGGAGGACGACCTCCGCGCCGTAGTTGCGGGTGGCCGTGACCTTCGAGACGGGGGCGTGTTCGGGCATGACGATCTTCGAGTCGACGCCGATGCGGGTGGCGGCGAGCGCGACGCCCTGGGCGTGGTTGCCGGCGGAGGCGGTGACGACGCCGGCGTCCTGCTGCTCCTCGGAGAGGGTTGCGATCTTGTTGGTCGCACCGCGGATCTTGAACGACCCCGTCCGCTGGAACGTCTCCAGTTTCAGGTGGACGTCGGCGCCGGTCATCGACGAGAAGGTGTGCGAATAATCCAGCGG
>Ga0207720_101078_pt1 | contig 11637 bp, 9 predicted proteins | sample A23P2SouthBayCA_2_FD_187751 | JGI IMG/M metagenome (GOLD analysis project Ga0207720, IMG submission 187751) | Aerobic enrichment media microbial communities from Eden Landing Ponds, California, USA - A23 E3 (2) (SPAdes) | ecosystem: Environmental > Aquatic > Marine > Unclassified | place...
GACTCGTGCCGGGGGATCGATTTCAGTTGAAACCTCGGGCGATGGGAGTGAGATCAGACTGGAAGTCCCCACCCAACTGTCTCGAGAGGACTCACAAAAACCGGGTATCGTGTCGTAAACTATGACCCAAAACGGAAACACAAAAATCCTGGTCGTCGAGGATGACCAGAGTTTGGCTGAGCTGTATGCAGAGTGGCTCGGAGACCGCTATGTCGTCGAAACCGCGTACTCTGGCGAAGAGGCCCTAGAAGTGTTTGATGAGACGGTCGATATCGTCCTTCTAGATCGGATGATGCCCGGGTTATCCGGCGGAGGGGTTCTCACGCGACTCAGACAATATGAGTCGAACTGTCAAGTGGTCATTGTCTCTGCGGTGACACCGGACTTCGATATCGTCAAAATGGGATTCGATGCGTATCTTGAAAAACCCGTTGAAGCCGACGACCTCGAAGAGGTTATTTCCCAGATGCTCACCCGTGCAGAGTACAACGAGGATCTGCAAGAGCTGTTCTCGCTGATCGAACGCCAATCAACCTTGGAAGCCGTCATGGACGCAGATACCCTCGAAACGAGCCCGAAATACCAAGAACTCACGAACCAAATTACGGAACTTGAGGATAAAGTCGAACGGTATCTCCAGAACCTGCCGGACAGGGATTTTCGAGTGGCTATTGAGCGCCTGCAACGAACGGCAGCAGAGCGCAGGGAAAAACAGCAGTACCAGTCGCTCACTGAAGACGTACTGGACACATCAGGGGAAGGGATCGTTGTAGTTGATCGCGACGGACAAGTGGTGTGGGCGAACGAAGCTACCGAAGAGTTACTCGGAGTTGACAGAGATGATATCCAGGGTTCTGATTACAGTCGAATTGCTTCTAAATCGTACCAGGAATATCCCTCAAGTGAGCAAACACTGTCTGACATCGTGACTCATTCTTTGGAGAATATGAATTCCGAAGTCGAAGCCATCATCCGTATCCCTGAAACGGCTTCGGAGGAGCAGCAGTGGTTGGAATATTGGAGCGGGCCGATTCAAACTGGTCTTTATGCCGGTGGGCGGATTGAGCACTACCACAATATTACAGAGAGGTACGCGTATGAACAACAGCTTGAGGATCTGCACGCGGTTTCCCGCGACCTGATGACAGCGGACTCGGAACGTAGCATCGGCGAGACCGTGGCAACTGCCGCAGTGGGGGAACTCGGATTCGAGTTTGCCGCGATATATACACGAGAAGAGCACACGGGACGCTTAGTCCCACTAGCACACGCATCCACGGAAGATGGTACTGAAATCGACCTTCCCACTATCTCTGAAGGAGACACACCAGTCTGGACGACCTATGTGACTCGAACGGAACAGTTGGCTCCCGACGACGAAGACGTAGTAGATACTCGGTCGAGCCAGTGGTTAGCAGAGGAGTTCTCGTCGTGGCGACTCTACTCACTAGAAGCAGAGGGGATTCTGTTGGTGGGGATGACCACGACGCCAGAGATCTCCTCAAGAAAGAACAAATTGGCAAAGACGTTAGCAGCGAACGCAGCAAGCGCATTCGAACGAAGAGCACAAGAGGCGACCCTTCGGGAACGCGACCAGCGCTTAAACGAACAAAACGAGCGGCTGACACGACTGGATCGCATCAACACACTGATACGGTCAATAAGTGCCACGGTTATCAGTGCAAACACACGAGAAGAACTGGAACAACAGGTCTGTAACGCTCTAGCTCATCTGGATCTGGTTAGTGGGGCGTGGATCGGCAAAAAAGATATCAATACGAGTACGATCGAAGTCAGAGCCAAAACGGAGTCGCTCACATATCAAAAAGTGGGAACGGACGGCGGTCCAGCAGGTGACAATACCCAACGGAGTAACTCCAAATTGCCACCTGCTGAACGGGCATACAGGATTGAAGATTCGGTCGTAGAGAGCGACTTAATGACCGCTCGCTCTGAAACGGAATGGAAACAAGACGCACTGAAACATGGCACCAACTCGATTGTGGCTGTACCACTACAGAGCGAGGCTTCGATCCTCGGCGTATTAGAAGTCCATTCCAAACTGCCAAACGCCTTCGCCGAAGAAGAAGTGACAGCCCTCACAGAGCTCGGTCAAATAATAGGCCACAGGATATCATCACTCCGGCAAAAGGCAGCGCTTCTATCCGGTGGGGGAACGATCCTCGAAATCCAGTTTGAGGACGATACCGGTCTCGCAACTCTTGTTTCGGATGTGGAAACTGAACTCGAAGTTTTGGATGTATTGACTGCTAATCCATATAATCTCCTGTTCGCGCGATTGACCGGAGAAAACGTGACTCCCGAGGTGTTCGAAGCTGCTGGTTTCGATCCGGAGACAGTCATTCTGAGCAACTCTCGGAATGGTGTTTCTTGTAAAATCCCGGTTCAGAACAGCAGCTTTTGCGAGAAATTGACCGACCAAGGAGTTGCGATAAATCAAATTACAAACGCTTCCGAGTCCAACGACATCGTGGTTTCAGTAACCGTGCCGTTCACAGTCGACATCGGAGAATATCTGAGTTCACTCCGGGAAGACTACAGCGATCTCACCCTGTTATCCAAACTGGACAGTGAGCGGGCAGATACTACCACTTCTCTCTCAGCACGTCTTGATGGAGCTCTTACCGCCCGGCAACAAGAAGTCTTACAGACGGCGCTCTACGCAGGATATTTTAATTGGCCGCGGGATACAGATTCGACGTCGATTGCCAAGACTCTCGATATTGCACAGTCAACGTTCAACCAGCATCTTCGAGCTGCTGAGTCTAATCTGCTGACGACTCTCTATCAGGATTCAACCGAACCGTAACCTGGCTCAGAACCATATTCTGGGGTATTCAGACTGGCTCGCCTGTCGCCAGTCGGAGAACTGGCTGCAAATAGCGATCCTATTCATATAGGCATTAAATTTGGCAACCCGATATTAGGGGGTAGAAGACGTTTGATTGTAGAATAAATGTATCCTGTATGGCCGAAAGCTCTCCGCACCGAGAATCTGAACCTACGGGATGGAGTACAGATACGCAAATAGTGCGGGAATTTGGCAGACCTGTCCGCGTTTCGGAGGCGGTTATTGAGACACTTATCGAAGCTGTCGAAGACTGGCCGGAACTCAGTAGATCCCCTCCCGTGTTCGAATTCGTTGATGCAGACAAGTTAGATGGCTTGTTCAAAACTCCTACAGTCGAGGAGACTAGTCATTTGCCCTCTGTGGAGTTTCTCTTCCAAGACGCACTCGTGACGGTCATGTACGGGTCAACGGTGCGTGTCATCGTCGAACGAGATGCGTAAGTGAGGACAGATGACCAATTCCAGTACCGTTCTGATCGTCGAAGACGAAGAAAATCTCGCTGACTTGTTTGGCATTTTGCTACGCGAGCAGTTCGAGGTTCATGTGGCATATAATGGGGGAGATGCACTGGAGATCTTCGCTGAGGAACCGATTGATATTGTCCTCTTAGATCGTCGAATGCCAGGACTCTCTGGCACGGAAGTGCTGCAATCAATTCGCAAAAACGGTGATGGCCAGCAGGTGATTATGGTGACAGCTGTTCAGCCAACGGAGGACCTAGCGTCCATCGACGTGGACGACTATCTCATTAAACCGATTGACCGGACAAAGCTCACTCGAGCTGTGGAAGCAGCGGAGTTGGTTCTTACATACGAAGATTCACTCACGGAACTTCTCTCACTCACCGCAAGGAAAGCCACGTTAGAAGCGAATCTTGACAGAACAGAACTTGAAGCGGATGATCGATACGGCGATCTCCTCCAAAGAATACGGGAGTTGGAGGAACAAGCGGATACGACCCTCGAGCGTCTCGAGACAGATTATCAGATCGATATGCTGGTCAGAGATCAGCGTATCGGCTCCCAACCTGTAGAGCAGCTTTGATATGAAACGAGAAACCGTGACAGTCACCGATTATGATACCAGGGCCGATATCGAAGTGCTTGCAACAAATAAATATCCGCTGCTCATCGCATTGGTCTTAGTACGAGCTATAGATTCGAGCCTCACGTACTATGGGCTGAGTATCGGACTGCGAGAAGCCAATCCAATCGTCGTACGTGTGATCGAGACTCTCGGGGTCATCCCCGGGCTCTTTTTCGTCTCATCAGTGTCATTGGTGTTGTTATTTTTTCTTGGTGAATACCTGCTTCCCGGAGTCATACAATCGAGACATAATATCGATCTTTGGAGCAACGTAGCATACCTTTCAGTTTTGGTCATATGGAGCGCTGTGTCGCTTCATAACGTGGTACTCATCTGGATATGAGATTAATCGAGTTCGTCGGGTTATTGTTATATATGTCTATTGTATTACTTATTTCGTTTGCTATACTTCTCTCTTTGTTTTAGCTGATCCCAAGCTGTAACCGCCCTGATAACGACTGCTCCAGTTCATAGGCAGATAATCAACGCAAGCCTAGAGGCTGTAGAACAGTATCTCGTAGGGCGAGGAATGCCTCTCCCCGGGAAGCGCGTCAGCGCAAGCAGGCGGTAGTTCACATAGCGTTATTTGTGCCTGCTCTGAAAGCCTATATTTGTGTGTGGCTGATATTAGACGGGTGTATATATTGGCCTAATACTTATTCATCGAGCCAACACGTTTGAGACTGGATACCTCTCAGACTGGTATCCAGCGAAGCGTCAGAGGCACACCCACCCCCACTCCCCGTTTAGTTAAATATATAATACGCGTTTTGAGTTCGTTTTCTTTTCCTATACACTAATGTCCCATACCAGTAAGTCCCGTCGGACTACGTTTCGACGAATCGCCCAACGACAATACGCCGGGGGGCCGGCGTATGATTCGACACCGCTGTACGATCGAACGTCGCTCGCTGGGCTAGAATCAGATATTCGGACAGTCTCGGCGATGTGGTTCGATCACGAGAGCCACGACTCGGTTGAGGAGTTCATTTGTACACTCCCGCTAGCCTACTTCCGGTTCAGCGCCCACGACCGGTATGAGGGGTCGACACGCTACCAGATGGACACCCTCTTTCGGGTGTTCGTCCTGAAAGAACTCCACGGATGGACACACGAAACAGCACTCGTCGACTACCTCAACCGTCGCTCCGAACTCTGCGAGCAGTTTGGTTTTGAGACGACCCCAGAGCAGTCGACGCTGTGGCGTAGTTGGCACCAGCGTTTCACCGATGACCTCCGAGAGACAACCGAGACGGCCGCTCGAACGATCCTCATCAAAGCACAGAATGCGGGTGTCGCGGTTCCGCGTCAACCGGCACGAAAGATCCAGCACCACGATGACGAGTCTGGTGAGTCAGAACCAGACCATAAAACTACTTTGGAGCAGGCGGAGACGATCACGGATCACGTCAGCCGCATCGTCTTCCCAGCATTCTCGTTGGATCGCGGTGAGGGCTGTGAGATTCACGAGAACGCCTACTGGGACTTACAGACGTATCTCGGACTTCGTGAGCGGCTGGCTGCCAACGAAGGGGCTCGTAGCTTCACCTACGAGTCAACTCGAGAGCGGACGCCATTGGGTCACGCCCACCGCGACCACATTCGAGATCTCTCTATCGAGCAGATCCGAGAGATGTACCGACAGGCTGTCCGTCAACTGCTGGACGAGGTCGCGGAGACAGAGGAGTTCTTCCGAGCGGGTATCGTCGCGATCGACATCACTGAGGCCGATCCGTTTACTGGAGATCGAACAGGCCACGAAGACGAAATCATCGGGACGAAAGAGAACACCGACGACTATGCATACCAGTGGGCAACAGTCCAACTGGTCGGCAACGCGGTTCCAATTGTCCTTGATGCGCGGCCGGTGCGGAAAGGCGAGTCGCGCAAAGAGATCGTCGAGGACTTGCTCGATTCGGCTGAAGGTCTCGTTCACGTCGATAACGTGCTGATGGATCGGGAGTTCGACAGCCAGCACATTCTAGAGATGCTCAGCCAGCGTGGGCTCTCCTACGTCGTGCCGAAGCGGATGCAGACCAGCGAGAAAGCCCAGGCCAAGCGATTACTCCAGCGGGACCAAGACCGGTATGAAACCGACCGGAAGCTCCATCTGGGCAAGAACGAGTGGCACGAAACGACGCTGGTCTACCGCCGGAATGAAGACTCCGAGCACGACGATCACCGGCAGTACTCAGTGTTCATGACGAATTGCGGGAGTGGGCACCTTACGGAATATGGCTATCGCTGGGAAATCGAGAGTGGGTACAAGTCGATCAAACGCTTCATGGCTGCTACTACGTCGAAGGATTTCGGGCTTCGGTTCTTCTACTTCACGTTCGCGTGTCTCTTGTACTCGATTTGGCGAGCGGTCGATCTGCTCGTGCAGGTCAAGTTGACCGGCGAGTATGAACACTCGCCAATCGTGACGGCTGACAATACGCTCACGCTGCTGAAGAAGGAGACCGGAATCGGATAGAGAGGTACTCTGTCTGGGGCAATCCGGATTCCTGAGTGGCAACGCTGTCGTGGATCTTGGAAATTCACCGGTCTAGTTGGTAGTACTACACGAGAAGACTATCGAGAGTAGATCCGAAGCAGCTTCGCCTCGAAAATTCGCCCGAAACCACGCATCACAGCCCCGCTAAACCAACTGTAGTCTCAACTTCCAGCGGAAACAAAAGTTGAGACTGGCCGTCTCAATGCATAGCTGGTAGTGAGTGAACGAATCGGTTGTGTGGATACTGTTCTCTTCCGAGCGAAAGCGTAACTGCAACCACCGTGACTGAGAAACTGGCACAACCGCTTAATTCGCGTCGTATGACGACACCAAGAGTCTGATAATAACAGTCCTTATGTCTTATCCCGGACGAGGTAGTATTGTGATGAATGCACAAAATAACTCCACGGGTCGGATCGGATCGCTCACCCAACTCCAGTGGCTAGCAGTTGCGTTAGTCGTGATCACTGGCGTTCTCCACGTGTATGCTGGTATCGTCGAGGGACGGATTCCCGTTGCACTCGCAGGTGTTGGCTACGCCGGTGCACTTGTGCTGTTCTTCTTCGACTATCGGCGGCGACTGCTCTACCTGCTCGGCATTCCGTATACGGCCGTGCAATTCCCCCTTTGGATCGTGGCCAAGTCAGAATACGGGGTGATCGATTACGTTGACAAGGCAGTTCAGGTCGCCTTGATCCTTGTGTTGATTTATCTCTATCTGAACACACCGTCCGAACCAGCCGAAAATACAGCAACGGCAGCGGACTGAGCAAGCGAATTCACGGGACGTCCACCACGCTCAGTTATCACGAATCACCATAATTTTTACTCGGTTCACCCCGTCGAAGTCACGAAGTCGGTAGGTTAATTCCCGAACGCGCTCGCCGGCCCCTTGGCAGAATAAGGACTCTAGACACCACTCCCCTTGGTGCGTGTGACTCGTGTTGAGAATCACGTCCTGATAGTCGTGTTGGACACCGTGGAGCTCTCCGATTACCTCGTGATGGCGGTAGTCGAACGCTACGAGCGCGATAACGTCTTCGCTGAGATCTTCGAGCCGAGAATGAGACTCGATGTACTCCTGCATCGCTTCACGGACTGCTCGTGACCGATTGTCCAGTCCCTCATCTTGCCAGACCTGATCGAACTCTTCGACGACCGCATCCGGGATATTGAAACTCGTTCGCATCGGGTGCTGTTTGGGATGCTCGTACAAGAGTTCCGAGTATGCGCTCTCCGCGAGTCGGCAGTGATGGCCGTTATCTCTCGATGGGTGCCTCCCAGAGCAAGATTCCGGCCGAACTGACGACCAGCACGACCCCCGCCACAGCGAGCGCGAATAGGGGTGAGACGATGTCGGAGATGATACCACTCCCGAGTTGGAACGGAACGACGGCGAGTCCGCTCACCATCGCCATCGCACTGATTACGGTCGCACGCCCCATCGTCTCGATGCGGTCGTTGATATACTGACCGGCGAACGACCGTGTCACATCGGAAAGCCCGCGGATCAGCAGGAAGGTCGGCAGGGCCAGAACGGGGACGAAATACATTCCCACCAGCGCGCCGCCCACGACGAAGGGCAGCCACAGAAACCACGTCCGAAGTCCCAGACGGTCACGAATTGCTCCGGTATAGTAGCTCAGCCCGGCGCCGAAGAGACTGTACGCCGCGTAGAACCACCCAAGCAGTGATCTCACCTGTGACTGCGAGACACCGAAGTCGAGGACGATCGTTTCGAAGATTGGCTGGAGGAACACGAACACCAGATACGTCACTGCCGCGTAGAGGACGTAGTAATACAGCACGAATGCCCGTATGTTACGCTCTGAGATCGTCCGCCGGATGATCGAGAGTGTGCGACGAAGGCTCAATGCCGTGGTGTCGGTTCGTTCGTAGGTCGCGGGTTCGTCTATCGTCAGGAGAACGAACACGCCGATTGCCGTCACTCCCGCAGCGACGAACCACGGATACGACAGGTCGATACTGCCGAGGTAGCCCCCGATGATTGCCGCTCCAGCGCCGATCGCCAGGGCGACGGATTCGCCACGCCCACGGACGTGCGCGAACTGATCTTCGGAGAGGTCGTCAGTGAGCGTATCGTAGAGCCAGGCATCTTCGCTCCCCGACCGGAAGTTATAGCCCATCGACCAGCAGACGTACAGAGCCGCGAGCGCCCAGAACGAACTGGACAGTCCAATGCCAAGCAGTGTGAGTGAAATGAGCGCGGTTCCGGTCAGGAGGCTGTTGCGCCGACCGACACGGTCACCGATGTAGCCTGTCGGAATTTCACCCAGCAGCGTCGTCAGATTGTATATCGCTTCGAGGATGGCGATTTGCGTGAAACTGAGTCCCTGTGCGAGAAAGAAGAGGTACATAATCGGGCGATAAAACTCGACGGCCTTCGTCGATTTGTAGAGATAGTACTTTAGAACGCTCGCCGGAGGAAGAGCAGACGAACTCCAGAATGGAACGACCATACTGGCGATGGATATTCTGAAGAGATGGATGTTGTGTTATGATCCATTTGGCATTTCGTAATACGGCTTCACCGAGCAATTAGAGCTATTATTTGGCATCCGCCCGTACTGTTTCTCGAAGTGTCGTCAACTCCGATGTCCCGTCGAGCAGTCTTTCGACGCATCGCTCAGCGATCGTATATTGACTGGCCGGTATATCGTTCGACCCCGTTGTACGATCGGACCTCTCTCTCCGGACTAGAAGAGGATATTCGTATCGTCTCGAAAACGTGGTTCAGACACGAACAGCACGAGTCCGTTGAGCAGTTCCTCTGTTCGCTCCCCCTGGCGTATTTTACCTTCGACGCCCACGACCACTATGATGGAACAACACGATACGGAGTGGACACACTCTTTCGTCTGTTCGTATTGAAAGAATGCTATGGGTGGACTCACGAGACGGCACTCGCAGAGTACCTTGCTTATAACCCTGAAATATGCAAGCAACTGGGGCTGGGGACGATCCCAGATCAGTCAACGTTGTGGCGGAGTTGGAACAAACGGTTCACTGCGGACCTTCGCAGGACAGTCGAGACAGCTGCGCGGACCATCCTGATCAAAGCCCAGAACGCGGATGTTGCCGTCCCACGCGAACCAGAACGGCGTCTTCCACCCTACGGTGACGAGGTAAACGAACCAGACCCGGACGATCAAGCCATCCTCGATGAAGCGGCAACGATAACGGACCATGTGAGCCGCGTTGTCTTCCCGGCATTCTCGCTGGATCGCGGTGAGGGCTGTGAGATCCACGAGAACGCGTACTGGGACTTACAGACGTATCTCGGACTTCGTGAGAGCCTCGCGGCCAACGAGGGCGCTCGTAGCTTCACCTACGAGTCGACTCGTGAGCGAACGCCGTTAGGTCACTCCCATCGAGAACACATTCGTGGCCTCTCCATCGTGGAGATCCGCAAGATGTACCGACAGGCCGTCAACAGGCTCCTGAGCGAAGTCGCGGAGACAGAGCAGTTCTTCCGAGCCGGAATCATCGCCATCGATATCACCGAAGCTGACCCCTTCACTGGTGATAGAACGGGCCACGAAGACGAAATCATCGGCACGAAGGAGAAAACTGACGAGTACGCCTACCAGTGGGCGACCGTCCAGCTCGTCGGTAATGCGGTCCCGATTGTGCTGGATGCACGGCCAGTTCGGAAGGGTGAGTCCCGCTTAGAAATCGTCGAGGATCTCTTGGATTCGGCCGAGGAGTTGGTTCACGTCGACAACGTGCTGATGGACCGAGAGTTCGATAGTCAGCACGTTCTGGAGATGCTCAGCCAGCGTGGCTTGTCGTACGTCGTGCCCAAGCGGATGCAGACTAGCGAGAAGGCCCAGGCCAAACGATTGCTCCAACGGGATCGGGATCGGTACGAGACTGACCGGAAGCTGCATCTCGGCAAGAACGAATGGCATGAGACGACGCTGATCTACCGCCGGAAAGAGAACGCTGAGCACGACGACCACCGACAGTACTCAGTCTTCATGTCGAATGGCGGGAGTGGTCATCTCATGGAGTACGGCTATCGGTGGGAAATCGAGAGCGGCTACAGGTCGATCAAGCGGTTCATGGCCGCTACGACGTCGAAGGATTTCGGGCTTCGATTCTTCTATTTCGCGTTCGCGTGTCTGCTGTACTCAATCTGGCGAGCGGTCGATCTGCTCGTGCAGGTCGAGTTGACCGGCGAGTATGAGCACTCACCGGTGATTACAGCGGACAACACGCTGACGCTGTTGAGGAAGGAGACCGGAATCGGGTAGATAGCCGCTCAGTCCGGGCTAACGCCGATTTTCTGAGTGGTAACGCTGTCGGCAATCCCAGAAATCCACGGATATAGTTGAGCGTATGATAGGAGAGGCCGCTTGAGAGACTATTCGAAGCAGTTTCTGATCGCAGATTCGGTTGAAACCACGCATCACAGCCCCACTATCCCCGGTGTAGTCTCAACATCTCAGCGGAAAATTTCGATATAGCATTATACAGTTTATTAGCTAAATTCGAATCTCTAAAGCACGGTATTTCTGCGTTAGGGGCTCTGTATCGTGTGTTTACTGATTCACGTTCTCGAGGTTCGAGTGCGTACTCTTAGTGCGATAAGAGTACGTACTTTCAAGCAGGTGGCCGCCGTCTACCAAAGCGAATCCCATGACTCCACCCGACATCCCGGGTATTCTAGCCCAGACAGTCCTCGAAACACGGTTCCACGGAGGCAGTGAGTGAGATGAGTTCTTCTGGGAACGGTGAGGGCCACACGGACAGCCAGGATGATCGGCCGGTCGAAATCGCGGACGTCGTCGAGGATTACCTCACGGACAAGGGCAAAGGAGCGGAAGGAAAAAGCGGGACGTACCGCCGAGATGCAAAACGCGAACTCGACCGCTTTCTCACTTTCCTCGAAGATGAGCGCCCGCGTTCGCCCACGACATTCGAAGAGCTGACTATCCGGGATATCCGCCAATACGCTCGCCATCTCGCGACACAGGACTGGGCCGAAAGTACGATTCAGAACTACTACGCCCACATTTCGGCGTTCTGCGGTTGGGCGGTACGCGAGGGATACCTAGAGGAGAACCCGGCGTTGAAATCACGGGCAAAAGAGCCACTTCCAGAAGACGACGGACGGAAGACCGAACGCCAACAGGCGTGGTCACCCGAGCAGCGAACA
>Ga0207720_101079_pt1 | contig 11627 bp, 15 predicted proteins | sample A23P2SouthBayCA_2_FD_187751 | JGI IMG/M metagenome (GOLD analysis project Ga0207720, IMG submission 187751) | Aerobic enrichment media microbial communities from Eden Landing Ponds, California, USA - A23 E3 (2) (SPAdes) | ecosystem: Environmental > Aquatic > Marine > Unclassified | place...
AACATTCAAGCGTAGCGGTGTCCAAACTCTCCTTGAGCAGGTCTGAGAGTAGCATAGATCACTCACTCTTCGACCTGTTCGTTCCTTAACTAGACGGTGCCCTCTCCGAGATTCAGTGTTAAACTAAGAAACTCAGTGGGCTGGGAAGTCTCATACCCCTTCACAGAGGGATCATCGTCTTCTCTTCCACTGGTCGGACAGGCTAGGAAGTCTCATACCCCTTCACAGAGGGATCATCGTCTTCCCTTCCGTCCTCACGATTGAGTGTAGCCCAACCAATAACATAAATGTTGTCACAACCACTCAATCGGGGAAGTACCGTGGAAGTGCTATGTCCCGTGGGCCCAGCTACCCATGTACTCGCGCTGTTCGTCGGTCATCGAGTCGAACTCGATGCCCTCGGCTTCGAGCTTGATTTCGGCGACCTCGCGGTCCAGTTCGTCGGGCACGTCGTGGACGCCGGCGTCGTAGGCGTCGCCGTTCTCGACGAGTTCGCGGACGACGACGGCCTGCACGCCGAACGACTGGTCCATGACCTCGACCGGGTGGCCGAGCGCGATGGGCGACGCGAGGTTGACGAGGCGGCCCTCGGCGAGGACGTTCAGGCGGCGGCCGTCTTCGAGTTCGTAGGCGTCGACGCCGTCGCGGGCCTCGTACTCGTCGACGGCGAGGTCCGACAGTGCGTCGAGGTCGATTTCGATGTCGAAGTGCCCGGCGTTGGCGAGCAGGACGCCGTCTTTCATGTTCTCGAAGTCCTCGCGGGTGATGACGTCGCGGTTGCCGGTGGTCGTGATGAACACGTCGCCGACCGCCGCGGCCTCCTCCATCGGCATGACGTCGTAGCCCTCCATGTGGGCTTCGAGCGCGCGGCGGGGGTCGACCTCGGTGACGATGACGTTCGCGTTCTGGCCGGACGCCTTCTTGGCGACGCCCTTGCCGCAGTAGCCGTAACCGCCGACGACGACGTTCTTCCCGGCGTACGAGAGGTTCGTCGTCATGGCGATAGTGGCCAACGACGACTCGCCCGTGCCGTGGACGTTGTCGAACAGGCGCTTCATCGGCGTGTCGTTGACGGCGAAGACGGGGTAGTTCAGTTCGCCGTCTTCGTCCATCGCGCGGAGGCGGTGAACGCCGGTCGTGGTCTCTTCGGCCCCGCCGACGATGGTGTCGATGAGTTCGGGGTACTCCTCGTGGATGGTGAACACCATGTCCATTCCGTCGTCGACCGTGACGGTCGGCTCGTGGGCGATGACGGCGTCGATGGCCGCGTAGTAGTCCTCTTCGCCGACGCCGCGGACGGCGTAGGAGGTGATGTCGTCGTTGGCGTCGAGCGCCGCCGACACGTCGTCGTGGGTCGAAAGCGGGTTACAGCCGGTGATGGCGACTTCCGCGCCGCCGAGCGCCAGCAGTTCGACGAGGTTCGCCGTCTTCGCCTCGACGTGCATGGCCATCCCGATGACCTCGCCGGCGAGCGGCTGTTCCGACTCGAACTGCTCGCGGAGCTCCTGCAGGATGGGCATGTGCTGGAGCGCCCAGTCCATCTTGCGTCGTCCCTCGGTCCGGGCGGCCTCGACGTCACGAAATTCCATTTCGTGGCCTGCCGAGGAACCCTCGGCAACGTCTTCGAGGTGCTCGGAGACGGGAGCGTAGTGTTCGCTCATACCCGTAGGTTCGGAGAGGGGTCCGAAAACCCTACCGAAGGCGGTCGCCGCCCCCGAATCTACAAGTGTCAACCGGGAGATTGTATCGCCGAGGGCCGATGCTCGTCATAGAAAACGGCAAGACGCTCGCCGAACAGGAGCTGTTCGCCCTGATGAGCGCCCCCGCGGTTCCGGACCTCCTCCGCGTCGCCGACGAACCGCTGACGGTCAAAGAGCTGAGCTGTCGGGCCGACGTGCCGCTGTCGACGGCCTACCGAGAGGTCAAACGACTTCACGAGGCCTCGCTGTTCGAGAAGTCCATCATGGTCGACCACAGCGACGGGCGACACGTCGCACAGTATCACCGGACGTTCGAGCGCATGGAGGTCAGCGTGACCGACGACGGACTGCGCATCGAGTTGGCCGGGTAGCGAGGTCGGAGGGCGGTGCGGGCGGACCGGACGGCGGGGGGTCAGACGGTGGGGGGTCAGACGGTGGGGGGTCAGACGGCAGGGCTTCAGACGGCGGCGGGCCGGACGGCGGCGGTTCAGACGCGCTCGCGGAGCGACGCGACCGCCTCTCGGGCGCGGGCCATCGCGGCGTCCTCGTCGAGCGTCAGCACCTCGCGGTCCCGCATCAGCACCCGGCCGTCGCAGACCGTGTGGCGGACGTCGGCGCCGCGGGCGGCGTACGCGAGGTGGCTCACGAGGTCGTTGGCGGGCGTGAGGTGCGGCGCGTCGAGGTCGACGACGGCGAGGTCGGCCGCGCCGCCGACTTCGAGCGCGCCGCCGGGGAGGTCGACCGCGGCGGCGGAGCCGGCGGTCGCCATCCGCACCACGTCGGGGGCGGCGACGGCGCTGGCGTCGTCCGCGGCGAGCTTGCCGAGCATCGCGGCGTCGCGCATCTCGTCGAACATGTCGAGGTCGTTGTTCGAGGCCGCGCCGTCGGTGCCGAGCCCGACCGCGACGCCCGCGTCGAGCAGTTTCTGGACGGGAGCCATGCCGGAGGCGAGCTTCATGTTCGACGCCGGGCAGTGGACGACGCCGGTGCCCGCCTCCGCGAGCAGGTCGATTTCCGCGTCGTCGACGTGGACGCCGTGGGCGAGGAAGTCGTCGCCGGTGAGCATGCCGAGTTGCTTCGCGTACGCGAGCGGACGTTCGCCGCGCTCGTCGACGATGGGGTCGACCTCGTCGGTCGTCTCGTTGGCGTGGTAGTGGACCGGGATGCCCTCGTCGTGGGCGTCGGCGACGAACTCGCGGAGGTACTCCTCCGCGACCGTCGTCAGCGAGTGGGGCATCGCGGCGGTTCGAATCCGGCCGTCGGCCGCGCCGTCGAACTCGCGGGCCACGGCGAGGCTCTCGTCGATGTCGGCCCGCGCGTCCGCGTCGTCTTTCCCGAGCGTGACGACGCCGTGGCCGAGGCGGGCGCGGAGGCCGGCCTCCTCGACCGCGGCGGCGATTTCGGGGACGTGGAAGTACATGTCCGCGAACGCGGTGGTCCCCGATTTAATCATCTCCACGAGGCCGAGTTCCGCGCCGGCGCGCACGTCCTCGGGCGTGAGCGCGGCCTCAGCGGGCCAGATGTCCTCGCGGAGCCACGCGTCGAGCGGCTTGTCGTCGGCGTAGCCGCGCAGGAGCGTCATCGCCACGTGGCAGTGGGCGTTCACCAAGCCGGGCGTGACGAGACAGCCCTCGGCGTCGAGCGTATCGTCGGCGTCGGCGTCGGCGTCGAGGTCCGCGCCGACGTCGAGGACGGTTCCCTCGTCTCGGTCCACGAGTACGTCCGCGTCCTCGACCATCGCGTCGGGGCGGAGCACCTGTCCGCCCGCGATTCGGAGCGTGTTCATGTCGCTCGTTCGGGTCGGCGGGGTGGTGAATCCACCGTCTCGCGGCCGCGGGGGGCGAACAGCCGTTTCGGCGCGGAGCGGGCCGGATACCGGCGGTAGTCCGATTCCCGAAAATCGAGAACGAGCACCCCCCCTTAGGTCCGAACCCCCAGTATCGGGGGACATGGAGCCCCCGTCGAACCTCGCGCTCGTTCCGGGGCACGTCCAAGCGGGCGGTCCGTGGATGACCGCTGTCGTCGTCCTCGCGGGCGTCTCGTCGGTCACGCTGGCCGCGCTCGGCGTCGCCGTCTTCCTCCGGCGGCGGACGCGGTCGCACCTGCTCGTCGCGCTGGCGCTGTTGGCGTTCGCGTCGCGGGCGGCCGTCGCGGCGCTGACGCTCACCGGCGTCCTCTCCGAGTTCGACCACCACGTGGTCGAACACCTCTTGGACCTCGCGATGGCCGGTCTCGTCCTCGCGGCCATCTACTACGCCCGGAGCATCGAGCGCGAGGCGGGGGTCAACGACCCATGAGTGAGACACGAACCCGCGTCGCCGACCACATCAAGCACAGTCCGGGAGTCCACTTCAACGAGCTCGTTCGCGCGCTCGACCTCGCTCCCGGCCAGGTACAACACCACGTCCGCAGACTGCTCTCCGACGAGACGGTTCGTCGCGCCGAGTTCTACGGGCGGACGCACTACTTTCCCCCGGAGTTCGACGCGTGGGAGCGCGGCACGCTCGCGCTCGTCCGCCGGGAGACCGCCCGCGACATCCTCGGCCACCTCCTCGAACACGGCGACGCCCGACCCGACGACGTGGCCGACGACATCGGCGTCGCGCGCAGTACGCTGGAATGGCACCTCGACCACCTCGTCGAGCGCGACGTGGTCCGCAAGGAGCGCGACCTGCACAACCGCGTGACGCTCGTCCTCACCCACCCCGAGCGGACGACCCGACTGTTGGACGACGTGTCGCCGTCGCTCCCCGAGCGGTTCGTCGACCGGTTCGACCGCCTGCTCGACCACCTCGTCGAGGGATAGCGTCGGTCCGCAGGGGGCGTCGACATCTCTACACCTCGCCCGCCTCGGAGCCGTCTCGGAGTCGTTCGATGCGCGACGCCAGCGACGGCTCGAACGAGAGACGCGACCCCGCGCGGCCGGTGTCGACCTCGTCGGCGGTCGCGTCGAGCGCGTCGGCGACGGCCGCGCGTCCGAGCCGTTCTGCCGCCGCCTCGTCGCCCCGGTAGATGAGTCGCTTACTGGCGTACTCGCCGGTCACGAACAGTATCACGCCGATTCCGGCGGAGACCAAGAACGACAGGGCGAATCCGAACGGCGGCCACGCGACGCCCACGAAGACGAGCCCAGCCACCACGCCCACCGTGAACAACCGAAGCTCGAAGACGTACCGAGCGACCCGCCCGGCGTCGACCGCGAGGAGCGCCGAAACCGTCTCGTCGTCGTAGCGGTCGAGAAGCGAGTCGGTGAGAAAGAGCGTCTTCCGACCGAGCGGACCGCGGACGAGGTGGTCCGAGCGGTGGCCGCCGCCGTCGAGGAGGCGAATCCGAGCGACCGAGAGACCGGCGCGGTCGCACAGGCGGTCGAGTCGCTCGCGCGTCGCGTCGTCGGGGACCGCCGTCGTCTGCGAGACGCCGACGAGCGGTGCCGAAAAGACGTATGCGGCGGCGACGAACGCGAACAGGGTGAGCAGGCCGCTGGTCTCCAAGACCCGGAATTCGACTTCTATCACGGTCACCACGCAGAAGACGAGCGCCGCGATGACGAGGTGGTAGCGGAACATCTTCGCGGCGACCGTCCCCGCGCCGATATCGACGCCGCGCACGCGCCTCGCCACCGGAAACGCGCCCATGTACGAGACGGTCGCCACGACCGCGGCACCGACGCCGACGAGCGCCCAGCCGAGAATCGACCACGGCCAGTCGGTCGGGAGGCCGACGGCCGCGAGGAGCGCCCGGTCGGCGTTCGTCCACCAGACGACGCCGACGAACAGTATCGCGGCGTAGAGCCAGTTGCTTCGAACCCGCTTTCTGAACCGCTGGATAGACGAATCGCGACGCTCGTGGAACCCGGCGCTGAGCCGCGACCAGCCGGCACCGAGGAGGGAGACGCCGACGAGCGCGCCGGCGAACGTGACGAGAGCCATACGTGACAATCTACAGACGTGTCAAAAACCGTTCCGGCTTGCGAAAGTCAATTACCTCCGGGCCGTGACGGGGAGGTATGCGAATCGCCGTGCCCAACAAGGGCCGCCTGCACGAACCGACGATTGAACTCTTGGAGCGTGCGGGACTGCACCTCGACAACGGTGCCGAGCGCAAACTCTACGCCGGGACCGTCGACCCCGACGTGACCGTGCTGTTCGCCCGCGCCGCCGACATCCCCGAGTACGTCCGTGACGGGGCCGCCGAGGTCGGCATCACGGGCCTCGACCAGGTCCGCGAGTCGGGCCACGAACTCGAAGACCTGCTCGATTTGGAGTACGGCAACTGTCGGCTCGTCCTCGCCGCGCCCGAGGACGGCGACATCGAGACCGTCGCGGACGTGTCGGGCAAGGTCGTCGCCACCGAGTTCCCGCACATCGCGCGGACCTACTTCGAGGCGGAGGGTATCGACGCCGAGGTCGTCGAGGTCACGGGCGCGACCGAACTGACGCCCCACGTCGAGATGGCCGACGCCATCATCGACATCACCTCGACCGGGACGACCCTCCGGGTGAACCGCCTCGCCGTCATCGACGAGGTGCTGTCGTCGTCGGTTCGCCTGTTCGCCCGCCCCGACGTGGTCGACGACCCGAAGGTCCAGCAGTTGCTCATGGCGCTCGAATCCGTCCGCTCGGCGGAGGGCAAGCGCTACCTGATGATGAACGCGCCGCGCGAGAAACTCGACGCGGTGAAGGAGGTCATCCCCGGTCTCGGCGGCCCGACCGTGATGGACGTCGCCGGCGACTCGACCGTGGCCGTCCACGCCGTCGTGAACGAGCGCGACGTGTTCGAGGTCGTCAGCGACCTGAAGAACGTCGGCGCGAGCGACATCCTCGTCACCGAAATCGAGCGGCTCGTCGAGTAAGCGACGCGGCCTCCTGCCCGTCGCGGCCGTCATTTTTTCCAGCGCAACTCCGGCACCGTGACCGACGGGTCGAACCCGAGGTCGCCGCGACGGGCCCGGACGTAGGCCGCGATGCAGACCGCGCCGAGGACGATTGCGCCGACGCCGAGCAGGCCGGCTTCCGGGCCGAACGCGCCGCCGGTAATCGCGTCGGGGCCGCGTTCGGTCGTCTCGACGAGCGACGTGCCGAAGTCGAGGCCGCTGACCGCGAAGCCGAAGACGCCGCCCTGCACGAAGTTCCACGAGATGTGGACGCCCGTCGGGATGGCGAGGTCGCCGGTGAGCGCGTAGCCGAGGCCGAGCATGACGCCCGCGAGCGTGATGCTGAGCGTGCTCGTCAGACCCGCGTTCGGGTTCGTGTAGTGGGCGACGCCGAACACGGCCGACGAAATCACGAGGCCGCCGGTGACCGCCGCGTCCGGGTCGAACCGCCAGCGGAGGCCCTCGGCGACGTCGGTGAGGACGATGCCCCGGAGCAGGAGTTCCTCCGCGATGCCGACGACGACGAAGAACGCCAGAAGCGAGCCGACGCCGAGCAGTCGGTCGACGCCGAGGGGGGCGGGAGAGACCCCAATCCAGCCGGCGGCGACGCCGACGACGAAGACGGCGGTCATCAACGCCGCCCCGAGCGCGAGGCCGAATCCGAGGTCGACCGCCCACTCGCGGTCGAGTCCGAGCCCGAGGGACGCGACGGTCCGCCTATCGACGTACCGCGCGACGACGAGCGCGGCGAGACCGCTCGCGCCGACCGAGACGAGCGAGACGACGAGCGACACGAACCGGCCGGACTCGGCGAGGTCGCCGAGAGCCGCCGAGAGCGAGAGTCCGACCACGAGCGAGACGACCACGAAGACGACGGGCGTCGCGAGCAGTCGGAACGGGGCGCGGGGCCGGCGTTCCGTGTCGTTCCAGAGGAGGCGACGGGGAGACACGGCGAGGGGTTCGACGGCCTCGGTCAAGAAGGTACGGCGGGTGCCTCAGACGGGCGCGGTCATCAGGATGGCGGAGAGGCCGAACAGGACGAGGCCCAGCAGTACCGAGACGACGAAGTGGATGGTCACCACGTACGCCGACAGGCGATTCGACCGGCCGTAGAGGAACTTGACGAAGCCGAAATCGAGGCCGAGCGCGAGCGCGAGTGCGACGAAGGAGTTCCAGCCGAGGGTGGTGAAGACGACGGCGATGGCCGCCGGGGCCGGCCCGATGGCGAACGCCTTCTTGAGTTCCACGTCGCCGAGGACGTTCCGCGCGGCGATGTGGGCGGTGAGAGAGAGGAACAGCGCGAACAGCGCGAACGTTCCGGCGACGGCCGTGACCGGCGCACCGGCGGCCGTCTGCAAGGTGAGCGCGTCCATATCGGCCCGAGGGACGCGACTGACTTAGGTTCGGTCGATTCGAGTTCCGGTCGCGCGGTGCGGCCGGGCGACCCACTGCGTTAGAACGACCCGTTGAGGAGACCGAGTTCGGAGAGGCGCGAGATGATGACGTCGACCGCCGCCTCGGCGTCTTTCGGCTGTTTGCCGCCCGTGATGACGAGTTTGCCCGACCCGAACAGAAGGGCGACGACGCTGGGTTCGTCGAGGCGATAGACGAGCCCGGGGAACTGCTCCGGTTCGTACTCGATGTTTTCGAGCCCGAGTCCGATGGCGATGGCGTTGAGGTTCAGGTTCTCGCCGAGGTCCGCGCTCGTGACGATGTTCTGAACGGTGATTTCGGGGTCGTCGTCGACCGGAATCTGAAGCTCGCGGAGCTTGTCGAAGACGATTTCGAGGCTCTCGTGGACGTCGTCGGTCGACTTCGCGCCGGTGCAGACGATTTTCCCGGACCGAAAGATGAGCGCCGCCGACTTCGGCTCCTGCGTGCGGTAGACGAGTCCCGGAAACTGCTCGGGGTCGTAGTCGGCGCCCTCGAGGTCCATCGCCACGCTCTGGAGGTCGAGCTCTTGGCCGATTCCCGTGGAGGCGACGACGTTTTCGATGTTGATTGTGTCCTTGGGGTCGGTCATACAACGATTTAAGGCACGTATTTAAGGTTTAAAAAGATTGGTGCAGGGAATTGACAACTTACGCGCGGCGGCGAATAATCCGGGCGTTTCGGGCGGTGACGACCGCGCCGAGAACTGTCAACGAGAGTGGAACTGCGAGGCGAGCGACCGCCGGCCTGAGCGCCCAGTAGGCGGCGAAAAACAGCGCGACTGAGACGAGCTTCAACGCCGCGAACGAGCCGGGGCCGGGGTCGCCCCCGGAGATGCGTCGCACGATGGGGTTTCCTTCCTGCACGCCGGCCGTCCTGACTCCGAGGACGGTCGTGACGTAGTCACCGAGCCCGTAGGTGAGTGCCGCCGCGCCCCAGAGGATGGCGTCGAGAGAGGCCATGCGGGGGGATTCGGAGCGTCCAGTATAAGTCTCGCCGTCGTCGGGCTGTCGGGTTCATCGGGGTCGCGGTCGGTCCGGGCCGGCCGGCGCGCCCGCGGGCGCGACGACGACCGATACCCTCATTTCCGCGGCCCGTCAGGTCCGAGCGTGTACGGACTGGAACTCGCCGGCGAGGAAGACGCCTTCGCCGCCCGCGAGGCCGAGGCGGCCGCGACGGGCGTGACGGTCGTCGCCCCGGGCCTCGCCACCGCCCGCGGCGTCGAACCGGAGCGCGCGCGGCGACTCGCCTACACCCGTCGCGTCGTCGAACTGGTCGGGCGGTGTGACCCCGACATCGAGGCCGCCCGCGCCGTCGTCGCGGCGGCGAACGTCGACCGCGAGGGGACCGTCGCCGTCCGCGCCCGCGACGTGCGAGGGCTCACCGATATCAGTACGACCGACGCCGAGCGCGAACTCGGGTCGGCGCTCGTCGAGCGGGGCTTCGGCGTCGATTTGGACGACCCCGACCACGAGCTTCGGGTCTACTTCTCCGAGGACGCCTGTCTCGTCGGCTGGACCGCCGTCGAGGCCGTCCGCGACTTCGCCGACAGGAAGCCGACCGACCGACCGTTCTTCCAGCCGGGGAGCATGGCTCCCGTGGACGCCCGCGCCTTCGTCAACATGGCCGGCGCGGAGCCCGGTGCCCGGATTCTGGACCCGATGTGCGGTACCGGCGGCGTCCTCCTCGAAGCGGGCCTCGTCGGTGCCGACGTGGTCGGCGTCGACGCCCAAGCGAAGATGGTCGGCGGCGCGCGGGAGAACCTCCGTCACTACGTCGGCTCCGGCGACGTGGTCCGCGGCGACGCCACCGCGCTCCCCTTCAGCGACGACTCGATGGACGGCGCGGTGTTCGACGCCCCCTACGGCCGGCAGTCGAAAATCGCGCGCCACTCGCTTTCGGACCTCGTCGGCGGGGCGCTGGCTGAGGTCCGCCGGGTCGCCCCAGAGTGCGTGATGGTCGCCGACCGGTTGTGGGCGGAGGAGGCCGAGAACGCCGGCTGGGAGGTCGAACGGGTGTTCGAGCGGCGGGTCCACCGGTCGCTGGTACGGTACGTGCATCTCCTGCATCGGTGAGCGGAATCGGCGGCCGACTAGCCGTCGCAATCAACAGTGTCCATTCAGCCGCCCGACATAACTATCCGCCAGCGCGTCGAAGCGAGCGCATGCTCCGTAGGGTTCGAACCGCTGTCGCCGAGGCGTACGACCCCGACCCGCGGGCGGCGACTATCGTCGCGATGGGGTCGGCGTTCCTGCTGTTTTCGCTCCTGTCGTACCCGAACGGTTCGAATCCGTACTATCAGTTCGCCCTCGTGGTGTCGGTCCTCTCGCTCGTCGTCTCGGTGGCGATGCTCGCCGTCGAGACGCTCCGGTAGTCAAGCGGGCCGAGACAGCTACAGCACTTCCTTCTGGAGCGTGAGGTCGCCGTCCGAGCCAACGCGCACCATCACGAACTCGTAGTCCCGAATCCGTTCGTCGTACGCCACCTCGCCGTCGACGAGGAGTGTCACGTCGCAGGTCTCGGCGTCGACCTGCCGGGTGAGCGTCACCGTCTCGCCGGACGAGAGTTCGATGTCGTCCTCGCGGCACGCGGGTTGCAACACGACCTCGCCGGAGAAACCGCCGCTGACCCGGACGCGAACGAGTTCCGACCCCTCACAGAACTGCGGCCACCCGCAGTCGTCCGCGGTGGTTGCCGCCTGTCCGGATTCGGTGGTCTCCGAGTCGGTGGCGGTCGTGGTCGTGGTTGTCGTCGTTTCGGTCGTCGTCTCAGTTGAGGATTCGGTGGGGTCGCCGAGACACCCGGAAATGAAGGCGAGCGAGCCGAGAGACGCGAGGACCCGTCTGCGGTGCATGAACTGTGTATTTTCTGTCAGAACAACTATCTTGTGTCGGCGGATAGCCCGGACGCTCGTCCGGCTATCGCCGCGCCAGCACCGTCTCGCCCGCCCGCACCGACTCGCCTTTTTCGACGACCACGTCCCCGGAGCCGTATTCCGGCGGCAACAGCACGTCCGCCCGCGAGCCGAAGTCGATGTGTCCGAGTTTCTGTCCGCGAACGAGTTCGTCGCCGGGCGCGACGTACGAGTGAATCCGGCGGGCGAACGCGCCGGCGATGAGCGACACCTCGTGGTCGCCCCCGTCGGTGCCGAGTTCGATGTCGACGCGCTCGTTGCGGTCGGAGTCCTTCGAGAACGCCGGCCTGTGCGCGCCGGGGCGGTGGGTGACGGTCCGGACCGCGCCGGAGACGGGCGCGCGGTTGACGTGCACGTCGGTGACGTTCATGAACACGCCCACGCGGACGCGGCCGTCCTCGACGCGAATCACGGAGACGCGCCCGTCGGCGGGGGCGACGACGCCCGGTTCGTCGGGCGGCGAGCGCTCGGGGTCGCGGAAGAACCAGAGGACGAACGCGCCGACCGCGAGAAGTACGGCCCCGAGCGGCGGGAAGACGACCGCCGCGACCGCCGCGCCGACGAAGGCGGGAAGCGCGAACCGTCGGTAGCCGGGTGCGAACTGCATTATGCCTCGCCGCGGACGTCCGCGCCCCAACTCGTGAGGAGGTGGGTGATGTGCAGGCGGTCGTCGATGCCCGTCGAGATGTCGAGGTCGACCTGCCCGGCG
>Ga0207720_101081_pt1 | contig 11601 bp, 10 predicted proteins | sample A23P2SouthBayCA_2_FD_187751 | JGI IMG/M metagenome (GOLD analysis project Ga0207720, IMG submission 187751) | Aerobic enrichment media microbial communities from Eden Landing Ponds, California, USA - A23 E3 (2) (SPAdes) | ecosystem: Environmental > Aquatic > Marine > Unclassified | place...
CCCGCCGGTCGGTCCGGGCGTGTCGATCGTCTCGGCGAGCGGCGGTCGAACGCTCACGGACCGAACCGGTGCGGCGAAGCGACCACAGACCGGCGGTACAGGGAGACCAAACAAGGTCGCGACAGACCGTTCCAGCCTGAGGTGGTAGGGTCCGTCGGAACTGTTGTCCGTCCGTCTGGTCGTGCTTTGGCGTGTGGGTTTATGTGTCCCGCGAATAGAAGTTCATGATCGGCCCCATACGATAATGAACGTTTGTTACGTCCACGTGCGATTGTTTTCCTAATATATTACCCTTCAATATAATCACGATGTGTCTGAGCGCTTGCCGTATATTTATGTAGAACGAAATGATTGGTCGGACTGAATGTCTCGGTATCCGCGGGCGGTCAGAAAAACGCGGGTGAAGTGTGTCGACTGTAACGCGCCCGCAGCCGAAACGATCGAGAATGACTACATCTGTGTCGAATGCGGTACCGCGATCATCGCGACGAACGACTGACGACTGACGCGAACTCATGTCCGGAGAATCACTCGAACAACGAACGCAAGCATCACCACCGTCCCAGGGCGAGGCGCAGACGCCGGACCCGACAGCGCTCTCGGGCGAGGAACTGATCCTTCCCGCCGACAGCGACATCCGACCCACTCTCAGCTTCGTCATGCCGACGTTGAACGAGGAAGACGGGGTCGGCCAGTGTATCGAGATGATCCGATCCGCCGTCGAGGATCTCGGCGTGTTCGCGGAGGTGATCATCTCGGACAGCTCGACCGACAAGACGCCCGAGATCGCCCGTTCGATGGGCGCAATCGTCGTCACCCCCGACCAGCCGGGGTACGGGTACGCGTATCAGTACGCGTTCGAGCGCTGCCGCGGCGACTACATCGCTATCGGCGACGCCGACACCACCTACGACTTCGAGGAACTTCCCAAGTTGTACCAACTCGTCGCCGACGGCGACGCCGACATGGCGATGGGATCCCGGCTGGACGGCGATATCAAAGACGGCGCGATGCCGGCGCTCCACCAGTACATCGGCAACCCCCTGCTGACGCGGTTCCTCAACGCCTTCTACAAGGCAGGTGTCTCGGACGCCCACTCGGGGATGCGCGTGTTCACACGGGAGGCGTGGGACCGGATGGACTGTGACACCGACGGGATGGAGTTCGCCTCCGAGATGATCATGGAGGCCGGCGCACGCGGTCTGACGATCGCCGAAGAGCCGATCGTTTACCACGAACGAGAGGGTGAGGCGACGCTGGAGAGCTTCGAGGACGGGTGGCGCCACGTCCGATTCATGCTGTTGAACGCACCGGGGTACCTGTTCTCGGTCCCTGGACTGGTGGTGGGGCTCGTTGGCGCCGCGCTGATGCTGATTGCCGCCGCCGGCGTGAGTCTCGGCGGGGCGAACTTCGGCGTACGCACGCTGTTGGCCGGCAGCCTATCAGTTATAACGGGTGTACAGGTCGCGAGCTTCGGTATCTACGCGACGATCGCGAGCGACCCGATCCGCCGGCCGACCGATCCGGTGACCGAGCTCGTTACCGAACATCTGACGCTTGAATCTGGCGTGCTTGCCGGGGTAGGCCTGTTCGGGCTGGCCGCGACGTACGCGACATGGATGATCGTCCAGTGGATCGTGACGGGGTATCAGGCGGTACCCACGATCTCGGCGAGCTTGCTCGCGTTCACCGGCATCGTCGTGGGGATGCAGGTGGTGTTCGGGAGCTTCTTCGTCGGGATCATTTCGAGTCGATAGGTCGCGGCGGCTTTCGATGTTCGCTACGTTCTCTCGGTTTGTGTTTGTCTCCAGTAGCGCCGCACTCGCAGTCCCACGAACACGGCGAGTGCGATCGCGATCAGTTCAAGCTGGGGATGCGTGCTCATGTCCTGATAGATGCGGAGCATCCGGTTCCACGGCGCGATGTCGTCGGCGGGTGACTCCGGGAGCGGGAACAGTGGGTACACCAGGAACCGCGCGGGCCACAGGTCGCCGGCGAGGAGGAACCGATACGTGTCGCCGAGGAGATGGCTCAGGTAGCCGACAGCGAATGCCGCTGGTGTGAGGGCTCTGAGGCTTTCGGGGACTGTTCCGTCGCCCCAGCGGCCGCGCAGGCGGCTTGCGAGCCACCACACTGCGAGTGAACAGATCGCGAACGTGAACAGCGAGTGTGCCAGCGATCGGCCGTACGGGAGGATCTCGAGATAAGCGAGGGGCTTGTCGATGAGGTCGGGGAACTGGCTGGCGACCGCCAGCGGGACGAGCGCAACGCGAGCGGGCAGGCGGTGGGTTCCGATGGTCGCGTAGCCCGCATACCAGAGGTATGCGAACGCAAGGTGTCCCAACGGTAACACAGAGATGGGGAGGTGTGGGGTGGGAATAAGGATGGCTGTTCGGGGAGCAACGGGTAACCCGAACGGAACGGACGGGCAATTGCGGCGACCTCGGTGGAATCCGTGTCGTGCCATACTAAAGGCGAACAGCTATGCTGACGGGTGACGATTCACGCGCGTGTTCGGGACGATCGGGATCCGGGGACGCGTCGACGAAGAGTAACCGCTGCGACAGCGCTGTCGGCCGGCCGTGCGCTCGCGGCCGACGGCTACCACCAGGTCGTCGTCGGGCGAGACCTACGCGACAGCGGCCGGATGCTCCAGGAGGCAGCCATCGCGGGACTCGAGGAGAGCGGCAGAGACGTGGTTGACCTCAGGCGGGCTGCGACGCCGACGATCGCCCGAAGCGTGGCTCGGCACGACGCTGATGCCGGCGTTTCGATCACTGCCTCTCACAACCCGGCCCCGGATAACGGCCTGAAGCTGTGGTCACCCTCCGGCCAGGCGTTCGACATGGAGCACCGCGAGCGGATCGCCGACCGGATCCGATCGGAGGAGTACGCGTTCGCGGCGTGGGACCGGATCGGTGAAACGACGACCGACGAGCGTGCCGACCGCGCACACGCCGCCGCGATCCGTGAGCCCGTCGGGGGGCCGCTCGACTGTTCGGTCGTCGTCGACGTCGGAACCGGTGCGGGCGGTGTGAGTGTGAGCGCGTTGGCGGCGCTCGGCCGTGACGTCCAGACGCTCAACGCCTAGTCGGATGTTTACAGTCACCTGGGCTCGTCTCTGGGTTTGAACTAACTGACTATCATACTATCAAATTCAAAGATGGGCTGTGGGTACGCGTTATCGTCGCGTCGAAACTCTGTGGGGACGCCTTCTGTTCATTTATTTGTTGTTTCGCTAATTTCACGCCGCGTTCCACGCGTCAGATCAGATCTGCCCATCTTGCTAGTACACTATGCCGATAATATCCGCGATGAACTCTACGGGACCGTCCGGTTTGAATTTCTTAACAGCACCGTCTGTGATCCGAATCGTAACGTTATGTCTCTGTAGGCGTTGAAGAATTCCTGCAGTGTTGCCCCGCAGCGAAAGAGCGGTGTCATCTAACCAACGCCGCCCGACGTCCGTTTAACACACAATAGAATTTAAAGTTCATCTCTATAGTCGTAATAGATGTACAAATCTAGCAATTATGTAAAAACCATATGTTTTTTGAATGTATTCTCTTTATTCTGTGTGAAATATTGAATTGAGGACACGTGGAGTCGATCGAGAAACCTCCAGACAGAACTCGTTCGTATCTATTGAGGATATTTTGATGTCTTAATTCGGGGATATGTTATGAGTATAAATAACCTGTATAGTGCCCTCGTAAACGATGCCATCACGGCGGGAGATCGCGCGGCGCCCATCAATTACGACAGGCGTGGCCATGCCGTCGAAATCCTCGTTGAATGCAGTGATTTCTTCCCAGTCGGCAACGATGAACGCAGCCTATGCACCGCTAAGGGTGCCTGCAGGTGTGTCCACATATTCGATGTCGGAGAAGTGTGCTCAAATGTTCTCGCCCGCGATAGGGTCGTAGACGACGATCTCGGCACCACGCAGTTTGGGTTCCTCGATTACAGGGGTGGCTCGAGAGTTGCGAACATTGTCGGTTCCTGGTTAGAACGCAAGACATAGCACGGCAACACGCTTGCCCTGAACATCGACGTGGTCGTCCATCAACGAGAGTAGTAGAGCAGTCACCCGGGCTGGCGCTCCTCGATTTTGTTGGCTGCGTCGAGATGAGGGGTTCGTAGCTATTTTCCGGGACCGATACGGATCGCTGCGGTATCCTTTGAGGAGCAGCTCCTTCCCCAGCTTAGTCCACTCCGGAGGAGCTTTCTGAATCGGTCGTCCATCCCGATCACGCCTGTGACCTCGTAGGGACTGACACTGAACCTCTTGCTGATACTCTTGATGTCGTTGATTAGTTGACCTTCGTCGCGAGGAATGAATTGTACGCAAACTTGATTATTTGCGCTGTCCGAGTGTTCGTCTCAAGGACCTAGACATCAGCTTTGCCAATGAGAGCTTCGAACATTTGTGCATTCTCGATTGCGCGATAGTCGATCGCCATTCAGGACGATCTTGTCGGGGATTAAGAAGTTATGGACTGCCGTGCATTACGGAGAACTATGCGTCTACTGACGTCGAAGTTATCAGTCGTGGTCTTGCTGGAGATCTATTCAAAAGGAGGCCTATCACGTCATCTGTGGAACCGGCGAAGACACTGCTCTAGAAGTGCATCAGTGAGAGTATCGATAAACAACAGATTCATTATACTCTATGCTCTTTGGTTAATAAGGAAGAGTGGTTCATTATCAAAATCTTAATGCTAAGCGGCCAGTTAGGTGTTGGTGGTGTACCAAAAGTCATTCTTGATATTTCAAAATATATTCAAGACAAAGTAGATTCGGTTGAAGTTGCTTACCTTGGAGGTAGCAGTGAAGGTACCTCGTTGTTTGATACTGAAGGAATACCTACTCAAGTATTAGGGAAGTCTCGTTTTGATCCCCGCCTAGCAACCAATCTGTTACAATATACTCGCGAATTTGATCCTGATATAATTCACACGCATATGGCATCTGCTTCCGCATTAGGACGGATAATCAGTAGCGGACTAGGAATTAAGACGATATCCACGGTCCATAATATATATAATAAGAGATCGACTATTGCTCGTATGATCGATCATCCAACCAGTATACTTTCTGACGTTATAGTCACCGTTACTGATGCAGTTCAAAGTTCTCTGCCAAGAACATTTGCTCCACTAAGTGATCGAATCACTATTCATAATGGGATTGATGTCGAGTATGTGAGATCAAAAGGAATCGTTCCCTGGGAATCTCTTCCTTGGACGACTAATATTCCCCGAAAAGTACCAAAAATCGCTAATGTAGCTAGATTCTCAGAGGAAAAGGGACAGGACGATCTCATTAAGGCGATGCCTGGTGTTATTTCAGAATATCCTGACGCGATATTACTATTGACTGGATGGGGTCCATATAAAAATCACCTCGTAGAGATTGCCAATTCTCTTGGAGTTATAGAAAATATCAAATTTTTAGATAAAGTAGAGAACCCGTATTCTGTATATTACCATTCTGATATAGCAGCTTTCCCATCCAAGTTCGAGGGATTTGGACTTGGATTATTAGAGGCGATGGTTTTTGATTGCCCAATCGTCGCTACTAATTTGGGTCCATTTAGGGAAGTCCTGGGTAGCGAATATGACCTAGTCCCGGTACAATCTCCTTACGCACTAGAAAAACAAATGTTGAAGTACTTATCAAGTCCCGAGCAGTCCAGAAGAGATGCTGAGCAAACCACTTCTAGAGTCATGAACAAATTTTCATCAGAAAATATGGGGGAAAGTTATCTGAGATTGTATAATTCATTGGTTAATTATTAATCTCTAGCTTCCTGTGTGAAATAGATTAGTAGGTACTGGCTATTTAACTACAACTTCTGCTGGCATTGTTCGTCGAGCGATTGATGCGGTTGCTGATGGTTATATAATGCAGGAACCGCTCGATCGCGTGCGCTTGCCCGACTACTGACCCACGTGTTGTAGAAACAGTTGATGCGTATTTGAGCGTGTGAATCTACTTTTCAATGGTGTTTCAATCGGTGTAATCAATTTGACTACTAAGGCCCAAGCGGGGAAGACAGTTTACTGCAATAAATTCCAGAACAACAAATCCATTGACGCTCATCGAGCGAAATCGATATATACTTGTAAGTACATGTAATCCTGTAACGCAATGACAAACGTCTGTATAATTGTTTTGGATGCTGTTAGAGCTCAAAATTTATCTTGCTATGGGCATAATAGAAAAACGACTCCCAATATTGATAAGATCGCTGAAGAGTCCGTTGTTTTTAAAAACGCAGTTTCACCAGCTGCTGTAACACTTGATTCAACAGCTTCTTTATTTACAGGTCTTTATCCAGGGGAACACCGGACAGGACAAAACGGTGAAATCATAACAGAAGTTCCACAATTGCCAGAGATTCTAAGAGAAAATGGATATGAAACCGGTGCCGTCACAACAAATCCATTTATAACACCAGGGTTTGGATTTGAACGGGGCATTGATGAATTTTACTCTGGAGAGCATAGATTTGAAAGTGGAATGAATATACGGAAGTTCTTTGATAGGCATAAACATCGGTCAGCATATCAGATATATCTACGTTTCCTTATTGATTCAATTGATCGGAATTTCATATCTCATGTTGGAAATGCCCTTCAATTCCGATTCGATATTTTTAATAGAAATGACAATGGCGCTCAAGAGGCTACAAATAGTGTCCTCAACTTCATAGACAGCAAAGAATCTCCTTGGTTCCTTTATACACACTATAGTGAAGCCCATATGAAGAATACTGACAATTTGTATAAGCTTCCTGATAAATATAAATATAAATTTGTTGATGAAGATACTGTTGAGTCTGTAGGTGTTGAACGCGATCCTGATGAGGAATATTCCAAGGCCTCTCAAGATGTCCATGAAAAGTTATATGATGGTGCAATACACTACCTTGATGATAAGGTAAAAGAAATAATAAATTCTATCAAATCAAATAATGAATGGGATGACACGCTATTTATCATCACATCTGATCATGGTGAATGCCTAGGTGACTTCGGAGCAATGGGACATGGTCATCTTCATGAACCCGGGATACATGTTCCACTCATAGTCAAACTGCCTTCCCAAGTAAAGAAATCAGGAGATTCATTTAATCGGACAAATACTCTTGGAATCTATAAGACAATCTTAGAAATCACAAACACAGGGTCTGATGTTACTCATACTCAAGTTCCCGGGATTTTTGAAGATCAGGATTACGTTCTTACGCAGGACTACTCAGGGTCATGGGATTGGAGTAGTTACTCTGGAGACATTAAAGGTCAACATGCACTCTATAGTGGCGACATAAAACTAATCAAACAAGGAAATAAAAATAGACTTTATAAAATATATGGGCGGGATAACAGGAAATCTCTAATTGACGACCCGCGCGAAGAGGAGTTAGAAAAGTTGCTGAATGACTATACATCCACATTCAACGAGTCAGAAAAAAGCGTTGATGATATTGGCGTTGATAAGAAAACTAGCGAACGGCTAGAAGATCTTGGATATTTATAATATTATTGAAATATATTAGTTGGATTGTCACATCATTACTATAGCCGTCTACACGTTGACACTGTCGAGTTCCGCCACAAGAAACCACATGGCACCAAAGTGCTATCGTCCCCTCACGGGATTCGTCTTTTAACGAGCCAAATCCCTCATTGTTGCAATCACAGCTCTCTTGGAACGAATCCAAAAGCGACGCGGTTGAGCGACTGAATACTGTCGCATCCGTCATTCTCGATTTTCGGCACTTCATGATTGACGCAATCGGCCGGATTAACCAAGAGAAAGTATCTATATTTGTATGTGTTCAAAATACCCGATCTAGGAGGTTATTTCGGCCTCGGATGTTTAGGGCGTAGCGGAAGAAGTCATCACTTAATCTTCTTGCCGGATGTCGAAGGGGTCCTCATCAACCCCGGCAACATCTGGCCTGTCGCGATCTTGGCCTGAGTCACCAGAACTCAGCCTGGGATCCTTGTAACGATACCGACGGTACACCTTGTGATGACACCGCTCTCACGTGGGCATACGCTCAAGCGTCACTGCCTCAAGGTCGTCGCCAACATCTTGCTTGGATGACTCGCTATGGCGATTCTTGACTCTAATCGGTCAAGAATGGTCTCCATTGACTTCATCGACGACCCTTATCACGTCAAGCACTATTCTAACGAACGCGAACCGTGCTTGGTGGCTTCCCAAAGACGGGACAACAACATCCCACAGATACTGCATAGTGTATGTCGTCTCCAACGGAACCGGTGAGGCTGACGATGACGTACACCCGGGGTGTCGAAAGCGAGACCGACGTGGCGGAGCGCGTGCTTGTCTGCGTTGAAATCTACCTTCCGAGATTGAGCTCTCGTTTGCCGACAGCGGCGTCTACAACGAACGCGCTATCCGCTCCCTTGAGATTGCCGCGACGGTCATCCACGTCCCTAAGAAGGGTGGCGAACGAAGGACAAACTTGACGTCTACAGCTCGTTCGCGACTAGCTGCCGCAATTATAAGTGAGGACAGCGACCGGGAACTGCGCTACCCGTTCGCGAACCTGTCTCTTACCAGAACTTAGATTGGGGCAAGCACGGTGAATCGTTCGCGGCTACGTTGCATGCGGTGTGGCTGATTGATCAGTAAACTAAGTCGAGCGTCTCTACGGGAAACGGTCTGATAACGAAACCAGCTACCGATTGCTGCGACAACTCAAATTATGCCAACATGTGATTCAGTCATACGGTTTGCGACGCTGTTGGTCTCAGTACTCTTGGAGAACCTATGGCTGGTTCTCAGGTTGGCAGCCATCGCCAGCCCGTCACGGGGCGAGCGTCACCTGTTCGATGAGTTTCCTTTCAAGCTATTCTATGATTAGAATACTAATTTACTCAATAATTAGTTGAATAATCAATAATAATGGTGATGCTCGAAAATATGTTATCCAAAAGCACCATTCAGGCTGCTTCTTATATCGGAAATAGACAGTTCTCCAAGTAATACTATCGAAAAGGAATAAACGACAGCACTTATTGGAATTAAGAGAAAGATGTTCTTTATCCCGAGACTAACCCCGAATACGAACATAACCCCACTAGCAATTGATATACGGAGGCTATTTAAAGTTAGAAATCCGGAAGGAACAATCTTGTTAGATAGCCAATACACTCCTCCTAAGCTTATGACATATGTTAGTACTGTAGACAAGGCTGCCCCAATAATTCCATATTCGGGGACAATAATCAAATTTAGTATAATATTTATAATAGCTGCAGATCCTCTTACAGAAGAAAGACGAGTTGTTAAACCTTCAGCTACTAGTACAACTCCATACAACTGATTAAGCCCAAGCAGGATCATACCGACCGCCACCACTGGCAAAATTGGCGAAGCTTGGTTTACTGCACTTTGGTTGCTTATAATACTTATGGCTGATTCCGAAACAAGTCTGAACCCGAAAACAGATGGAATAGATAACATCAAAAAATATCTGATTCCATTTCTGAGATAGGACTTACAATCCTCGATTTTATTTTTCTCTAGTAACTTTGATAATTCTGGAAAGTAGGTTTCTCGAACTGGTATAACGTATATGAGAATTACTTTTGCAAGCCGATAGGCGATTGTATACGCCCCTACGGCAGAAGATCCTATAAAATATCCAACTATAAATCGATCTGCTCGTTCCGAAAGATTATCAGATAATATGGATATTACGAGAGGAATTGAATATGCTAAACACGTCCTCAGAACGGAATAGGATGGTAGCTTCAACCCTATCCTGCTGAAAACGAAAAGCTGTAGTAGAGTCACATATAGTATTTCTACTATTACTACACCGATCATCACCACATCCAGATTAGAGTTTATTACTAATGTTGTAAATAATATTGAACCAATTGTAAGATAAGATCGAATTGCTTGGAGAATTGAAAAAGTTTTTACTTTCTGTTGTGAACGGAAGTAATTTCTGAGACTTTTATTGAGAATCCGGACTGGAATTAGAATAGATCCAATTTGAAATATCTTAGTATAAGACGGGGAATTTAAAAGTAACACAGAGATTCTTTTAGACATTAAGATAACAATCATCGCCCCTATAACTCCATTTATAAATGCAAGTGACGTAGTTGATGTGTACAAAATTCCAATATTAGTGTCTTTTTTCTGAGCGAATTTTACTAGAGACATATTCAATCCAAGTTGAGATATCGCTCCTAAAAACATTGAAAAACTCACAACCTGAACATAGGCTCCATAAGAATCAACACCCAATGTAAGTGATATTAATGGTATTAGAATGACTCCCTTAACTCGAACGATTGCTTTAACAAACGTCGAAACCAGTACATCGGTGACAATTTTTTTAGGCTTATTAACCATTTCTAAAATCGACATCGGTTCAGACTACTGTAGATATCCAAGGTCTTCTAATCGTTGCTTACTGGAACTTGATATTTTATTCCCATAATCATTTTCTGTTTTAAATTTACCAAGCCTTTTATGCAATTGATCTTGTAGTTTTCTTACGACATCTGGGTTTTTTTGAGATAAGTCATTAGTCTCTTCATTCGGTGATTCCATATCATACAGTTTTATTTCTTTTTCACCATTTTCTATTAGTTTCCACTTTTTTGTTCTGATAGAACGCAAGGAGTGATCATATTTTTGTGCAGATGAATCAAAGTTCTCAACGCTTTTTTGAAGTGCTTCCAGTGACGGCTGCGGAAGTAGGTATTCAGCTATTGTCGAATTTCGGGTTGAGTCTTTCTTGATATTTAATAGGGAATTCATTGAACTAGATTCGGGTAATTCATTAACGCCGGCTACATCTAGAATGGTTGGATACAGATCTCTAATTTCGACCAATCCGTCATGTTCATCTCCCTCATTGAACTCATCTGGGTATCGGATAATAAGCGGTACATGCAATAGTGTGTCATATAGACAATATTGGTGGTCCATTAATTCATGATCGCCAATGTTTTCTCCGTGATCTCCAACTATAATAATCATCGTTTCATCCATTATGTTCAAGCTATTAAGGCGAGATATTATTCTCTCAAGTTGATTGTCCAAGTATGCCAATTCCCCCTTATACAATTCCTCTAATACTTGGAACTCAGACTGCTCCATTTCTACATCACCGGCAACATATTCCCATGGATCTTGGTTTACTCTATTTGCCTCATCCATACTGATACCCTTTGAAAGATAGTCGTTAGCAAATTCATCAGGAGGATTGTATTCTAAGTGTGGCTCTAAGTAGTTAATAAAAAAGAAAAAAGGTGTACTTTCAGAGTAATTACGATCAATCCAATCAATGGCCCGATCTGTCGTCCTTCGCGCTCCATCATCGTATCGGTTTGCTATCGTATTTGCCCAAACTGCATTAATAATGGTTCGTGTAACGGAACCAGAAGATCGTAGTGTATTTATAAAGGATAAAAAACGTTCGAAATTGCTATCTTTTTGAGTTATTTCGGATAGATCGGCACCCCCCCATAGATAGTCGTATTTCATTGAGAATTGATCAAATCCACGGTCAAAACCAAATTCGGGACTCACCCAGAT
>Ga0207720_101083_pt1 | contig 11583 bp, 11 predicted proteins | sample A23P2SouthBayCA_2_FD_187751 | JGI IMG/M metagenome (GOLD analysis project Ga0207720, IMG submission 187751) | Aerobic enrichment media microbial communities from Eden Landing Ponds, California, USA - A23 E3 (2) (SPAdes) | ecosystem: Environmental > Aquatic > Marine > Unclassified | place...
CGGCCCGACGGTCGTCGAGGGTCGCCGCGATCTCGTGGACGCGCTCGACCCCCAGCGTCTCCTCGACGTACGAGGAGTACGGGCCGGGGAAGCCGTCGAGCCCCTCGACGAACAGCCCCGCGTCGTCGACGAGCACCGGCTCGTCGGCGTGGCGGTACGCCTCGCGCGCGCCTTGCGCGGCGATCGGGCCGAGCTCCGCCGCCTGGATCTCCGGATAGTCGAAGTCGAGCCGCTCCACCGAGCCGTCCCGGAGGTAGCGCTCCGCCTCGCGCACCTTCCCAGGGTTCGTCGTCACGTATCTGAGCACGGGTGGCGGTGAGAGCGGCCCGAACGAATAGTCGTCGGTCGCGGGCGAGCGCGGACCTGCCGGCGCGGCCGCCGAACTGTGGCAGTACGTTTTTGTCGGTCCGTCTGACTGTATGCGACATGGCCCTCCCGACGTTCGAGAAGAAGCGGCTGATCGGACTCATCGCGATCCTCTCGTTCGGGGTCACGTCGCTTTCGGCGGTGCTCTCGTTCGGCGTCCTCGGCCCGGCGGCGTTCATCCTCGGATTCTTCGTCCTCATCCCGTTGGTGGTGCTTCTGGGGGACGACTTCCCCCTCGTCGGCGCCGAAGAGCCGACCGAGGAGTCGGTTTCGGCCGCCAAGGATGACCCGCTGGCGACGCTCCGCGAGCGGTACGCGACCGGCGAGATCGGCGAGGAGGAGTTCGAACGGAAACTCGACCGACTCCTGGAGACCGAGGAGTTGACAGGCGGCGTCGAAGACGGTCCCACCCGCGATCAAGAGCGCGAGCTGGAGTTCGACTAGGGGCGCGGACGGTCCCGGCGGTTCGGTTCGGGATCGGCTCGAACGGACACCCTCTTAAGAGTCGACCGTCAGAAACGGACGGACATGCTGCTCGCCGGAACCGTCATCGCCGACCCCGAGACCGTGATCCCCGACGGCGCCGTCGTCGTCGAGGGGGAGACGATCGCCGCGGTCGGCGACGCCGAGACCCTCTGTGAGACGTACCCCGATCACGAGCGCCGCGACCTCGACATCGTCGCGCCCGGACTCGTCGGCGGCCACGTGCACTCGGTCCAGTCGCTCGGTCGGGGGATCGCCGACGACACCGCCCTCCTCGACTGGCTCTTCGACGCCGTGCTCCCGATGGAGGCCGCGATGGACGCTGACGCGACCCGCGCTGCCGCCGAGTTGGGCTACCTCGAATGCCTCGAAAGCGGGACGACGACCGTCGTCGACCACCTCTCCGTCAACCACGCCGAGGAGGCGTTCGAGGCCGCGATCGAGACGGGGATCCGCGCTCGGCTCGGAAAGGTGCTGATGGATAAGGAGTCCCCTGAGGGCCTGATCGAAGACACCGACGCCGCGCTCGCCGAGAGCGAGGCACTCATCGAGAAGTACCACGGCGCCGCCGACGGTCGGGTGCGCTACGCAGTCACGCCGCGGTTCGCCGTCTCCTGTACCGAGGAGTGCCTGCGCGGCTGTCGCGACCTCGCGGACCGCCACGACGGCGTGACGATCCACACGCACGCGAGCGAGAACGAGGACGAGATCGCCGCCGTCGAGAAGGACACGGGAATGCGAAACGTCCGCTGGCTCGACGAGGTCGGTCTGACGGGACCGGACGTGACGCTCGCGCACTGCGTCCACACCGACGAGGCCGAACGCGAGGTGCTCGCCGACACCGACACCGTCGTCACCCACTGCCCCTCCTCGAACATGAAGCTCGCCTCGGGGATCGCCCCGGTGCAGGACTACCTCGACCGCGGGATCACGGTCGCGCTCGGCAACGACGGCCCGCCCTGCAACAACACGCTCGATCCCTTCACCGAGATGCGACAGGCGAGCCTTCTCGGAAAGGTCGACGCCCGCGACCCGACCCGGCTCCCGGCGCCGACGGTGTTGGAGATGGCGACGACGAACGGCGCGCGCGCCGCCGGCTTCGACCGACTCGGCACCCTCCGCGAGGGCCGGCGCGCCGACGTCATCGGGATCACCACCGACCGCACCCGCGCCACCCCCCTTCACGACCCGCTCTCGCACTTGGTGTACGCCGCCCACGGCGACGACGTGGTGTTCACGATGGTCGACGGCGAGGTGCGGTACGACGACGGCGAGCACGTCGGGCTCGACGCCGACGCGGTCCGCGAGCGCGCCACGCGCCACGCGAAGCGCGTCGTGGATACCGCGGGTATCGAGACGGCCGAGCTGTAGCCGGTGTCGCGGCGGTCGCCGGCGAATACGACGATCCTCCGCCGTCACTCGAAAAACCGGCTTGATCCGAACAAAATCGAACTGAGTATCGTCTATTTATACCCGCTTGGGAGCCGTTCGCTGAATCACCATGACGGACCGATCTCGGACGACAGGCGACGATCGATCGCAGGACACTCCTACTGACGGCTTCCGGCGGCGGGAGTTCGTCGCGCTCGGCGCGGGCGCGACCGCGACGATGCTCGCGGGCTGTGCCGGCGACGGGGGGACCCCCTCGTCCGACGGCTCGGGTGGCTCGGACGGCTCCGACGGCTCCGACGGCTCGGAAACGCTCACCGGCGACTTCCGGCTCCTTATCAGCGACGCGCCGGCCGACATCGGCGATTTCGACCAGCTGAACGTCACCCTCGACGAGGCCCGGATCTTCGAGGTGCGGGACGAAGATGACGAGGAAGGTGAAGAGGAGGAGCAAGATGACGAGGAGGAGGAAGACGACGAGGCCGAAGATGAGGAAGACGACGAGGCCGAAGATGAGGAAGACGACGAGGCCGAAGATGAGGAAGACGACGAGAGCGATCAGACCGGAAACGAAACCGAGGGGGACGACCTCACGAACGGAACCGCAGAGGCGGACGACGAGGCCGACGGCGGCGACGAAGCCGATGGCGACGAAGACAACGAGGATGACGACGACGAAGATGACGACCAAGACGACGAGTCAGATCGCGGCTTCACCGTCGTCGACCTCGACGACGCGACCGTCGACCTGACGCAGGTGATCGAGGACGACGCGATTGCCGTGTTCGACGGCGAGATTCCGGCGGGGAGCTACGAGAAGATCGAACTCTCCGTCACGACGGTCGAGGGGATCGTCGACGGCGAGGAGGTCGACGTGAAGCTCCCGAGCGAGAAGCTCCAGATCACGAACGGCTTCGAGGTCACGTCCGACGAGCCCGTCAGCTTCGTCTTCGACATCAACGTCGTCAAGCGAGGTCCGAACAACGGCTACATCCTCAAACCCGTGATCTCGGGGAGCGGAGTCGCCGGGCGAGACGTCGAGGTGAACGAGATAGACGAGGGCGGTGACGAGGACGACGAGGACGTCGAGGAGGGCGATGACGAGGACGGCGAGGACGGCGAGGACGAAGACGGCGAAGACGGTGCGGAGGACGACAGCGAGGACGACGGCGGAAACGCCACCGACGACGGCGGAAGCGACACCGAGGACGGAACGGCCACGAACGAGACCGAGAGCTGATCGAGGCCCGCACCGAAACCGAGGCGTCGGGACCTTCCCGGGACTGAAACCGGAGCCGGATCCGAACCGGAATCGAACCCGGAATCGAACCGGAATCGAATCGGACCCGAACCGGACGCGGCGCCGCGCGCCGATCATGCGGTCGCTTTTTGACGAGGCGGGCCCGACAGCACGTATGACCATCGACCCGTCGGAAATCGCCGATCTCATCGAGGACGGAATCCCGGACGCCGTCGCCCGAGTGACGACCCCGCGAGTCCACGACGACGAGGACGAGGACGCCCACTTCGCGGCGTGGGTCGTCTCGCCCGCCTTCGAGGGGGAGTCGCTCGTCGACCAGCACCAGCGCGTGTACGACGCCGTCGGCGACCACATGACCCGGTCGGTCCACGCCCTGGAGATCAAGACGTACACCCCCGAAGCGTACGCGGAACACGGTGACGGCGCCCTCGACGACGACCTCCGAGAGGCGGGGCTGTTCCCGGTCGACGGAGCGTAACGACCCGACGCGAACCGCGATCACCATCCCCTTCCCGCCATGCGACCCTCCATCCGACGCGCTCTTCGCGGAACCCTCGCCGGAGTCTCCGGGCTGGCCTTCGTCGCGCTCGGCGGCGCCCTCTACGTCCGCGCCGCGCCGCCGTCGGTCCTCGCCGGCCTCGCCGTCGTCGCGGTCGGGACGCTGCTGGCCGCCGGCGGCCGGTCGGCGCTGTTCGAACTCCTCGGTCGCGGAGGGGGTGCGGATGGCGATGAGACCGCCACCGGTCTCCCCGACGACGAGGACGGTCCCGACTGGTGGCTCGCCCGCGTCGAGCCCGCGCTCGACGACGCCTGGAACCGGTGGTCCGAGGTCGTCCTGACGGTCGGACTCGCGGCGGTTGGGGTCGGTTCCTTCGCGCTCGTCGTGACCCACTCCGGCGAGGAACCGCCGCTCAGGCTGCTCGTGACCGGGACGCTCGGGATCAACGGCGCGCTGCTGACGCTCGCGTTCGTGTTCGAGTGAGCGCCGCGTCCCGAGTGTCGTCGAAACCCTCAGGGACGAATCCAGGATCGACCGGGAGACTGTGACTGCCTCGTGATCGACAACGGAGTGAGTACTGCAGATCGGTGGTGGCAACGGCGTATTTAAACTGACGTGAGCGATCGCGACGATCGCTTATAAATAACGGTGCGGTGGCGCGTGCCCGTGAGCGGCCTTCAGGCCGCTCACGGCACCACGCGAGGGACGCGGTGAGCGACGTGGGCGACCGAAGGGAGCCCCGAGCGAGCCGCGAGGCTGGGGAGGCGTGAGGCTGTGCGGTTGTGGTCGGATGGGACTCAAAGGGGCAGTCGCGAGGACGAAGGCGCGCGACGCAAGGACCGCAGGAACGAGTGAAACGAGTGACGAGGACCGCAGCGAGCGCACCGAGTCCTCGCGGCTGGGGCTTTAGAGATGTTCACCGCAGCGTCGCAACCCATTTATAAACAGCCGACAGCAACACCACTCGATCGCTTATAAATAACTGCTCCACAAATTCGCTATACCCACTCTCGCACTCGATCATCGCTGCCCCTGTGTCGACTGAGCACGTCACCGAAACCCCTGTGCCGTCTCCGACCACTCAAGAGCGGCCCCAGAGCCGTCGGCACCTACTGTTTAGGTCCTCCGCGCCCTACGGTTCACATGGAGATCACCGGCCCGTGGAACCGCGAGCGCGTCGACGAGTTTCTCGACGAGGCGGAGATTCCGGTCCGCATCGGCTGTCGGACCCCGAGCGAGGCCCCGTGGATCGTCTCGCTGTGGTTCTCGTGGGACGGCGCGATCAACTGCGCGACGAGCGCGAGCGCCGACCTCGCCGACTTCCTCGCACACGACGACCACGTCTCCTTCGAGGTGTCGACGAACGACCCGCCGTATAAAGGCGTCAGGGGACGGGGCCGCGCGACGGTGTCGCCGGACGCGGACGACGAACTGCTCCGCGCGCTGTTGAAGCGGTATCTCGGCGGCGTCGACAACCCGACCGGGGACCGGCTCCTCCGACCGGAACGCGAGGAGATCCGGGTGCGGATCGAGCCGGAGCGGCTCCACTCGTGGGACTACACGAAGCGGATGGGGCCGAAAACGCCCTGACTACCGCCCCGCCTCAGCGACCGAGGTGCCGCAGGTTCTCCGTCTCGACGCGCTCCGGCACCGCGTCGACCGCGCGCGGCACCCAGTCGTCGTGGCCGAGGGTGATCGCGGCCTCCGGGTTGGCGTCGGCGAGGCTCGCGACGCCCTCGGCGGCCGCGACCTGCGCCGCGCCGTCGACCCGCTCGGGGACCTCGGCGGTGAGCGGGTACGTCTCGGAGAGCGCCCGCGGGAAGGGGCCGAACGGCGGTTTCACGCGCCACACCGCGTCGTAGTCGTGGTTCGACGGCGCGTCCGACTCGGTGAGGAGGAGCCGGTCGGGGACCGCGAGCCGCGAGAGCCGGTCGTGGTGCCGCCGGACCTCGGGACGGCGGGCCGACTCGTGAGAGGTGTAGAAGAGCGCGTCCTTCGAGACTGGGTCGGTCTCCTCCAACTCGTCGGCGTGGTCGAGGAGCGTCCGGAGCCCGTCGAGCATCGCGGGGTGGCCGCGGGCGCGGCGGTCGACGAGCTGGAGGAGGTTCCCGGACCGGATCGCGGCCTTCACGCGTCGCAGCTCTTCAAAGGTGACGTGGAGGTTGTGCTCGGCGAGGAGCTCCTCCGTGGCGTCCAACTCCCGGAGCTCCGCGGGCGTGTGCTCGGCGCAGACGGGACACGAGCAGGGGAAGTACTCCATCTCTTCGAGGTGCTCGGTCCCGGAGACCGTGAGGTACCGGCCGTCGCGCGCCATCAGCGCGTAGGCGGCCGAGTCGAACAGGTCGCAGCCGGCGGCGACCGCCAGCGCGAGCATCATCGGGTGGCCGGCGCCGAACAGGTGGACGGGCGCATCGGGGTCGAGCCCGCGTTTTGCGGCGCGCACCGCCTCGACGACCTCGGCGTAGCGGTAGGAGTTGAGGAGGGGGACCATCGCGCCGACGGGGAACACGTCCAGATCGGTCGCGCTCGCGTGGCGGCCCGCCTCCTCGCGGAGGTCCGGGAACGTCGACCCCTGCACGGGGGCGTTGAGGAGCATGTCGCCCGTCTCCGCGGCCTCGGCGTCGGCGAGCGCCTGCTTCGTCGTCTCCAACTCTCGCTCGGCGCGCTCGCGGTCGACGTCCGGGGGCGTGGGCACGTCGACCGGGGTGGCCACGTCGCTGCCAATCTGACGCTGGAACTCGATGATCTCCTCGGTGGTCACGTCGATGTCGCCGTACTCGGCCAGTTGGAAGGAGCCGGAGTCGGTCATGATCGCGCCGTCGAACCCGAGGAACTCGTGGAGCCCCTGATCGAGCACCCGATCCCGGATCCGGTCGGTGCTCCGGATGATGTAGGAGTTGGTGATCAGCATCTCCGCGCCGAACTCCTCTGCGAGCCGCCGCGGCTCCACCGTGAGGACGTTGGGGTTGACGACCGGCAGGAGCGCCGGCGTCTCGACGGTCACCCCGGCGCGGGGGACCTCCAGCCGCCCGATCCGCCCGGCGGCGTCGTGGTCCCGGATCTCGAAGTGATCGCGCATACCCGGAGTGCGGGGACGCGGGCGGTAAGGGTTGCGTTCGGGGGCGACGGACCGATCGTTTTCAGAGCCCGGTCGGATGGCTCACGTACGTCGTCTCCAGGCCCCACTCCTCGGTCAGCGCCTGCAGCGACCGAACGCCGAACGTCTCGGTCGCGTAGTGGCCCGCGAGGAAGACGGTGACCCCGGCCTCGCGGGCGTCGTGATAGACCTGCCCCTTTCCTTCGCCGGTGACCAGCGCGTCGGCGCCGGCCTCGACCGCCTCGTCAAGCCAGTCCGTCCCGGACCCGGTGACGACCGCGACGCGCTCGATCTCGTCGGGGCCGAAGTCGATCACCCGCGTCGGGGACTCCTCGCCGTCCCCCTCGCCGCTCGGCTGGCCCTCGAACCCGTCGAGCGTCTCGCGGATCGACGCCGCCGACCGCGGTGCGTCCGCCTCGCCGATCGTGCCGATCGTTACCGGGCCGATCGCGCCGAACGGCTCCCGGTCGCCGAGGTCCAACTCCGCGGCGACGCCCGCGGCGTTGCCGAGGTCGGGGTGGCCGTCGAGCGGGAGATGGGAGACGTAGAGAGCGAGGTCGTGCTCCGAAAGCGCCGCGATCCGGTCGTAGGTCCGACCGGTGACGCGGTCGATCCCGCCCCACGAGATCCCGTGGTGGACGACGAGCGCGTCGGCGCCCGCGTCGGCCGCGGCCTCGATCGTCGCCGCCGCGGCGTCGACCGCGAAGGCGACGCGCTCGATCTCTCCCCGGTCCGACCCCACCTGTAGCCCGTTCGCGCTGGCGTCGACGTCGGCGTACGCGGCCGTGTCCAGTCGGTCGTCGAGTCGTCGCACGTACTCGGAGAGCTCCATACCGACGCGTGCGCCGGGCGGGAAATAAAGCGCGCGGCTCCGGCGGCCATTTAAAAATCGGCGGCACCGGTCGCCGAACAGCCACCGCCGACCGCTACGCCCGCTCCGCGAGGAACCCCTCGACGGCCTCGCGGTCGGGGAGCGCGGTCATCCCACCGTCGTCTTGCACCGAGAGCGCGGCCGTCGCGTTGGCGAACGCGAGCGCGTCGCCGAGGGCGGGCGAGTCGCCTGGACCGGCCTCGTCGTGGGGAGCGGCGCCGTCCGCGCACGCGACCAGCCGCGCGATCAGCCCTGAGGTGAACGCGTCGCCCGCGCCGGTGGCGTCGACCGCCTCCACCGGGAATCCCCCGTGGCGCGCCGTCGTCTCGCCCCACGGTGCCGCGTCCATGCTCGCCGCGACCGCGCCCGCGGAGCCGAGGGTGACGACCGCCGTGTGCGGCCCGACCTCCAAGAGGTCCCGCGCCAGGCCCTCGCCCTCGCGCGAGGAGATTTCGATGGTCGCGGCGTCCTCGTCGCTGACGAACGCCACGTCGGTGTCCGCGAGGACGTCGCGGATCGCCTCGACCACCGCGCCGCGCTCACCTGCCGGAACCAGGTCCGGACGGTAGTTCACGTCGAACGAGACGGTGCAGCCCCGTTCGTCGGCGGCGGCCGCCAGCGTGCGCATCGCGGTCCGGCCCGCGGGGTGCGTCAGGGCGACGCCGCCGAGGTGGACCCACGAGACGGCCGTCAGCGCGTCGGTGGGAACCGCGTCGGGATCGAACCCAAAGGTCGCGTCCCGCGAACCGTAAAATCTGAAACGCCGGTCGTCGTCCCCGGGCAGAGAAATCACCGCGAGAGCGGTGTTGCCCTCGACGCGCCGAGAGAGCCCGTCCGGGACGTCCTCGTCGTCCAGCGTCTCCCGCAGGAGGTCGCCGAAGGGGTCGTCGCCGAGCCGGGTCCAGAACGCCGGGCGCTCGCCGAGCCGCGAGAGGCCGACGGCGACGTTGGCCGGGGCGCCGCCCGGTCGGTGCGTGAACCCGTCCACGTCGCGCAGCGTCTCGCCCGCCCCGGGGAGCAGGTCGACGAGCGTCTCGCCCGCGACGAGAATGTCAGTCATGGAAGCAAGAAGCGTCGCCGGTCGGTATGAATGTACGCGTTCGTCGGCGGAGGGTCCGGGCCGCTCGCAGGCGAGGTCTACTCGTCGTCGTCCGTCTCGTCGGACTCCGTCCCCCCGCCCTCGTCCGCTTCCGCGACCTCCTCCGCGACCGCCTCGAACGCCGCGAGGATGACCCGCTTGCAGGCCTGCCCCTCGGTCGTCCAGTGCTGCGCGTAGTCGAGCATGTCGTCGTAGATGTCGGGCTTGCAGCCGGCCGCCTGCGGGTGACCGCCCCCGTTCACCTTCCCGGCGACCTCGTGGGCGTGTCGGAAGTCCTCCGAGCCGCGGATCGACGCGGAGCCGGCGGGCTTGACGATCACCGCGCCGTCGGCGCCCCGCTCGCGGAGCGCCTCGGCGACCTCGTTCTGCGAGCACCGGCCGTACGTCACCGCGATGGTCCACTCGCCGACCTCGTGGGTGACCGCGCGGTCGACGGCGGCGTCGATCCGGGCCTCCTTCTCGACGCGTCGGTCGGCGACGTACTCCCGGACCGTCTCGGGGAGGTCGGCGCCGTACGCGCCCACGATGGCCGCGTACTCCTCGCTGCCGGCCCAGTAGGAGTAGTCGGCCAGGTCGTCGGAGCGGGGGTCCTCCTTGATCCAGAGGTCGTGGTCGCGCGTCACGGTCGCTAGCTCGGCCCACCGGTCGTCGAAGGCGTGGTCCAGCGATCGGAGCGCCACGTCGGCGGTACACTCCTCGTCGGACTCGCCGACAACGAGGTCGACGCCGAGGTCGCGCACGGCGGCGGCGGTCGCCTCGTCCCACTGGTGGTGGTCGAACCACCGGATCGAGGCGGTCGACTCGGAGAGCGCCTCCAGCGGCTCAGCGACCCACTCGTAGTCGTCGGGACACAGATCGCAGACGAACAGGTCCACGTCGTCGTCGGCGTACGCGAGCACGCGTTCGAGCGACGTGTCGATGGAGTAGGGCCCGGCGGCGACCAACCCGACCGGCGACTCGGCGTGGGCGTCCTCGGTGGGGTCGCCTTCGGACTCGTCCGCCTCGTCGGCGTCGGCTCTCTCGCCCTCCTCGTCGGTCTCGTCTTTCTCGTCGTCGAGCCGCGCCGCGATGGCCGCCTCGAAGTCCGCGGGGTCGAGCGCGGCGTCGTACGCCTCCCGGATCATCGCCGCGCAGGCGAGCCCGTCAGCATCGCCGTCGGCGATGACGACCGCCTCACTGCCCTCGATCGCCTCCTTCGCGCGGCGCTCGGCGCGCTCCTCGTCCAGCGAGTCCGGGTAGAAGAACCCCTTCCCCGGAAGTCGCGTGTACCGCGATCGGGGGATGTCCCCCTCGTCAATGAGTTCGTCGTCCATACCGTCGCGCCGGGCGGGAGCGGGAAAACTCCGCCGTTCTCGGGCGGGTCGGGACCTTCTCGGGCGGGTCGGGACCGACCGATCGGACGCGAACCGCGCCCCAGCCCCTCAGATCGTCGTCCGCCGCGGGTCCTCGTCGGTGAGTTGGCGAACGGTGAGCACGGGGATGGGGCACGTCCGGACGACGCGCTCGGCGACCGAGCCGATGAGGAATCGGTTCTCGCCGTGTCGCCCGCGCGTCCCCATCGCGACCACGTCGGCGCCGACCTCGCGCGCGTAGCCGGAGATTTCGGGGGCCGGGCGCCCCTCGCGCACCTCGGTCGTGATGTCGAGCGTCGCGTCGCGCTCGGTCGCGGCGTCGGTCACCTGATCGAGCGCGTCCTCGCCGTGATCGTCGAGCGCCTCGCGGAGGTCGTCGCGGACCTCGTCGGGCGTGGACTCGACCTCGCCGCTGTCGACGACGTAGACGGCGTGGACCGCGGCGTCGAACCGCGCGGCGACGTCGACCGCGACGTCGACGGCCCGGCCGACGCTGTCGGAGCCGTCGGTCGCGACCACGATCGTGTCGAACATACCACCCCGTTCGCCGAGGCGGTAGTTAAAAACACGCGGTCGGCTCCGGACACATAGCGATCGACAGCGCGATCGCGGCGAGGTTGTGATTTATAAATCCCGCTCCGCGTACCGACTCGTCTACGCCAGGAAGACGTGCCGCGGCCGATCCGCTAACACCTCGCGACCCCACTGGACCGTCTCGCGGAACTCGTCGGAGCCGAAGAAGGCCATCGCGTCCTCCTTCGCGTGCCACTGGCTGGCGATGAACATGTCGTTCTCGTCCTCGACGTTCATCATCAGGTCCGTCTCGACGTGGCCGTCCATCCCGGCCAGGATCTCGCCGACGTCGTCGAACGTGTCGGTGAAGTCCCCCTGATGTTCCGGCTTGACTGTGTAGAACATCCCCATCGTCCCGAAGCCGGACTCCTCGCCGGCGCGGGCGACGATCTCCGGCAGCTCAGAGAGGAAGCCGGCGGCGGTCTCGGCGGCGGAGGCCGTGTCCCAGATGGAGACGACCGCGGCGCGGTCGGTGACGCGCCCCTCGTACACCGCCGTCTTCACGTGGGTGCCGTAGTGGTCGAAGTTGCCGCGGAGCCCCTCGACCTCGTCGAACAGCTCGTCCACGTCGGCCTCGCTGTAGAGGACGGTGG
>Ga0207720_101086_pt1 | contig 11563 bp, 8 predicted proteins | sample A23P2SouthBayCA_2_FD_187751 | JGI IMG/M metagenome (GOLD analysis project Ga0207720, IMG submission 187751) | Aerobic enrichment media microbial communities from Eden Landing Ponds, California, USA - A23 E3 (2) (SPAdes) | ecosystem: Environmental > Aquatic > Marine > Unclassified | place...
AGTCGCCGTCGTCCCGGTCATCCCCGTCGCTGTCGTCGCCGTCGCCGTCGCCGTCGTCGTCCCGCCACTCCCCCCGCTTGAACTCCCGGTAGATGGAGTAGACGCGGACGAGCACGACCGCGCCGAACAGAAACAGGCCGCCGCCGAGGAGCGTGTCGCCGCGGAAGTAGACGAGCATCGGGCCCACCGTGAGTCCCGCGAGGCCGACGTTCGCGAGCACGACGCTCGCCCAGAACAGCCGGGCGACCTCGGGGTTCACGTCGGGCGAGAACTCCGGCGCGTCGTCGCCGTCGCCGTTGGAGTCCCCGGCGTCGCCGGCGTCTTCGCCGGGGATGCGGACGCGGGGAATCGTCGGGAGGTCCTTTTCGGGGTTCCCCCAGCGGGCTTCCGGGTCCCAGCGGGCCTCGGGGTCGCCCCACCGCGTCTCGGGGTCGATTTTCGAGGCCATGTCCGCCGACGGACGCTCCGCGTCGTCGTCCCCGTCGGTCCCGTCGGCGGATATTCCCTCTCGTCGCTCGTCGTCCGTCACGCTCGCGTCGAGACGCCGGGCCGAGAAAAAGTGTCCGTTTCGGCCGGGTCAGGCGCAGTCGTCGAGGCGCATCGAGCGGGAGGCCTCGACCCACGCGAGTGGGTTCTCCGCGTCGTAGAACACCACGCCACCGTCGATATCGTAGGATTCGACCGTCTCGGCTCCTGTCGGACCAACCGGTCCGTCGCCGTCGATCGTGCCATCCCACCGCTCCGGAGTTGCGTGGTCGGTCATATCGTGTGGCAAGGAATGTCATACTCGGGTAAATGTCTTTCCGTGGTTCGGGTGCGGTTCGCGGAAACGCCGGGGTTTTTAGCCGCGCCGCCGAAGCGACTGCCATGACGCAGACGGGTCTGACCGACTTCGGGGGGAACGACGCCGACGGCGCGGGCGACACGCGGCCTGACGAGGAGGCCGCCATCGTCGCCGGCGACGCCGGCCAGCACGTCTCCGACGTCATCGACGCGGACGAGGTGCGGTTTCCCGACCCGGAGGGGACGGTCGAACTGGCCGTCACGCAGGTCGACTACACCATCGAGGGCGCGGGCCGCGACGAGTACCCGGTGATTCACATCTTCGGTCGGACGGCGGACGACGAGACCGAACACGTCCGCGTGCTCGGATTCCGGCCGTACTTCTACGCGCCGACCGACAGCCTCGACGACGACGCGCTCGACAGGGACGTCATCACCGGCACCGAGGACGGTTTCGAGAGTATTCGCGGCGAGGAACTGACGAAGATATTCGGCCGCACCCCCCGCGACGTCGGGCAGATTCGCGACGAGTTCGACCACTACGAGGCGGACATCCTCTTTCCGAACCGCCTACTCATCGACAAGGACATCAAAAGCGGCGTCCGCGTCCCCGCGCGCCGCCTCGACGACGGCGACGGGACGATTCAGATTCCCCATCAGGAGGTCGCGCCCGCGGAAGTCGACGCGAATCTCCGGGTCAACACCTTCGACATCGAGGTCAACGACCGGAACGGCTTCCCCGAGGACGGCGAAGAGCCGATTGTCTGTCTGACCAGCCACGATTCCTCCCGCGACGAGTACGTCGTCTGGCACGCCGTCGCCGAAGACGGCCTCGGCAAGCGTCCCGACTCGCTTCCGAACTACGACTTTCTCGGGGAGGACGCGGACGTGGACGTTCGGACGTTCGACGAGGAGGCCGAGATGCTCGATGCCTTCCTCGCGTACATCGAGGAGACCGACCCGGACCTCCTCACCGGGTGGAACTTCGAGGACTTCGACGCGCCGTACTTCCTCGACCGCTTGGCGGAGGTCGACCCGACGACCGACCTGAACCTCGACTACAACCGCATATCGCGGCTCGGCGAGGTTTGGCGCGGCGGCTGGGGCGGCCCGGACATCAAGGGCCGCGTCGTCTTCGACCTGCTGTACGCCTACAAGCGCACTCAGTTCACCGAACTCGAATCCTACCGCCTCGACGCGGTCGGCGAACTCGAGCTCGACGCGGGCAAGGAGCGCTACTCGGGCGACATCGGCGACCTCTGGGAGGAGGACCCCGAGCGCCTGCTCGAATACAACCTCCGCGACGTGGAGCTGTGCGTCGAAATCGACCGGAAACAGGACATCATCGCCTTCTGGGACGAGGTGCGGACGTTCGTCGGCTGTAAGCTCGAAGACGCGCCGACGCCCGGCGACACCGTCGACATCTACGTCCTCCACAAGGTCCACGGCGAGTTCGCGCTCCCCTCGAAGGGGAAACAGGAGTCGGAGGACTACGAGGGCGGGGCTGTCTTCGACCCCATCACCGGCGTCAAGGAGAACGTCACGGTGCTCGACCTGAAGTCGCTGTACCCGATGTGCATGGTGACTATCAACGCGTCGCCGGAGACGAAGGTCGACCCCGAGAGCTACGACGGGGAGATGTTCCGCGCGCCCAACGGGACGCACTTCCAACAGGAGCCTGACGGCATGATTCGGGAGATGGTCGACGAACTCCTCACCGAGCGGGAGGAAAAGAAGTCGTTGCGGAACTCCCACGACCCCGGCTCGTCGCAGTACGAGCAGTTCGACCGCCAGCAGGCCGCGGTGAAGGTCATCATGAACTCGCTGTACGGCGTGCTGGGCTGGGACCGCTTCCGCCTCTACGACAAGGAGATGGGTGCGGCGGTGACGGCGACCGGCCGGAAGGTCATCGAGTTCACGGAACAGGCCGCGAACGAAATCGGCTACGACGTGGCCTACGGCGACAGCGTGACGGGAGATCGCCCGGTCGTCGCCAGAGACCCTGGTGGGACTGTTCGAATCCTTCCTATCGAGGACTTGTTTGCCCGCGGAACGACTGAATCTGAGGTACTCATCGCTGCCGACGGGGACGTCGTCGCAAGTGCCACTCCCGGGAAGACTCGCCGAGCGCTCGACGGGTGGGACGCCCTCTCTGTGAACGAAGATGGAGAGGCGGAGTGGCAACCGATTGCGCAGGCGATTCGCCATAGAACGGACAAACCGGTGGTGAACCTCCAACACAAGTTCGGTGAGTCGACGACGACGAGAGACCACTCGTACGTCGTCCCCGGTGAAGACGGCCTCACAACTGTCTCTCCGGACGACGTGGCGGAGCCGTATCGCGTCTCCGGGGTGCCCGACGTCGAGCCTGTCGAGCGGGTCGACGTCTACGAGGTCCTTCGTGGGTACGAACGCGAGTACGAGGACGGACGGAGCGTCGGGAGCGATAATTCGATAACGAAGCGGAAACAAATCCACGCGGACGACGAGTATGTCTGGTTCGGCCACGAGCACCACCGAGACGTCGACTCGACCGTCAAAGTCAAACGATTCGTCGATATCGACAGTGAAGATGGTGCAGCACTCATTCGGCTCCTCGGTGCGTACGTCCCTGAAGGAAGCGCATCCACTGGCGAGACGGCGACGTCGAAATTCGGGGCAAGTATCGCTGAATCCGACCGTGAGTGGCTAGCCCAACTCCAGCGAGATTACTCTCGACTGTTCGAGAACACGACCGCCGGTATCATTACGAGCGACCGACGAGCGGAGCGAACCGTCGAGTATCAAACGGACACAGGCGGTGCGTCGGTCACGTACAATGACGAGACGCTGAAACTGCAGATGATGAACGAACTCGCTGCTGTGTTTTTCCGCGAGTTCGCAGGGCAGACGTCGCGTGGTAAACGGATTCCTTCATTCGTCTTCCACCTTCCTGAGGAGAAGCAAGACCTGTTCCTGACGTTGCTCGTCGAAGGCGACGGGTCCCGCGAATTCCCACGATACACCGAAGCGTACGCACAGCGGAACTTCGACTTCGAGACGACGAGCCGAGAACTTGCTGCCGGTCTCTCGATGTTGCTCACGCAACGGGGGAAGAAACACTCGCTCAAGTATCGCAACAGCAAAGACTCGTACACTATTCGGACGTGTGGCACCTACCGGAAAGGCCGAGACCCCGTGCTGACCGAAGTCGACCACGACGGCTATGTGTACGACCTGAGCGTCGAAGAAAACGAAAACTTCGTCGACGGTGTTGGAGGTATTGTCCTTCACAACACCGACAGCGTCATGCTCGAACTCGGCCCCGACGTGTCGAAACAGGAGGCCATCGAGCAGTCGTTCGACATCGAGGAGCACATCAACGCCGCCTACGACGACTTCGCGCGCGACGAACTGGGCGCGGACGAACACCGCTTCCAAATCGAGTTCGAGAAGCTCTACCGGCGGTTCTTCCAGGCCGGCAAGAAAAAGCGCTACGCGGGCCACATCGTCTGGAAGGAGGGCAAGGACGTCGATGACATCGACATCACGGGCTTCGAGTACAAACGGTCGGACATCGCACAGATAACCAAAGAGGTCCAGAAGAACGTCATCGACATGATCGTCCACGGCGAGGACACCGAGGTCATCAAAGACTACCTCCACGACATCATCACCGACTTCGAGTCGGGGAACCTGCCGCTCGAACAGGCCGGTATCCCCGGCGGCATCGGCAAGCGCCTCTCGGCGTACGAGACGCCGACCGCGCACGTCCGCGGGGCGCAGTACGCCAACGCTTTCCTCGGGACGAACTTCGGCCGCGGGTCGAAGCCGAAGCGGGTCTACCTCAAGAAAGTCCACCCGTCGTGGTTCCGCGAGATGGAGTCCGGCGAGTTCGACCCGCAGGTCGACGACCTCTACCGCGAGTTCAAGCGGGACCCCGACGTCATCTGCTTCGAGTACGCGGACCAGCTTCCCGAGGCGTTCGAAGTCGACTGGGACACGATGCTCACCAAGACGCTCGAAGGCCCCATCTCCCGCGTCATCGAGGCGCTCGGGATGTCGTGGGACGAGGTGAAAAGCGGACAGGAACAGACGGGCCTCGGCAGTTTCATCTGAGCGTTCGCAACGGGGGCTAACGAAACTATATTCGGTTACATAGACGGCGGGACCGTAACGTCGTTCGGCTGTCCGAAACCCGGACACGTGTCGCGAACCGGCGCGATTCTTTGCGGATTTGAAAACAAATTTTCTTTCTGTAAAAGGTGGCGGGGGTGAATGCGCAAGCATTATGGGCGATACTCCCCACCTTTCGAGTACGAGGCAACGAACCAACGATGGCAACTCTCGAGATCAAGAACCTCCACGCACGAGTCGCGGAGGAAGACGGTGAGCAGATTCTGCGAGGTGTCGACCTGGAAGTCAAATCCGGCGAGATCCACGCGCTGATGGGTCCCAACGGCTCCGGCAAGTCTACGACTTCTAAAATCATCGCCGGGCACCCCGCCTACGAAGTAACCGATGGCGAAATCCTCCTTCACCTGGAGGACGACGACTTCGGCGACCTCGACATCCCGGACGACGCCCGCACGTGGAACCTTCTGGAACTGGAGCCGAACGAGCGCGCCGCGCTCGGCATCTTCCTCGGCTTCCAGTACCCCGCGGAAATCGAAGGCGTCACCATGACGAACTTCCTCCGCACCGCGCTCAACGCGAAGATCGACGAGCGCGAGGAGCTCCTCTTCGGCGAGGACGACGAGGAAGAAGAAGAGGAAGCCGGCTACGAAACCTCCCCGATGGAGGGTAACGTCGACGACGGCGAAGTCGGCGTCGCCGAGTTCCAGAAGCTCCTCAAAGAGAAGATGGAGCTTCTCGACATGGACGAGAAGTTCATGCAGCGCTACCTCAACGCCGGCTTCTCCGGCGGCGAGAAGAAACAAAACGAGGTCCTTCAGGCCGCGATTCTCGAACCGTCGATTGCGGTGCTCGACGAGATCGACTCCGGTCTCGACATCGACCGCCTGCAGGACGTCTCGAAGGGTATCAACGCACTGCGCGACGAGCAGGGCACGGGTATCCTCCAGATCACTCACTACCAGCGTATCCTCGAATACGTCGAGCCGGACCACGTCCACATCATGCTGGACGGCAAGGTCGTCAAGAGCGGCGACGCCTCGCTCGCGTCCGAACTCGAAGACAAGGGCTACGACTGGGTCCGTGAGGAAGTGTACGAAGCCGCGTAATCCCCCAACATCATGAGTTCCGACCAAGACCACCTCAAAGAGACAGACACGGAAGCTCGCTTCGAGTTCAAGAAGGAGCAGAAGGCCGCGTTCGTGGCCGAGAAGGGTCTCACAGAAGAGACCATTCGCGTCATCTCGGAGGACAAAGACGAGCCCGAATGGATGCTTGAGCGCCGCCTTCGCGCGCTCAAGCAGTTCCAGAAGATGCCGATGCCGACCGACTGGCCCGGCCAGCCCGACCTCTCCGAGGTCGACGTAAACAAAATTGTCCCGTACATCCGACCCGACGTGGAAGTCCGCGGCGGCGTCGACGACTGGCGCGACCTGCCGGACGACATCAAGGACACCTTCGACAAACTGGGTATCCCGGAAGCCGAGAAGAACGCCCTCTCGGGCGTCGGCGCCCAGTACGAGTCCGAAGTCGTCTACCAGAACATGCAGGAGCGCTGGGAGGAGAAAGGCGTCGTCTTCATGAACATGGACCAGGCGGTCCAGGAGCACGAAGACATCGTCAAGGAGTACTTCATGACGAAGTGCGTCCCCCCGAGCGACAACAAGTTCGCCGCGCTCCACGGCGCCATCTGGTCCGGCGGCTCGTTCGTCTACGTCCCCGAGGACGTGACGGTCGAGATGCCGGTGCAGGCGTACTTCCGCATGAACTCCGAGGGCATGGGCCAGTTCGAGCACACGCTCATCGTCGCGGAGAAGGGCTCCGAAGTCCACTACATCGAGGGCTGTTCGGCCCCCAAGTACTCCGCGTTCAACCTCCACTCCGGCGGCGTCGAAGTGTTCGTCGGCGAGGACGCCCACGTCCAGTACTCGACCGTCCAGAACTGGTCGAAGAACACCTACAACCTCAACACCAAGCGCGCCATCGTCGAGAAGGGTGGCCGCATGGAGTGGATTTCGGGCTCGATGGGCTCGAAGGCCACCATGCTCTACCCGGCCTCGATTCTGAAGGGCCGCGGCGCGTCGGACAACCACATCACCATCGCCTTCGCGGGCGAGGGCCAGAACATCGACACCGGCGCGAAGGTGTACCACAACGCCCCCGAGACGAAGTCGACCATCGAGTCGAAGTCCATCTCGAAGGACGGCGGCCGCACGAACTACCGCGGCCTCGTCCACATCGCCAACGGCGCGAAGAACTCCTCGACCGCGGTCGAGTGTGACGCGCTCATGTTCGACAACGAGTCCACCTCGGACACGATGCCGTACATGGAGATTAACGAGTCCACGGTGGACGTCGCCCACGAGGCGACCGTCGGCAAGATCGGCGACGAGGACATCTTCTACCTCCAGTCGCGCGGTCTCGACGACGACGACGCGAAGCAGATGATCGTCTCCGGGTTCATCGAACCCATCACGGAGGAACTGCCCATCGAGTACGCGGTCGAACTCAACCGACTCGTCGAACTCGAGATGGAGGGTAGCCTCGGATAACCAATGAGTGCGCAACTTCCCGCGAACCTGTCCGCAGAGACGGTACGAGAGATTTCGGACGCACGGGACGAGCCGGAGTGGCTCCTCGAGGCCCGCCTCGAAGCCCTCGACGCGCTCGACGAGCTCGACCTGCCGGACGTCATCCAGACGCCCGGTCGCCGCTGGACGAACCTCGAAGCCCTCGACTTCGAGTCGCTCGTCGACCCGCTGAACCAGGCCGACGAGACGACCCGCGAGTCGCCCGAGGGCGTCGTCGTCCTCCCCTTCACGGAGGCGCTTCCGGAGTACGGCGACCTCATCGAGGAGCGCTTCGGCTCGGTCGTCGACCCCGAGACGAACTACCTCACCGCCCTCTCGGCGGCGCTTTTCACCACGGGCACGTTCATCTACGTCCCCGAGGGCGTCGACGCCGAGGACGTGAAGATTCGCGCCGAGATGAACTCTCGGTCGCTGTTCAGCCACACGCTCGTCGTCACCGAGAAGTCCTCGTCGGTCACCATCCTCGAGGCCATCGAGTCCGGCGACAGCGTCGACGACGCGCGGTACTTCTCGAACCTCGTCGAAATCGACGCGGGCGAGAACTCGTACGTCCAGTACGGCTCCCTGCAGAACCTCGACGAGGAGACGTACACGTACTCGCTCAAGCGCGCCGACGCCGACACCTACTCGACGGTCAACTGGATCGAGGGGAACCTCGGCTCGCGGCTCACTCGAAGCGACATCGAGACCGAACTCAACGGCGAGGCGTCGGAGACGAAAATCGTCGGCGCGTTCTTCGGTCACGACGACCAACACCTCGACATCAACGCCCGCGTCTGGCACAAAGCCGAGAACACGACGGCCGACCTCGTGACCCGCGGCGTCCTCGACGACGAGGCGCGCTCGGTGTACGAGGGCGTTCAGGACGTCGGCCGCGACGCGTGGAGCACGAACTCCTACCAGCGCGAGAACACGCTGATGCTCTCGGACCAGTCCGAGGCCGACGCGTCGCCGAAGCTCATCATCAACAACCACGACACCGAGGCGTCTCACGCCGCCTCCGTCGGGCAGGTCGACGCCGAGGACCTCTTTTATATGGTCTCTCGGTCCATCCCCGAAGAACAGGCCCGTAACATGCTCGTGGAGGGCTTCTTCGTGCCCGTCCTCGAAGAGATCGCAGTCGACGAGTTCCGCGACGACCTCGAAGAACTCATCGCGGCCCGCCTGCGGTAGTCCGACCGCTCCGCGGCGCGGCTTCGCCGACCGTTTTTTGGCCGTTTCGCCGCCCGCGAGGGAACCGCTTAAGTCGGTTACTCCCGGAGAGGTGTGTATGTACGTCGCGGGACCGTGTCTTCGAACGGTGAGGGGGACGAGTCCGTGAGCGTCGGGTATCAGGTCAGCTCGGACCACCAGCTCGCCCGACTCCTCCAGATCGGTATCGTCCTCGAAGAGGTCGTGGAGGCGCGCGCCTATCACCACCACGAGGAACTCGACGAAGACGCGCTCGACGAGGAGATTCGGGCCCTGCTTTCGCACGCCGCCGAGGAGTCCGCGGACCACCGCGAACGCCTCGAAGCCGTCATCGACCGGCTGGAGGTCGACAGCGTCCCCTTCGAGGAGATAGAGGCGCTGGTCGAGGCCCAGTACGGTCAGACGAAACCCGAGGACTTCGACGGCGTTCTGTACGACCAGCTCTGCAACGAGGAGACCGCCTACAAGTTCTACGACGACGTCATCGAGGCCATCGAGGCGAGCGAGGCACAGTTCTCTATCGACCGCGAGGAACTCGTCGCGACGCTGTCGGCGATTCGCGACGAGGAGGCGGAGGGCGTAGAAGAAGTGACGCGAATCATGGAAGCACGGGAGTGAAACGATGAACACGGCAGACCAATACGTCAAGGCGATTTACCTGCTGCAGGAGATGGAGGACGGCCCGGCGGCCACCGGCGCGCTCGCGGACATGATGGAGGTGAGTCCGGCGAGCGCGAACGAGATGATCGGCAAACTCGAATCCCGCGGCCTCGCCGAACACGAGAAGTACAAGGGCGTCACGCTCACGGACGACGGCATCGTCCGCGCTCGCGACGCGCTCCAGACCTACTGCATCATCGAGCGCTTCCTCTCGAACGTCCTCGACGTCGAGGAGTTCCGCGCGGAGGCCCGCGAGCTCGAACCCGTCATCGACGGGATGATCGCGGAGCGGCTCGACACCATCATCGACCGCAACTCGGAGTGTCCCGACTGTTTCGACCCCGAGACGGACGCCTGCGAGTATCTCGACGTGTGCGGCGCGGAGACGGAGACGGAGACGGAAGTCGCCGATTAATCGCCGACGACGACCGACCGGAACCGAAGCGTTTTCATTTACCAGCGGATAACCGACGAGTGCGCAGTCCCGTGCGGTGAGCAATCTCGAAGAGATTGCGAGGCACATGGGACGAGTGAACGACGCGACCGAAGTCCCGTGGTGTAGTGGCCAATCATAGCGGCCTTTGGATTGGTACGGTTCGATGCGTGCCGAGAAGACAGCCGCTGACGGCGGTTCGAATCCGCCCGGGACTATCCTGCGACGAACGAACGTGAGGAGCGGATAGTCCAGCGGATTCGACGCCCAGAGGTCGAGCGGATTCGAGACCTCGCGGTTCGAATCCGCCCGGGACTACTCGAACGACTCCGGCGAATCCATAACACGCCGAGTCGCGTCGCCGCCGAGCGATTTTTATCGCCACACAATGACAGTGTACTAACGTGTCTCTCCTGCACCCGGTGTCGGCCGCTCGCCACCTCGCGTACACCCTCCACTACGCGCTCGTCCGGGCGAACTACGAGCGACGGCTCGTCGCCACGAAGAAACACGTCGGGCGGACGAGCTTCAGGAGCTACGAACTGTACAACCGCCACGGCAACGACGTGCTTCTGCAGGCGCTGTTGCTCGGTCTCGACGACGGCGACGTGGTCGTCGACGTGGGCGCGAACACGGGGACCTACACGCTCGCGGTCGCGGCCAGCGAGTCCTCGGCGCGAGTGGTCGCCGTCGAGCCGCACCCCGAAGTCGTTGACCAGTTACGGGCGAACGTCGGGGTCAACGGCTTCGACGACCGGGTGGACCTGCTCGGTTGCGGCCTCGGCGACGCCGACGAATCGCGGGCGTTCCACCTGTCGAGCTACGACGAACTGGGCTCGTTCTCGCGGGACCACGCGAGCGCGTGGGAGGCGCGGGTCGTCGACACGGCGTCGGTGTCGGTTCGGCGGCTCGACTCGCTCGTCGACTCGGGGACGGTCCCGTCGCCTGACCACCTGAAAATTGACGTCGAAGGGTTCGGCCTGAACGTGCTCCGGGGGGCGGAAACGGTCCTCCGGGAGCACCGGCCGACGGTGTATTTCGAACTGCACGACGCCCGCGGGAGCCACGACGAGGCGGCGGCGAAGGCCCTGCTCCGCGAGGTGGGCTACGAGTTAGTCCCGGTCCGCGAGGGATGGGTGTGCGAGCCGCGGACGCGGACCGAGGCGACCCAGTCGGCGTAAGTCGCGGCCCGTTGAGTCGACCCAGTTATTCGAGGACGAAGTTCACGCGCTCGTGCGCCGAGCCTTGGGTCGTTCGGCCGGTGACGGAGACCGCGCCGATGTCGCCCGTCGATGCGACGTGGGTCCCCGCGCAGGCGGTCCGGTCGAAGGGGTCGTCCGCGTCGCCGATTTCGACGATGCGGACCTCGCGAATCGAGTCCGGGAGTAGGTGCAGGCGGGTTCGCTCGGGGTCGAGCATCGCCTCGGCCTCGTCGCGGCCGAGACTGTACCACCGGACGGGGAGGTCGGACGCGACGAGGTCGTTCAGGCGCGTCTCGATAGTCCGGAGGTCGTCGTCGTCGAAGCGGTCGTAAGCGCAGTCGAGGCGCGCGCGGTCGGCGTACAGTTGGTTGCCCGTCGTCTCGGCGTCGAACTCGTCGAGGAGGACCGCAGAGAGGAGGTGCTGGGCCGTGTGGTAGCGGCTGTGCGCGCGCCGCCGCGCCGCGTCGACGCGCCCGGTGACGGTCGTTCCCGGTTCGGGGGCGTCGCCCGCGACGACGTGTTCGATTCGGTCGCGCTTCCGGACGTCGGTCACGGCCCAGCGCTCCCCGCCGGTCGAGAGCGTCCCCGTG
>Ga0207720_101089_pt1 | contig 11540 bp, 14 predicted proteins | sample A23P2SouthBayCA_2_FD_187751 | JGI IMG/M metagenome (GOLD analysis project Ga0207720, IMG submission 187751) | Aerobic enrichment media microbial communities from Eden Landing Ponds, California, USA - A23 E3 (2) (SPAdes) | ecosystem: Environmental > Aquatic > Marine > Unclassified | place...
GCCACGGGCTTCCATGGACTTGACGAGCCGTTCGGACTGCTCGATCGCCGAAAGCATCGTCATCCCGAGGATCCTGGCGTACAGCCGTTTGTTCGACCAGAACTCCGCGAAGTTCGCCCCGCGGGAGAGTGCGGCCTTCACCAGGTCTTCGAGCGTCTCGAGCATGACGAACGTGAACCGATAGGTGAGCAGCGCCACCTGGTCGATCGGTCGGGGAAGCAACCGCCCGAGCATGTAGGCCACGTCGGTGTATTTCGTCGTCATCGACGCTGCCAGCGTGAACGTGACGACCGTCAGCGACCGACAGCTGAGCTCTGCGAAGAGGACGAGGCCCGCCCACGTGACCGAGAGGTCACCGAGCGGTGTCGAGAGCGCGCCACCGATCGGCGTGCCCGGTTCGAGGAACGCCAGCGGTCCGGCGACGGAGACGATGAACAGCATCGGGAGCGTGTACCACCCAGCGAGACGCCGGAAGGGTAGTCCCGCGAGTCCGTACACGACCAGCACGGCGCCGTAGAGCCCGGCCAGCAGCGCCAGCCGGTCGAACACCGTCACCGCGAGGACGAGTGCACCGACGACACCGACCTTCGTCCATGGATTGACGCGGTGTAACGGTCCGTCTCGCCGTTCGGCGAACGCAGTGATGAGCCGCGGGTCGGGAACGTGGTTCGAGAGCGTCGTCACGGTTACCGAGCCGGGCGTTCTCCGTCCTCGAAGCCGCCGTAGCGGTCGACGTAGACGTACATGCCGATACCGACCACGACCAGCAGGGCAACGAGCCCGAAGAACTCGAGCACCAGCCCACCTTTCCGAATGGGGCCGGCGACGACGATGCCGCGGCCGAGGTCGACGAGCGCGCCGCCGCCGTCCTGCACGCCGCGCTGGAGCGCTTTCGCGGAGCGTTTGGCCCACGGCAGTGCGCCGCCGGTCGCGGTGAAGCCCCAGTAGCCGGCGGCGAGGAAGGCCGCGAACAGGCCGAAGAGACCGCCGTACTGCTTCCAGCGCTGCATCAGGCGGTCACCCCGGTGGGTTCGTCACGGGGTTCGCGGTCGGCCAGGCCGACGAGGTCGGGGCGAACGGAGGCGAGGAACTGGACGATGAAGCCCGTCAGGATGCCCTCGATGACGGCGACGCCGAGGTTGAGTCCGACCAGCCCGGCGACGGCGATCGTCAGGTCGCCGCGGGGCAGCGCGCTCCCGTTCACGCCGCTGACGACGATGATCGCCCCCATCAGGACGGCGCCTGCCGAGAGGCCGAGCGTCGCAGCGCTGGCGCTGGCGGGGAAGACGTCCCAGTCCATCCCCCACAGCGTCTTGAACGCGTAGTAGGCGACGATGGCCTCGCTCGCGTTGACGAGGGTGTTCGCGCCGATCAGACCGACCGCACCGTGCCCGAGCGCCGCCGAGAAGATGTTCACGACCAGTGCGATGAGCGCTCCGAGCAGCGGCCCGGCGAGGATCCCCACGAGGCCGGTGAGGTTCATGTGGATGCCGCCCCAGACGGGGATGTTCAACTGGAAGACCGCGAAGCTCGCGGCCGCGCCGATTCCAGCGAGTGCGATCTGGTGTGTCTCGATACCGCCTTTCCGGACCCGGTAGACCACGCCACTGATCAGTCCGACGCCAACCAGCGTCCACAGAACGAGCGCCCATACCGGGAATGTCCCTTCACCGAGGTGAATATGCGCCATAGCTGTCTTACCAATTTTGAACGCGATTATAATAAAGTTGCTGTACTAGATTTGGATAAGTAACAATCATACAGTACCGTCCCATCGAATCTTGATAGCGCCCGGCCGCGCTCTTGTCGATTTCTCGACGCCGCTCCTACTGTCCGTTCCTTCCTGGGTGCATCATATCGACGGGGACAACCGCATACTCGACCGAGACTGACTCATCTGTTCCTCGAACGGTCCCGATAAACCGGAGGATATCCTCGTAATCGCCTTCGATGACGAACGTCTCGACACAGCCTGCGTTGTCCTCGAGGCAGTTGTGCGAGTTCGACCGAATCGACCCTTCGAACTCGTGCCGAATGTCCATCATTGTTCCCTCGATCTCCGGTTCGTCGTACCCGAAAACTGCCGTCACCGTCGCGACGACCGTTCGACCTTCGTATTCCGTCTCTCGGTACTCTTCGAGTAGCGACTGACACGCTTCACGGATGACCTCACTTCGGCCGCTATAGCCGTGTTCTTCCGCGAACGTATCGAGGTCGTCTCGGAGCTGCTCCGCCATCGAGGAACTCACGATCGGCATGTATTAAATTATTTTCCGTAGTTAATAGATATTGTGGTTGGAGGATGCATATTTAACAACTGTTGGGGCGGTCTCGGCTTCCGGTGTCCGCCGGGGCTCCGAGTTGGTCCCTGATCTTCGCGACGTACTCGACGAACTCGTGAGCCGTCCGTTCGCGCGGTCGCTCCAGATCGATGGGGATGGTCGACTGGACCGTCCCGGGGTCGGCGTCCATGACGACGACGCGGTCGGCCAGCGTCACCGCCTCGTCGATGTCGTGGGTGACGAACACGACGGTCTGTTCGGTCTGGGCCCAGATGTCGAGTAGTTCGGCGTGGAGGCGGTCCCGCGTCCGAGCGTCGACACTACCGAACGGTTCGTCCATCAAGAGGATCTCCGGATCGGGGGCGAGCGCGCGAGCGATACCGACGCGCTGTTTCATGCCGCCGGATAGCTCTTTGGGGTATGCGTCCTCAAACCCGTCGAGCCCCACTAGGTCGATCAGCTCCCGTACCCGTGCCTCGCAGTCCGGGCAGTCACAGGCGGGCCGGTCGAGGCCAAACCGGACATTCCCGCGGACAGTCCGCCAGGGGAACAGCGCGTACTCTTGGAAGACCATCCCTCTGTCCAGCCCCGGACCAGTAACCGGGTCTCCACCGACCAGTATCGACCCACCATCCGGGTCGTCGAGCCCGGCGATCGCCCGCAACAGCGTCGTCTTCCCACAGCCGGATGGGCCGACGACACAGCAGAATTCACCCTCCGCCACCGAAAAGGAAACGTCCCCGAGCGCTTGGGTCGACTCGTAGGACCGACTGACGTTCTGAATATTGATCTTTTCACGTGAGTCTCGACTGGTGGGCGATTCGTCACTCAGCGCCACGCGAGCACCCTCCGTTCGACGAGCCGGAACCCCACGTCCATACAGAGGAACGCCAGGCTGATCAGGAACATGTAGGCGACGCTGGTCGCCATCGCGAGGTTGTTCGAGGCGTTGATGATCTCGTAGCCGACGCCGGGCGCGCCGAACAGTTCGGCGCCGACGACGATCATCCAGCAGCGACCGATGCTCGTCCGGAAGCCAGTCAACACCTGCGGGGCGGCGCTCGGGAGCGCGACGAGTTTCAGCATCGAGAGGTCGCGTTCCACGCCGAGCGTCGACGCGGCGTCGGTCAAGTCACTGGAGACGCCTTCGACGCCACCGTAGGCGCCGTAGAAGTTGATCCAGAACGCCCCGACGAAGACGATGAACGCCGCGCCGGTGTGGTGGATGCCGAACCAGACGATCGCGAAGACGACCCACGCCAGCGGCGGGATCGGCCGTAGCACCCGGACGAGCGGTCGCAGCCAGTCGTCGAGGACCCCGTTCCAGCCCATCGCCAGCCCGAGCCCGATCCCACAGCTCGCACCGAGGAGGAGCCCAGGCACGTAGTGGAACAGCGTCTGTGCGAGATGTGCGAACCCTGTCGGCAACACCAGATCTGCGCCGACGATTGGCACGACGACCGCCGTCGAGGTCGCGAACAGGTCGACGAACGCACGCGCCGACTCGAGGGGTCCCGGCACCAGATAGGACGGCTGGGTCATCATCGAGCCGACCCACCAGACCAGGAGGAACACGAGGAGCCCGCCGAGTCCGCGTAAGTATCGTCGCAGGTCACCCTCGAAGCTGCCGGCGACCACCGCGCTAGAACCGGTGTCGGTACGCGTGCTCATCCTTGGATAGCGTCGTAGGGGCCGAACGCGAACAGGTCCTCCGTCGCGACCGGCTCGTCGATGTTACCGACGCTCGCGACGAACTCCCCCATCGTCGCGGCCTGGTCGGTGATCGCGTGGGGGTCCGAGAGAAACTCCGAGGCGTTCGAACCCATGGCGGCCCTCGCGAGGTCCTCGCTCACTCCGGAGCCGATCACCGACGCGGCGTGGGTAGCGGCCGCGTCCGGCGACTCGGCCGTAAACTCGGTGGCTGCCACGTGCTGTTCGACGAGCGACTGTGCGACCTCGCTGTCGTCGAGCACCCGCTGATTCGCGAACAGCACCGTGACAGGGTGATTCTCCAGGATATTGCCGGACCAAGCGAGTTCGCCGAAGCCGTCCTCCCGACCGATGATCGTCGCGAACGGCTCCTGGATGATCGTCGCGTCGATGTCACCCGCCTGGATCGTCTGGACCGCCTTCGCCGGCGGGACTTTGGACTTGTCGACGACGGACTCCATGTCACCGAGCCCGAGGTCCTCCTGGATCCAGTATCGGAGGGCGATGTCGGGAACGCTTCCGTCCGGTGGGGCACCGAATCGGACCTTGCGGCCGTTTGCTTCCTCGAAGCCGTCGAACGCGGCCGCTCCTTCCTGTTCGTAGCGCTCGGCGAGCTCCGTCGTCCCCATGATCTTGAAGCCGTTCCTCGAGTTCGCCGCGAGGATGCCGGCATCGGTGCCTTTGTCCATGAGGACCATCGCCGGGGAGATCCCGAAGAGCGCGACGTCCACGTCGCCACTGGCGAACGCTTTGACGACGTTCGGCCCGGAGCTGAATCGCTCGATCGTGACATCCGCGGGGACCTCCTCGTAGTACCCCTCTTCGGCCATCACGTAGTGTTGCATGTTCGGGTAGATCGGGACGTACGCGAACGTCAGCGAGTCGAGCGACCCGCTACTTCTCCCGAGACAGCCAGCGATCCCCGTTGCAGCTACTGCACTTGCGCCTGCGCCATGGAGCAACCGTCGTCGCGAGATTTGTGTCATCAGTGTTGCTAATACTGAGACCAATTCTAATAATACCTGTGATCCAAAGTTATTGAGTTAATACAAATGGTGGTGCGAGTACGTAGATGTTGCTAGAGCCGGTGTGAATTCAGCGAAAAGAGCGTTATGGAATCAGTTCATATCGACGAGCGGGCCGAAGTCGTCTACGGGCAGCACTGAGTAGTCGATGGTGAGCGTGTCCTTCGTCGCTCGAATCTTCCCGACGAACGTCGAGATCTCCTCGAGCGATCCCTCCAGTACGAACAGCTCCATACAGTGGTGGCCGCCGACGTGGCTATGGAAGTTCGAAGCGACGATCCCCTCGTGCTCGTGGCGAAGATGCATCATCTTCTCCTCGACGGTCGTCGTCTCGTAATCGAAGACCACGGTGACGACCCCCATCAAGTCTCGATCTTCGAGTTTTTTGTCTTCGAACTCGCCGAGGAGGTTCCGGCTCGCCTCACGAAGCACTTCACTGCGGCCAGTGTAGCCGTGATCGTCCGCAAACTGGTCGATTCGTTCGAGCAACTCTTCGGGCATCGAGACGCTGACGACACTCATGTAACAACGTAGCGTGCATGAAATATTAAAAATTATCATTTTTCGGCCACAGCATTGCAACGACAAAGACCACCGCCCCCATCACGCTAATGAAGTCCCAGGACTCTCAGAGACACTGAGTCACTCCGGAACTACGGCTTTTCCTGAAGCGGGTTTTGGGGGTGGCTGAGAACTCCCGACAGGTTTAGTTGATTGGCAGGGGATAGGAGACACACATCATTTCCACCTTCCGAGGGTGTGAAGTTGAGAATACAGCAGGTTTAGCGGGGCTGTGATGCGTGGTTTCAACCGAATCCGCGATCAGAAACTGCTTCGGATCGCCTCTCAAGCTCCCTCTCCTATCATACGTTCAACTATATTCGCGGTTTCTGCGATTGCCGACAACGTTGCCACTCAGAGAATCGGCGTAAGCCCGGACTGAGCGGCTATCTACCCAATTCCAGTCTCCTTCTTCAGCGGCGTGAGCGTATTGTCGGCCGTCACGATCGGTGACTGCTCGTATTTACCGGTTAGTTCGACCTGCACAAGCAAATCCACTGCTCGCCAGATCGAATAGAGGAGACACGCGAACGCGAAGTAGAAGAACCGAAGTTCGAAGTGTTTCGACGTGGTGGCGGCCATGAACCGCTTCATCGACCGATACCCACTCTCGATCTCCCAGCGATGGCCGTACTCAGCGAGAAACGCGCTTTCCGTATTCGTCACTCGCAGCTCCCGCATTGAGATGCTGGGCAGCCAGCGCAGCGAGGGCGGCATCTGCCCGTTCGACCTCGTCTGCGGGCCGGTCGTCGGCGTTGGCGATGTACTGCTGGACGCCGTCCATCACCCCTGAACTGATCGGTTCGGAAAAGTCGAGTGGCGCCGCAACTGTTACCCAGCTCTCGTCAATCGCCGTCTCAACTGGCACGTCCTCGACGCCGGGGTCGTCGACGGTCAATTCCTCGTACACCCGTTCGGGGAGGACGAACGTGATGTCGTTTCGGCGGGCGAATCGCCGGACCGCCTGGTACCGGCTGTTCGATGGGTAGCCCATCGCGACGAACAGGCCGGTGTCGGCGATGTGGAGCGGACTCACGCGTCGCCAGCGGAAACGTCGTCGATGTCCCCCTCATCCAGCCCTGCCCCTGACTCATCGATGTCGTAGTGCTCGTCGACGACAGGGCGAAGCGCTTGAAGTATCATCTCTGCTGCCAACGGCGAGATATCGATGTCGTCGGTCATCAGTCGATGGGTCACCTCACCGCGTTCGCGACCGACCGTGTAGGTGAGTGCCGTCGCGAGGCCGGCGACGCCGTGGCGGTCGATGTACGTGTCGATGTCGGCGTTCGTCTCCCGGCGGCCGACGGCGTCGATCAGCGCCGGCGTGATCGTGTACTCGCGGTCACCTGCAGCCGTCGTCACGGTCAAATCGATTTCGCAAGCGGCGTACCGCTGAGGTTGGCTCTCGCGGGTGACCTCGACGACGCCGGCGTCGACGAGTCGGTCTCGAATATCGAGGGGAGCGACGGCGTCGACAGCCAGGGCAACGACTTCCCACCCGAAGGCGCGACGAGTAGCCCACGGGGCTGCGGTGACGACGAGGTCCACCGCGTCGACGACACGACCATCGACTTCAGCCTCGCGACCTGCGGGTCCGACGACGCGTTCCGGGTCGCCTACAACGTCGTCGGTGAGGACCCCGCGATCAACATCGACTACCGACGGACGAACATCGGTCTCTCGGTCGCCGGCGAGATCTACCCCAGCTCGACGACGCTCGAACTCACCGACCAGGGTATCGACATCACCGACTCGGACGACGACGGCGTCGTCGACAGCATCGAGAACGGGACGATCCCACTGGGCAACGGGCTCACGACGACGACCGACCCGAACGACCCCGATACGGACGGTGACGGGCTGACGGATTATCAGGAGATCGTCGTCTTCGACGGGCTGAATCCGATCGACGCCGACACGGACAACGACGGCCTCGACGACGGCGAAGACCCACAGCCGTTGGTGCCCCAGAGCGAGGCGTCGTCGTCGGGAGACATCGACTTCGTCGACGCCTCTGGCGAGGTGGCGGGCAACGCGATCAAGGGTGCGGTACTCGGCGACGCCGGCGTGAAATACGAGGTCGACGGCTCGAAGACCCTGGAGTACTACGGCGGCTGGCTGACCGCGAGCATCGCGCCGACCGTCGACGTGGCGGCCGACACGCGCGACTGCCTCGTCTTGAATAGCGATATCGGCACGAACGTCCTCGACTGCGGCGGCGCGGTCATCAGCGCCGGTGGCAGTATCGGGACCGTGGTCGGGACGCTGACCGCGCCGACGGGGCTTGGGGCTGCCCTCGGTGCCAGGAGTTTCGCGGTCGACACGGCTGAGGACATCACCGACGTCGCGACGATCACCGCCCGGTTCGTCAAGTACGCGCCGGAATCGGCTACCAGCGTCGGGCGCGTGCTCGACCAGAAGATCGGTAGCAGATTTGGCGCCGCCTTCCCGCTAATTTCCAGCAAGTTATCGCCTGGCATCGCCGACGACGTTCGACGCGGCGTCCGTCGCGGCAAACTGGTCAGGGCAGGTCTCGATGAAGACACTGCAAGAGCGCTCGAAGACGTCTTACCGCAGGTCGACGCGACGGCCGACGAGGTCGCACAGCTGACCACGCGAATCGACGGCTTCGACGGCCTCGCTGGAGCCGAGCAGCAATTGATCGTTCAGAAGGTAACAGATCGGATCGATATCACACAGCTCAGCGGTGCCTACGACGGCCAAGCGCTCGCTCGAATCACCGGTACACTCGACCCGAAGACGCTGAGCGCGGTGCTCAAAACGGACAACGTCGCCCAGGCGCGCCGACTGGTTGGGGATACGCCGAGTGGGGCAGGCGCCGAGACGATGAGTCAACTCAGCGAGATTGGTGACGATGCGCTCAACCGATTCCTCAGACTCGACGACTCGCTGAAAAATGCGGACGATATCGACGAGTTAGACAAGTCAGCCGAAACCCTTGGTCGGCAGATTCGTACCACTCTCTCTCGGGCTGCACAGGACTCGTCTGACAGAATCAACATCAGTCCAAGAACGATCGACGAGTTCTCTGACGCACTCAAAAGTGCGTCAGAAGCGGATATCGACGGGGTGGCGACACAAGTGAACTCGCTCGCTGGCTCGCGTCAAGCACTTGACCCTGTCGAAGATGCGGCGCGTCGTGAGGGTGCATGGTCGAACGCGAAAGGTGACGTGTTCGAACTACTGCTTTCGAAGGAATTCGGCTACGATCAGGTGGTCGCTATCGGTCGAAGTCCATCTGGAACCAATTATGAGATGGATCTTCTTCTGAAAGATGGGATAGCGATCGAAGCGAAGTCCGGCAGTGTTGGTGACATCGAGAAGCAACTGGATAATCTCAGAGAGGCACAACAACAGGCCGGTGAATCGGGTGATCTGGTCCTACTGGCGAACAACCCAAGCGAGATTAGTGGAGTGACCAAGGCTGACGGGCGTCAGTCGCTAAACAGTATAGATGGATTGCCAGATGTGGAAAACGGATACGTCGAAATACGAGAACTAGCATCCGAACTCTACACCTGACCGCCCATCCGATTTATCCATAAATATTAATCTATTTGACTGGTTGAGTATAGATATGGAAGAGTACCTGTATGTATGCTACAAATTCGGTGACGAACTCACGACTAGTGCGGTCGAAGTGGTCTTCGACGTACTCAAGGCGCACACGGACAGTGACCTACTGACGAAGGACGGGGACCCTATCACACCCGAGACGCTGCTCGAAACAGACAGCGAAGCGACGTTCACAATCGATACTGGCACCAACTCTGATATGCCTGGCGTCGATTATCATCTCGGTGCTGGTCATTTCGAACGTGAAAATCTTGCGCTCGACGACGCCATCTGGCTCTCCGCTTGGGGGACTCATTTCCACGAGCGAACTGCCAACGAACGAGCACGGCCAAACACTAATAGACTAATTGATGTATCTGTCGAGGTGTACGAAGCGCTCGTCGATGACGCTCACTCCATTGAATATGTGTATGGCCCTGGTCCGACGGAGACGCACATGTATTCGACAGAAAAAATAGAGGACCCCGAGACACACCAGCCGTCAAATGGCGTTGTGGACACGCTCATGTGGCTACAGATCCTGCCTCCGAAATGTGTCTCGGAGATCGGGCGAGAGGAGGTCCTCTCGGCACCTGCATGGCGAGTCGAGGAGCTCTCTGACGGGAGCGTGCTACTGGTCGCCCACAACACGCCCGACCCCTGGGTCGACGGAGATTTTTCGTACTACGACGAGACAAAAGAGTATCTCGATATTTCCGGATACCTATCTACCTGAATCACTTTCGACGAATGCCGCCCACTCCCCGGACACGCTGAACTGACTCGACTCGCGGCGCAGTCTGACGCTGTTCCCGGTGGTCCGGCGCGGTGTCGACGAGATGTTCGTCCTTCGTAGCGAGGGGAACGGAGTACTGGTGACCGCCTACCCACCGAACTGAATCTGACATGGACCTCGACATAGACACCGTAATAGAGACAGACCCGGAACCCACGATGGGTGCACTCGTCCGTGGCGGTCTTTGCGTCACCGTCGACGGGCAGCGACTCAACGCCTACGTGGACGAACACACGTCCACCTGGCCTCGAAGCTGGTATCCAGAGTACGTCGGTGAAATCCCGCTCGTGACGCTCGGGAAATTGTTCCAAACAGCGGCGAGAATTCTCCGCGACGAGGAACGGCTGTACGATACGGTTCGCGTTCCACTGCCAGAGACGGGCGAGGCGTTCCTCTGTGAGTACCTCGGGGGCGAATCTCTCCGGGTCGCGTTTCAAACGACTAACGAACCTGACGCGAACGCTCGCCAAGCGACACCCAAGGCAGCACGCGGATTCATCGTCCCGGCCGAGACGCTCGCAACCGAACTATTGCGATGCGGTGACGAAGTCACAACAGTGCTTGATCGTCTCGAACTCGATGACGCCGACGTGGACCGGTTTCGTGACCGTAAACAAGAGCTACGGACTGCACTCAATTCGCACCGAGAGAATACCTCCGACGAGTGATCGTCGAACGGACGGTCGAAGGCTGGTAGATCTCGCACTCGCCTGAACGCGGTTCTCACCAGATTCAACACGGCTATGACGCCAACTTCCCGCTCGGTGTCCCACGCTACAGCACTTCGTTACGAAGTTGCGTCAGCGTGTAACAGCCGGTGAAGCCGGGGCGGTCGATCCGGAAGGAGCTCGGCGGCGTCGACTCCGAGTAGGTCTTCTGGATACGAGCGTCGCCCTCGAGCGGGTCGTGCAGCGCCTGAATGATCTCGTGGGCCTCCGAGGTGGACATCGCGACCCAGAGCGCCTCAACGGGCTCGCAGGCGGCCATCTTGTCGTAGTCGTCGGGGACCGCCCGGCGGGTGTCGTGGTTGATGCGCTCGACTTCGACGGTGACGACGATCTCGCCCTCGTCGTCGAGGCCGACCACGTCCAGCCGGCGCCGTTCGAAGTCGTTGGCGGCGTCGGCGGCCGCCTCATCGTCGCCGAAAAAGCCCGCGGCGTCGACCGACCCCTCCTGCAGATCGTAGTAAGGCCGGACCGTCACCACCGCCGAATCGGGGTCGTTGACGTACTCGCGGGTGAGTCAGCGGACGGCGAGTTCGACGGTCATGACGTGCTCGTCGATGGCCTCGCTGTCGATGCCCGTGTACTCCTGTAGCCGGACCATCGAGTCGCGGACGATATCGAACTCCGGACGCTCGTGGCGACGGCGCTGGACGTTGTAGACGACCTGCAGGAAGAGGATCTGTCTGGCCGTGTACTCGGCGTCGGCGACTTCCTGGGGGCTGAGCTTGCACTCCGTATCGCAGACCGGGATGTCGGCCTCGTCGACGGCCGACAGCGAGGAACAGCAGGTGACCGCCTGGATCAGCCCGCGACTGTCCGTGCTGTGGCGGGTCTCACAGGTGCCACAGCGGAGGACGTGGGCGCT
>Ga0207720_101090_pt1 | contig 11534 bp, 9 predicted proteins | sample A23P2SouthBayCA_2_FD_187751 | JGI IMG/M metagenome (GOLD analysis project Ga0207720, IMG submission 187751) | Aerobic enrichment media microbial communities from Eden Landing Ponds, California, USA - A23 E3 (2) (SPAdes) | ecosystem: Environmental > Aquatic > Marine > Unclassified | place...
CGGCCTCGTAGGCGGCCGTCGTGACCGCCTCGGCGACATCCATCGCCTCGGTGTGGTCACAGAAGGCGCCCTCGAAGTCGATGGAGTGGGCCTCGTTGAGGTGCCGCGGCGTGTTGTGCTCCTCGGCGCGGAAGATCGGGCCGATCTCGAAGACGCGCTCGAGGTTGGAGCCGGCCATCAGCTGCTTGAACAGCTGCGGGCTCTGGTTCATGAACGCCTCCTCGCCGAAGTAGGAGATGGGGAACAGCTCCGTGCCGCCCTCGGTGCCGGTGGCGACGATCTTCGGCGTGTTGATCTCGGTGGCGTCGTGGCTCCGGAAGGCGTCGCGAACCGCGCGCAGCAGCTCCGCGCGGATCTCGAAGACGGCCTGCACCTCGGCCTTGCGGAGGTCGAGCGTGCGGTTGTCCAGCCGCGTCGGGAGCTCGGCGTCGACCTTCCCCGAGGGGTCCAGCGGGAGCTCGGGGTCGGCGGGCGCGACGACCTCGATGTCGGTCGGGACGACCTCGACGCCGGTGGGCGCGCGGGGCTCCTCCTTCACGTCGCCCTCGACCTTCAGGACGGACTCGCGGTGGGCGTCGAGGCCGGTCTCGACCATCGCCTCGTCCATCTCGTCCTTCTCGAGTTTGACCTGGATCTTCCCCGACTTGTCGCGGAGGATCAGGAACGCGATACCGCCGAGGTCGCGGGTCTCGTGGACCCAGCCGGCGACGGTGACCGCCTCGCCCGGGGTCGCGTCAGCCGTGTAGGTTCGACCGTGCATACAGTTCGGTTCCGGCGCGAGGCTTTAAACTCGGTCGATCCCCGCTCTCACCCCTCGTGAAGGCTTATCACGGAGGTGCCGGCCGGCGGGGGAGCGCCCCCCCCGATTGCGCGCGGTGATAGTGAGGAAGGTACGCTTATCAATGCGGACCCGAATCGACGCGCAGTGACAGACGCGGGCGGCCTCAGGGGGGAGCGTAGCCGCGGCGACAGCGACGCGACCGAGAACGGCGCGACCGCCGACGGCGTCGGAGCGACCGCAACGGAGGGGGAAGCCGACGGCGACGACACCGGCGGGCCGGCGTGGTTCTCGCGGGCGTTGGCCGCCAGCGGGGCGTTCACCGGCGCGCTCGTCGTCGGAACCGCCGCGCTGGCGTTCACCTCGGCCGGGCGAAGCCCGGGGTCGGTCGTGTTGGGTCTCGTCGGACCGCTGTGTGCGGTGTGGGCGTACGGGGTCGTCCTCGCGTGGGTCGCCCGAACCGAACTCCCGCGCGAGCACCACTCCCGCCTCGCAGGCTGGCTCGTCGTCGGGGTTATCCCGTTGGTCGTGGGCGCGGTGGTGATGCAGGCGTACAGCGCCGCCGTCGGGGCGCTGTCGTCGTTCTCGCCGGCGGCCGCCGGCGGCTGGGCCTGCGGGGGCGTCGTGTTCGGCGCCGCCGTCGGCATCGGCGACGTGCGCGTCCGGATACGGACCGCCGAGGCCGAGGAGGCGACCGCCCGGTACGAGCAACTCGTCGAGGTGCTCACGGTGCTCAACCGAGTGTTGCGCCACGACGTTCGCAACGACCTCACGGTGATCGCGGGGTACCTCGACCGCGCGCGCCGCGAGGGCGACGCCGACATCGCCGAGTACCTCGACGGCATCGAGGCGCGCGCCGAGCGGATCGAACGGCTGAGCGACCACGCCCGCCTCGCGGAGAACGCGGTACTGGGGGACGACGCCGTCGAGGGAACCACCGACCTCATGCTGGTCGCCGAGCGCGTCGTCGGTACCATCGCCCGCGACTTCCCGGCGGCGTCGGTGTCGGCCCACGCGGAGGTCGACGACGCGGAGGCGCTCGTCCCGGGCCACGACCTCCTGGAGTCGGCGCTCCACAACGTCGTCGAGAACGCCGTCGAGCACGCCGGCCACGAGGCGCCGACCGTCGACGTGACCGTCCGCGTGCGCCCCGCCGACGCGGTCGACGGCCCGCGCCCGCGACTGCCCGGCGGTTCGGCGGCCGATTCGGTCGTCGAGGTCGTCGTCGCCGACGACGGACCGGGGTTCCCCGAGCGCGAGCGGGCCGTGTTGGAGGAGGGCGGCGAGGACGCCCTGGAGTCGAGTTCGGGGATGGGGCTGTGGGTGGTCCACTGGATCGTCGACGCCGTCGGCGGCGCCACGACCGTCGAGGACCGTGCGGGCGGCGGCAGCGTCGTCACGCTCCGGTTCCCCCGCCTCGACGGCTGAGACGCCGTCCCGGACGGGAACGCGGCCGCTCGCGAGGCGAGACGGCGGAGGGGGAGTGATCGCGCGGGGCGACGGCCGCGGTCGCGCGGGTCGGCTCAGGTTCGGGCGTCGGCGAGCTCGGCGTGGGCGTCCTTGACGCCCTCGACGGTCTCGCGCACGGCGTCGGCGCCCTCGTCGTGGAGCAGGTCGCCGACGACGACGGCGTCGGCCACTTTCCCCATCTCGTGGGCGTCGTCGTAGTCGTGGATGCCGCCGCCGTAGAAGAGGGTGGAGTCGTCGAGCGCGTCGTGGGCGGCCTTCACCGTCTCGCGGTCGCCGAGCATGCCCGAGTACTCGACGTAGACGATGTCCTGTCCGAACATCTTCTCGGCGACGCGGGCGTACGCGCCGACCTCCTCGGGGGTGAGGTCGCAGTCGGCGCCGGTGAGCTCCGCGGCGGAGGCGTCGGGGTTGAGCACGATGTACGCCTCGGTGTGGGTGCGGTCCCAGTCGAGGTCGTCGGCGATGCGCACCCACTCCTTGTGGGCGCCGGTGATCCAGAACGGGTCGTCGGCGTTGAACACGGTCGGGATGAGGTAGCCGTCGAGCGCCTCGTCGTCGACGACGACCGCCGGGTTCGACGGCTCCTGGAACAACGGGACGTTGTGTTGCTTGCACGCCTCGATGACGCGAGTGGCCTTCTCGGAGGTCACGTCCAGCGTGCCGCCGATCTCGATGGCGTCCGTGCCGGTCTCGCAGGCGTCCGCGAACGTCTCGTCGCCGTACAGTTCCTTGTCCGGGTCGATCTTCAGGATGTGGTCCCACTCCGCCCAGGGGGTGCTCATGTTGGTGGGGATGGTGTACAGAGTGCTAAAAAGGGCGCGGATGTGAATGGTTCAGTGACAGTCCGGATCCGCCTCACGTAGTCGAGAAGCCATTTAGCGTGCGGTGTTCGCGGATGTAGAGGCGCGCCGGGCGGTAGTCCGGTTCCGCGGGGAGCCTGATCCGGTCGTCCGCGAGCGGTTCGAAGTCGTCGTATCCCGGAAGGTCGGGCCTGTCTTTCACGAGCACGTGTCGATCGTCGGTGAGTCCGAGCCAGCCGCTGTCGAACGCCCAGTGGTGAAGCGTGCACAGCGCGAGCCCGTTTCGAACGTCGTCGCGGCCGTTCGCGCTCTTCGGATAGATGTGGGCCGCCTCGACCTCGAACGTGCCAGTCGGCGACTTCCGCTTCGCCTCGCAGATCGCACAGTGACGGTCGTACAGTTCCTTCACGCGCTTTGCGAACGCGCCCGAACGCGCGCGTCGCCGCGTCTCGACGTACTCCTCGTCGGCCGACTCCAACGTCGGTTCCTCCAACTCGGGGGTCTCTCGAACACGCTGTTCGAGTTCGACTTCCGCGTCGACAACCTCGTCATCCGTAGAGTCGAGGGCGTGTTGTTCGATGAACGACCGCACGCTCCCGAACTTCGTGGCGATCCGCTCGGGGCCGGGGTCGTTCATCCGCATGAACTGCTGGACGTGTTTCATCGCGTAGCCGGCGCGCTCGTGGAGGTCGACGCTGTCGATCTCCACCTCCCGAACGTCGCGGAGGTAGATGACGTACGGCCAGCCCTCCTCAGTGCTCTCCCGGGACGGGGCGTTATACTCGGGCCAAAGCGCCGCACTCAACTCCGGGTTTCGCTCGACGGCACGAATCCGCGCGGCGTACGTGTAGGCGTGATCGCCAGTATAGAAGAGAATGAAGTCGTCCCGGTCCCATTCGCTGATCTGGTTTTCGGCGTGCGGGCCGGCGCCCCAGATAGGGAGGTCGCCAGCGAACGGGAGATCGACGTGGTCGCGATAGCGGTCCTCACGGACGCCGTCGACGACCGTCTCCTGCAGGTAGTCGAAGGCTCGGTCGTTGGCACACGGCGCGAGGAAAATGTTGGCCGGTGAACTCATCGGTTGGACCAGATCGGTAGACGACAAGAAAGTTTTCGTGTCCCGATATGTCCTCTTTCTTTCGGTGGGCGAACGCGACACACCGGCGTGATCGACGCCAGCAAACACGGGAGGGAGATCAGGCCGATCACCGATGTAGGTAATACCCAACTGGTAACCGTCTCACAACCCTCGCAGAGAGCATGGGATTCTTGGACTCCTTCGGCGCGTTAGTCAGTAGTGTGATCGCCTCGCTCGTCCTGCTGGTGTTCGCCATCCTGAGCTTCTTCATCACGGTGTTCATCGTACAGGTCGGCGCCAGTCTCGCGGGGTACTCGCCCAGCGGCGACTTCATCGTGCTGTCGGCCGCGATCCTCGCGACCGGCGCCATCGTCGCCGGCGCGACCCCGCTGTCGGGGCTCAGCGGCGTCACGGAGTAACGGCCGTCGTTCGCGTTTCTGCTGTCAGTTCGCGGTAGTACGCCACCGATAGCGTCCCGAAGAAGCCGCCGAACAGCGTCCCCAGCACGACGACCAGCGCCGATGCGCCCACCGCCCCCAGCGACGGCAGTCCGACCGCGAACGGGTCGACGGCCCCGTTCGCCCCGAACTGCGGCGCCGCCAGCGCCGACCCGAGGCCGACGACCAGCCCGAACGCGCCCGCGAGCACGCCGACGAGGAGGGTGTATCCGAGCACGCTCACCACGTTGCGGCGGACGACGCCGACGCTGTGTGTGATCGAGTCGATCGCGCCGTAGTCGTCGATCACGATCGCCTGCCCGTAGAACTGGATCAGGAACGCGACGACGAGGTACGCGAGCACGGCCGCGAGCACGACCACCGCGACGACCGCAAGCAGCGCGGTGTTCGGTCCCCCGGTGCCGGCCGCGCCGCCGGGATAGAGGCTCACGACGCCGACGATACCCGCGATGAACGCGACCGCGCCGAGGGCGATGTTCACCGCGAGGAGGATCAGGTACACCACGAACACCGACACGAAGTGCTCCTTGCCGGCGGCGACGAACGTCGACAGCGACGTGCGGCCGTCGAGCGCCTCGTCGGCCATCCCGATGAGTCCCGCCTGGATGAACGGGACGAGCACGAGGTACAGCGCAGACAACGCGAGCGAGACGATACTCGCGAGGATGGGCGTACTCGACTGCAGGAGCAACTGGGGAACCTGCAGCAGGGTCAACACGAGCACGGGCACGAACAGGACGGGGTTGGACGCCAACGTCGACGGCGTCCGTCGAAGGGCTGTCTGGAGGGCCACGACTGAACACTCGTTCAGCTATTGATAAAGGTACTGACTGTTCCGCGGTGGCGAAGCTGTGGACGGCGCTCCTCTCGATCCATCCGTGTGAGAGCGTCGCTCCCTCGAACGACAGAAGGTGGGTGGTCAGTTCGCCTTCGCCTGCCAGTCGCGCACCGTGTCCGCCCCGACGCCGTCGACCTGCTCGGCGAGCGCGTCGGGCTCCATCTCCTTGAGCGAGGACACGTCGTCGACGCCGGCGTCCTTCAGTTTCTCGGCGGTCTTCTCGCCGATCCCTTGGATGGTCTCCAGCTCCGATCCCGCCTGCTGGGACTGGTACTCCCGGTAGTTGCAGATCGGACAGCCCAGCTCCCACGGCTCGTCGCCCGAGTGGACCACCAGATGCGGGAGGTCGTGCTCCTCGCAGCGCTCGTCGGTCACCTCGATCTCGCCGCGGCGCGGCAGCGGCAGCGAGTAGTCGCAGTCGGGGTATCGGGTGCAGCCGACGAGCCGCGAGCCGGAGCGGAGGCGCTTGATGGCGAGGTCGCCCCCGTGCTCCTCGCCACAGTCGGGGCACTCGCCGATCACCTCGTCCTCCTCCTCGTCGGCCTCGTCGGCCTGACACTGCGGGCAGCCGTGGACGAACGTCTTGCGCCCGGCGAGCATCTTCACGTGGTTCAGGCCGTGGTCGTCACACGCCTCGTCGAGGATGAGCGGCTTCCCCGTCGACGGCAGCGGGAGGGTGTACTCGCAGTCCGGGTAGCCGTCACAGCCGACGAAGTACGAGCCGGCGCGCGACTTCCGCACGAGCAGGGTGTCGCCGCACTCGGGGCACGGCCCCAGTTGCTTGTCCGCCTTCAGCGACTTCTGGAGGTGGTCGCCGACCTCCTCGCGCGACTCGGCCAACTCCTCGAACACCCGCGAGAGCATCTCCCGGGACTCGTCGGCGACCTCGTCGAACTCCTTTTCGCCCGAGGTGATCGCCTGCATGTCCGCCTCCAGTTGGGCGGTCATCTCGTCGCTCACGATCCGGTCGGCGAACTCCTCGGAGGCCTCGACGACCGCCTTCGCGAGGCCGGTCGGGCGCGGCGGGTCGCTCTCGATGTAGCCGCGGTCGTACAGCTTCTGGATCACGTCGTGGCGGGTCGCCTTCGTCCCGATGCCCATGTCCTCCATCGTCTCGATGAGCCGCGACTGGCCGTAGCGGCGGGGCGGCTGGGTCTGCTTGGCCTCCAGCGCGGTGTCGACGACCGCCAGCGCCTCGCCCTCCGACACGTCGGGGACGTAGCTCTCGTTGGTCGAGAAGTACGGGTACACCGCGTGGTACCCCTCCTCGGTGAGCCGCTTGCCGTTGGACTTCAGCCGCAGCGGGCCGTCGTCGACGCCGACGGCGTCGTCGCCCTCCTCTATCTCGGTGACGACGCGGAGGTGCTCCCACTCGGCGTCGGGCGCACACGTGGCGAGGAACCGGCGCACGACCAGCTCGTACACCTCCCACTCGTCGTCGGACAGTTCCGAGGCCGCCGGCAGCTCGCCCGTCGGGTGGATCGGCGGGTGGTCGGTGGTCTCCTCGTCGCCCTCGGTCGGGTCGATGTCGTCCAGTTCCAGCACCGACTCGGCGTCGTCGCCGAACTGCCGGCCCATCGAGAGGTCCGCCAGCAACTCGCGCTCGTCGAGGTCCTCGGGGTAGACGGTGTTGTCCGTGCGCGGGTAGGTGATGAACCCGGCCGTGTACAGGTCCTCGGCCATGCTCATCGCGCGCTGGGCCGAGTAGCCGATCGAGGAGGCCGCGCGGATGAACTGCGTCGTGTTGAACGGCGCGGGCGGCTCGTCGGTCCGCCGGCGGCGACGCACGGAGGAGACCGTCGCCGTTCCCGCCCCGCGCAGGCGGCCGTACACCGCCTCGGCGGTCGCCTCGTCCCAGACGCGCTCGGCCTCGGTGCCGTCGTCGTCCTCGTAGAAGTACTGCGCCTCGAAGCTGTCCTCGTCGGCGTCCGACTCCTCGCCCTCGCGCTTCAACAGGTCCGCGAACAGCTCCCAGTAGTCCTCGGGGTCGAACGCCTCGATCTCCCGCTCCCGGTCGACGATGAGCTTCAGCGTCGGCCCCTGCACCCGGCCGACGGAGATGAAGTCGTCGCCCAACTGCCGGGCCGACAGCGAGAGGAACCGCGTCAGCGACGCCCCCCAGATGAGGTCGATGATCTGGCGGGCCTCCCCGGCCGCGGCCAGATCGAAGTCGATCTCGTCGCGGTCCTCGAACGCCTCGGTCACCTCGCGCTCGGTGATCGACGAGAAGCGCACGCGGTCGACGGGCACGTCCTCGTTGACCTCGCGGATCAGCTCGTACGCCTCCTTGCCGATCAGCTCGCCCTCGCGGTCGTAGTCCGTCGCGATGACGACCCGGTCGGCCTCCCGCGACAGCAGGCGCAACGCGCGGACGATCCCCTCCTTCGTCGGCCGCTTGCGGACGGGCGCGTCGATGAGTTCGACGGGTTCCACGTCCCGCCAGTCGTCGTACTCCGGGGGGAAGTCCACCGCGACGACGTGCCCCGACAGCCCGATGCAGCGGGTGCCGCCCCAGCGGTAGACGTTGACGCCGGCGCGCCGCTCGGTGTCGAAGTCCCCGTTCGAGAGGATCTCCGAGAGGCGCCGCGCGGCGTTGTCCTTCTCGGTGACGATCAGTTCCATCAGTTGCCGGAGAGTATGCCGAATCCCTTTGTAACCCTTTCGCGGGTCGCGGTCACACGGTCCGGCCGGCGGTCGTGTGGCGCCGTGCGAGGATCGACGCCGCCGACGCGGTGAGGCGAGGGTACAACGGGCGACTACTCCGGCACGTCCGGGGCGTCGGCGACCTTGTGGAGGTGCCAGCGGTCGTACAGGAGATCGACGCCGAACCGACCCCTCGTCCCCCCGTTGCCTCCGGCCTCATCGTCGACGCGGAACTCGACTGGCACCCGCTCGCCCGCCTCGTTGGGTGTGAAGAACGCGTAGGGGTCCTCGCCGTCGGCGGCCGTCAACGGCAGCGACTCGGTTCCGAGCGGACCGGCCAACTCGAGCCGCAGGCCGCCGCCGTCGCGGGCGACGACCGCGCGTTTCACCCCTCGATACGAGGCGTACTCGCCGGTCAGGCGGTCGAAGCGCCGACGGCGCGCGAAGAACGGCACCGCCTCCGACGGATCCTCCCCGAGCGCGCACGCGAACACGCCCTCGCCGAGTCGGACGAGCGGATACCCCGGCGTGGCGTTCGCGGCGACGGCGACACCCAGCCCCGCCTCGGGACTGAAGCCGACGTACGCCGTCGAGACGGCGATCGAGCCGGAGTGGCCGACCAGTTCCCGCCCGCACGACTCGCGGGTCCGCCAGCCGAACCCGTACGGACCGCCGGGCGTGTCGACCCGCGCCTCGGTGAGCGTCGCGACCGACTCCGGGGAGACGACCTCGCGACCGTCGAGGCTCCCGTCGTTCAACAGCAGGCGAGCGTACCGCGCGAGCCCCGAGACCGAGGCGAACAGCCCGCCCGCCGGCCGAGACAGTTCGCGGACGGGGACCGACGCCGCCACGAGGTCGTCCCGCCCCCCGCCGTCGCCTCCGTCGCGGGCGGGGCGCGGCCCGGCTCCCCGGTCCTCGTGCAGGTACATGGTGGCGTGGTCGTCGTCCATCGCGAACGTCCCGTCATCGAACGTGGCGCGCTCGAGCCCCAGCGGATCGAGGACGTGCTCGGCGACGTAGCGATCGTACGAGCGGCCGGTGCACGCCTCGATCACGTCGCCGAGGAGGACGTACCCCTCGTTGCTGTAGGCGAACCGCTCGCCGGGCGCGCCGATGTGCTCGCCGCCCGCGGTCGCCGGCCCGCCGGCCGCACCGCTGCCGACTGTTCCGGGGGTGAGGCCGACGCCGCCGTCTCCGCCGTCGCCGCCGTCGCCGCCATCGCCGCCGACCGCCCCCTCGACGTGCGCGCGGAAGTCCGCCGCCGTCGACAGCGGGAGCGTGTCGGTGTCGCGGCGGAGCCGGCGGCCGATGAGCGCCTCGCTCGTCGCAAGCGACGGGATCCCGGAGGCGTGCGACAGGAGGTGCCGCAGTCGGATCGGGTCGTCGGGGTCGCTCCCGACGTCCACGTCGAGGTGGTCGGACACGGGGTCGTCGAAATCGAGCATCCCCGCCTCCGACAGCTGTGCGAGCGCCAGCGCCGTCACGGACTTGGTGACCGACCCGACGCCGTACAGCGTCTCGGGCGTCGCCGGACGGTTCCCCGCGAGGTCGCGGGCGCCGAAGCCCTCGGCGTATCGGACGCCGTCGCGGTCGACGACGGCGACGCTGACGCCCGGGAGTCGGTCGCGCCGCATCGTCCGCCGGATCAGGTCGGCCGCCGCGGCACGTTCCTCGTCGTTCATGCTCACGGATCGCGCCGGCGCGACTTCAAGCCGCAGGGCCTCGGGCACCGCCGGAACCGCACACGCCGTCACGGTCCTCGCGTGCCGGTTCCCGAAGGAGTAACATTCGGGCCGCCCGGCGGGACGGTATGCCCGAGACCGAACACGACCTCGCGACGATGACGTGGGAGGACGCCGGCGACGCCTTCCTGAGCGCCGATGCGGTCGTCGTCCCCACCGGCAGCACCGAGCAGCACTCCGTCCACCTCCCGCTGTCGACCGACAGCCTCCGCGCGGACCACCTCTCGGCCGAACTGGTCGAGGCGGCGCCCGACCACGACCTCGACCTGCTGCGCGCGCCGACGCTCCCGTACGGGTACAGCGAGCACCACATGCCGTTCCCCGGAACGATCACCCTCTCGCAGGACACGTACAAGTCCGCGCTGATCGACGTCGGCGTCTCCCTCGCGGAGCACGGCGCCGAGCGCGTCCTCTTTCTCAACTGCCACGGCGGCAACAAGGAGGCGCTGGCGCTGGCGACGGACCGACTGAACCGCGACCACGACATCGGCGCCCACTTCGTCCACTGGACGGACTTCGGGCGCGACGAGTTGGAGGAGCACTTCGGCGAGGGGTGGGGCCACGCCGGCGACCACGAGACGAGCTTCGTCGAGCTCGTCCGCGACGACCTCGTGAAGGCCGACCGGAAGGAGCCACAGGAGGCCGACGACCTCCCGGAGACGCGCTCGTGGACGTACTTCTCGGACGTGACCGAGTTGGGCGGGCTGGGCGACCCGACGAACTCCGACCCCGAGTTCATGGAGCAGGCGGTCGCGAACACGACCGAGCGGATCCTGGAGGCGCTGAACGACGACATCGAGAACGGCTGGTGAGGAGGTGACGGGCCCGCTGTCGCCATGTCGATCGGTCACACGCTCACCGAGGCGTTAATCCGGCGGCGCCGGACGAGCCGATATGGACGACGATCCCGCGATCACCGAGGCGGAGCTGTACGACCTCCGCCACCGGGACGACGAGCGCGACGACGTGGAGTTCTACGTCGATCGCGCGCTCGAGGCGGACGGCCCGGTGCTGGAGCTCGCCTGCGGCACCGGTCGGATCCACCTCCCGCTCCTCCGGGCCGGCGTCGACGCCGACGGCGTCGACCTGAGCGCCGACCGGCTCGACCGGCTCCGGGCGAAGGCCCGCGCCGAGAGCCTCGATTCCTCGGTCCGCGAGGCCGACATGACCGCGCTCGACCCCGACCGTGCGTACGACCTCGTGATCTGCCCGTACAACTCGCTCCAGTTCGCGCGGACGCTTCCGGACCTGCGGGCGACGCTCTCGGGCGTCCACGACGCGCTCGCGCCCGGCGGCCGGTTCGTGTTCGACGTGTTCGTCCCCGACTTCGACGTGATCTGTGAGACGTACGACGAGTGGGAGGAGACGACCGTCGAACGGGCGGGGCGGACGTACGCCGTCCGGTCGCGGGCGACCGTGACCGATCCCGTCGAACAACTGTTCCGGGTCGAGCGGGAGGCGCTGACGCCGGAGGGCGACGTCGTCCTCGCGGACGCCTTCGAGCTCGCGATGCTTCCGAAGCGCCTCGTTCGGGCGGTGGTCGACGACTCCCCGTTCGCCTCGGCGTCGGTCGCCGGCGGCTTCGGCGGCGACCCGATCGCGGAGGGGGACGGGACGCAGGTGTGGACGCTGGAGAGAGAGGCGTAGTCGGAGTTCGGGGGCCCGTTCGGACCGGTCAGACCGTCGCGTCGCCGGTGCCGGCTCCCTCCGGTTCGGACGGCCCCTCC
>Ga0207720_101092_pt1 | contig 11482 bp, 12 predicted proteins | sample A23P2SouthBayCA_2_FD_187751 | JGI IMG/M metagenome (GOLD analysis project Ga0207720, IMG submission 187751) | Aerobic enrichment media microbial communities from Eden Landing Ponds, California, USA - A23 E3 (2) (SPAdes) | ecosystem: Environmental > Aquatic > Marine > Unclassified | place...
GGGCGCCCGCCTCCACCACGCACGGACGGTGACCCGGCGGGCGGAGCGTCGAGTCGTCGAACTGGCGCGGTCGGAACCGATCAACGAGACGGTGGTCACCTATCTCAACCGACTCTCCGACCTGCTGTTCACGCTCGGTCGCGTCGCGAACGCGCGCGACGGCGAGCCCGAGGAATCGCCCACGTACTGATCGCGTTCGCTCGCCTTTCTCCGCGGTGTCTCCGTGAAAGCCCACAGCGAAGCCGATACCGAATCGAGACCCGTACCGACCGCAGCAATCTGTCCCCGTCGCCCAGCCATAAAGGATATATCCGTCGCATACCAAAGGACAGATATGAGCAAACACTTCGAAGACGCACGGTACTACCTCGGTCGAGCGGCGGAACACGCGAAGGCGGGCGTGAAAGAGGAGTTAGCGCCGGTCGAACAGCGGGTCAAGGACCTCGTCGGCATCGAGGAAGAGGAGCCGGAGCCGTCGCGGCTCGACCGTCTGCAGACCGACCTGAAGCAGTTGGAGGAGCGCGCAGAGGGCGAGGCCCGCGAGGCGGTGGCGTCGGCGCGCGAGCGCGTCGCCGAGTACCGGGGTCACGACGCCGCGAAGGCGGAGTAGGCGTCGGTCGCATTCACTCCCGACCGCGATCAGCCCCCGGTCTCGGCCGGTTCTGCCCCTTTTCCGAACGCCCCGCTCTCCGGAGCGAGTCGCTCCGCCGCCGGCACCACCGCGTACTCGATACCGTTGCGCTCGAACAGCGCCCGCGCCCGTTCGATCCCGGCTTCGGCGTCGACGTCGGTCGCGCGGTAGTGCCGGATCGGGTGACGAATCCACGAGGGCTCCCAATGCGCGTACACGTCGGTCGTCTCGCGATCCGGGCCGACGAACAGCGCGAGGTGGAGCTGTCGGTCGCTCGCGAGCGCACCCTCGGGGTACCGGACCCAGCTCGCGACCGACGTTTCGGGCGGCGCCGCGTACTCCCGGAACTTAAGCGACGAGACGAGGTTGCGGACGAACCCCAGCCGGTGGAGTCGCGCCTCGACGAGCGGGTACGGCTCCCGGAGCGTGAACGCGTACTGGTCGCGGGGCGTCTCTCGCTCCGCGTAGAGACCGATCGCCGACAGCGGGAGGTGAAGCAGGCTCGCCGCGTGCTGGCGGAAGCGTTCAAGGAACCGGAGTTCGTGGGTCACGGCGAGTCGGTTCGGGCGCCCAGCGAAAGAATCTTCGCCGTAAGGTAACTCTTAAGTCCGGAGGTCGGATACGTCGACACGAGCGGGTTGGTGGTCTAGCCAGGTTATGACGGCTCCTTCACACGGAGCAGGTCGGCGGTTCGAATCCGCCCCAACCCATACGCGCTGCGCGCGTTTGTGAAGTACCAAAACGCATGACGGGGCGGCTTTCGCGTTTTTCCCGTCAGCAATTCACCCGTTCACCGGCTGATTTTGTTCCAAACTGCAACACTGCGTCGGACTCATTGATAAGTAGTAGCTCCAATTACAAATAACAACCTGCCATCGACAAGTAAAAAAATAGGCTCCTATTGAATTTCTATTCATCAGACATGATCTAGGAGACGTATCTCATACTCAATTTTAAAACACAGATGTAATAGTAATATGTCATATATCAAAGTATTAAAATCAAATGTACAAATTTTATACTGAATAATAGTCCAACAGCAGGATTAAGTAACCGAGAATAATTGTTAGACTGTGGACATTCCAGAGTGTAGTCGGAGAAAATACCTTTTTGCAGCGGGATCTTCAGTGAGTGCCCTTTCTGGATGCTCAGAACGTATAGACGCTGCGTCAGAGAATGATTCTGAGAGAGACAAAAACAGCCCAAATCGTGAGCCGCATCAACTCCAGCCAGGAACGTACAATACTATCGTAATCTTCCGTAATGACGACCCCCAACCGGGATTTCGATCGGAAGCTCTTCGCAAGGTCGAAGAGATTTTTATCGACACCGCGGTGCCATTAACATCTGGGGTTATCCCAATGCTACCAGATAATGAGCTGACTGCTGAGTCAGAGTTCTGTGGAGCACTTCGGCGTCGAGGTCGCCAAGTACCAGAACTATTTGAGTACAGTCTACATGGCCAAACACATCAGACAAAGACAAATTTCTATGGTGGCAGTGAATTTGGTAATCGTTCTTTTGAACACCAACAACAGGATATTTCCAAGGGGATATCCCAGTTAACTGACTGTATCGGCCGCCGCCCCTCTACATTTGTGCCACCGCTGAACACTTACGACGAGACAACCGTTCAAGCATTACTTACGGAAAATGTTAATATAGTTAGTGGTGGTAAATGGTTTACTGATCAGTATTATGAGCCGCAACCTCTCCCGTTTGAAGCCGACGGAGCACTTCACGTTCCAGGCACTCATGATATCGTGGCCGACTGGCAGACGGTAGAATTTGTTCCACTTGAGGAACTCAAGACTGAATTTGATGAAGCTAATCGATTGTTCGTCTGTATGCTCCATTATCATCATTTCAGCAGTGAAGAGCGGCTTAGATACTTAGAGGAACTTGTATCATATGTTGCGGAACATGACGATGCTGGCTGTATGACACTGGGTACCTTCGGAGACGCATATCTCAGTGGCGACCTCACATGGAGCGATAATAGCTGGGACTACGCGCCTAATTCTGAACAAGAGGAATCGTGATCGGCAATGCGTAACCTTCTGAGTCGAACATCATTGTCTGTAGGAGAGTTATTGCTAGCGGTAGCGATTCTCATCGGTGCTGTTAGCGTGCTTGTGTACTTACTCCCAACTCCGATTTTGGTGTTAGGCGGGGCAATTATTCTGTTGTCAGTCCTCATCTATTCAATTGGTTTTTTGAGCATCATACGCCGATACAGATTCTTATCTCGATTGAACCGAGTGCCGATCTTGGTGGTCTTTCTGGCTCCCGTAATTCTCACATTTATTTTCATACATGTGTTTGATCTGTCTCTCTCGGTTGCAAACTGGGTAATTTTGATTGCGCTTCTGTTGTCCCTAGCGACATACTGGTTAATTGTTCCGGCTGCTCTTTATCAGCAGCTACGAGAGCAGCAGGAAGAGACCGCAATCGAGGATTGGCCCAGTGTATGTGTACTTGTACCAGCATATAACGAGGAGGGATATGTTGGAGAGTGTATTGAATCTCTCTTGGCTATTGAGTATCCAACAGAATTGCTCGATATTGTCGTTATTGACGATGGAAGTACCGATAACACCTACCAAGAGGCAGCTAACTACGAGAGTGACGGAATACGTATTCTTCAGAAAGAGAACGCTGGGAAACACTCTGCTCTCAACTACGGTATGGAACGGACGAGTTCTGAATTTATTGTCTGTATTGACGCTGACTCTGTTGTTGATACAAAGGCGGTAAAAGAGCTTATACGTACTTATAGAACGTCGTCAAACGCAGGTGCGATCGCTGGCAATGTAGAGGTCGCAAATTCAGAGTCATTTATTACACGAATACAATCTCTTGAATACATAATTGGTATTAATATGTTTCGTCGAGCGCTCAGTTTGCTTGGACTTGTAAAAGTGGTCCCCGGTTGCCTTGGCATGTTTGATCGTAAGCTTGTCAATGAGATAGGTGGATATTCAGGAGACACCGTTACTGAAGACTTTGACCTCACAATAGACCTTCTCAAAGGGGGCCACAGAATCTATCACAGTAGTAATGCTGTCGCCCAGACCGAAGTTCCAGACACATGGCCTGATTTATATCGTCAACGCATCCGCTGGTTCCGTGGAAATGTACAGACAGTCCTCAAACACTGGCAAATTTTCAAAGATACCGATTTTGGAATCCTACATGTGGTGATGGCACCATACTTAATACTTTCAATGGTTATTATCCCTGGATTGGGATTTGTGATCTCCGCTTACATCATATGGATGCTCTTTTCTGGGGCCATAATCCAGTTGATTGGATTACTAGTACTGTTCACACTCCTTCAACTACTGTTTTGTACGCTTGCTATCTTAATCGAAGATGACGATCTGTCTCTTGTAAAGTATGCCCCACTAACGGTTATCGGCTACAAACAGTTCCTGGATGTTATATTAGCAAAAGGGACACTGGATGTTATATTGAAGGACAGTTTCGGTTGGACGAGAGCTCAGCGCATTCGACAGCGAGAAACCACCGACGAAGATGGAATAACTAAGCAAAATGATTAAAACATAATAGTACTTATAAATAATAGGTCAACAGTGATTGGTCTCCCGAAGACAGATCTCGGTCTACATCCAGCTCGTAATCTATATTTAGTTACACCACTTGAGCAATCTCCGAAGCGAGCAAAGGTCATTGTAGAGCGTCACTTCATTGACGCCGCCAACTTCCCGTCGCCGCTTTTTGAAGTCGGAGATGTGGAAGCCGTCTATCTCGCAGATGTTGGTTAGGTCAGCTTCGTCGCAAAACTCTCGGAAGATTCCAAGAGACGAAGCGTTGTTGTAGTAGGTTGACTCCGCCCATTCGGGCTTCTTGTCAGTAAGGAATCGTTCAATCGCTCGTTCCGGCTTCATGTTAGTGCGGTTGTCGGACATGGTGAGACGAATCCGACATGGTGATCGCGGATATGGACAGCCGGGTTCACACTCCCGCGTAGCGGTGCCGGAGCGCGTGTGAAACCGCACGAAGGCGGGGAGTTCTACGGTTCGAATCTGCCCCAACTCATTCTCACGCACGCGATCTTGTAGGACCGAGTTTCACACACTAAGACTGTTGAACGCGGTATTTCTACTTCCAGTGAGCCGCGACCGATTTTGAATCCGTTATCGAAACCGACGATATCGGGGGAGGGCGGTAGCGCGATCGAGGGGGCGCCGTGTCGAGACGCACAGCGGATTCGACCCGTCGGCTCGCCCGGGACAGTTCGACATCAGTCGGGATGTACCAGCGACATGCCCTCTCGGACGGCCTCCCGTTGGCCAAGAAGCGTAACATGGTCTCCTTGGTTGATGATAGTGTCCGCAGTTGGTACTTCGACGGACTCGTGTTCACTATCGCTGAGAACCGCAATAAGGCAGCTATCAGGTAGCATTGGCCCAGCCTCGCGAACGCTTTTTCCGACGAATTCCTCACTTGTGACTTCGACCTGCTGGACATCACCGGTCTGCCCCATATCAGTCATCCAGTGGGCGAGGTCCGGTCGCTCAATCTGATTGTCGAGAGCCCACGCAGCCGACATCGCAGCGGAAATCGTGCTCACACCCAGGTCTTCGAACGCATCGACATTATCAGAGTTGTTCGCCTTCGCGAGGATCGTTTCGACGTCGAAGTATGTCTTTGACAGCTGTGCCACGAGCAGGTTTGCATCGTCGTTGCCAGTGGCAGCCACGACGATTTTGGCGTTCTTGGCGCCGGCTTTCTGTAACACCTCTGTGTCGGTACCGTCGCCGATCACGGTGGCGAAGCCGGAGTTTCGTAACGATTCGACAGCCGCCTCATCGGTATCGATGATGACGACGTTCTCGCCGCGGTCTTCGAGGCGTTCGGCGAGCGCGCGGCCCACCTGTCCGCCCCCTACGATGATGACTCTCATGGGAATCACGTTGAGGTATTGTGCGATATATCGTGCGAGACCGCCCTGTACGAGGGCCGTCACGAAAATAACCAGGAAGACGGTGCCGATTAATAAGTCCGCCTGCTGTGCCAACGCGGGGTCGTTTAGCTCCGTGGCGGCGGTCCTGAGTTCGGTGGCGAAAAGCGTCGCGACCGACGCGGGAATGATCCCGCGCGGTCCGATTGCGCTGATGAACAGTCGCTCAGAGACGGTGAATCGGTCACCAACAGTAGAGATGAACACAAGCAGCGGTCGAATCACCAACGCGATCACGATGACGACGCCGAGCCCAGCGACTCCAACGTCAAATATCGCCTCTGGGGGGAGCTGTGCGGCGAGTGCGATGAACACAAACGCCAACACGAGCAGCGTGATATCGCCTTTGAAATTGGTGATCTCGTCTTTGTACGGGATGTCCAGGTTTCCGAGGGCCAACCCGGCGGTAGCGGCTGCTGCAACACCGGCCTCACTTGCCAGCTGGTTCGCGCCCGCATACGCGGCGAGCGCTCCGGCAAGGACGAGCAACCGTGCGTTCCTCGGTGCGGCCCCAGGCGAGAGGTCGACGTACCGGAGCAGGTAGTAGAGGAGTGCCGCGACGATGAGTCCAACAAGAAGTCCTTCCCCGAGCCGAAGAGCGAACCCCTGAACCAGCCCTTCGCTAGCGACCGTCGGATTCACCGTCTCGAAGAGGACGACCGCCGTAATCGCCGCTGTCACGTCGTTAACGATCCCTTCGGTCTCCAGGACGGCTGCGACCTGATCCCTCACTGGGACGACATCCAGAATGGGGGAGATGACCGTCGGTCCCGTGGCGACGAGCAACGCGCCGATCACGAACGAGAGACCCCAGGGGAGCCCCTCCAAGAGACGGACGGCCACTGCGGTTCCAATCAGGGCGATACCGGCACCGATCGTGACGAGCCGGACCGCCGCGCGGGGCGCCTGCTGAATGCGCTCAAGCTCGAGGTGAAACGCTCCCTCAAAGACGATGATGGCAACCGCGAGCCCGACGATCGCCGGAAGCGAGTCACCGAAACTCTCGCTCGTCACAATCCCCAGTCCCGGCCGCCCGATGATCACGCCGACGAGCAAAAAGAAGATGATACTCGGAACTTGGAGTCGAGCGGCAAGGATCTGCGCCAGTACCCCGAGCCCGATGATGCCAGCTACGAGCGGGATCAGGAACTCCTGTGCCACACTTGGTTCTCCGTGTACTACTCCAGATAGTGATTGGCCATAAGTACTGTGTTAAATCACTGCACGGCGTTGGAGTTCGCGGGATGACCGAGACGAACACCTCAACCGCCCCTCAGGAGCGGTGTGACCGGTACACTAGGTAGTCACAGGTTGCCCGTCGGGCCGCAACTGGGCTCCCAGCCGCCAATGGGGGTTCCGAGGAATGCGATCAGAGTGGTGGACAAGGTGTCTCCGGGTCAAACCAGAGCGCCTCCGGAACCCGTGCGACAGCGAGAGAGATCGCAAACGCGTGAGTCTAAACTGTCGAGTCACGCGTCGCGTTCGAACTCGGGGGCGAACAGTCGGGCCGACATCGGCGCCGGGTCGCCGTCGGTGAGGTTGTATGCCGAGAAGTCGGTGACGCCGGCCGCGCGGAGCAGGTCCTCGTCGTAGAAGCTGTTGCCCGTGCATTCGGAGGGATCGCGCGAGAGAATTTCGAGCACCGCGTCGGAGACGATCTCCGGGGTGCGCCAGTCGTCCTCGGTCCCGAGCCCGAAGTACCGGGTCGCGCGGGTGTCGATCGTCGTCACCGGCCAGAACGTGTTACAGCCGACGCCGTCGCCCGCCAGCTCCTCGGCGAGCGAGAGCGTGATGAACGACATCCCGAGCTTCGACCACGCGTACGGCGCCTTCCCCGGCGAGCGGTCGGTCGTGACCGGCGGCGAGTTCGACAGCAGCCAGGCCTCGTCGAGCCCCGCGAGGTGCTCGGCGAACGCGTGCGCGACGAGGTGGGTTCCGCGGACGTTCACGTCGGTCAGGAGGTCGAACCGGTCGGCCGGCAGGTCGGCGACGTTCGCGATCTGGATAGCGCTCGCGTTGTTGATGACGATGTCGACCTCGCCGAAACGGTCGATCGACTCCGCGACGGCGTCCTCGACCCGGGCCTCGTCGCGGAGGTCGAGTTCGAGCGCGAGCGCCTCGACCCCGCGATCGCGCACCTCGCGGGCCGTCTGCTCGATCGATCCGTCGAGGTCGGAGTCGTCGCCGTCGGTCGTCTTGCCCGTCGAGACGACGTTACAGCCGCGGTCGGCGAGCGCGAGCGCGATCTGTTTGCCGATGCCGCGAGTGGTTCCGGTGATAAACGCCGTCGAGCCCGAGAGGTCCGGATCCGCGAGTGCCATGCTCCCCGTTCGGCCGACTGAGGGATAACTCTCGGTGTCTGAGTCGCGGTTCGAGAACAGCCCGCCGCGAGATTTACGCCGTCGAGACGCGCCACGTCGTCGCCCCGGTGTACGACCACTTCTCGATCTCGAGGTCCTGGACCGAGTCCTGGAGCTGGACGATCAGCGCGCCGATCTCCTTCGGGGAGAGCCCCACGTCGTCGGCGATGAACTTCGCCTTGAAGTACGTCTCGCCGTCGGCGGCCTCCTCGCGCAGGAACGCGGCGAGGCGGTCGGCCTTGGAGGCGGGCGATTCGGTGGCTTGCTCGGAGTCCTGTTCGGTCGTCTTCGGGGGGGATTGCGTGGTACTCATGCGTGGGTGGAGGTGGTGTCGGCGGCGGAGGCGTTGTGCTCGTGGCCGATCACGACGCAGGCCATGTGGACGGCGATGAGCGCGAGCGCGCTCCACGCTTCGAAGCCCATCGCGCCGTACGCCGCGGGGACGTACGCGAGCGGGAGGAGGATCGCCGCCCAGAACGCCGCGGCGCGAACGCCCGCGAGCGCTTTGTTCAAACAGGCGGTCGACAGACTGGACCCGATCTGAATCGGCGCCCGAATCGATGAGGGGGACGTTTGGCTTGACATGGGGAACACCGTCTTCGCTCGACGCATGGAGCGCCGATGGCATATAAGGGCCAGAGCGTTGCCGCGTCTTCACCCGGATTAAGAGATTCCGGGGTGAGTTTCGGACCGTTTAGCGTGTTTCACGGACCGTTTAAAACGTGTCTAACGACATTTAGAATATTCATAACGCGTTCTAAACCCACAAAATGCGATCGAGAGGTGGGCAGCCAAACACCGGGGCTCCACCGCCGCGTCCGTCACCGGTCTCCGTTGACCGCGGGCTCCGAGCCGCGCGCTCGGTGTCGGTCACTCGTCGGTCAAGCGGACTCGCTCCGTGATCGCCGCCGCAGTCCAGCACTCGGTGTCCGAGTACGCGATGACCCGCACGCCGTAGATCGATCGCGAACGGTCGGGAAAATAACCGTCTTCCCGTCTGCGCCACCCCGAACTGCGAGCGTCCGGGGACGGGCCGACGACGAGTCGTCTCGTTAGTCGCCGTCTGTGTCCGCCTTGTCGACCTTTTCCTCTACCTTTTCGTCGACTTTCTCTTCCACCTTTTCGTCGACTTTCTCCTCCACCTTTTCGTCGACCGTCTTCTCGACCGTCTCCTCAACCGTTTTCTCGACCGTCTCTTCGACGGTCTTTTCGACGGTTTCACCGACCGTCTCTTCGACCTTCTCGCCGACCGTTTCCTCGACGGTCTTCTCGACGGTCTCACCGACCGTTTCCTCGACTTTCCCCGTCACCTCCTCGCTGACGGTGTCGCTGACGTCCTCGGCGACCCCGCTTACTTCCTTGTTGACGGTGTCGCCGACGGTCTTCTCGACGGTCTCCTCGACTTTCTCACCGACCGTCTCCTCGACTTTCTCACCGACCGTCTCCTCGACCTTTTCACCGACCGTCTTCTCCACCTCCTTACTGACCGTGTCGCCGACCGTCTTCTCCACTTCCTTGTTGACGGTCTCGCCCACGCTCTTCTCGACCTCTTTGTTGACGGTCTCACCGACGCTCTTCTCGACCTCTTTGCCGACCTGATCGGCCACCTCGCGGGTCATCCAGTCCGGGTCGAACCGGGCCATCTTCCAGACGACGTGGACGACGTAGGAGGCGAACACACCGATCCCGAACGCCACCCCGACATCGGTCCCGTTCAGCGTCGCGATGAGGACGATGGACAGGACGATAAGCGCGCCGTAGGCGATGTCGGTGAGCGCGTCGACGCGTGCGGGGCTCACCATCGCCGATCCGCCTCCGCGAACGCGACGCGTCCGCGAGTCGCTCCGCCGTCGGTGCTCGCTCGTCGGCTCAGTGTCGTACTCATAAGTATACTCCCCCTTTCCGCGCTGACGGGCTAAAACTCTCGCTTCGCGGCGGCGACCGTCGTGTGAACGACTCGCACGGATCACGGAGCGGGGTCCTTTTGTGGCGGATGGCCGAACGCGGGGTATGGACATCGAGGAGGGCGGTCTCACCGTCTCCGTTCCGGAGGCCCGCGACGGGGCCAGTGAGGGCACCGGCGGCGGGGTCTTCTTCAACCCCACGCAGGAGCTGAACCGCGACATCACCGTCGCGGTGCTGCGCGCGTACCGCGACCGCGAGCCGCGCGCGGCGTCGTACCTCGACGCGATGGCGGCGTCGGGGGTCCGCGGCGTCCGCGCCGCCGCCGAGGGATACGACGTCACCTGCGCCGACGTGGACCCGGACGCCGTCGATCTGGCCGGCGAGAACCTCGCCGCAAACGGTCTGGACGGCGAGGCCGTCCACCGCGACGTCAACGCGCTGCTGTACGACGAGGGGCCGTTCGACGTCGTCGACCTGGACCCGTACGGGACGCCGATCCCCTTCGCGGACGCCGCGCTCGCGAACGCGCGCAACCTCGTGTGCGTCACGGCGACCGACACCGCACCGCTGTGCGGCGCCCACCTCAACAGCGGGATTCGCAAGTACGGCGCGGTCCCGCGGAACACCGATTACCACCCCGAGATGGGGCTCCGAACGCTGATCTCCGCGCTGGTCCGGACCGCCGCGCGCTACGACAAGGCGGCCCGACCGATCGTCTCGCACGTCTCCCGTCACTACGCGCGGACGTACCTCGAACTGGAGTCGGGCGCGCAGGACGCCGACGACTGCATCGACGAACTCGGATACGTCGACAACTGCGAGGACTGCCTCTGGCGCGAGCCGACCCGCGGGCTGATCGCGGACCCCGTCGACGCCTGCCCCGCCTGCGGGAGCGATCGCGTCCTCACCGCCGGGCCGCTCTGGCTCGGTCCGGTGGCTGACCCCGACTTCGCGCGGGCGGTCCGCCGCGAGGTGACCGACGACATGGGCGAGGCGAAGCGCGCTCGCAAGCTACTCGGAACCGTCGCGCGCGAGATCGACACCCCCACGCACTACGACCAGCATCGCCTGTACAAGGAGTGGGGCGAACCCGCCATCGGGATGGACGAGTTCGTCGAGCGACTCCGCGGGGCCGGCCACGGGGCGAGCCGCGCGCACTACCGCGGTACGGCGGTCAAGAGCACCGCGTCGATCCCAGAGATGCGCGAGGCGGTCCTCGGCGACGGCGGCGCCTGACGCCTCGGTCTCGCGCTCGCCGCCCGCTCCCGCCGATCCGGATCCGCCCGCATCCGCCCCGCTTTTGTCGCCGTCGTCCGAACTCGCGAACGTGTCCCGCCACTCGACCACCGCGATCGGAACGGCCCGCCGCGTCGTCGACACCGCGCTCGACCGCCAGGTGACGTTCCTCGCCGCCGCCATCGCCTACTACGCGTTCGTCTCGCTGATCCCCGCGCTGCTCCTGCTCGTCGTCGTCGCCAGCGCGGTGTTCGGGGAGGCGATCGCGGCCGAGCTCGTCGCCGCAACCGGCGAGTTCCTGACGCCGGCCGGCGAGGAGGCGGTCGCGGGCGCCGTCTCCTCCGCCGGCGGTCGGACGGGCGC
>Ga0207720_101094_pt1 | contig 11474 bp, 14 predicted proteins | sample A23P2SouthBayCA_2_FD_187751 | JGI IMG/M metagenome (GOLD analysis project Ga0207720, IMG submission 187751) | Aerobic enrichment media microbial communities from Eden Landing Ponds, California, USA - A23 E3 (2) (SPAdes) | ecosystem: Environmental > Aquatic > Marine > Unclassified | place...
GCGAGGCTGGCAGGCCTCGAAGAGCGAAGTCACCTCCTCCTTTTGTGTACTCATCGTATGACAAGACGTGGTTTTCACACCACCTTAAAAGTTCGAACCTGTGTTGCCAGTTTCTGGTAGCAATTGATTACTGGGATCGCATCCAAATTGTTAGAAAATTCATCAGCCAATCTTCCGCACCCGGTCCAATCCCCGATACAACCAGCTTACCGCTCGCCGCTTCCACGGCAACCTCCGCCGCTCCAACTCCAACCAGCCATCCTCATCAACTGACGCGTCAAATTCCACCATCAATGGCCGTGCCGACTCTGTCTCAACAACCAGCTCCACCACTGCCCCCTCCCAATCCGCATCTCCGACATCATCCGCGTAGAACACACCAGAGGAACGGATCACGTCCGACTCCGTGGACCCCTGCGGCGACAACACCGCATACTCCGCCTCCTCCGACACCGGCCGGTGATACGCGTCGCCGGGGCCTGTCCGGATGAACTTATCGCCGCCGATATGCGGGTAGATCTGCATATTCTGGTTCCTGTACTGCCGCATCAATTCCAGCGTGGTGTCCCGTCCAGCCGGGATCGTGGTCCGCCGCGTGTGCTCTTCATCGTCAACCACGAGTTCAGCGCGGCGGGGTAGCCACGGCACCGGGTGGAAACTCCGGATCACGTCGTCGTCGACGCGAACGCGGAGCTGGATAACCGCTTCACAGTTCTCGGCGGCCCGCGTCCCGATGTTCTCGATCGGTAACCGGATGGAGCGTTGGGTTTCGTCTTCGTCGACCTCAATGACGTCGCGGAGAGCGACCGGACCTGGGTAGAGGTAGGGGGAGTGTAGCCAATTCCAGGCAGCATACGCGATCAGGGCGCCGACTGCGGCCGTGGCTATACTTCGAAGCCACGACGGAACGGTAAGCGCAGAAAGTATCGATACCCCGTCCATAAGACTGGTGTCGAACTACTGCCAGATAATTCCACGCTCCCGCTATACCTCGTCGCCTGAAATGATTGTTCGCTGCTCCCCATCTTCGTTGCGGGCTCTACTGTCATCCGCTGCTGTGTCTTTTTCACACGTGCAAACCTAATCGAAGGTATGGAACTAGAGGCAGCCAAGGAACAATTGCTGGATGAGACGACCGATGAGAACGATTTCGAGGACACGGTCGTCGTACTGGAGATGGAAGTTATAGAGGAAGACGTGGGTATCATCCGGGGCGAGTACTTGGAAGGCGGCGAGATAGAAGCGACGGGAAGCGTGTTGATGCCGCTCGGTGAACCTAACGAAGAAGGTTCGTGGTGGGAAGGGATGGAGGTTGACGACAAGAGAGCATTCGGCTTCCAGCTGGACACTCGGAAAGAGACGTGGTCCGAAAAATTCTCCGCCTTCTTCAGCCGCGGGATCGAGGAAGGCCGTCCTCAGGAATTCATCCCCGGAGTACCCACGCAGTAACTCAGTCCAACTGATAGCAGGCGATATCCTTTCCACCGCACTGCGGACACGTATCCGTATCACAGCCCAAATTCGCACCGCAGCGTCGGCACTCGTACAGAACAGAACCGTGGTCGCTGCCGAAAACGTATTTCAACCCGCTAACGACGACTGATTTCATACCGGGTCGACGATGTCGCCACAGCCGGGGCACTCGGTCCACACCGCGTCGTTGCCGTCGCTGGTTTCGTACTCGATCAGGACGTGGGCCTGGGCGATGTCGGTGTGGCAGTGCGGGCAGACGCCGAGCGGCGACGATCTCTGAGCGGACATAATGTGAACCTCTTCTAGGTATTGTGGATATGGAGTGTTAGAGGGTTGGAGCGTGTGACACTCGCTTTGAGGGCACCGGGGAGGGGGAAGCCCTCTATCAGCATCAAAGACGGGGATATCCTATATAGGTCAGCCAAGCACAGTGAAAGTGGAAATAAGGGACAGGGCAACGATAAAAAACTTCGTCAGCCACATATCAGATCTGGCAGGTACTGTTTTCGACACTTACGCCGCTGCCCTCCAGCACGATCAGGCCAATTGGCGACCAAAGTGACGGCATCACGAAGGTTGACCTCGGCTACGTCGTGATCATTCCGGAGGGGTCTCCCGCGACGAACTGACTGTCGAGATTGAGTTGGTTCAATAGAACGTCGCCTTCGCTACGATCGTCGAGCCCGATACTCGAACGCTGTGATTTCCCGTTGTTTCCCGTTAGAACAGGTTGGTCCGTTCAGTTTCGGTGAGTCGAGTCGTGTGGCTATGAGTCGCCTGCTTGACCGCTGTCTGAGCTGAGAGCAAGAAGCAATCGTAGTTATCGATACTGCACTGGATCACGGACTGTTTGACGATGTTCTCGGGATGGTCATGTATTTCTTCACCACGACGACGAATTCTTCGATCGTATCTGCGATGACCAGTCTGTACCCTTGGTCACTGAGGAACGACCGGAGCTGATCAAATTCGTCCAGCGGAACTTCAAAGCGGTAGTACTGATTGTTGTTGTGTAACGCATTCACATATAGTAGTAATATTGCTTGTCGGCTTCAACAGGGTCAATCCCTTGTTCAGAGATTACGTTGCTAACTTTCCGCGGAACCTTGAGAGTGATTGGTTCTTTAACGGCGAAATCGGATGTATTCCAATCTAGCTTCGTCAGGAAGAGGATTTCTTCGCAGAGTGTTTCATAATCGCTTTCAGTTTGGACATCTGGTCTTATTTCGATCGGCTCCGGAATGTTGCTCCCCTCATAGGTCGCCACCTCTGGGACATACCCAGTGGTGTAGAGGTAGTGGACGTCGTCGTCAGGAACTGAAAGCAGCGTCCCTCGAAGTGGCGGGAAGTCACCGTCCGGGAATAATCTAACTCCCGTCCCACGGGTTCTGATGTGAACATAATCGTGCAATCTGACCTCTTCCGCACCGGCCTGGAAGCCTTCGCGTTCCTCGTCCCAAAACGGAGAGGACTTGTGAATGACTATCCGCTCAGGAACCGAGCCGCGGTTCCGTTTTTTGTAGTAGTTGACAATCTGTTCAGCGATGTTCTCAGCTCCCTTTTTCGAGACGTGTGGTTGCCCGTTTTCGTCCTCTGAGATGTCTTTCAGAGGCTCGCTCTGGATGATGTTATAATCTTTCCTGGCGAACACGTGCGCTAATGCCGCACGAACAACGTTCCCATCTCCATCCTTGTCACGGTAAAACGAGAGCCCAGCATAGCAGGTACCGTGGTCCATCTTCTTAGTTTTCCACGGGTGACCTCGTTGCGCCTTGTAGAGCAATCCGAGACTGAGATTCCATGCTTTCGTCGCTCTGTCCTGCGGAGACGTTGTATTCAACGTCTCTGGCTTGATCAGCTGTGTCGGGATGCTATTCTCCATCCCAGCGATCTTGATTTGGCTATGGAGGTTTTTCCCACCAACAATCACGTCACCGTGTTTGCCGTCTCGTAATTCCTCCATAATTCCGTCTGGAATGCACACAACGATGACGTCGGGTGTCGGGTCATCATCCGATAACCAATCGATCTCCTCTCGAACTAAACTCAGGAACTCTTGGAACTTTCCTTCCTTCATATTATGTGCCTGCACCGACCGGATCTCGCCCTTCAGAATACGGTAACGCCACCGCTCAGGAAAGGCGATTGATGTGTTCAGGTTGGATCGAGAATTCAACCCAGGAAATGGGATCCGCCAAGGACGGATCTTATCGTCGTCTAAATCGGGGTGAATGACAGTGCTCCAATCAAGGAACAGGTCGTCAAGCAATCGAATAGATTCGGCATCACCGATGGCAGCTACGTTGATTGCTTGATGCTCGTTATTCTTTAATCGAGGTCCGTATTCCATCAACCCACGCTTCGGAGAAACGTCCGAGCCTCCGTTGAAATGGATCTCTGGCTCCTCCAGACGAGTGATCTCGAAGGTACCTTGCTCTGTCATTCTGTATCCTCCGGATTGATTGCCCCCTTCAACTGATTTTCAACGAGTTGATTTCGCTCATCACCTGATTCCGGCGGTCGAACGCCCTCTAGAATGAGATCCTCAACCCGCTGGATTTGTACTGTCTGGAGGTTGCTCGGCAGTTTGAATCGGGTTAGAGATTGTTCCAAGGCCAGCTCTGATAACCAGATTTCGACGGTGCTGCTCTTTCGATTGTTCTGTGGGAAATTCCCCGGGTTGAACCGATCTGAGAGGTACTTCTTGCGGTGTCCAGAAACTAACTCTTGACCATCTTTGGTGAATTCCGTTGTCGGGTAGAGGCCGAGATAGTAGTGCTCAGTGAAGAATTTCACAAAGACGGTGACTGAACGGTGCCGAACCTCCCCTGTATCAAGCTGTTGCGTCACCCACTTTCCATTGACTTTGAGGTCTTCATCTTCGTGTCTCATGTACACGCGAGTATCGCGTCTTTCCCGGTTTACCTCGGCACCTATTCGATTAGCGATAGTTGTCACGATACCTCGAACCAATACCTTCGAAATGTTGACCTCTGTCTCTGAAGGGTTTCTCACCGCAAATTCTCTGAGTGACGTCGCCTCGAACGAGCCCTCAGAGCACATATTGCTTGTTTCTTCATCAAACTCGTCCGGATGCACGAGGCTGTAGATCTCGTTGTTATGGTAATGAATGGGTAGAACATCGTGCGGGTCGTGTGAGTAGAATTTCTTCGTAGTTACTCCATCCGCTGCAGGCACTCTGTAGAGTTCAGGCGGCAATTCAACGACTTGGAGCAGGTTCGATTTATGAATCCCCGATTCACGAACCGGCGCGTAGTTGATCGCGTATGGGTCGTACCCGTACTCACCAGTCTCTTCGTTCCGGCTAATGATTCTCTCAAAATCGCCGATTTCGTAGTCGATCCAGATGTAAGAGTTCTCCAAGAATCGTTTGAACCGACTGGAATCGTGCTTATCCAGAAATGACTGGTACGCCCCTTCAGACTCCTCCTTCATCTTCTCGAAAAACGACTTCACTGCGTCGTCCTTCAAGCGCTTAAATAAGTCCAGCCACAGCTGCTCGTTCGCTGATTTTGATGCGAATAGATTAAATTCGTACCCACGGTACGCGCCTTCCGACCATTGATAGAACCGTTTGGCGAACTCCTCAACGTAATCGTTTGGGCTTAGCCCGCTCTTTTCCGACGAGCGGTACTTTACCTCTGCCACCACTTTAGACCGATTGCCTGCTTTGGGGATGAACACTAAATCTTCGGCTTCGCCTGAATCTTCGGCTCGTGTGTCAAGGAAGTACCCGCGGTGGTTCTGAAACTCAATAACGGCGTCGCTGTAGTCACTTCCCTTCTGAGATGAGGTCTCCCGTCTGTTTCCTTGACGAACCGGCACAAGCCAGTAGAACCAGTGTTAAGTCTTAAAACTTGCAGGTCACCTACCATGCGGGTTTCCCCATACCATTAAATGTGGGTAGTTAGAAGGCTCTATTATGAGAAATGGCCAATTGAGTCTCATCAGGGAATTCCTGGAAGAGAACCACATCTACGAGGACTTACCCGACAAGGCCATTCACAAACTCTCTTACCTGGTCTATAAGCACTCACAAGACCGTGGAGTAGATCTCTCAATCCCGTACTTTTGGTACAGGTATGGTGTATTGACCCAACAGCCCACATCGAGTACTTCAGAACCGTCTTCCCCTAGCTTGGATTCTGATGAGGAAGAAACGGTGAACAATGTTGCCGAAATGGTGCTTGAAAAGTACTACAGTTCGTCTCTCAAGGAAATCACCGATCTCACCTACAAGGACGCCCCATATGAAGTATTCCGTCACTGGAGAGAACTGGATAAACAAATCAGCAGGCTTCAGGACAACTACAATCCCTTCTTCGATAATACGCCGATCCGCGAAGAAATCGAGGACAAGATCGAGCGAGTATACGACTCATTCCCTGTTTCGGAGTTCTCTCAACACGAGACTGACATTTCGACATGGTACTTCTCGATGATCCGCGAACTCGATATGGGGTTACAGAACGCAGACCGATTACATGATGTGAATACGGTATTCTGGGGTATCTTCACACTCAGCGTGGCACAGAAACACCATTATAATATGACGAAAGACGAAGTGTTGCAAGCTCTCGGGATCACTTCGTTTGAAGCAGAACTCGAAGAACGTCGAAGTCTGTTACGAAGGTTAGAACGAGATGGACTCGATGACCGCTTCGACGAAAATAATGACGATCTCACCGCTACGACAGACGCCGTGATTGAACCTATTTTGGAATCCCTATAGGAGATACTTATGAAACGCGAGCTCTTCGTAGATACCAATGTCCTGCTCGGATTGACATTTTACAGCGACCGATGGTTCCGAGAAGCCCGACCAGCGTACGATAACGGGCACGAGATTCATGCGAGCGATCTCGTCGTCTACGAATATTGTTGTAGTCCACGTCCTTTCCGTCAGCCACCGGACAACCCCAATGAATTGGATATTGATTGGTCGAATGACCAGGGGTTGGTCGGCAGGATCCGAAAGCGTTTGTCAAAACCTTACCGAGAGTATCGTGGTACGGTCCGACGGATGTCGGATGAGGAGTTAACGCTGGACAACGTGGTGCAAGAATTCATCGAGACCTTCGAGATACGAGAACAGGCAGAGCCTCAGATGCGCGGCGAGTTTGAGAAAGAATTCTCTGACAAAGCAATTACCCGGCAGTACGTCAACGAGTTCGCTTCAGAATTGATCGACAAGATCCTCCGCGCTTCAGACGTGATGAAACAGAACTTGGCAGAGCAAGTTAAAGTCCATAATTCCAAGTATCACGTTGCTGATGAGGACAAGCGGAAATGGAAAGAATTCCCGGAGAAATCCCCTTGTGAACCCGATTTATCGATCATCGTTGATGCGACACAGGTGATTAATGAGAACAGCGTCAACACGGTCCTTTCTGGCGACTCCGACATATTAGCCTTGCAAGAAATTGCGAATTCGTACTTCGGTTTCAGCATCCTTTCGATGGCTGATGAGTACTCTGTGACCCACGAAAAGAGGGTAGATACGTGATGTCCTCCAATGACTGACTGCGGGGGCCTTGTTGAAACCCTTCGTCGATGACATTCAAAAGAAGCCCCCCGAACTGTTCACGAGCAAAGCGGCTGAAACTCTCTGTTAGACAAAACCGCAAGACGGGATGAGGGTTTTAACAGAGCCTCCTTACTGAAAACGTGAGGGACATTCGTTTGTCAACCATCTCTTAGCACCTCTCCAGACATTCTCTTTCTCGATTGTTGTACCAGTCGTTTCTAAGCCTCCCCCACCGTCTCTAATTCGGAGTTGAACTGTGCTTTGCTACGCCGAAATAGTGGGCAGCGCACAGCCACGGAGGATGGAATTGATGCGTGCCTTCTGTTACGATTCATCTGTTCTGAATCGAAATCGAGACTGATCTCTCTTGGCGGCTTTGCGCTGGTTACGCTTCCGGAATCTCTTGGATGTCGAATTCTCCGTCTGGCAAAACGTACGCCCCGAGGTGAGTATCAGTTCCGTCTGTTCGGACGGTCGACGTCTTCGGCGGCCTTGATTTCGTCTGTTTTCTCGACTTCAGCGAATAGCTCTCGGTATGCGTCGGGCTCGAAGAGGTTGTTCCGGTCGAACAGCTCGCGTGCGGCGTCGGTGAGCTGAAAGAACCGGTACGGCTGGCCCCGCTCGAGCCCTTCACGATCTCGTTCGATGGCCTCGATCAGTCCCACTTCCTCCAGCCGGATGAGGTGGTCGGTGAGCGTCGACGCTGCGATACTCGGATTGTAGTATTCGAGTTCCTTCTTCGAGGGCGCGCCTTTCGGGTGACCGACAATCGTCCCGATGATATTCGCGCGTGTCGTGTCGTCGAGGGCACCCAACGCTGCGATCGGATCGAGGCCGGCCGCGTTCTCGGCTGGCGTGAGCGGGGTGGCGTCAGGCCGGGACATTATGTATGGGTGTTTGTCCCCCCGCCGGATAACCATTTCGGTGAACTTCGAAGTGGTAGCCAGAGTGCTTGGGTATTCCACTTCCGATCGTATTTCCGTACCGTTAGGTGGCGGTGGTGACTGGTACCCAGTATGACCAACGACGACGCTACCCGTGCCGTCATCGACAAATTGGGTGATCAGCCGGGCGAGACGCTCACACCCGAACGGGTTGAGGCGATCCAGACCGCGATGCACGAGGACCTCGGACGGTTCATCAACAACACGTCCTATTTCGTTCTCGGTTCCTACGGTGAGGAGGAGCGGCCACGATTGGAGGCTGTTCGCGATCAACTCGCGAGGGATGCCGCAGCCTCGAACTCCGATGACGGGGTCGACGCGTTCCTGATGGACGATATTCTGGATGTGTCAGAGTTCTTTACGTCGAAATTCAAGCTGCTGGTCAGCTACGCGGATCATATCGTGGGGGTGTACGAACACTCCCAGGGCGGGCACGCCTGGGAAGCGGGCTACATCGATCAGCCGACCTATCGGGATCGGACGCGAGCGTTTTATCGAACCTACGAGACTGAGGAGGAACAGTACGCGGTCTACGACGGGATGTTTGCACACTATCTCCTCTCGATGGAGCGGGTGGACCGTGCGTACACGTGGACGACGCCCGAGGAACTTCGTGACTATATTGAGGATGCCTACGCGCCCGACTGATTTGGGCTCCTCAATCTGGAGACTCTCGTAATCTAGACAATACCGCCGATGACGAGTAGCCCGACGACAACTACCAGCGTCGCAACCATGCTCGCCCCAGCCAAGAGTTTGTTCTCCATCGCCTTCTCGTGGATGGGCATGGCGGCGTACTCCTCGCGGAACGCCTTGAGATTCTCCTCGTCGTAGAAGTACTTCGTCTTCAGCGCGAATCGTTCGGTCACTGCACAGCCTGTACAAATCGGCTCTCTTTCGAGCCGTTCGGTCTTGGTGTGGCTGTCGCAGGCGATCGCTCCACAGTTGGGACAGTAGGTGTACGTCTCGTCGGCCCCGTTCGTCTCGCAGTGGACGCAGCGATGGATCCCGTCTTCCGCGGTGACCCGAGAGGGGCCCGCCGCATAGTATTCGTAGGGATAGGTGTACTCTTTGAGATCAGTCGTATGCCGCACCTCAGGCAGGTAGACTGGCTCGATCGACTGGACGGAGATGTCCGAGCGGTTCGGCTCGCAGGTCTTGTTGTACGTGACGTTGTTGTCGCCGGTGTAGGTCACCGTCGTCGTGTGGAAGTCTTGGAGGCGGTCGACGGCCCACTCCTTGTACGCGGTCTGCGTCTGCCCGAACCGGCGCTCCTCAACCTCGTCGAATACCTCGCCGAATCGGTCGGTGTCCAGGTCGACCGTCGTGTGCAGGTTTTCGGTGATCAGCGTCGCGACGTCGTCGTCAGCTACCTGCGGATGTCCGCGTTCGGCGTGAACGACGAACCGCGTCCGTTCGTTGATCCGGTGGATGATGCCGACTGATGTCTCAAAGACCGCGTTGGTGTCGGCGGTGACTGCCACGACCGGCCGAAACGTCGCCTCCGAGCGTGGCGCCGGCCGGTCGGCGGCCTCGATGTTCTCGATGTCGCGGAACACCTCCTCGACGGGCCCGTCGACGTCGGCCGCGGGGTCGTAGGGACGGAGTGTTTCGTCACAGAGGATTTCGATTCGACCGTTGTAGAGGTCGAGGCCGATCTCGTCGGCGATCTCCCGGAGGTCCTCGCCGTCGAGCACCTCGATGGGATGGGGATCGTCGTTCTGCTGGAGCCGGGTAGCGTACTCCTGGGCGGGGTTCGTGAATCGTCCGGTTGTGACGACCATCCCGTGCTTTGGCCCCTCGAAGTCGAACGTCGCGATGGCCGAATGCAATTTCTGCACGACCGGCCGCCCGACTGTATCCGTGTGCTTGCACTCGACGATGATCGCGCGTCGCTGTCCGTCGACGACCTCCTCCATAATGACGTCTCGCCCCTCGTCGGCGGTCCGCTCGGCCTGACGGACGTTCTCGTAGCCGAGATTTCGGAAGACGTCCTCCATCACGTCCTCGAACTCGAATCCGGAGAGGTCGTCCAGTACAGCCATTCCGTTCCAAGTGGAGTATAAGTTGCTACTACTATATACGTTGTCGAGGCTGGCGATGAAAACAAGGCGACATGACCACGGTTATTGTTTACTCATCTCACAGAGTGTCCGACCACAACCTCGGAGGATAGATTTGATGCGTGCCTTCGAATCAGTTCGAAATGAACTGGAAATAAATCATAGTTGACCTCTTGTACCCCGTCAATATCGACGGCACCGACAGGGCGCTCCGACGACTCATACAACGGCATAGATGTGTCCGTAGACGTTGCCGCAGATTATGACTGATGGGTCACGGTCGGTTCTCCAACGACTTCAGAGGCTGTGGAGATCGATATCGACCATTGGAAACACGATTACCTTGCTCCATATGGCAGTTGACGCGGGATGGGCGAGATTCTTGTTTGAGTATTTGGGTTGGCGGTTGTAGCTCGATACTTGGACAACTCTGAGGGGATGGTTTGCGTGGGGTACTCTCATATCGATGTCGGCGAGTTAGGTGATGGCGCTACCAAGGTACCCAAGGAGCCCAACAGTATATCGCGGTAACTCTCATTACGAGTGTGAGGGGTACACCGCCGCGTTCATACCCCTTCGACGGAGAATAGGGTGGCGTCTCTGAGAACAGCCTGCACGCGGCGGTGCCAAGCGTCAGCGAAGGCCTCCCGTTGCTGGTCGCTTGCCGATCCGTCGAGAATCCTCTGGAGGTTCCCGATTGCGGGTCCACCGCTAGGAACGTCGCTGACGTGGTAGGCCACTTCGACGGTCTCGTCCGTGTCGGTTCGCCGGAACCGGAACGTCGGGTCCGCCGTGTCCGGGTCGAACCCGTCGAAGCACAGGAGGTCGCGGCGGCCGCCATGGCCGCCGGCGAGCCCGCTGAATCCGTCATCGCCGGTCGCGCCAGTCACGTACGAGATGATACGGCTCATCACGCCGTACGCAGCATCCTCCTGCGGGCCGGCCGTCTGGACCTCGATTTCGCTCCGGACTGGATAGTCGTCGGGATACAGGGCGTCGAGCCCGAGCTGGACGATCCGGTAGGCGCCCGAGGCAGTCGGACAGGAGTGTCCTGCCTCTTTCACCGCGTCTCTATAAGCGATGACGAACGGCTCGCCCGGTTCGAGGACGTCGAGGGCCTCCGCGACGGGGTCGCGGATTTCGATCGGGTCGGCGTCGTAGTCGACCTGCCAATTGGTTCTCGTCTGGGTCGTGTCAGTCGCAGTCGAATTCGATGTCATGAGTTGTGGTTGTGATCGTGTCTCGTGGTCAGTAGCGGAGCAGTCGCATCCCGTTGAGGATGACGAGGAGGACGCTGGCCTCGTGGACCAGCATTCCCGACGCGAGGGTGACGTAGCTGGTGAGCACGCCCGCGAGGAGGACGGTCACGGTCAGCACCGCGATCCCGACGTTCTCGAGGACGTTCCAGCGCGTCGCCTTGCTGAGTTTGACCGCGTACGGGATCCG
>Ga0207720_101096_pt1 | contig 11471 bp, 6 predicted proteins | sample A23P2SouthBayCA_2_FD_187751 | JGI IMG/M metagenome (GOLD analysis project Ga0207720, IMG submission 187751) | Aerobic enrichment media microbial communities from Eden Landing Ponds, California, USA - A23 E3 (2) (SPAdes) | ecosystem: Environmental > Aquatic > Marine > Unclassified | place...
CGCCGCCTCGGCCACCTCGAAGGCGCAGTCGAGGTGTCGGTCGCGCCGCAACCCGACTCGGTGTACTACATCCGCAAGAAACTCGACGACATTGAACTCGACGCGGACGAACTCTCCCAGCTCGTCCGCGATATCTACGAGGAGCGCCTCGCCGACGTGGAACTCGGCGCGTACGTCTCCGCGACCTACACGAACGGGCTCTCCATGGAGGAGACGATGCACCTCACGGAGTCGATGGCGGACATCGGCGAGACCATCTCGTGGGAGGAGCCGGTCATCGCCGACAAGCACTCCATCGGGGGCGTCGCGGGCAACCGCGTCACGCCGGTTCTCGTCCCTATCGTCGCCGCGGCGGGGCTGAAGATTCCGAAGACCTCCTCGCGAGCCGTCACCTCCGCGGCGGGCACCGCCGACACGATGGAGGTCCTCTGCGACGTGGGGTTCTCCGTCCCGGAGATACGCGACATCGTCGGGAAGACCGGCGGCTGTCTCGTCTGGGGCGGCGCGGTGAACCTCTCGCCGGTCGACGACCGCATCATCCGCGCCGAGACGCCGCTTTCTATCGACCCGAAGGGCCAACTCATCGCCTCCGTCCTCTCGAAGAAAAAGAGCGCCGGCTCGACCAACGTCGTCGTCGACATCCCCTACGGCGAGGGCGCGAAAGTCGAGAGCCTCGCCGAGGCGCGCGAACTCGCAGAGGACTTCAACCGCGTCGGCGACCACCTCGGGATGGCCATCGAGTGCGCCATCACGAACGGGGCCGCGCCGGTCGGCCGCGGCGTCGGTCCCGTGCTCGAAGCCCGCGAGGTCCTCGCCACGCTCGCCGGCGGCGGCCCGAACGACCTGCGGATGAAGGCGATTCGCCTCGCCGACCTCCTGTTCGAGTCCGTCGGCGTCGACGCCGACGCCGCCGACATCCTCGACTCCGGGCGGGCCGAAGAGACCTTCCGCGAGATACTCGCCGCGCAGAACGGCGACCCCGACGTGGAGGCGGCCGACCTCTCGCCGGGTCGGCACACCGTTTCGGTCCGCGCCGACCGTGACGGCGTGGTCACGCACGTCGACAACCGCCTCGTCAACGAGGTCGCCCGCCGGGCCGGCGCGCCGAGAGACCCCGGCGCGGGCCTCGAACTCCACCGCCGCGTCGGCGAGATGGCCGCCAGCGGCGAGACGCTGTTTACCGTCCACGCCGAGTCCGAAGACAAACTCGCCGACGCGAAGGCGCTCACCGAGCGCGTCGAGACCGTCCGGGTGCGACATCCCGACGAGCCGCTCGTGGACCGAGTCTGACCGCCGTCGCCGCGGCGACCTTTTTCCATTCGACGCCCGTAGTTCGCGCATGGACGACCGCGTACCCCCCGAGGTCCGGCGCACCGCGACGGAAATCGACACGATGGAGATTCGCGGCGCGGCGACCATCGCCGACGCGGCCGCGCGGGCGCTCCGGACGCAGGCCACGGAGAGCGACGCCGCCGACGCCGAGGCGTTCCGGGCCGAACTTCGCGCGGCCGCGAGGGCGCTCTACGAGACGCGGCCGACCGCCGTGAGCCTCCCCAACGCCCTCCGGTACGTCCTCCGCGGCATGTCGAGTACGACCGTCGAGGGACTCCGCCAGAACGTCGTCGAGTCGGCCGACGAGTTCTGCGCCCGCCTCGAACGGGCCCAAGCCGACCTCGGCGAGATCGGCGCGAACCGCCTCCGCGACGGCGACACCATCATGACCCACTGCCACTCGACGGACGCGCTGGCGTGCGTCGAAGCGGCGGTCGAGCAGGGAAAGCACGTCGAGGCCGTCGTCAAGGAGACGCGGCCGCGAAATCAGGGACACATCACCGCGAAGCGACTCGACGAACTTGGCGTGCCCGTCACGCTCATCGTCGACTCGGCGGCCCGCCGCTACCTCAACGACGTGGACCACGTGCTCGTCGGCGCGGACGCCGTCGCGGCCGACGGGAGCGTCGTCAACAAAATCGGGACGAGCGGCCTCGCGGTCAACGCCCGCGACCGGGGGACGCCCATCATGGTCGCCGCCCAGACGCTCAAGCTCCACCCGGGGACGATGACCGGCCACACCGTCGACATCGAGATGCGCGACACCGCCGAGGTCGTCGACGACGAGACGCTCGCGGAGCTCGGCAACCCGACCGTGAAGAACCCCGCGTTCGACGTGACGCCGCCGCGCTACGTCGACGCCATCGTCACCGAGCGCGGGCAGTTCCCGCCCGAGAGCATCGTCATCCTGATGCGGGAGCTGTTCGGCGAGGGCACCTCGGAACCGTGGGCGGAGCCGTCGTCGCGGGCCGAACCCTAAGCCGGCCCCAAACCGTCGTCGCGGGCCGACCCGCAGTCACGGCCCGACGACGAGGTCGCCCATGACTTTCATCTCCGCTTTTCGCAGGTGTTCCGCCGCGGTGCTCGTCGAGCAGTCGAGCCGGGCGGCCACGTCGGCGACCGACCCGGTCCGCGGCTCGCGGTAGTAGCCGCAGTCGACCGCGGCCTCGACGGCCTCGCGCTGGCGGGGCGACAGCGACCCGGCCGAAACGCTCCCCGGTCCCGTGTACTCCCGCACCCGCACGAGTTCGAGGCCGCGGCCCTCGGGCATCTCCTCGACCGCCGACTGGAGGGCGTCGTCGGTGCCGACGAGCGTCACCGACACCGTGCCGTCACCATCGAAGACGACCGGCGGGACGACGATGAGGTCGCCCCGGGTGACGGCCGCCGTCTGTCTCGCGCCCGCCGCGTCGAGCCGCTCGTTCACCACGATGAAAAACGAGTCGCCGGGGAGCTGTGAAACCTCGTACGACTGGATGCGCTCTGTCTCCGCGAGCGCCGCCTCGTAGGCCTCGATGGCGGAGCCGAACACCTCGAAGACGATGGTGTTCCTGTCTGTCACCGTCGGGTTCCAGTGGTGGAGCTCGGTCCGCTCGAACGCCTCGTGGTCGACGACGAACTCGTGCATCGGGTGCATCTGCTCGTCGTCGGGCGCGAAGCGAAGCCTGACGGATTTCATGCCAGCGGGTTGATTCGACCGCGACATAAAAACTGGCCGCACTCGTGAGGCAGAACGCCGAACCGCCGGCCGGACGAACGAACGGGTATCAGCCGCCATGTCACTCGAACGCCCCAGACAGCCCCCTGAGTCCGACGACGACCCCGCCGCGCTCGCCGACGACGCCGCCGGTCCCCTCGACGCCGACGCGCTCCGGCGGGCGCTGGGCGACGCCGCCCTCGCCACCGAGGAGCACGTCCACGCGCCCGCGGTGCAGATTCGCCCCGACGCGGTGCAGTCGTCGCTTTCGGCCCTCCGCGACGACCTCGGTCTCGACCACCTGTCGTGTGTGACCGCACAGGAGTACGAGGACCGCTACGAATCCGTCTATCACCTGAAGTCGTACGACGACCCGACCCGAGAGGCGAGCGTCGTCGTCCCGACGCCCCGCTCGGACCCGGTGAGCGAGTCTGCCGCGCCGGTGTTTCGGACGGCCGAGTGGCACGAGCGGGAGGCGTACGACCTCGTCGGCATCCGGTACGACGACCACCCGGACCTGCGCCGTATCCTCCTGCCCGAGACGTGGCAGGGCCACCCGCTCGGATTGGACTACGACCAGACGCGCCCCCAAGTCGTCCGGTACGACGAGAACGCGAACCCGCTCGCCGAAGACGGCCGCGCGGACACGAACACGATGCTCCTCAACATCGGGCCGCACCACCCGGCGACCCACGGCGTGATGCACCTGCAGGTCGCGCTGGACGGCGAGCAGGTCGCGGACGTGGAGCCCGACATCGGCTACATCCACCGGTGCGAAGAGCAGATGTGCCAGCGGGGCACCTACCGACACCAGATTATGCCGTACCCCGACCGCTGGGACTGGGGCGGCGGCGGCCTCCTGAACGAGTGGGCCTACGCTCGCACCGCCGAGGCGCTGGCGGACATCGACGTGCCCGAGTACGCACAGGTGCTCCGGACGCTGGCGGCCGAACTGAGCCGCATCCTCTCGCACATGCTCGCGGTCGGCGCGTACGCCCTCGACGTCATCGGCGACTTCACGGCGACGTTTCAGTACGCGCTCCGCGACCGCGAACTCGTCCAGAACATCCTCGAAGACCTCACGGGCCAGCGGTTGATGTTCAACTACTTCCGACTCGGCGGGGTCGTCTGGGACCTCCCCGAACCCCGCGAGGCGTTCTTCGAGAAGGTTCGTGACTTCCTCGACGGCCTCCCCGAGAAACTTCGGGAGTACCGCGACCTCCTGACGGCGAACGAAATTCTGCAGGCCCGCACGGTCGACACCGGCATCCTCCCGCCCGAGGTGGCGAAGGACTACGGCGCGACGGGGCCGGTCGCCCGCGGCTCCGGCATCGATTACGACCTCCGCCGCGACGACCCCTACGGCTACTACGACGAACTCGACTGGGCGGTCGCCGTCGAGGACGACTGCGACAACTTCGCGCGCCTGCTCGTCCGCCTCCGCGAGGTCGAGGAGTCGGCCAACATCGTCGCCCAGTGTGTCGACCTGCTCGACGGCTGGCCCGACGACGAGCGGACCATCCAGTCGAACGTCCCGCGCACCATCAAACCGGACGACGACACCGAGGTCTACCGCGCCGTCGAGGCCGCGAAAGGGGAGTTGGGTATCTACATCCGCGCCGACGGCACCGACACCCCGGCGCGGTTCAAGATTCGCGGCCCCTCGTTTTCGAACCTTCAGGCGCTCCCCGAGATGGCCGAAGGCGAGTACATCCCGGACCTCATCGCGGCGCTCGGGAGTCTCGACACGATAATGGGAGAAGTAGACCGGTAGTCGGCGCGGGCCGACGGGGTCGCATCGCGGTCGGTGACTCAGTCGTCCGCCGACGGGACGGAGCCGGTCCCCTCATCCGAGCCGTCGGCGACGGCCCGTGGTCCCGACTGGGACGACGCGGCGGGACTCGTCTCGCCCGACGCGGCGTCGGCTCCGCCGCCGCGTTCGCCCTGCCCGACGTCGAACCGGCCGACGAGGTCCGTGAGCGACTGCGCGGACTCCGACACCTGCTGGATGTTCCGCGTGACCTCGTTTATCGCGGCGGTCTGCTCTTCGGTCGCCGCGGAGACCGTCGCCGTCTCCGAGGTGGTCTCCTCGCTCACGCTCGACACGTCGTCGACCATCGAGACGACCTCCTCGGTCGAGACGGCCTGGTTCTCGGTCGCCTGCGAAATCTCTTCGACGCCGTGTTCCGCCTCCCGAATCGCCCCGGAGATGTGGTCGAACATCTCGATGGCGTCGCCGATTGTCTCCGAGCCGCTCTCGACGCTCTCCTGCATGGACTGCATGTCGTCGACCGTGTCGTCGGTGCGGTCGCGCACCTCGTCGATTTGGGCTTCCACCTCGTCGGTGGCCTGACTGGCCTCCTTGGCGAGCGCCTTGATTTCGTTGGCGACGACGGCGAAGCCCTCGCCGGCCTCGCCCGCGCGGGCGGCCTCGATGGAGGCGTTGAGCGCGAGTAGGTCCGTCTGTTCGGCGATGTCGTTGATGAGCTGGACGATTTCGTTGATTTCGCCGACCTGCTCGCCGAGGGCCTCGACCCGCTCGACCGCCTCGTCGGCCTCGGTCTCGATGGTCGCTATCTCCTCGGTCGCTTCCGCGGCGTGCTCGCGCCCCTCGTCGGTGAGCGACACGGCCTGATTCGCGGACTGGACGACGCCGTCGGCGGAGGCGGCGACCTCCTCGATGGTCGCCGAGAGGTCGTTCATCTCGTTTGCGACCGTCTGGAGCCGGTCGGTCTGCTGTTCCGCGCCGTGGGCGATTTCCTCGACCGACCGCGCGGTCTCCTGACTCGCGGACTCGATTTCCTTCGCGCTCGACACCGTCTCGTTGCTCACCGCCGCGAACTCGTCGGCGACGGACTGCACCTCGACGAAGCCGTCTTGGAGCTTCTGAATCCCGGTGTCGAGGTCGGTCATGATGGCGCCGAACTCGCCGGGGAGGTCGGTCCGAAGGCTCTGGTCGAGGTTGCCGTCGCCGAGTTCTGTCCCGGCGGTTCGAAGCGCCGAGACCTGCCGTTGGAGGTTCTCCTGCATGTCGTCGAACGCCTCGACGAGTTCGCCGAGCTCGTCGTCGTTGGCGTCGATGTCCGCGTCGTCGTCGAACCGCCCGCGGGCGAGCGACTGCGCGCGGTCACGAAGCGCCTCTATCGGCTCCGAGAAATACCGCGCGGCCACGTAGCCGACGCCGACGACGACCGCGATGATGCCGACGAGTAACAGGAGCATGATGTTCCGAGCGGTGTCCGCCCGGTCGTTCATCGCCTGCCCGAGCTGTTCGACCGGGGCCGTCACGTCGGACTCGGGGACGGTAGCGACGAGTTCGTACTGTCCGTTCCCGAAGTGGAGCGGCGCGTAGCCGACGAAGTAGCGAGCCTCGTCGCCGCCGTCGCCGGTCGTCTCGTGGGTGGTCAGCCCGCTCTGGCCGACAATCGCGGTCACGTTCCCCGCGATTTCGGACTCGACGGAGCCGAGCGACTCTCGCGAGTCGGTCAAGAGGCCACCGCGTTCGCTCACGATGGTCAGGTGGCCGCTCTCACCGACCTGGATGTCGTCGATGAGCGTGTTGAGGAGGTCGAAGTTGAACTGGAGCGTGATGGTGCCCGCGAGCTCTCCCCCGCGGTACACCGGCGCGGTGACGTAGACGGCGGCGTCGCCGCCGACGGTCGTGACCTCGCTGACCTGGATTTCGCCGTCCTGAAGCCCGGCCGCGCCCTCGAACCACGCCTCGTCCGCGAACGAGGTGTCGGCCACCGACTCGGTGGCGATGCCGTCGTCGGTCCGGGTCGCTCGGACGATGCCCTGTCCGTTCTCGTCGGTGAACAGAATCTCGTCGTAGGCGGGGTGCTCCTCGCCGTCGATGGTCACGGCGCGGGTGTCGAGGTAGCTCCGGAACGAGTCGTTAATCTGGTCGCGGGCGTCGCCGACGGCGGCCGTCTGCAACTCGTAGTAGTAGACGCTCGGCGCGAGCACCCAGTCGAAGTCCTCGTGGTAGGCGTACGCGACGAACTTCTCTTCGACGGGGTTGCCCGCCTGGGTGGTGTCTTCCCACTCGTACTCGACGATGCCCCAGTCCTCGCCGTTGCGGACGGCGGCGTTCGACTCGATTTCGACGGGCACCTGATTGAACGCCGCTATCTCGGTGTCGTCGACGGCGTTGACCCCGTCTTCGAGGCCGTGGTGGACGACGAAGTCGAGGTCGCTGTTCAGGATGAACGCGTAGCCGGTCGAGCCGACGTAGCCGGGGTAGAACGCGTCCGAAAGCGTCCCGCTCTGTTGGACGCCGTCTCCGGCGGTTCCGGCGATTCGAGCCTCGACGCGGTCTTTCACCTGCTGTTGCTCCGTCGGTGTGAGTTCGTCCCAGTCCTGTCCGCCGTACTGGTTCGCGAGGACGGACTGCTTCGTGGTCTCGACGGTGGCGCGCATCTGGAGCGCCATGTAGCCCAACTGCGCTCGGCTCTGTTCTTGGACGAGTTCCATCTCCCCGTCCCGGGCGGCCTCGTAGTTCTGCACGGGTGCCGAGTCCGCCAGCGCGAGGGCGTCGATTCGGCGGGCATCGAGGAGGTTCTGTATCTCCTCTTGCCGGGCGGCGACGGTGTGGTTCAGGTCGCCGGTAATCTGTGATTCGAGCGTCGCCTCGCTCTGTCCTTGAGCATAAGTTCCAATACTATCCATTCCTCCGACGCCCGCGACGCCGACGACTGACACGGGAATCAGCGAGATGGCGAGACAGAGCGCGATAAGTTTCGTTCGTATCTTCATGATGTGGGTGATATCGGCGAATCCCCGGCGTCCCCCAATGCGTCCCGAACAGCCGGTCGTAGCCGAATTACTCTGACTGTAGCTCTGCGAAAACAACCGTATAAAACTCACTCGCCAATTATTATCTCCGATATTCGAACGTCAAACCGCTTCGAAACCACAGAGTAGCGGGCCAATTTCTCACTCGATATTGCAGTAATCACCCAACACATTTCGAACCATTGTCACGAACTAACAATGAGTACGACGGCGGGTGGCCCCGAACTGACCTTCCGGGGCCTACCGCGGCGTCTCGGTTCCCCACTTATCGAGGGCGACCGCGAGCTCGGGCGTCTCCTCGGCGGCCTCGGTGATGGACCTCCCCTCGACGTAGGCGTCGATGGCCGACCGGAGCGCGACCGCTCCCGCGCGGGTGCCGTCGGGGTGGCCGTGGATGCCGCCGCCGAGTTGGACGCAGACGTTCGTCCCCGTGGCGTCGAGCAGGTCGGGGAGCAGGCCGGGATGGAGGCCACCCGAGGCGACCGGCAACACGTCGGCCGTCCCGTAGAGGTCGCCCGCGAGCCAGTCGTTGATGCCGACGGTGTCCTCGTTGGCGAGCTTGCCGAGCCCGGCGGTGCCGGTGTGGAGCTGGTCGACGCCGCAGAGGCGACTCACCTGCGCGAGCACCCGCATCGAGACGCCGTGGGCCGGCAGGCGGTCGAAGGCGGCGTGCATCGCGCGGTGGGCGTGGATGGCGAGGCCGTGTTTCTCGGTGCGCTCGCGGACGGTCTGGAGGCCCGCCCAACCCGCGGTGATGATGTCGACCATGACGTACTCGCCGCCCTGCGCGGCCACTTCGTCCACCCGGTCGAGCATCGTCCGGGTGTCGGCGGTGACGTTGATGAGGTAGGACTTCGTCTCGCCGGTCTCGTCCTCGGCGTCGTCGCGGAGCGACAGCGACTCCGTCAGGCGGTCCGAAAAGGGGTTGAACGCCTGGTCGGTCAGGTTCTCGTCGTCCTTCAGGAGGTCGACGCCGCCGACCCACGCGTCGTAGCCGACCTGCGCGTGCGCCGCCGTCGAGAGGCCGACTTTCGGCTTGGGGACCGTCGCCGTGATGGGGCGGTCGGTGACGCCGAATATCTCCTCGCGGACGGACGACCCGTACAGCGGGCCGGGGTACGTCGAGACGATTTCCTCGGGCCACTCGCAGTCGAGGAGCCGAATCGTGTCGACCGCCTTCATCCCCATGATGTTGCCGGCGATGCACGACAGCACCTGCGGCATGTTGCCGGGTTCGAACAGCCCGGCGGGGTAGGCGACCCGAACCAGGTCGCCGTCGATGTCGAACGCCGTCGCGCCCATGTCGGTGAAGTCAGCGCCGGTCTGGAGGGCCGCCCACGTCCCGTTGGAGGACTCAGAGGCCACGCGACTCGCCGCCGCCTCCGTCGACATCCCCGTCGCGGGGTCGATGCGGAAGGTGCAGACGAGGTCATCGTCTGTCGGCTCGTAGTCGAGGTCGAGGAAGTCTTCGTACGTGATACCCATAGCCTCGGCTACGCTCCCGCGAAGCTTAAAACGGCATCCCGAAGCGACTTTGGCCCCGCGACGCGAAGCCACACGGTTCGACGCGTCGCGGGGACTCGGTACGGTATGAGGGTTCGGTCCCCGCGTCAGGGCGACACCAGCGCCCGAACCTCGCGGAACTCGGGTACGTCCGCGTCGAGGGCGGCACAGAGGGCGTCCGCCGCGCCCAGCAACCATTCGGCGCGCTCGACGCGAGACTCCACGTCGCCCGGCCCGATTCGGTAGCGCCCGACGAGTTCCTCGATGTCCGACCCCTCGGTCCACTCGTGGAGGATGCGGGCGGTCTTGACCGCCGTCAGCCACTCCTCGAAGGGGTCGGCGTCGTGCATCGCGGTGGTGAACTCCGCGGCGTGGCTCCGGGCGTACTGGTACATCTGCGCCCGCTCGCGGTTGCCGAGGTAGGTGTCGTGCATGTCGGGCGTGTCGCAGACGACTTCGAGGGCGGTCCGGGCGGTGACGCGCTCGTCGGCCATCGTCTCGATGGTTCGGATGCCCGAGACGATGCGCGCCCCGGTCGTCGGCGAGACGTACTGTCTGGAGGTCTGCGCGCCCAGCGTCGTCGCCGATAGCGACCCCGCCGACGCGTCGAGGAGTTCCATCGCTTCGAGCTCCGAGACCACGTCGGCGACGAGTTCCGCGAGGTCGACGTCCGGGTGCTGGTGGGCGTAGTAGGTCGCCGAAAACACGTCGGCGACGCCGTCGAGACTGTCGGCGAACCCGGAGGCGACGACCGAGAGGACGTGCGTCCGGAGCGCCTCGGGGTCGGCGAACTGCGAGTCCACGGCCTCCGCGTCGGCGGTGACGTAGCGGTCGAACAGCTCGGCTTTCGCGTCCGCGTCGCCGACGAGGACCGCCTCGCCGAACGGGTCGAGGTGCGGGCGACCGGCGCGGCCGCACATCTGGTGCACGTCGAGGACGGGAATCCATTCCATCGCGTCGCCGGTGTAGCGCTTCTGGTCGCGGATGACGACTCGGCGGGCGGGGACGTTCACCCCGGCGGCGAGCGTCGGCGTCGCGCAGATGACCGCCAGCCGGCGGTCACGAAACGCGTTCTCGACGGCGACCCGGTGGGCGCTCCGCAACCCGGCGTGGTGGAAGCCGACGCCGGTTCGGGCGCACTCCGAGAGCTGACGGCCGGTCGCGGTGCCCCCGAGTTCGTCGAGTTCGTCTCCGAGGGCGGGCGCGGGCGAGAGGTCTTCGTCGGCGAGGCGGTCGGCCAGCGCCTCGGCCTCGCGGCGCGACCGGACGAACGCGAGGCACTGCCCGCCGGTCTCGACCGCGTCTTCGACCAGCGCAACGGTCGCCTCGGTGGCCTCGTCGTCGTTCGGGCCGGTCGGGGGGACGACCACGTCGAGGTCGGTGCAGTCGTCGAACTCGACGCTCTCGTCGGCGTAGACGCCGGTTCGGAGCGAAACGGGCCGCCACGTGCTCTCGACGAGTTCCGCGTCGAGCCAGTCGGCGATGGCCTCGGGGTTGTCCACGGTCGCCGAGAGGGCGACGAGCTGGAGGTCGGGGACGCGCCGCTGGAGCGTCGAAAGCGTCACTTCGAGCGTCGGCCCGCGGCCCGGCGCGCCGAGGAGGTGAACCTCGTCGACGACGACGCAGGCGAGGCGGTCGACCCACGGCGCGCCGTTTCGAATCGCGGAGTCGACTTTCTCGCTCGTGGCGACGACGATGTCGTGGTCGCCGAGTTCATCCTCGGCCGCGTCGAAGTCGCCGGTGGAGATACCGACGCTCACGCCGGGGAGTTGGTCGAACGTCTCGTACTTCTCGCGGGCGAGCGCGCGAAGCGGGCAGACGTACAGCCCGGGGCCGTCCGCGGTCAGCAGCGCCAACTCGGCGATAAACGTCTTTCCGGAGGCAGTCGGCACCGCGGCGACGACGTTCTCGCCCTCACAGACGCCGGCGTCGGCCGCGGCCACTTGGGGCGGATACAGCTCGCTGATCCCCCCATCGGTGAAGTGATCGACGAACCGCTCCGAGAGCGGGAGATCGCGAACGCGCATTCGATCGCGGGTTCGGTCGGATCGTATTTAAAAAGTCGCGCGGCCAGCGTCACTCGGCGTCGTCGTCCGTCGGCGCCGGCATCACTCCCCGGGGTCGGCGTCGAACTCCTGAAACAGCT
>Ga0207720_101097_pt1 | contig 11445 bp, 12 predicted proteins | sample A23P2SouthBayCA_2_FD_187751 | JGI IMG/M metagenome (GOLD analysis project Ga0207720, IMG submission 187751) | Aerobic enrichment media microbial communities from Eden Landing Ponds, California, USA - A23 E3 (2) (SPAdes) | ecosystem: Environmental > Aquatic > Marine > Unclassified | place...
GGGAAGACCCAACGCGACGAACTTCAGGGTGCCGTCGAGGAAGCTATCGAGGAGAACCCCGACGCCGTTTCAGACTATCACGACGGCGACGGCGGCGCGATCAACTTCCTCGTCGGCCAGGTGATGCAAAAGACAGGCGGAAGTGCGGATCCCGGTGACGTGAACGAGTTATTGCGGGCCGAACTAGAGGACTAGATTCCGAGCCACTCGTCGACGCGGACTTCGTAGCCGTTCGACCGGCAGAACTCCGCCGCCCGCCGGCGTACATTCCGCGAACCAGGAAGTGTCTCCGCCTCGCGGATCCGTTCGACGAGCCAGTCGGCGATCACTTCGACGCCCTCGTCGTCGTCGTCGGCGTCGATGGCTTTCAGTTCCCGTAGCGTCCGCTCGTAAGCCTCGTACTGGGAACTGCCGAACTCGGCGGACCGATGCTCGTCGGCCGCCTCGACGACTCGCTTCATCGCCGCGGCGACGGTCGGCCGCTGGACCCGGGCGCGGACCGCCTCCGGTCCCCCGTACGTCTCGGTCGCCGTTCGCGGGACTAACTCGGCGAGGTCGTGGGCACCCTCGTCGAACCCGATCTCGTGAGCGCCCACCGCGTCGACGACCTCTACTCCGGTCGCCGGGAACGCCATCGTCTCCAGCTCCGCGTCGAGTTCGTCGAGTTCGTCGTCTTCGACCGGTGGTTCGGTCTCCTCCCACCGCTCCAGCTCCTCGAGGACCTCCCGCCGCCGCTGTCGGTTCTCCCGGTCGCGCGCCTGTTTGTCTCGTCCCTCCTTTCTGTCTGGCATCCCCGCGAAGTTGGTCCGTCGCCGACCTAACGGTGGACCCGGCACTCGCCGGGAGCGTCGTGACAATCCAGGCTCAAAAACCGAGTTCAGCGAACCCCTTTACCGACGGCGACCGATCGATGTGGCATGGCAACAGAGTCCACAGACGGGCCGGACGGTTACGAGGAGGCCGCGGACGTGGAGACCCTGCGGGAAGACGGCCGCGCGGTGACGACGGTCGGGGGCCACAGCGTCGCGCTCTTTCACCACGAAGGCGAGGTGTACGGGGTCGACAACCGCTGTCCGCACATGGGGTTCCCGCTCGCGAAGGGAAGCGTCGAGGACGGTCTGCTGACCTGTCACTGGCACCACGCGCGGTTCGAACTCGCCTGCGGCGATACCTTCGACATCTGGGCCGACGACGTGCAGACGTTCCCGACGGCGGTCGACGACGGCACCGTCTACGTCGACCCGGACCCGGAGACGGACGTGGCGCCCGAGGTCCACTGGCGCAACCGCCTGGTCGACGGCCTCTCGGAGACTCTCTCGCTCGTGCTGGCCAAGAGCGCGATCCACCTCGACCACCACGGTGAGGGCTTTTCGACGCCGCTGGAGGCGGCAGTCGACTTCGGGACGAAGTATCGGGCGGACGGCTGGGGGCGCGGGCTGACGACGCTGGGCGCGATGGCGAACCTCTACGACGAGGTCGACCACGACGAGAAGCGTCGCGCGATGTTCCTCGGTGTCCGCGAGGTTGCGAGCAACTGCGCGGGCGAACCACCCAGATTCGACCAGTACGCGCTGAGCAACGAGGACCTCGGCAAGGACCGACTCAAGTCGTGGTTCCGCGAGACCTGCGAGGTACGGGACTCGGACGGTGCCGAGCGCTGCCTGCGGGCGGCGACCGCCACGCTCCCGCCCGGGGACCTCGCCGAGATCCTCGTCGCCGCGGCGACCGACCACCTGTACATGAACAGCAGCCACACGGTCGACTTCGTCAACAAGGCCTTCGAGACGCTGGACCACGTCGGCTGGGAGCGGGCGCCGGACGTGCTCGCCGCGACGGTCGACGCGATCACCGACGGCTCCCGCGCCGAGGAGCGCAGTTCCTGGCGCCAGCCGGTCGACGTGGCCCAGCTCTGTTTCGACGCCGACGACGACATCCCCGACCTCTCGGCTGCGGGAGCGGGGGAGTCCTGGGAACGGCCCGACGACTTCGTCGACCGACTGCTGGGCGACGACGCCCACACCATCGACGAGGCGCTCCGCGAGGCGATCCGCGAGGGTGCGACGACCGAGCAGCTGGCCCACGCCGTCGCCGTCGCGGCGCTGCGGCGGGTCGCTCACTTCGCGACCAGCAACGAGTTCGGCGACTGGAACACGGTGCATCACACCTTCTCGTTCGCCAACGCGGTCGAACAGCTGGCGAGTCGCACCGACGCCGACGACCTGTATCGGGCGTGCTGGCAGGGCGCGATGTCGGTCTACCTCGATCGCTTCCTCAACCAGCCCGCCGCGCCGCTACCCGACCCGGGCGTCGGCGAGGGCGACGATCCCGCCGAGCTACGCGAGCGGCTGCTCGCGACGTTCGACGAGCAGGGTCGCGTCGACGAGGCCGGGCGGATCGTCGGCCGCCACTTCGACGCCGGCGGCGACCCCGACCGATTGAAGCGGACGATGGCCGAGGGGCTCCTGCGGGAGGACGCGGGCTTTCACACCCTCCAGAACGTCGAGGGCGGATTCGCACAGTTCGAGGGCGCCGACAGCGACCACGAGCGCCGGTTGGCGCTGATCGCCCCCGCCAGGTACATGGCCGCGCACTTCCCGACCAGGCGGGAGAACGAACAGACGTTCGCCATCGCCGAGCGACTGTATCGGGGCGAGGCGATCCACGAGGCCGCGGGTGACTGACGCGGCGGGTCGGCTCGCACCCCGCCGACGGCGCCGATCGCCGCTGGCCTTGAGAGCGCCTGCAATACGCTGATTCGGTTCACGGTCGCAGTTGTGTGCGTGTGTTCACACGTCTCGGGCCGAACGCGGCGACCCGCGGCCGGGGCCGTGATAGCCGGGCGGTGGGTGGTCGGGCGATGAGCGTCCTCACGATACTGCCGCTCGCGATCGTGATGGTCGCCGGGCCGCAGATACTCAGCGTCATCTTCCTGGCGACCAGTCGGGAGTGGCGGCGCAACTCGGCGCTGTTCGTCGTCGGCGCCGGGCTCTCGATCTCGACGGTGACCGCGCTGGCGTACTTCCTCGGTATCGGGTCGCGGAGCGCCGGCGGCTCGAACCGGCTCCTCTCGACGGTGGTGCTCGTCCTGATCGTCGCGGCGATGATCTCGACGTTCCTCGGGCGCGAGGACTCGGAACCGCCGACGTGGATGGGAACACTGGAGCGGGCCACGCCGCGGTTCTCTTTCCGACTCGGATTCCTGCTGCTCGGCTTCTTCCCCACCGACATCGTCACCTCGGTGGCGGTGGGAGCGCACCTCGCTAGCAACGACCTCCCGCTGGTCGACGCCGCGCCGTTCGTCGCACTCACGCTGCTGTTGCTCGCGCTCCCCTCGCTCGGTGTCATCCTGCTCGGCGACCGCGCCGAGACCGTCCTGCCGCAGATCCGCGACTGGATGAACGACAATTCCTGGATCGTCAACGAGGCCGTCCTCGCCTTCTTCATCGTGCTGACGGTCACCTGATCTCGGCGGAGTCGGCCCGTTTCGGACGTGCAGTTCTCGGTGGGGTGATTCGGACCGGGCCCGCGTCTCCCGGGACGGATCGGAAGTTAACAGATATGTCCGACAGCTGTATCTTCTTACTCAACATACAGTTCTGTGACGAGTGCGGTTCGATGATGCATACGGAGGGCGATACGTGGGTGTGTCGCTCCTGTGAGAACGAGGAACTGCGGGACTCGCAAGCGGAGGCGTCGATGGCGGTCCGGAGTGGACAGCGAGACGACGGGGCACCTGCCGTGGCCGACGCGACCCAGGACGCCGGCGAGACGATGGAGGAGCCCTGTCCGGCCGAGGACTGCGACAGCGACCGGGCTTACTACGAGATGATGCCGAAGCCGGGCGGCTCCTACGAGGTTCGGCTGTTCACCTGCGTCGAGTGCGGCCGCAAGTGGCGCGAGTCGTGAGCCTCCTACCCCGAACCACCCGATGCGCCGAGCAACTGCGAGCTCCCGTCACGGGACCCCGACACCTAACTACCCGGCGCGAGTGGCCTCGGGTAATGACGAGGGGTCGCTCCGGTCTGGTCGGCGACGAGCGCGGCGGCGTCGAGCGGTGGGTCGTCTGGCTGGTCGCGCTCGCCGTCGTGGGCGGGCTCGTCGGCTCGGTGGTCTACCTCGACGACGAACTCCGCCGGGACAGCCTCGGTGCCGACTTCTCGGTGTCGTTCGACTCGGAGACGGGGGCGATGACCGTCGAACACGCCGGCGGCGATCCGATCTCCGACCGGACGACCGAGCGGCTCTCGGTGGCCCTCCTCGACGGCTCGACCGGGACGAGCGAGGAGGTCGTCTGGGTGAGCGACTCGCCCGGGGCCACCAAACGTGGCGTGGGGTATCCGATACGGCCGGGCGACTCGCTGACGATCGACGACCCGCGCGTGGACTCGAACGGCGACGGGAGCTACCTCGACGCCGAGCGCAGCGTGGGGTTCTACCTGGAGTCCGGGGATTCGGTGCGGGTCGTCTGGACCGGCTCGATGCGCGGGACGACTCAGACCGTGACGCTCGCGAACGCGACGCTGGAGGCGGGGGAATCGGTTTCGATGCAGACGTGAGCGTACTCGGCGGAGAGCGCTGAACGCCCTCGACCCGCTCGCGGTCGCTGTCTCCGAAAATCGAAGATTTTCGGGATCGGGCGAGAGCACAGCTCTCGCAGACAGCGAGGGACCGACGGTCCCGCGGGCCGTGCGAACGGGCGCGCAGCGCCCGTGAGCAGACCTCGCGAATCTCCGATTCGCTCAGTGACGAGAGAGCTCCGCTCTCTCGAACCAAGCGACATATCCTCGCGGCCGACGGCCGCTTCGGATAGGGGTCCCTCAGGCGACTGAACTGCGCGCGAGCGCGCCTCGCCCGTTGAGTTCGCCAGGGAGCTCCTCCTCGTGGGGCCTCAGAACGGCGGCTGGTCGGCTAAGCGTGAGCCTCACGCCTCCCCAGCCTCTTGCGCGTCTCGGCCTACGGCCTGCGATGCTCATCCCTCGCGCGATGTCTGTCGCGAGACGAGACTCCCGACAGCGCGCGCCATCCGGAAAATCTCGATCTCGACCCGTTCAGACGCCCTTCCGCATGAGATGCGAGCGGAGCACGTCGTTCTCCTTGGCGCCGGTGACGGGGTTGACGAGCACGACGACGTCGTCGCTCCCGAGGTGGCCGCCGTCGGCGAGTTCCTGGGCCGCGGCCGCGCCGACACCGCCGGTCGCGCTGACCTCGATGCCTTCCTCGTTCAGCTGGACCGCGGCCTCGAGCGCGTCGTCGTCGCTGGCGCCGACGGCCCAGCCGCCGGTGTCGCGGACGGCGTCGAGCGCGAGCGCGCCGCCGGCGGGGTCGGGGACCTCCAGCGACCCGATCAGGGTGTCGGGGCGCTCCCACTCGTCGGTGTCGTCCGCGCCCTCGTCGTCGGCGGTGACGACCGGTGCGCAGTGTTCGGGCTGTGCGACGTGGAGCGCGGGCGACTCCTCGACGAGGCCCGCCGCCCGCAGTTGCTCGGCGGCGAGGTGGCTGCCGGCGACGCCGAGGCCGTGGCCCGTTGGGTGGACGACCGCGTCCGGGACCGCCCAGTCGAGTTGCTCGACGACCTCGAACAGGAGCGTCTTGGCGCCTTCGTGACGGTAGGGGGTGTCGAAGGGTGCCAGCGAGTGCCAGTCGGCGTTGTCGGCGTCGCTCATCGCGGACTCGAAGGCGTCGACGGCGTCGGGATAACGCCCCTCGACGACGCTCATGTCGCCGCCGTGGACGTTGGTCATGGCTTTCGCGACGAACGTCGAGCGGGTCGGAACGAACGCCTCCGAGTCGAGGCCCGCGCGGGCGGCGTAGGCGGCGGCGCTCTGGCCGGCGTCGCCCGTCGTCGGGAGCGCGACTTTCCCGGCGCCGTGGTCGCGCGCGGCGGTCGCGGCGAGGGCCGACCCGCGGTCGGCGGTCGTGCCGGTCGGGTTCGCGCCCTCGTCTTTGACGTAGACGGCGCCGACGCCCAGCTCGTCGGCGAACTCGGGCGCGGCGACCAGCGGCGTCGTCCCCTCGTCGAGCGTCCCGAGGGCGTCGGCGGGGAACGGGAGCAGGTCGGAAAAGCGGGCGATCCCGTCGAAGCGCTCGTCGGCGAGCGACTCGCGAGTCACGTCGACGGTCGCGTGGTCGTAGCTCGCGCGGAGGACGCCCTCGCAGTCCGGGCACCGGCGCGGGGCGGCGGCGGGGTCGTGGGTCGCCGCGCAGTCGACGCAGACGAGGCCGTCGAGCGACGTGGTCGTGTCCATACCGGGCTCGCAGGCGCGGACCGACTAAGCACTGTTCGTTCGCGGTTGAGGGGAGCGGCGAACGCGTTCACCTCGCGCGGCGGCGCCCGACGGCGACCGGAGACAGGGGGCGTTTAGTGGGTCGGGCCGAAGGATGGGATATGAGTGAGGTCGTCATCGTCGGCGGAGGACTGGCCGGCCTGGTCGCCGCGCGGCGCCTGGCCCGGGACGGCGCGGACGTGACGCTGTTCGAACGCCGCGACGAGCTGGGTGGGCGCGTTCGTTCGCGCGAGGTCGACGGGTTCACCCTCGACCGCGGGTTCCAGGTGATGTTCACCGCCTATCCCGCCGTCCGCGAGGAACTCGACCTCGACGCGCTCGACCTTCGCACCTTCGCCCCCGGTGCGACCATCGCCCGCCCGGACCACCGTTCGACGCTCGCCGACCCGTTTCGGGCCCCGCTCTCCGCCATCGAATCGGCGCTCAACCCCGACGTGACCCTGATGGACAAGGTCCGCGTCCTCCAGTTGCGTCGCGAACTCGGCAACGCCGACCCCGATGGCCTGCTCGACGGGCCGACCGAGAGCATCCGCGAGTACCTCGACAGGAAGGGGTTCTCCGAGAAGTTCGTCGAGAACTTCGCCGCGCCGTTCTACGGCGGTATCACGCTCGACCGCTCGCTGTCGACCGACGCGGGGATCTTCCGCTACACCTTCTCGATGCTCTCACGGGGCGCCACCGCCGTCCCCGCCGACGGCATGGGTGCTATCTCAGACCAGCTCGCCGTCAGCGCCCGCGAGGCAGGGGTGACCGTCGAGACCGGAACCGAGGTCACCGCCGTCGACGGCGCATCGGGCGAGGCGACCGTCGAAGCCGGGTCGGAGACGGTCGACGCCGACGCCGCCGTCGTCGCGACCGACCCGAAGCGCGCCCGCGAACTGACCGGCGTCGAGTCGATCCCGACCGACGCGCGCGGCTGTGTCACCCAGTACTTCCGAACGCGCGAACATCGGTCGCTCGATACCGGCCACCGACTCGTCCTCAACGCGGTCGACAGCTGTCCGAACACGATCGCGCCGCTGTCGACCGTCGCGCCGGAGTACGCGCCCGACGGGCACGCACTGCTCTCGGCGACGACGCTCGGCGTGCCCGACCGTTCCGACGAGGAACTCGCGACCGCAGTCCGCGACGCCTTAGTCACCTGGTACCCCGAACACCGCTTCGACGACCTCGAACTGCTCGCGACCGACCGGATCGAGTTCGCCCAACTCGACCAGCCCCCGGGCTTCCGCGATAGCCTCCCCGCCGCTGACACCCCCGAGGGGCCGGTCACCCTCGCTGGCGACTACACGCAGTGGTCCGCGATCCAGGGCGCGCTCGAGAGCGGCCAGGTCGCGGCCGGCGCCGTGTCCGACGAGCTGTGAGGCGGTGACGGCGGGACTGGGTCGTCTCAATCGCCCGCGGTCACGCCAGTAGCGCCGGATCCGTCGACGCGTAGCGGGTCGTCTTCCCAGTCGACGGCGACGGTGTGCCGCGAGCAATACGGCGCCAGCGACGACGCCGAAACGAGCCCGCGGAACACCCCGTCGTCGACGACGGGCAGGTGTTTCACGCCGATGGTCCGCATCCGCTCGGCGGCCTCGTACACGGTCGTCCCCGAGGTGACCGTCGTCACGGGCGTGGACATGATCGCCCGAACCGGCGGTCGTTCGTCGGTCTCGGCGACCAACGCGACGACGTCGCCCTGGGTGACGACGCCGACGACGGTCTCCGCGTCGAGCACGACCAGTGCCGACACGTCGGCCGCTCGCAGTCGCTCGGCCGCCTCCGTCACCGGCGTCTCGGGCGTGATCGTCCGCGCGGTCGGGGTCGTCACGGTCTCCACGGTCGTCTCGATCATCTGTGGCAATTGCTACCAAACAACAGTACTTAATTGTCATGGACATACATCCTAGACGACCTAGTATAATTCGAAGACGAACATCATAAACGCTATCGGGGAATCACAACGGTCAGAAGTTAGCTACAGAAGTGTACGATGCGGGAATTAAAAACACTCGTCACAGCATCCGGGAAAACTGGCCGAGCGGCGGGAAGGTGAGCGTCTCTCCGCTCTCGGGGTCGAAGACGACGGGTCGGTACTGCGAGATACCGGTCACGACGGGTGACAGTTCCGGCCGGGCCGCCCCGATGCGACCGCCGACCGAGAGCCCTTCGACGAGGCGGTTGAACGACGGCAGTACCAGCACGTCCGAGCGGCGATAGGCGCCGTCGCCGAGGAGGAAGCAGGGGCGCTTTCGTCCCTCGATCTCGATGGCCGGGTGGTCGTGGCCGACGACGTAGGCGTCGGCCGCGGTATCGGGTTCCTCGTGACCGTGGGTCACCACGATCGTCTCTTCACCGTCCGTCTCGAGTTCGTACTCGTCGCGTACCTCGCCGGCGTAGGCGGCGTCGAGCATCGTGTCGTGGTTGCCCTCGACGACGACGAGACGCGCGCCTGCCTCCCGGACCGCCCGGACCACGCCCGACAGCGCCTCGTCGGCGGCGTCGGGGACGTAGTCGAACGAGTGGAACACGTCGCCGGCGAGGACGACCTCCGCGGGCTCGAAGCGGTCGAGCAACCCGTCCAGACGGTCGACGCAGTCCTCGCCGGCGCCGATGGGGAACTCGACGGTCGAAGCCTCACCCTTCCCGAAGTGGGTGTCCGCGAGGACGAGCGTGCCGTCGATGTAGGCCGCCCGGTCGCGGTACTCGGGATCCATCGCCCGGACTTCCGCGTTCGGTCGGCAAATGCCTGACGCACCCAGTCGGTCCGCGGCGCGCGCTTACTCGTCGGGCGACTGGGCGTCGTCCGAGGTCGCCGCCCGGTACTCCGCGGCGGTGACGGTGAACCGATGCACGTCGGCCACCGAGCCGTCCATGTTCACTTCGAAGTTCCGCAGGAGACCTTCGCGGTGGCCACCGTGGGCGTCGACGTACCGTGAGACGGCCGTTCGGGACTTCTCGTTACCGTCGTGGACGCAGACGACGACGGCGTCTAGGTCGAGGCGGTCGAAGGCCACGTCCATCAGCGCCGCGGCGCGCTCGCCGGAGTAGCCCCGACCCCAGAAAGGCTTGCGCAGCCACGCGCCGAACGTCGCCGTCCGCGCGTCCCAGTCGACGCCGATACCGGTGAAGCCCGCGAACTCTCCGGCGCCGTCCTCGCAGGGTCTCGGGCGGACCACGTAGGTCGCGCCCTCGCCGTTCTCGCGCTCGTCGGTGACGAGTTCGAGGAACTCCGCGCTCTCTTTCGGCGTCCCGTGGGGGTCCCAGGTGACGTGTTCGGTGATCTCGTCGATGTGCGGCGCGTCCTCGCTCGTGTGTTCGTACAGCGCCAGTGGGTCGACCGTCTCGGTCGCCGCCGCTTCGAGGACCAGCCGCTCGGTCTCGATTCGGTCGGGAAATAGGTCCGACATACCTCGACGGGGACGGCCCGGCGGAAAAGCGCTTTCCCGGGGATGGGACGTGGTCCCAGGGGTCGACCGAGGGCGGGGAGATTTATACCGGTGGGGTCCCCAGACGGGAGTATGGTCGACGTCCTCGCGAACAAGCGCGCGGCGACGCGGTTTCGCGTCCTCGTGGAGATCGCCGAGCGCCAGCCGGCGGTCAGCCAGGGCGAGATCGCCGAGGCCGTCGGCGTGACCAGCCAGGCCGTCAGCGAGTACATCCGCGACCTCGTCGACGACGGTCTCGTCGAGAAACAGGGCCGTTCGCGCTATCGCGTCACCACCGAGGGCGTCGACTGGACGCTCCAGGCCGCCGCGGACGTGCGCCGCTTCTCCGAGCACGTCACCGACGACGTGCTCGGGTCCGTCCAGGAGGACGCCGCCGTCGCCACCGACACCATCGCCGAGGGCGACACCGTCTCGCTGTCGATGCGCGATGGGCTCCAGCACGCGACGCCGCTCGATCCCGACGGGGAAGCGGCCGAGACCGAAGCCGCCACCGGCGTCGCCACGACCGACGCCGCTGCCGGCGAGGTCGTCGGTGTCACCGGCTTCGAAGGCGTCATCGATCTGGACCCCGGTGAGGTCCGGGTGCTTCAGGTGCCGTCGATCCGCTCGGGCCGCCCCGACGACGACCGCCTCGACGACCTGGCCGACGCCTGCGACGGTGCCGATCTGGTCGTCGCCTCGGGCGTCGAGGCCGTCGGTGCGCTGCGTTCCGTCGACGTGGATCCGGCGACCTACTTCGCGGCCGGCGAAGTGGCGGCCGACGCCGCCTCCCGTGGTCTCTCTGTCGTGGTCGTCGCCATGGCCGACGGGGTCGGCCGGGTGACCGACGCCCTCCGCGACACCGGCGTCTCCTACGAGGTACGATGATGACCGACGAACTCGAAACCGCCGTCGAGGACTTCCTCGACAAGACCGACGCAGCGCTCTCAGAATACGACGACGGCTACGCCGACGCCGACGCGACGCTCCGCGTCGTTCGCAACCACCTCGCCGACCTCCGCGAGGCCGCCGACGGCGAGGACTGACGGGCGATTCGTCCTGCGACCGATCGTCACCGTGCCGGCGCAACACCGATAACGGAGCCACGCGAACCATTGGCACATGACAGACGTAGTGATAGTCGACGGCTCGCGGACCGCTCACGGCGCGATGCTCGGGTCGCTCTCGGACGTGCGCGCGCCGGACCTGGGTGCGACGGTCCTCGAAGACCTGATCGACCGCTCGGGCGTCGAACCGGGGGACCTGGACTGGGTCGGCCTCGGCAACGCCGTCCAGGCCGGCGTCGGCCAGGTGCCCGCGCGACAGGCGATCACCCGGGCGGGGCTTCCGGAGGACACGCCAGCGACGACCGTCAACGAGGCGTCCGGGTCGGGACTGCGCGCGATCATGCTCGCCGCTGACCGCATCGCGGCCGGTCGGGCCGACATCGCCGTCGGCGGCGGCATGGAGTCGATGTCCAATGCCCCGTACCTCCTGAGAGAGCTTCGCGAGGGCCGGCGCCACGGCAACACCGAGCTCGTGGACGCGATGATCTTCGACGCGCTGTGGGACGTGGGCTACGACGCGCACATGGGCGAACTCACCGAGCGCCTCGCCGAAGCCCACGACATCACCCGCAAAGAGCAGGACCGGTACGCCCTGCGGAGCAACCGCCACGCCGCCGAGTCGATCGAAGCGGGGCGCTTCGACGAGGAGGTCGTCCCCGTCGAGGTCGGCGACCGGCTCGT
>Ga0207720_101100_pt1 | contig 11437 bp, 9 predicted proteins | sample A23P2SouthBayCA_2_FD_187751 | JGI IMG/M metagenome (GOLD analysis project Ga0207720, IMG submission 187751) | Aerobic enrichment media microbial communities from Eden Landing Ponds, California, USA - A23 E3 (2) (SPAdes) | ecosystem: Environmental > Aquatic > Marine > Unclassified | place...
GAGGAGGCCGAGGAGCTGCTCGCGGCCGGGAAGTGTCCCGAGTGCGGCCAGCCGGTGGCGGACTCGCCGCACGCGAGCGGGATCGACGAGGACCGCGAGCGGGTCGCCGAGCTAGAATCGGCGCTGGAGGACGCCCGCGAGCGCGAGAGCGACCTCGACGACCGGATCGCGGAGTTGGACGACCTCGCGAGCGCGGCGGACCGGCTCGACGAGATCGACGAGACGACCGCGATGCTCGAAGAGCGGGTCGAGGAGAAGCGCGAGGAGGCGGAGCGGAAGCGAGAGGCGGCGGCAGAGAAGCGCGAGCAGGCGGCCGACCTCCGCGAGGAGGCCGAGGAGACCCGCGACGTCGCCGCCCGGAAGCGCGAGGAGGCCGAAGCGGCCGCGGCGCGCGTGGCGGAGCTCGAAGACGCGCTCGCGGACGTCGACGACGCGCGGGAGGCGGTGGCGGCGATCGAAGAGCGGCTCGCGGCTGTCGCGGACGCCGAAGACGAGATCGATCGCCGCCGCGAGAAGCGGGAGAACCTGAGCGAGGTGAACGACGAGCGGCGCGACCGGCTCGCCGACAAGCGCGAGCGCCGCGACGACCTCGCCGACGCCGTCGACGAGGACGCGGTGGAAGAGGCGAGAGCGAAGAAGAAGCGGGCCGAGGAGTACCTCGAGAAGGTCGAGGGCGAACTCGACCGACTGGCGGAGCGGCGGACGGAGCTCGAAAACGCGATCGGCGGGGTGAAAGGGGAACTCCGAGAGCTGGAGACGCTCCGCGGGGAGCGCGAGTCGCTCTCGGCGCGGGTGGACGCGCTCGAAGACCTCCACGAGGAGACGAGCGAGCTGGAGGCGATGTACGGCGACCTCCGTGCGGAGCTCCGCCAGCGCAACGTCTCGGAGCTGGAGCGCACCCTCAACGAGACGTTCGAACTCGTCTACGGCAACGACGCCTACTCGCACATCGAGTTGGACGGCGAGTACGTCCTCACCGTCTACCAGAAGGACGGCGAGCCGCTCGACCCCGAGCAGCTCTCAGGCGGGGAGCGCGCCCTGTTCAACCTCTCGCTGCGCTGTGCGATCTACCGGCTGCTCTCGGAGGGGATCGAGGGCGCGGCGCCGACCCCGCCGCTCATCCTCGATGAGCCGACCGTCTTCCTCGACTCGGGTCACGTCTCCCGGCTGGTCCGGCTTGTCGAGGAGATGCGCGGGTTCGGCGTGCGCCAGATCCTCATCGTCAGCCACGACGACGAGCTGGTCGGCGCGGCGGACGAACTGGTGACCGTGGAGAAGGACCCGCGCACGAACCGGTCGACGGTGAACCGAGAGGACGCCGGCGATCTCGACGCCGACGAGATCGACATCGCCGAACTCGCCGACGACTGAGCGGGCGACCGCTCGTCGATCCTCTTTGGCCCTGTTGAAATCCTCTTCTTCAGACACGTTGTTGTCTGAAACAGCCGGTGGCTGAAGAGTGCGAACGTATCTGCATGACTAGCTAAAGCGTCTGTTTGTTTCTGGACATCCTGTTTATACCCCCCGTCCAAATCACATATATGAACAGGAGAACATATCTGTCTGCGACGAGCGTGACCGTGGTGTCTGTCCTCGGAGGTTGTTCAGCAGTGATAGGAGGCTCTGGTGATGTCCGTGTTGATGACACGACACAGCGAGAACAGACGTATGAATTAGACCTACAGAAGGGCGATACGGTGAAGATCACCGTTGGGATACAGAAAGGGTCTGGTGGAGAAGTTGCTCTATCTCATGACTCCCAAGAAGTTCTCTCAAAGGCGTTCGAAACGAAGCAGACGTTTGAGCGTACAATCACAGTTAACGGTGTTCATGAACTCTCAGTGAGGCCATCCGAATCTACGGTGATAAGTATAAAAGCTGTGTTGACCACAACCGGTTAGAATATCACTTCTGAAGGATTTCAACAGAACCCCCAATTTATAAGCAGCCGACTGCGGCGCGATCGGTAATGAGCGCCGTGACACCGCTTATCGGCGACGGTAACCCCATCAGAACAGTTTGCGCGCCCGCCTGTGCCTTATAAGGCGCGAATTTTACGCGGTCGGTCGAGGACGCTAGCACGAACGGTGGCAGGTTTGTTTATAAATGGTCATCAGTCACCGTCGGGCCCACTGGCTCCGCCGTCGACTTCGTCTCCGTCGCCTCCCCCCGTTCCGCCCCGCAACAGCCCCAGCGCGTCGACCGCGACCGGCCTCGCCTCGTAGCCGCGCCGGCCCGCGACCTCGACCTCGTCGATCAAGCCCGCCGCGCGGAACTCCGTGATCGTCCCGTGGAGGTCGGACTCGCACATGTCGGCCGCGTCGAGGAGGTCGATCGCGGCGATCGGCCCCTCGTCGACGACCACCGCGAGGAGGCCGAGCGACCGGTCGTCGCGCACCGCCCGGAGCGTCTGCCGGACCGGAGCCGGCACGCCCGAGGCCGCGGTCGCGAGCGGCGACTCGCCGTCGACGACCGAGAGCTCGTCGTTTTCGACGTACCGCTCTTCGCCGGTGGCGGGGTCCCGTACCCGGCTCGACTCGGCGGAGCGTTTCACGAGGAGGTACGTCTCGCCTGTCGCGTCACGAACCGTCTGCATGGATCGGTGAAAGCGGGCGGGCGGACATTACGCTTCCGGGGGCGCGGTGTCTGCGTCGGGGTCGGAGTCGGTGGAAGAGTCCGACTCGTCGTCCGACTCCACCTCGTCGCCGTCGGTTCCTGACTCCTCCCCGTCGGACTCCGGATCCGTCGCGTCTCTCGATCGCTCCCACGACCGGTACGTCTGGTAGGTCCGAACGCCCGCGAGAAGCCCGGCGACGAACAGGGCCAAACCGACCCGAAACCGACCCTCGAAGAACCACACCATCGGGCCGAGCGCGACGAAGAGCACGGCGACGTTGGCGTAGATGACGGCGACGACGAACGCGCGGAGGGTCTCCCGGTCCACGTCGCTCGCGCCCTCGAAATCCTCGCCGTCGTCGTCGAACGACTTTACCGAGGGGGCTTCGGGGATGTCGGGCGTCATCTCCCGCTCGGCGTCGGAGCTCTCGCCGAAGGGGACCTCGCCCTCGTCGTCCTCGTCGAGGCTAAACACGCCCGAGCGTACGCGGGGACGCGGGAAAGAGGTTCCGTCCCGCTTCGGCTCGGGAGTCGAGAGCACTGACAGAAGCGGGACGGCCGGGACCGGTCGCCGATCAGATCGCGTCGGCCAGCCGAACCGTTCGGCTCGCTTCGACCCACGCGAGGGGGTTCGCGGCGTCGAACAGCACCACGTTCCCTTCGTCCTCGTACACCTCCACCTCGGCGTCGACCGCGTCGCGATCGGCCTGGCGAGCCACCTCGGGTTCCGAACGTGGGTCCGATGACATAGACCGTGGTATGCCGTCACATAATATATGCCTTTCCGTGGCGGGAGTCCTCGCCGCACCCGAAAGCCGAGTTTTTTAGCCGGGTGCGCCGAAGCACGGGTATGACTCAGTCGGGGCTGTCGGACTTCTCGTCGTCCGGAACGGCGGGCGACGAGGCGAGAGACAGCACGGAGGCGGAACGGGAGGAACTGGCCGCACAGGAGGCGGCCGTCGTCGCCGGCGGCGGGCGCGGACACGTCAGCGACGTGGTCGACGTCGACGAGGCGAAGTTCCCGGAGTCGACCGGGACCGTCGAGCTGATGATCACCCAGATCGACTACGCCGTCGAAGGGTACGGGAGCGACGAGTACCCCGTCGTCCACGTGTTCGGTCGGCGGCCGGCGGAGAACGTCGACGGTGACGCCGAACACGGTGACGGCGAGACGGACCACGACGTGGTCGAACACCTCCGCGTGCTCGGCGTCGAACCGTACTTCTACGTCCCCACAGCCGACCTCGACCGCGACCCGGTCGAGGAGTACGACGTGGTGATCGGCACGCGCGAGGAGAACGTCGAGGGCGAGCCGTACGAGAGCATCCGCGGCGAGCCGCTCACCCGGATCGTCACCCGCACGCCCCGCGACGTGGGGAACATCCGCGACGACTTCGCGACGAGCTTCGAGGCGGACATCCGCTTCCCGAACCGCTTTCTGATCGACAACGGGATCAACGGCGGGATCCGCGTGGAGGAGCGCCGGCTCGACGACGAGGAGGGGACGATCCAGGTCCACGAGGGCATGCTCGAACCCGCGGCGGTCGACGCCGAGATGCGGGTGAACACCTTCGACATCGAGGTCGACGACCGCCGCGGCTTCCCCGAGGACGGCGAGGAGCCGATCATCTGTCTCACGAGCCACGACTCATACGACGACGAGTACGTCGTCTGGCTGTACGACGCGCCGGAGGCGGAGATTCCGCCGCCGGAAGACCTCCCCGACTACGAGGGGATCGTCGACGGGGGCGAGGAACTGGCGTTCGAGGTTCGCACCTTCGACGAGGAGGCCGCGATGCTCGACGCGTTCGTCGAGTACATCGACGAGACGGATCCGGACCTGCTGACCGGGTGGAACTTCGAGGACTTCGACGCGCCGTACGTCCTCGACCGGATGGAGGTGCTCGACGACGGGAGCCAGTACGACCTCTCCGTCGACCGGCTCTCCCGGATCGGCGAGGTGTGGCGCTCCGGCTGGGGCGGCCCCGACATCAAGGGCCGGGTCGTCTTCGACCTGCTGTACGCGTACAAGCGGACGATGTTCACGGAACTGGAGTCCTACCGGCTCGACGCCGTCGGCGAGCGCGAACTCGGCGTCGGCAAGGAGCGCTACACCGGCGACATCGGCGACCTCTGGGAGCAGGACCCCGAGCGCCTGTTAGAGTACAGCATCCGCGACGTGGAGCTGTGCGTCGAGATCGACCGGAAGCAGGACGTGATCGCCTTCTGGGACGAGGTGCGCACCTTCGTCGGCTGCAAGATCGAGGACGCGCCGACCCCGGGCGACACCGTCGACATGTACGTCCTCCACAAGGCGTTCGGGAAGTTCGCGCTTCCCACGAAGGGCCAACAGGAGTCGGAAGAGTTCGAGGGCGGCGCCGTCTTCGACCCGATCACCGGCGTCAAGGAGATGGTGACGGTCCAGGACCTGAAGAGCCTCTACCCGATGTGCATGGTGACGATCAACGCCGGGCCGGAGACGAAGGTCGATCCCGACGAATACGGCGGCGAGACGTACGTCGCGCCCAACGGGACGCACTTCCGGAAGGAACCGGACGGGATCATGCGCGAGATGGTCGACGAGCTTCTCACCGAGCGCGAGGAGAAGAAGGCGCTCCGGAACGACCACGATCCCGGCACCGAGCCCTACGAGCAGTACGACCGACAGCAGGCTTCTGTCAAGGTCATTATGAACTCTCTCTACGGGGTAACGGGATGGGATCGGTTCCGACTTTACGACAAAGAGGGCGCAGCAGCGGTCACGGCGACCGGTCGCGAGGTCATTGACTTCACGGAGGAAGCCGCGGAGGAACTCGATTATCAAGTCGCGTATGGAGACACCGACAGCGTCATGCTCTCGTTATCTGACATGTCGAAGGAGGAGGCGATCGAGACCTCCTTCGAGATAGAGGACCACATCAACGAGCGCTACGACGACTTCGCTCGCGAGGAGTTGAACGCCGACTCCCACCGCTTCCAGATCGAGTTCGAGAAGCTCTACCGGCGGTTCTTCCAGGCGGGCAAGAAGAAGCGGTACGCCGGCCACATCATCTGGAAGGAGGGGAAAGACGTCAACGACATCGACATCACCGGGTTCGAGTACAAGCGGTCAGACATCGCCGGGATCACGAAGGAGGTCCAGCAGAACGTCATCGAAACGATCGTGACGGGTGACGACATCGACGAAGACATGGAGGAGGTGAAGGCGTATCTCGTGGACGTCATCGCCCGCGTGCTCGACGGCGACATGGACCTCGACGAGATCGGGATCCCCGGCGGGATCGGGAAGAAGCTCGACGCCTACGAGACGCCGACCGCTCAGGTTCGCGGGGCGAAGTACGCCAACCGCATGCTCGGGACGAACTTCGGCAGCGGGTCGAAGCCGAAGCGGCTGTACATCGAGAAGGTCCATCCCGACTTCTGGACGCGGATGGAGGAGGAGAAGGGACTCGATCCGCAGCGCGACCACCTGTACGGGGAGTTCAAACGCGATCCGGACGTGATCTGTTTCGAGTACGCGGACCAGGTCCCCGACGAGTTCGAAGTCGACTGGGAGAAGATGCTGGACAAGACGCTGAAAGGGCCGATAGAGCGCGTGATCGAGGCGCTCGGGATGTCGTGGGAAGAAGTCAAAACCGGCCAAGAGCAGACCGGGCTCGGCTCGTTCATGTAGTCGGGTCGCTTCGGAGAAACCAGTTTTCGATCGTTGGAAAAATTCTTGACGAATTCGAGAGTTTTGACGGGGAGATTCGTAACCATTAACCGCCTCAACGACCACTGCAAACGTACGAGGCACGAGAATACACATGGCTACTCTCGAAATCAACGATCTTCACGCACGAGTGGCGGAAGAGGACGGCGAACGCATCCTTCGCGGGGTCGATCTGACGGTCGAGTCCGGCGACATCCACGCACTGATGGGGCCGAACGGCTCCGGCAAGTCGACGCTCGCGAAGGTCATCGCCGGCCACCCGGCGTACGAGGTCACCGGCGGCGAGATCCTCCTCCACCTCGACGAGGCTGACGTCGCCGACGTCGACGCCGACCTCGACGACGAGGACTACCACTGGGAGCTGCTGGAACTGGAGCCGAACGAGCGCGCCGCGCTCGGCATCTTCCTCGGCTTCCAGTACCCGGCGGAGATCGAGGGAGTCACCATGACGAACTTCCTCCGGCAGGCGCTCAACGCGAAGGCGGACGAGCGCGAGGAGCTGTTCGAGGACGAGGAGGCCGAAGAGGCCGACGCGGATGACGACGAAGAGGGGTACGAGACCTCTCCGATGGAGGGCCCTGCCGACGACGGCGAGATCGGCGTCGCCGAGTTCCAGGAGATCCTCTCGGAGAAGATGGAACTGCTCGACATGGACGAGAAGTTCATGCAGCGCTACCTCAACGCCGGCTTCTCCGGCGGCGAGAAGAAACAGAACGAGGTGCTGCAGGCGGCGATGCTCGAGCCCGCGGTCGCGGTGCTCGACGAGATCGACTCCGGGCTCGACATCGACCGGCTGCAGGACGTCTCGAAGGGGATCAACGCGCTCCGCGACGAGCAGGGCACGGGAGTCCTCCAGATCACCCACTACCAGCGGATTCTCGACTACGTCGAGCCCGACCACGTCCACGTAATGTTAGACGGCGAGGTCGTCAAAAGCGGCGGCGCGGAGCTCGCCGAGAAGCTCGAGGACAAGGGGTACGACTGGGTCCGCGAGGACGCGTTCGAGGCCGCGTAACCGAATCCAGTCACGCGATACACGTAAACCCGGAACAACGTAATACAATACTATGAGCTCACAACAGGACGAACTGAAGGAGACAGACACCGAGGCCCGCTTCGAGTTCAAGAAGGAGGAGAAGTCCGCCTTCCAGACCGAGAAAGGTCTCACCGAGGAGACGGTCCGCGTCATCTCGGAGGACAAGGACGAACCGGAGTGGATGCTGGAGCGGCGCCTGCGCGCGCTCGAGCAGTTCCAAGAGATGCCGATGCCGACCGACTGGCCCGGCCAACCGGACCTGAGCGAGGTCGACGTCGACGAGATCATCCCGTACATCCGGCCGGACGTCGACGTCCGCGCCGGCGTCGACGACTGGACCGAACTCCCGGACGAGATCAAAGACACCTTCGACAAGCTTGGCATCCCGGAGGCCGAGAAGAACGCGCTCTCCGGCGTCGGCGCCCAGTACGAGTCGGAGGTCGTCTACCAGAACATGCAGGAGCGGTGGGAGGAGAAGGGCGTCATCTTCTGTAACATGGACGAGGCCGTTCAGGAGCACGAGGAGCTCGTCCGCGAGCACTTCATGACGAAGTGCGTCCCCCCGAGCGACAACAAGTTCGCCGCGCTTCACGGCGCGATCTGGTCCGGCGGCTCGTTTGTCTACGTGCCGGAGAACACCACGGTCGACATGCCGGTGCAGGCGTACTTCCGGATGAACTCCGAGGGGATGGGCCAGTTCGAGCATACGCTCATCATCGCCGAGGAGAGCTCCGAGGTCCACTACATCGAGGGCTGTTCCGCCCCGAAGTACTCGGCGTTCAACCTCCACTCCGGCGGCGTGGAAGTGTTCGTCGGCGAGGACGCCCACGTCCAGTACTCCACGGTGCAGAACTGGTCGAAGAACACCTACAACCTGAACACCAAGCGCGCCATCGCCGAGAAGGGCGGGCGCATGGAGTGGATATCCGGGTCGATGGGATCGAAGGCGACGATGCTGTACCCGTCGACGATCCTGAAGGGCCGCGGCGCCTCCGACAACCACATCACCATCGCGTTCGCGGGCGAGGGCCAGAACATCGACACCGGCGCGAAGGTGTACCACAACGCGCCTGAGACCAAATCGACCGTCGAGTCGAAGTCCATCTCGAAGGACGGCGGCCGCACGAACTACCGCGGCCTCATCCACATCGCCGACGGCGCCGAGAACTCCTCGACCGCCGTCGAGTGCGACGCGCTGATGTTCGACAACGAGTCGACCTCCGACACCATGCCGTACATGGAGATCAACGAGTCGAAGGTCGACGTCGCCCACGAGGCGACCGTCGGTAAAATCGGCGACGAGGACATCTTCTACCTCCAGTCGCGCGGCCTCGACGACGACGACGCCAAGCAGATGATCGTTTCGGGCTTCATCGAGCCCATCACGGAGGAGCTACCCATCGAGTACGCCGTCGAGCTGAATCGGCTCGTCGAGCTGGAGATGGAGGGCTCGCTCGGATAACATGAGCACGCAAGCAATCGAGAGCCTCTCAGAAGACACGGTACGACGCATCGCCGACGAACGCGACGAGCCCGAGTGGCTCTTGGAGACCCGTCTGAACGCGCTTTCCGCGTTGGAGACGGCCGAGCTGCCTGACGTGATCCAGACGCCCGGACGCCGCTGGACCGACCTGGAGGCGCTCGACTTCGAATCGCTGGTCGATCCGCTGAACCAGTCCGACGCCACGGAGCGCTCGGCCGGCGACGACGAGGTCGTCGTCCTGCCCTTCACCGAGGCGTTCGACGAGTACGGCGACGTCATCGAGGCGAACTTCGGCTCGGTACTCGACCCCGAACACAACTACCTCACGGCGCTTTCGGTCGCGCTCTTCACGACCGGCACGTTCGTCTACGTCCCCGAGGGCGTCGACGTCGAGGACGTGACGGTTCGCGCGGAGATGAACTCCCGCTCGCTGTTCAGCCAGACGCTCGTCGTCGCCGAGGAGTCGTCGTCGGTGACGATCCTCGAATCGATCGAATCCGGCGACGGCGAGGCCGCCGCCTCGGGAAGCGTCGACGATGACCGGTACTTCTCGAACCTCGTCGAGATCGCCGCGGGCGAGAACGCGAGCGTCCAGTTCGGATCGCTCCAGAACCTCGACGACGACACGTACACCTACTCGCTGAAGCGCGCCGACGTGGGCACGTACGGCACCGTCGACTGGATCGAGAGCAACTTCGGGTCGAAGCTGACGCGCTCGGACGTCGAGTCGGAGCTGAACGGCGACGGCGCCGAGAGCCAGATCGTCGGGACGTTCTTCGGCACCGACGACCAGCACTTCGACATCAACGCCCGCGTCTGGCACCAGGCCGAACACACGACGGCGGATCTGGTCACGCGCGGCGTGCTCGACGACGTGGCCCGCTCCGTCTACGAGGGCGTCCAAGACGTCGGCAACGACGCGTGGAACACCTCCAGCTACCAGCGCGAGAACACGCTGATGCTGTCGGACGACGCCGAGGCCGACGCGTCGCCGAAGCTGATCATCCACAACCACGACACCGAGGCCTCGCACTCCGCGACGGTCGGACAGGTCGACGCCGAGGACCTGTTCTACCTCGAGAGCCGGACGATCGACTCGCACACGGCGCGAAATATGCTCGTCGAGGGCTTCTTCGTGCCCGTGTTAGAGGAGATCGCCGTCGACGAGTTCCGCGACGACGTCGAGGATCTCGTCTTCGAGCGGCTGCAGTAGGCGAATTCGCGGCTCAGCGGGTTTCTATTTCTCTGCGGCCAGCGCGACCAGTTGTGAGTGTCTCGATCGTCCGCCGAATGAAGGGGAACGGCTTAAGTCGGACTACGTCCGAGTTGGCGTGTATGCGAACGGTCGTATCGAACGGTGACGGGTGGTCGCCGTGAGCGTCAGCCAGCGGATCGCCTCGGATGACCAGCTCGCCCGGCTGTTGCAGATCGGGATCGTGCTGGAGGAGGTCGTGGAGGCGCGGGCGCACCACCACTACCAGAGCCTCGACGCCGAACTCGACGAGGAGATCGAGGCGCTGCTCGCGGACGCCGCCGACGAGTCCGCCGAACACCGCCAGCGGCTGGAGTCGCTCATCGAGGGGCTCGGCATCGACAGCGTCCCGTTCGACGAGATCGAGTCGCTCGTCGACGCGCGGTACGGGCGGACCCAGCCCGAGGACTTCGACGGGATCCTCTACGACCAACTGTGTAACGAGGAGACGGCGTACAAGTTCTACGACGACCTGATTCAAGCGATCGAGGAATCGAATGCCGAGTTCTCTATCGACCGCGAGGAGCTTGTCGTCGAGCTGCGGGCGATCCGCGAGGACGAAGCCGAAGGGGTCAGCGAAGTAACGGACGTCATGGAGCGACGATGAACCGGGGGATCGAACCGACGCCGAGCGCCGACGGAGGGAAGCCGTGAACACCGCAGACCAGTACCTCAAGACGATATACGTCGTACAGGAGCAGGAAGACGGTCCCGCCTCGACCGGGTCGATCGCCGATTCGCTCGGCGTTAGTCCGGCGAGCGCCAACGAGATGATCGGAAAGCTCGAAGAGCGCGGGCTCGCCGAGCACGAGAAGTACAAGGGCGTCCGACTCACCGACGACGGGATCGTCCGAGCGCGCGACGCGCTCCAGACCTACTGTATCATCGAACGCTTCCTCGCGAACGTCCTCGCCGTCGAGGAGTTCCGCGCGGAGGCCCGTGAGCTGGAGGCGGTCATCGACGACACCGTCGCCGAGCGGCTCGACACGATCATCGACCGGCAGCCGGAGTGTCCGGACTGCTTCGACCCCGAGACGGACGCCTGCGCGTGTCTAGAGATCGCGGCGCCGGTCGAGCCAGAGCAGTAGACCGCAGAATCGGACGGGAACCTCTTGACGCCGACGCTTAGACGCCCGTCGAGTAGCGCAGAATGCCCGCGATACCGCCGAACGCGTCCAGCAGCTGTTCCCCCTTCTCGAAGTCGGTGGAGATGAACTTGGTGTCGGTACCGCGCTGCTCGGCGATCGCCATCAGGTGTTCGATCACGTCCTCGCGCTCGTCGACCTCGGCCTCCTCGCCGCACTCCGAGCACTCGTGGTCCGGAGTGGAGTGTCTCCC
>Ga0207720_101103_pt1 | contig 11414 bp, 7 predicted proteins | sample A23P2SouthBayCA_2_FD_187751 | JGI IMG/M metagenome (GOLD analysis project Ga0207720, IMG submission 187751) | Aerobic enrichment media microbial communities from Eden Landing Ponds, California, USA - A23 E3 (2) (SPAdes) | ecosystem: Environmental > Aquatic > Marine > Unclassified | place...
CCAGAGCGCGGCCGACACCGCCGCGGGCTTCCTCTCGGAACTCCCGGACGTGGTGCCGCGAGCCGACGAGGACTCGGGCTTTGGCACGATGGGGATGTTCTACACCGTCAAGCCGGAAGCCCGGGAGGACTTCGTCGAGAAGTTCGACGTCGTCGGCGAGGTCCTCGACGGGATGGACGGCCACCGCGAGACGGACCTCATGGTGAACGTCAAGGACGAAAACGACATGTTCATCGCCAGCCAGTGGCGCTCGCAGGACGACGCCATGGGCTTCTTCCGGTCCGACGAGTTCCGCGACACCGTCGAGTGGGGTCGGGACGTCCTGGCCGACCGACCGCGACACGTCTTCCTCGCCTGAACGGGCGACCCCGCCCGGAGGAGCAGGGACCGTAATCGGGGGACGGTGGCACGACGTCCCTGTTCGAGATGATTCCGACGGGGTCGTCGTCTTCGGCGACCACGAGGGCCCCGACGTTCTCCGATTCGGGTTTGTTTGCGGCGTCGCGCAGCGAGGCGTCGCTCCGTCGTCACGACGGTCTCCGGGCCGAGATCACCGACTGAGATGCAGTGACGAGACGCCACAGGCGGGTGTGGCGCGGGGAGAGCGGGAGTCCCCCGCCCCCGTAATTTAATATGACACACCCGATAGGGGACGGAGATGGACGGGACGGGTCGGGTGCTCGTCGTCGCCCGGGAAGACAAGGGGGAACGCATACAAGCGGCGCTGACAGGCCGCTATGATGCGGAGGTGACGGTCGAATCAGACGTGGACGCAGCGATCGATCGCCTGTCGGGGGCCGACTGCGTCGTCGCGGCGGCCGACTGCGACGGCACCCGCGAGACGCTGCTACAGCGCGTTCGCGACCGGGACGCGTCGCTTCCGGTCGTGCTGTTCGCGGAGCGCGAGCAGGTGGTGGACGGGAGCGTCGACGCCGGCGTCACGAGCTACGTCGAGCGCGCCGATGGGTACGACGCCCTGGCCGAGGCGGTCGGGCGGGTACTCGACGTCGGCACGGCGGGACGCAGTCCCGGACCGACGGCTGACGCGACGGACTCGACGGCTGACGCGACGGACTCGACGACTGACGCGACGACCTCGACGGCGGACGCACCGACATCGACGACGGACAACAACCAGCTGGCCTCGGTGCTGGAGGAGGCCACGGCGGAGCTGATCAAGGCAGAGACCGTCGAAGGGGTGTGTGAGGTGGCCGTAGAGGCCGCCGAGCGCGTGCTGGGACTCCCCTCGATCGGCATTCACCTGCGGGCCGACGACGGCTCGTTCCCCCCGGAGACGGTGTCGGAGATCACGCGCGAGCGCCTCGACGGCGACGTGTACGCCTTCGAGAGCGACGGGGTGATCGCCGACATCTACGCGTCCGGCGAGCCGCGCCGGGTGCCCGCCGGCGAGTCGGAGGAGACTATTCCCCAGGTGGAGGTGCTCGTCGTGCCGCTGGAGCGACACGGCGTGCTCGTGGCGTCGCCCCCGATGGCGGACCCGCACGTCGACGAGCCGTCGAAGGTGGCCCGCCTCCTGGGGACGATCGTCGAGGCGGCACTCGACCGGGTCGAGCGCGAGCGCAGCCTCGAACGGCTCCACGAGACGACCCGCGAGTTGATGGCCGCCGAGTCCGAGTCCGCGGTGGCCGAGGTGACCGTCGACGCCGCACGCGACGTACTGGGGCTCGAACAGAACGCGGTACATCTCTACGACGCCGAGGACGAGGTGCTGGCCCCCGTCGCGGTCTCCGAGGCGACCAGAGCAGTTCTCGGCGGCGAGCCGCCGCGGTTCGAGCGCGGCGATAGCCTCGCGTGGGAGGTCTACGAGGAGGGCGACCACGCGGTGTTCAAGGACGTTCACGACGCGGAGCCGCTCCAGAACCCCGACACCGAGATCAGGAGCGAACTGATCGTACCGCTGGGGTCCCGGGGGGTGTTTCTCGCCGGCACGACGACCGTCGCTGACTTCGACGACTCGACGGTCGCGCTGGCGAAGCTCCTGGCCTCGAACGTCGAACGGGCGCTCGAACGCGCGGCCCGCGAGGGCGCGCTGCGCAGGCGCGAGCGCGAGCTCGAACGCACCAACCAGCGCCTGGAGGAGTTCGCGAGCGTGGTCTCCCACGACCTGCGAACCCCCCTCTCGGTAGCCACCGGGAACCTCGAACTCGTCGCCGAGGAGTGCGACAGCGACCACCTCGCGGCGATCGAGCGCGCACACGACCGGATGGACGAACTCATCGACGACCTGCTCACGCTCGCCCGCGAGGGCCGCAGCGTGGGCGATCTCACGACGGTCGATCTGGGGGCGCTGGCCCAATCGGTGTGGGAGCCGCTCTCGGGAGGGCGACTGGTGCTGGAGGACCCCGGCACCGTCGAGGCCGACGAGGGGCGACTCAGGGCCCTGCTGGAAAACCTGCTCGTGAACGCGGTCGAACACGCCGGCCCGGACGCGACGGTCCGGATCGGCCGCACCGACGACGGCGGCTTCTACCTCGAAGACGACGGCCCGGGCCTCCCCACGGACGACCCCGACCGTCTCTTCGAGTACGGGTACACCGACTCGGAGGAAGGCACCGGCCTGGGGCTGGCCATCGTGCGCCGCGTCGCGGAAGCACACGACTGGACCGTCTCGGCGGCGGAGGGGGACGCCGGCGCACGCTTCGAGGTACGCCCCGAGGACCCGTAGTCAGAGGGCCGGGCGCGTCGATCGGTCGAGTCCGGACTCGGCCGACCGATGGCTGCTCCATCCGAGGCGATCCGGAGGCGGTCCGCGGGTGCCCTCAGTCGCCGGCGCTCTGCATCCCGGTGCCGGCCAGGTCGTCGCCGCCGACCGAGGAGCGGAGCGCGTCCATGCCGTCGTCGCGGTCGACGCCGAAGTTCGTCCGGTACAGCTCCTCGACGCGGGCCATCTCCTCGTCGGAGAGCGCCGGCGTCGACGGCGCGGCGGCCCACTCGTCGATGTCGTCGGCCGTGCGGAAAGTGGGCGTGACCGCCGCGACGGCGTCGTGGCCGAGCAGCCACTGGATCGCCGCCTGGCCCATCGTCCGCTCGCCGTCGCGTTCGAGGAATCGGAGGGTTTCGAGTTTCTCCCAGCCCGTCTCGTACCACTCGTCGGGGCGATGGCCGCGGTGGTCGCCCTCGCCGAGTTCGGTGTCCGGGCGGACCTGCTCGTTGAGCAGTCCCGAGGAGTGGGGCACCCGCGCGACCAGGCTCGTGTCGGCGTCTTCCTCCTCGATGGTGTCGAGGAAGTGGCGGCCGGGCACCTGCTCGAAGACGTTGAACACCGTCTGGACCGCGTCGAAGTCGAGTTCGACCGCACGGTCGCCCTCGGCGAGCCAGCCGATCGAGGGCCCGAGCGCCCACCCCAGCGCGTCGACAAGCCCCTCCTCGCGCATCGCTTCGAGTTCGGCGACGAGGTCGTCGGTGACCTCCGCGACGTTCGCGTTGTGGATCTGGAGGAATTCGACGTGGTCGACGCCGAGGCGGTCGAGCGAGCGCTCGACAGCGGTGCGGAGCCACTCGGGATCGAGCCGCTTTGGCAGTTCGCCGTGGCCCGCCTGCGGGTTGTTGTAGAAGTCGTAGCCGACCTTCGTCGAGAGGGTCACCTCGTCGCGGTGTTCGGCGAGCGCCCGCCCGAGCAGTTCCTCCGAGCGACCGTGGCCGTACACGTCGCCGGTGTCGAAGTAGGTGATCCCCCGATCTATGGCGTGCTGGACCATCTCTACGGCCTGCTCCTCCGAGCGGTCGCCCCACCAGTCAGTGCCGATCACCCACGCGCCGAAGCCGACTTCCGAGACCTCGACGCCGGAGTCGCCGAGCGTTCGCGTCTGCATACGCCAGCGTTCGATCCGCTGGCACTTAGCGCGTGTGGTTGCCGCGGGCGGATTCGCCGGGTTCGCCGACGCCGTCAGTGCCGGCGACGGACGAGGGTCACACCCGCGAACGCCACCAGCGCCAGGACCGCGACGAGGGGGCCGAAGCCCGGTGCCGACCCATCGGTCGGGGTCCGGGTCGGCGTCTCCGCATCCGTCGAGGTCGCGGTAGGCGTCTGCGTCGGCATGGGGGTCGCCGTCGGCGTCGGTGAAAGCGTGGTCGCGGCGGTCGGCGTCGCGGTGGCCGTCGGCGTCGCGGTGGGAGTCGGCGTGGCCGTCGACGTCGCGGTGGCCGACGCCGCGCGGATCTGTCGATCGACAGTGTCGTCGAAGTCGTCGCCGCGGACGCGGACCGTGACGGACTCGTTCGGGCCGCGATCCGAGAGGTCGACGGTCGTCGCAAACCGGCGGTCGGCGTCGACCCTGACGACCCGCTTTCGGGCGAACGACGGGGCGGAACCGGAGACGAACACGTCGAGGGCAGTGCCGGGTGCGAGCGTCGTCTCGCCGGCGACGGTCGCGTTCGCCGTCGGTCGGAGCGCGTCGTCAGCGACCGTCACCGACCGGTCCGCGGTTCCGAACTCGGCGGTGACGGTTTCGGGCGCTTCGGCCAGCGAGTCGGGATGTTCCAGCACGGTGAGGTTCGCCTCGAAGCGATCGCCGGCCGCGACGTCGGCGGTCGTCGGCTCGGCGTCGTAGCCGTAGTCGCCCGCGTCGCGCGCCACCGGGACGGTCCCGGCGTCGACGACGACCCAGTAGGTGCCGTTGGGTTCGTCTGCGACGACGGTGGCGTCGCCGGCCTCGGGAACGAGCAGCTTGGGGTTCGCGTTCGCCGGCGCGTCGACCTGCCGGAGGGTGAAGTCGGCGACCCCCGCGGCCCCAGTGAGTTCGAAAAAGCGGTCGGTGTCGTCGGCCCCGGGCTGGGCCGCCAGCGCCCCCCCGAGCCCGGTCGCGCCCACCTCGACCACCAGCAGGTCGCCGACGGCGACCGGGCCGCCGGGGGTGAGGTTGCCGTCCGCGATCCGGCTCCGGACGTCGCCGGGCGAGGTGAGGTCGTCCGCGAGGCTCCCGGGCGCCGTCCGGACGGCGACGGCGTCCGTCGAGCGCTCGCGGACGTCGACGCCGCCCACGTCGTCGGGGGCGACGCGGGCGGCCGACCCGGCGCCTGGCTTGACCCGGACGTCGTAGACGTAGGGGTCGACGAGGTCGGTCAGCCCGCCGGCGACCGACGAACTGGCGTTCTCGACGGTGAGGTCGTCGGGATCGTCGCCGCGGTCGGTCGGCGCGACCGAGAAAGCCGCGCCGCTGCCGTCGGCGAGGTAGGTGTTCCACTGCAGGACGACCTCGCCGTCGCCGTTGCCGTCGGTGACGGTGACGTTGGCCTCGTAGCCGGCGTCGGCCGAGCCGAGCGCCACCGTCGCCTCGTCGGTCTCGTCGAGTTCGACCGTGAGGTTGGCGACGTCGCCGCGGGCGACGGGCACGGTCGTCCGGCCGAGAGCGGCCGAGGCGGGGTCGTTGTCGACGTTGACCTCGGTGGCGACGGCGCGCAATCCGGAGCGGAGGTCCGTCGCCGTCATGGTAAAGTTGGCGTCCTCGCTCCGCGGACCGAAGCTCACCTCGGCGGTGCCGTCGCCCCCGGTGACGACGTGGCGCACGAGGCGGTCGACGTCGTCGTCCGAACTCGTCGCGATCACGCGGACCGTCCGGCCCGCGACGTTGGACCGGACGGTCGCCGTGAGCGGTTCGTCGCCGTCGATGAACACGGCCCGTGGCCGGATCGAGAGGTCCAGTTGTCGGTAGCGCAGGAACGCGTCGTCGCCGCCGTCGAAGGCGACCGAGAGCCGTTCGTTTGCCGGTCTCCCTCCGGTGTCGAGGACGTGCACCTGACTCCCGGTCCCCGTCGACCTGGAGGCGACGAAGCCCTCGACCGTGGAGTTGACCGTCAGATCCGTATCGAGGTCGTCGGTCACGACCGCCACGGTCGAGGGGCGCGTGACCGTCGCGGGACGGAACCACGAGTTCCCGCCGGCCTCGACGGTCTCGCCCGTTCCGACGACCGAGCGGTTGAGCGGCCGCCCGGCCGTGGGATCGACCGCGTCCCCGCCCGTGCTCTCGAAGTCGGCGGTTTCGGTGACGTTCACCCGCGAGACGTTCCACGGGTCGACCACGGTCCCGAGGTTCAACAGGACCTGGGCGTCGCCGTCGCCGGTGCCGCCGACCGCGAAGGCCGACGAGTCGAGCAGCCGTGGCCCGACCTTCACGCGGAAGTCGTCGGCCGTCGGGGCGTTGCCTCCGCCGTCGAGGTCGTCGTTGAAGGCCACCTCGACGACGGTGTCGCCGGCGGCGGCCCCGGGCAGCGCGACGGTCGGGCCGGCGGTGAACGCCACCGCCTTCGACGGGGTCGGTGCCGCCGCCGAGGCCGGAAGCGGGACGCCCCCGACGAGTGCGCTCGCGACGACGACCACAGCGAGGGCGGCGGCGAGGGCCCGGCGGAGGGGTGAGCGGGCGCTGGTGGCATCCCCCGGGGGGCGGTTCCCCGAGGGTGGATCGGCGCGGGAACGGTCGGACCGACGGATCGGCATACACGCTGTGTGTCCCCCCGGCCTGCAAAGGTCTTCGGAACCCGTCGCCCGTGGACGACAGTTGTTTTCGCCGGCAGGTACGGGCGAGGTTCCGCGGGGCGGCGCTGGGGCAGTCCTATCACGCGACTGGAAACTCTACGATCCGTCGGCGTAGACGAAGTTTCAAGGCGGCAGGGGGAGTAGCTCCACTTTGCATATGGATATCGTTGATATTGCGACCCCCGACTTCGTCGAAGTCGACGCCGACGAGCGTCTGGGCAAGATCCGAGCGATCTTCGAACGCGAGAAGCCCACGGGCGTGGTCGTGATGGAAGATGGCGACTACGTCGGCGTCATCGGCGAAAAACAGCTGGTCCGGTCCCGGGTCGAGGACGGCACGAAGGCCTCGGCGGTCGTGAAGACGGCGCCCCGCATCGATCGCCGCGAGGACGTCCGCGAGGCCGCCCGGATGCTCGTCGAGGGAGACACGCAGATCGCCCCCGTCTACGAGGGCGAGCAGCTCTACGGCGTCGTCACGGGCGACGCGATCCTCGAGGCGGTGCTGGAGAATCTCGACGCCATCACCGTCGGCCAGATTTACTCCGAGGACGTGGTCACCGTCGGCGAGAAGGACCGCGTCGGCCAGGCGATCAACCGCCTGCGCGAAAACGACATCTCCCGGCTGCCGGTCGTCGACGACAGGGACCGCCTGGCGGGCATTGTCACCACCCACGACATCGTCGAGTTCGTCGTCCGCGACGAGGACCGACAGGGCAAGCGCGACCGCAGTGGGGACGCCGACCGGATGCTCGATCTGCCAGTCTACGACCTGATGAGCAGCCCGGTGCTGACTGCAGAGCCCGATGAAACCGTCGAGGCCGCTGTCGAACGCATGTTCGAGAACGACGTCGGCGGGCTGGTCGTCACCCCGGCCGACGGCGAGGACGTGATCGGCGTGCTCACCAAGACGGACGTCCTGCGGGCGCTCACCTTCACCGAGGAGGAGCATATGGACGTCCAGATCACGAACGTCAAGCTGCTCGATACGATCGAGCGCAGCGAGATCGTCTCTGCGCTCACCGAGGTCGTCGACAAGTACCAGCGGATGCAGGTCCACCACGCCCACCTCCGATTCCACGAGCACAAGGAGAAACTCCGGGGAACGCCGCTTCTGGCCTGTCAGATCCGCCTCCGGACCTCCCACGGACAGCTCGCGGGCTCCGGCGAGGGGTACGGCGCCGACCACGCCTTCCACGTCGCGCTCGACAAACTCGAACGCAACGTCCTGGAGCTGAAAGGGATCAACGCCGACGAGAAATACCGGGGTCAGCTGCTCCGGAAGCTCGGCGAACTGTAACTGTAGTCGTCTCTTTTTGGCCGCGTTCGGGTCACCGCCAGCAGTAGTTGTTACGCGATTTCTTTTTCAGCCCAGCCCCTGAAACGACCGAAGAGGTACGTATAGGGCGCTTCTCGGTCATCGGGCTTCTAGGAAGAAGTGAGATGCTGTTTTGTTCTGTACAGTAATGAACTCTGCTGGCAGATAACAGTGACAAAAGTAATATTACCTGGACAGTAGAAGAGTTAGCATGGTAGAGCCACGCAATGCCTCTGAGCTCCCAGAACTTAGCGACGAAGTTGATGGGATGAAACTTGAAAATGTTGGTGAGTTAAAACTGGGAGATGCCGACTCGGATTCGTTACGGACGCTTTTTATGTGGAAGAGTATCGCGGCAGAAAATGTTAGAGAACGTGGCGGATCACCGGAGCTACCGGACGGATTCAGGGGTGACTCCTTGTCGGAGTTGAAAAAGACATCACTGTCAGCGGCCTCGGATAAGGAAACCAAACTCCAGTTATTAGAATACTATGTGAGTAAGGCCGTAATATAAGCAGATCCACTAATCGGGGATTTCGACGAACACTGCGGTGAAAATGCGTGCGGCAGTAGTAGTCACCGCGAGCGACCGTAGGGAGCGAGCGGGCCAAGGAGGCCCCAAAGGGGCCGACGCCGGCTTTTGGTCGAGCTTTTGCAAGGGAGGCCGCCGAAGGCGGCCGACCGTGGTTCGAGACGCGCGAAGCGCGTCTCGTCATCACGAAAGGCGCTTCGCGCCTTTCGAACGACAGTAAAAGGTCGGTGGTCAGACGTCGACGTCGGCGGCTTCGAGCCCGCGGTCGGTGATCTCGAAGGCCGCCCGGTCGCCGGCGGGCTTCGACCGGTGTTTTTCGAGCGTGGCCCGACGGTTGCCGCCGCGGAACCGGTCGAGTCGCAGGACTGTGCCGGTCCAGTGTTCGAGCGTGTGGCCACCGAGCGGCCGGGCGCGGTCGGTGTCGGGGTCGGTGAACACCTGGTTGGTGATCACCACGGCGAGGTCGTGCTTGCGCGCGAGCGACAGCAGGTGGGTCACCTGGCGGGCGACCGTCCGAAGCGCCTCACCCTCGTCGCCGCCGTGGCGTTCGAGCCGGTAGAAGCCGGTCGCCGAGTCCAGTACGATCACGTCCGCGCGCTCGGCGAAGTCGGCGGCGTCGCGGACGGCCTCCTCCTGCTCGTCGAAGTCGTGGACCTCGCTCACCACGACGCGCTCTGTCACGTCCGCAACCTCGACGCCGGCGTCGGCGGCAGCCGCCGACGCGACCTGCTCGAACCGGTCGAGCGAGAGCCCCTCGGAGTCGACGTACACCGCCAGCCCGCCCGTCGCGGCGGCCTGGACCGCGGCCGCGAGCGCGACGTTCGTCTTCCCCGCCGCGGGCGGGCCGTACAGCTGCGAGACGGTGCCCCGCTCGAAGCCGCCGCCGAGCAGGTCGTCGAGCGGGTCACAGCCGACCGGGAGCGGGTCCGTCACGACCGGAGGTTGCACCGTCACCCGCTAAAAGCCCTCGGCTCCGGCCCTCGGCCGCTGCCTTCCCCCGCTACTGCACTCCCCTCCCGAGCGCGACACGCGTTGTCCCGGGGCGCGACACGCTTTACCTCCCGGGCGGTCAACGCGGGGGCGTGATCGTCGTCGCGACGGCGGACTTCGAGCTGTACCACGAGGTGGTGGGGGAGCTCCGCGACCGGGGGGTCACCTTCACCACCGTCGAACCCGACGACCCGCTGCCCGAGGCGGCGACGGTCGTCGTGACCGCCGCGGACGATCCGCCCCTCGACCTGCCGCCCGGCGTCGAGGTGATCGTCGCGGACGCGTCGGACCCGCGGGGGGCTGTCGACGACGCGCTCGCGGCGCTCAGGGGCGAGGGCGGCCGGACCGTCGTCGGCGTCGACCCCGGCGTCCGCCCGGGGATCGCGGTGCTCTCGGGCGACCAGGTCGTCGCCGCGTTCCAGGTTCCCCTGGCGGACGCCGCGGACACCGTCCGCGAGGAGGTCGCCGAGGCGCCGGACCCGGTCGTCCGGATCGGCGACGGCGCGCGCCTCCAGAGCGCCCAGCTCGTCGACGCCCTCGACGAGGTGCCCGTCGAACTGGTCGACGAGACCGGCACCACGCCGTTCCTCGGGACGGGCGCAAGCGGCATGGGCGACGTGCTGGCGGCGGCGAACATCGCCCGGCGGTCGGGCGAGCGGGTCGACCGCCGGGAGGTCGATCCCACGCCGGGGGAGATCCAGCGGATCAAGTCCGAGTCCCGCGAGCGCTCCGGTGGCAGCCGGAGCATCGACGAGGCGCTGGCCCGGCGGGTCGCGGCGGGCGACCTGACTGTCGAGGAGGCGCTCGAAGAGCACCGCGAGCGGTAGCCGGGCGGTCCTACTCCGGTTCGTCGTCGGCCGCGGCGTCCCCACCCGCGCCGTGGACGATCGCCTCGGCGCGGCGCATGACCTCGCGGACCGGCAGGTCGGTCTCGCGTGCGACCGCGAGCGCGTCGTCGAACTCGGCGCTCACGTCGTAGGTCTCGCCGGCGGCGTCGCTAGCGACTTTCACCCGGACCTCGTGCTCGCGGCCGTCCAGCGTCAGATAGACGGTCTCGATCCGCCGGTCGGCGACCCAGCGGTGGCCCGCGCCGTGCTCGCGCACGCCGAGCGTGCCGGTCTCCTCGGCGAGGCGCCGGGCGACCCGCGCGGCGTCCTCGGGGCGGGCGATGACCTTCACCAGGTGGCCCGGGCGGGACTTTTTCATCGTCGCCGGCAGGATCGACACGTCCCGTGCCCCCGCGTCGGCGAGCGTCTCCTGGAGGCCGCCGAGCAGTTCGGGGGACGCGTCGTCGAGGTTCGTCTCCAGGACCGTGATCTCCTCGCGCCGGAGGTCGCCGCCCCCGTCGCCCACCAGCGCCCGGAGGACGTTCGGGCGGTCGGGGAAGTCGTAGCCGCCGGCGCCGTAGCCGGTCGATTCGACGCGGAGGGCCGGGAGATCGTCGACGCCGTCGGCGACCTCCGCCAGGATCGCCGCCCCGGTCGGGGTGAGCAGTTCGGCTGCGACGGGACCGCCGCGGATGGCCCAGTCGGCGCCGGTCGCCACCTCGGCGGTCGCCGGCGACGGGATCGGGTAGTCGCCGTGGGCCATCGACGCCTCGCCGCCGCCGGTCGACAGCGGCGTCGTGACCACGCGGTCGACGTCGAGGTCCGCCAGCAGCAGACAGACGCCGACCACGTCCGCGATGGCGTCGTCGGCGCCGACCTCGTGGAACTGCGTCGCGTCCAGATCCGTCCCGTGAACCGCGGCCTCTGCCTCCCCCAGCCGTTCGAACGCGCCGAGCGCCGTCCGCTCGACGGACGCCGGGAGGTCCATCCCCTCGACGATGTCGATCACCTCGCCGTAGGACCGCGCCGGACCGTGGCCTTCGGCGCGGACCGCGCCGTCCGACTCGTGGTCGTGGCCGTGGCTGTGGTCGTGGTCGTGGCCGTGATCAGTACTGTCCCCGTCGTGGTCGTGTGGGTGGTCGTGGTCGTGTGAGTGGTCGTGGTCGTGCGGGTGATCGCTTCCGTCGTGATCGGTCAGCATGACCTCGACCGTCGCGGCGTCGATCCCGTGTTTCGTGGCGCGGTCGGTTCGGTAGG
>Ga0207720_101106_pt1 | contig 11384 bp, 12 predicted proteins | sample A23P2SouthBayCA_2_FD_187751 | JGI IMG/M metagenome (GOLD analysis project Ga0207720, IMG submission 187751) | Aerobic enrichment media microbial communities from Eden Landing Ponds, California, USA - A23 E3 (2) (SPAdes) | ecosystem: Environmental > Aquatic > Marine > Unclassified | place...
GTCGCCGAGTCGGTCCGCGAGCCAATCCGAAGAGACCACATCTACCATGTCCCCACGTTTCCGGGCCGCGGATTTAGGTCCGCCCCTCCTCGCACCCCTCGCCACGTGTCCGGGGTAGCGGATGTTATTGCTGGTTCAGTCGGATACCGGACTCAGACAGCGCGTGATGTCCGTTCTCCGAGCCACTTTCGCCGTCTCTCGGGGCATGCTAAGGATAATATTGCCGCATCACCCGAGGTCAGGCCGTACATGCCGTCGCTGTGAGAGTTATGGGCCTCCCTGTTGTATGGGGAAACGCGATGTCAAACTCCGATTACGCGAAGGACGTACTCGTCTCTGCGGACTGGGTGGAAGACCACCTCGACGAGTTCCAGAGCGACGACGCGGCGTACCGACTCGTCGAAGTGGACGTGGACACCGAGGCGTACGACGAGAGTCACGCCCCCGGTGCCATCGGGTTCAACTGGGAGTCCCAACTGCAGGACCAGACGACCCGCGACGTGTTGACCAAGGAGGACTTCGAGGAGCTCCTCGGCTCGCACGGCATCTCCGAGGACTCCACGGTCGTCCTCTACGGCGACAACTCCAACTGGTTCGCCGCCTACACCTACTGGCAGTTCAAGTACTACGGCCACGAGGACGTTCACCTCATGAACGGCGGCCGCGACTACTGGGTCGACAACGACTATCCGACGTCCGACGACGTCCCGTCCTTCCCGGAGCAAGACTACAGCGCCAAGGGCCCCTTCGAGGACATCCGCGCGTACCGCGACGACGTCGAGAAGGCGGTCGACAAGGGCCTTCCCCTCGTCGACGTTCGCTCGCCCGAAGAGTTCTCCGGCGAGATTCTCGCGCCCCCGGGACTGCAGGAGACCGCCCAGCGCGGCGGCCACATCCCCGGCGCGAGCAACATCTCGTGGGCCGCGACCGTCAACGACGACGGCACGTTCAAGTCCGCCGACGAACTCCGCGAGCTCTACGCGGACCAGGGCATCGAAGGCGACGAGTCCACCATCGCCTACTGCCGCATCGGCGAGCGGTCGTCCATCGCGTGGTTCGCCCTTCACGAACTCCTCGGCTACGAGAACGTCACCAACTACGACGGCTCGTGGACGGAGTGGGGCAACCTCGTCGGCGCGCCCGTCGAAAAGGGTAACTGAGCCGCCTCGCCTCGGTTCGAGTCGAACCCGACTGTACGGTTCTTTTTGCGGTTTACATCGGGAGGACGCTGATGCCGACGGCGACGAGCACGCCCGCGCCGAGAAGCACCATCACGCAGTAGCCCATGATATCGCGGACCGACAGGCCGCTGATGGAGAGAAGCGGGATGGCCCAGAAGGGCTGAATCATGTTGGTCCACGCGTCGCCCCACGAGGCGGCGACGGCGACCCGCGGGATGGACTCGCCGGACGCCTTCGCGGCCGTGACGAGCGTCTCGCCGATGACGGCCCACTCGCCCCCACCGGAGGGGACGAAGAAGTTCACGAGTCCGGCGGTGAAGAAGGCAAACGCCGGGAGCGTCCCGTCGGGCGCGACGGCGACCATGCCCTGTGCGATCTGCGTGGCGAGGCTGACCGAGCCCTCCGGCGCGTAGGCCATGATGCCCATGATGCCCGCGTAGAAGGGGAACTGGAGGATGATGCCCCAGACGTTCTCGACGGCCTCGACGATGGCCTCGATGTACGCCTTGGGCGTCCCGTGGAACAGCAGGCCGAGAAAGAGGAAGCCGAAGTTGACGATGTTCAGGTTGAGGTTGTTCCACGGCATCGTCCCGCTCTGAATGCCCTCCCAGAAGTACAGCGCGACCGCGAGCAGGCCGACGACGCCGATTGCCACGCCGATGCCGAGCGAGTGCTCGATGCGCGTCGCGAGCGAGGCGTCGTCGGGGACGGCCGTGGAGGCCCACCCGCCGCTCGCCTGCTCGCCGCCGTCGGTCGCCGCCTCGAACTCCGCGGGGTCGATGGGCGTCTTCTTCGTCTCGTCGGTCGGGTACATGAGCGCGAACAGCGCCGGCAGGAAGAGGAAGCCGACCGCGACGACCAACACGAGGTTGGCGACCGTGAAGATGGTCCCGCCGGTGCCGAACGTCGCGTCGAGGATGCCCGCCTCGATGAGGAAGTTATCCCCGGTGTTCAACAACAGCGGAATCGACCCCGCGAGGCCGCCGTGCCAGACGACGAACCCGGAGTACGCGCCGGCGACGACGATGGGGAAGTCGATGCCGCGCATCTCGGTCGCTATCTTCCGGGCGAAAAGCGCCCCGACGACGAGGCCCAGCCCCCAGTGGACGAACGACGCCGCGGCGGCGACGACCGGCACCATCGCGGCCGCGCCGCGCTCCGTGTTCGGGACGCGTGCGAGCCGCGTCAGGAGCCGGTCTACCGGCTTCGTCTGCGCGAGCGCGTAGCCCGTCATCAGGATGAGCGTCATCTGCATCCCGAACGAAAGCAGGTTCCAGAAGCCGCCGTACCAGCCGTCGAGAAGCAGGTTCCCGGCGTGTCCGACGACGCCGGTCCCCTCGCCCGGCGCGACCGATACCAGCGCCAGCACGAACGCCACGCCCGTCAGAATGATAGCGAACAGGAACGCGTCGGGGAGGTACTGCTCGACCAGTTTCGAACTGCGCTCCGCCGCCTGCCTGATAGCATTTGTCATAGCCCGAATTAGTTCATGATAATACGATATATAATGTTTAATATTCGAGAGAGTTCGACTCGGGAAAATGTCACGAACCGGTCGTCCCGGCGGCCGACTCGTCGGCTGTCTCCGCGGCCGTCGCAGACTCGCGCCGGACTCGCCGCCGCCGATGGGTACAAACCCGAGACGGACATACGGAGCCGTATGACCGAACTCCTCGACACCCTCCGCGACGACCACGAGACGCCGCTTTCCCGACTCGGCTCCTCGAAGGCGCTGTACGCCGTCACCGGCGGCGAGATGGACGGCGACGCGGTCCGCGCGGCCGCCGCCGCCGAGGCCGCCGCCGCCGCCGACCTGTTCGACTGGTGGGCCGACGACGAACCGAACGACGAGGCCGCCGCGCTCTTTTCCGACCTCGCCGACACCGCCCGCGAGCACGCCGAGACCGTCGGTGCGGAGTCGGACGGGTCGAAGCCGAACGTTTACGACGTACTCGCCGAGTTCGAGACGACCGACGGCCGCCTCGGCGGCGCGCTCGCCCGCGCGCTCGTGTCGCTGAAGACCGTCGAGCAGATGGTCGGCTTCTTCGTCGGCGACGCGGATCCCATGGCCGCCAACGACTTCCGCACGCTCAAGTCCGACCTCAACGACCAACTCGACGCGCTCGACGACGCCGTTTCCGACCTCGTCGAAGATGACGCCGTCGCCCGCGAGGCCGCCGACGCGGTGGTCGAAGCCGCCTACGACGAGTACGTCGAGACGCTCGAAAGCATGGGCGTCAAGCCGAAGAACGTCTGCTAACCCACGTTTTCATATTCGGGGTCGCGGAGCGACCCACTCGGCGCGAAATCCCTCTTCGTTCACCACGTACCGACGGCGTCGACTCGGAGTGTAACGGGTGAGTTCCAGTAGAAACGAAGGGGTCTGTCAGCCGGTCGTCAGACGCCGGGGACGCCCTTGCGGTATTCGAGGACCTCGCTTCGGGCCTCGCGGACCGTCTCGGCGACGTCGCCGTCGAGGGCTTCGGCGAGGTCGTGGAGGACCGTCATGTGACGGGCGAGTCGCCCGTGGTCCGGTCCCTGCTCGCGCGTCGCCAGCTTCGCCAGCTGGTCGGACTGTTCGTAGAGTCGCTCCTGTACGTCGCCGTCGGCCGCCTCGGCGGCCTCCTTGAGCAGGTTGCTCGCGCGTTCGAGTTCGGCTCGGGCCATACAGGAACGTTCGACAGCCCGCCCCAAAACCGTTCCTCCGGCGACAAGCACCGCCTCGCTCAAGTACGCCGCGACCCAAGGACCGGCAATGAGCGAGTCCGGTCCCCTGTCCGCCGACAGACCCGACGCAGACCGCGAATTCCGCGTCGACGCCCCCTTCGACCCCGCGGGCGACCAGCCCGAGGCCATCGAGGCGCTGGCCCGCGGCTTCCGCGAGGGTGCTGACGTACAGACTCTGCTCGGTGTCACCGGCTCCGGCAAGACCAACACGGTCTCGTGGGTGGTCGAGGAGATTCAGAAGCCGACGCTCGTCCTCGCGCACAACAAGACGCTCGCCGCCCAGTTGTACGAGGAGTTCAAGGGGCTGTTTCCCGACAACGCCGTCGAGTACTTCGTCTCCTACTACGACTACTACCAGCCCGAGGCGTACATCGAACAGACCGACACCTACATCGACAAGGACATGTCGATAAACGAGGAAATCGACCGGCTCCGGCACTCCGCGACCCGGTCGCTTCTCACCCGCGACGACGTCATCGTCGTCGCCTCGGTGTCGGCCATCTACGGCCTCGGCGACCCGAAGAACTACACCGACCTGTCCCTCCGGCTGGAGGTCGGCCAGCAGATGGACCGCGACGAACTGCTCGGCGCGCTCGTCGGCCTCAACTACGAGCGCAACGACGTGGACTTCCGGCAGGGCACGTTCCGCGTCCGCGGCGACACCGTCGAGGTGTTCCCGATGTACGGCCGCTACGCCGTCCGCATCGAGTTCTGGGGCGACGAAATCGACCGGATGCTGAAGCTCGACCCGCTGGCGGGCGAGGTGAAGTCGTCGGAGCCGGCGGTGCTCGTCCACCCGGCGGAACACTACTCCATCCCCGAAGAACAGCTCGAAGGAGCCATCTCGGAAATCGAGGAGCTGATGGAACAGCGGGTGAAGCAGTTCCAGCGACAGGGCGACCTCGTTGCCGCCCAGCGCATCGAAGAACGGACCACGTTCGACATCGAGATGCTCCGCGAGACGGGCCACTGCTCGGGCATCGAGAACTACTCGGTCCACTTCTCGGACCGCGAACCCGGCGACGCGCCCTACACGCTCCTCGACTACTTCCCCGATGACTTCCTCACGGTCATCGACGAGTCGCACGTCACGCTCCCGCAGATCAAGGGCCAGTACGCCGGCGACAAGTCCCGAAAGGACTCGCTTGTCGAAAACGGTTTCCGCCTGCCGACGGCCTACGACAACCGCCCGCTCACCTTCGAGGAGTTCGAAGAGACCGTCGGGCAGGCGCTTTTCGTCTCGGCGACGCCCGGCGACTACGAGCGCGAGCACTCCGACCAGACCGTCGAGCAAATCGTCCGGCCGACCCACCTCGTGGACCCGAGAGTCGAGGTGACGGAGGCGACCGGGCAGGTCGACGACCTGATGGCCCGCATCGACGAGCGCATCGACCGCGACGAGCGCGTGCTCGTCACGACGCTTACGAAGCGGATGGCCGAGGACCTCACCGAGTACTTGGAGGAGGCCGGCGTCGACGTGGCCTACATGCACGACGAGACCGACACGCTCGAACGCCACGAACTCATCCGGTCGCTCCGCCTCGGCGACATCGACGTGCTCGTCGGCATCAACCTCCTCCGGGAGGGCCTCGACATCCCCGAGGTCTCGCTGGTCGCTATCCTCGACGCCGACCAGCAGGGCTTCCTGCGCTCGGAGACCACGCTCGTCCAGACGATGGGCCGCGCCGCCCGCAACGTCAACGGCGAGGTCGTGCTCTACGCCGACGAGATGACCGACGCGATGGAGGCCGCCATCTCCGAGACCCAGCGCCGCCGCCGCATCCAACAGGAGTTCAACGAGGAACACGGCCACACGCCGACGACCATCGAAAAAGAGGTCGGCGAGACGAACCTGCCGGGGAGCAAGACCGACACCCGCGGCGTCTCCGACGACGCCCCCGCCGACGCCGACGAGGCGGTCGAACAGATCGCCTTCCTCGAAGACCGGATGCAGGAGGCCGCCGACAACCTCGAATTCGAACTCGCCGCCGACATCCGCGACCGCATTCAGTCGCTCCGCCGCGAGTTCGACGTGGACGCGCTCGAAGACGGCGTCGCCCCCGAGTACCCCGACGAGCACGACGGCGCGGGCGACGACGGCCTGACGCCGCCGGACGAGTTCTGACCGGCCGTGTCTCAACCGCCAACCCTGACGTTCGCGGCCGGCGGGCTTCTCCGCCGCGACGACGGCCGACTCTGTCTCGTCCACCGGCCGCGCTACGACGACTGGTCGCTCCCGAAGGGGAAACTCGAACCCGGCGAGACGCTGGTCGAGACCGCCGTCAGGGAAGTCCGCGAGGAGACGCGCTGTGACGTCGACTGCGGTCGGTTCGCCGGGCGCTACGAGTACCGCGTCCCCGACGACGCGGGGACGCCGGGCGGGCCGAAAGGCGTGTTCGTCTGGCATATGCGCGTCGCCGACGAGCGCCCGTTCGAACCGGACGACGAGGTGGACGCGCGCCGGTGGCTCACCCCGGTCGAAGCCCTCGAACGGCTCACCTACGAGACCGAACGGGCGCTGGTCAGCCGGGCATTCGAACTCAACGAGTGAACACAGATTTTGGATAGAAACACATGTTACTGGTTTTTCGACGCGCGTCGGTGTGTGGAACGTACCCAAAATCACCGGGTGACATCAAGATTTATTAGACCGTCCTCGCTATGCCCGTTCCACCGTGATCCGCACCTCGGCGGACGAGCCTGCAACCCACACCGTTCACCACGCCTACCCCAACGGAGGCATTACCTGAATGGTCCGCGGATTCGAACACTCCGTGCTCGACAGTTCGGGCGACCACCGCACGCCGGTCCTCCCGGCGTGCGACACGGTCGCATCCCCGGGAGACGGTGAACGCGCGCGGGTCGGTGCCGCTGATGACTCGGCGAACGGGCTGTTTTCGACGTGCTACTCGACGCGAGTGCACGCGAACGCTACTGCGTACTGACAACAACGAGAACCATGAGCTCTCAGTCTCTCAGTCACGTCCAGAAGTCGTTCCTGAAGTACCAACATATCCTCGTGTTCATCGCTCCCCTGCTGTTCCTCGTTTCGGTGCTTACCATGGCACCGACGCCGTCGGGTGCAGGCATGGAGTACTGGCTCCAGTACTGGTGGCTGTTCCCGGTGTTCCTCACCGGCGCGACCATCGTGAACACGGTCGGAATCAGCGGGTCGGCGCTCTTCGTCCCGTTTCTCATCTTCATCTTCCCCATCTTCGCACACCCGCTCGACTCGTCGACGCTGGTGAAGGTGGGCCTCATCAGCGAGGCGTTCGGCCTCTCCAGTTCGGCCGTCGCCTTCATCCAGTACGGTCTCGTCGACCGTCGACTGGCGCTGACGCTTGTCGGCGGGTCGATTCCGTTCGTCGTCGGCGGCGCGCTCCTGTCGTTCGTCATCCCCGACGTGGTCTTCCACGCACTGCTCGGCATCGCACTGCTCGCCGCGTCGTACCTGCTTTTCACCGCCGACCTCGGTCACGAGGACCACGGCTCGTCGGACTCCGACCACGCCGCGGCCACCGACGGCGGCACCGTCTCCGCGAGCCTCCCCAACGACCCCGGTAAGCTCGGCCCCGCGGGCGTCGACACGGCCGACGACGGCACCGTCACCCGCGTCGACCGCGACGGCGACGACTACACCTACACCCGCGGCGGCTACCTGCGTCGCTTCGCCAACTACAGCGTCGGCGGGATGTTCCAGGGCCTCGCCGGCTTCGGTATCGGCGAACTCGGCATCATCTCGATGCTCGGCACGAAAGTCCCCGTCCGCGTCGCCATCGGTACGAACCACATCGTCGTCGCGCTGACCGCCGTCTTGGCGTCGCTGGTCCACGTCTTCGGCGGCGGCCTCGTCGGCGGCCACTCGCTGAGCCTCGCGACGACGCCGTGGAACATGGTCGTGTTCACCGTCCCCGCGACGGTCCTCGGCGGCCAAATCGCTCCCTACGTATCGAACGCGCTGGAGACCAGCGTCATCAAGAACTTCGTCGGCGTCCTCTTCGCCGTCATCTCGCTGGCGCTGTTCCTGATGGCACTGGGTATCTAACGGCTCACGACCACCCGAACCACCCCACTGGCACCACTTTCACAGTCCTCGGCTCTGAACTCTCACCCATGTACGACCACATCCTGCTTCCGACCGACGGCAGTGACGCGACCGACGCGACCATCGAGCACGCGGCGACTCTCGCGGAGACCTACGGCGCGACGGTCCACGTGCTGTCGGTGGCCGACTCGCGCAACCGCTTCGAATCGCCCTCGGCCGGCATCGCGCCGGACGTGTGGGAGAAGTCCGAACTCGAACGCGCCGAGTCCGCGGCCGACGCCGCAATCGAGGCGCTTCCCGACGCCGTCGAGACCGAACGAACCGTCGTGGAGGGCGTCCCGCACTCGACTATCGTCGACTACGCCGCCGACGGCGACATCGACCTCGTCGTGATGGCGACCCACGGCCGCACCGGTCTCGACCACTACCTCGTCGGCTCCGTCACCGAGCGCGTCGTCCGGCAGTCCGACGCGCCGGTGTTGACCGTCCGCGCGGTGGACGAAGCATAACCTGCCCGCGAGCGGGCGGCTCTACTCGGACTCTTCTGCCAGCGCGGCGCGGTGCTCGCGGCGCTTCTGGAGCGCCGAGTCGCGCAGTTCGCGCTCCTCTCGGGAGTCGCAGACGAGGTCAGGCACGGGAATCGGCTTCTCGTCGTCGCCGAGCGCGACGAAGGTGAAAAAGGAGGTGATGGTCTCGCGACGGTCGCCCTCGCTGGGCCGCTCGGCCGTCACGTCCACCTTGATGTCCATGCTGGTGCGACCGGTGTCGAAGACGTACGCCTCGACGGTCACCACGTCGCCCACGTCGATGGGCGCGAGGAAGTCCACGTGGTCCATCGACGCCGTGACCACCTGCCGCTCGGCGAAGCGCCGACCGGCGATGGCCCCGCAGACGTCCATCCACTCCAGAATCCGCCCCCCGAGGGCGCGCCCGAGGTTGTTCGTGTCGTTGGGCATCAGAATCTCGCTCATCTCGGCCCGAGACGCCGACAGCGACCGCGTCCCGACCGACGACTGCTGTTGCATACCACACGGTCCGTGACGAGTAGGGTTAAATTATTCTACGTCGTGAAAAATAGAAATAAAGGCGATTAATCGCTCGGATTGGCTGGTTTGGCGGGTCGCTCGGCGTTTCAACGACCTAAATCATTAATAGTGGCCATCTCGTTCACTACGATGTCTGCGCGAACCGCAGACCGGTGGTGGGACGCCGACGCCCGTCTCTCGCCCGTGTTCGGGGGACCGTTCGCGACTGTTCGGACGCTCGTTCGACCGGACGAAGACGGAAAATCAGCCGCGACCCGGAGTCGACGCACCGAGTGGTCTCCCGTCTCACGTCCGCCTCGCGCCTCGCCGAACCGCGACGGCCGGACGACGGGACTCACGTCGGTCGCCCCCGCAGACCGACCACGACGCTGTACCAGACCTCCGGCGCGTCTGCCGGGTTCACGGCCGATTCGCGTATCAGACTTTTCGCTCACTCGACGCGTTCAGTCTCGACGCCGCCGTCTTCGATTTCGATGTCGACGGCGTCCGCGGAGATGTCCGCCGTCTCGATGCCGTCTAACTCACCGAGTATCTCGGCGATGTCGTCGAGGCCGAGGAGTTCGCGGGTCTCCTCGTCGAACGCCTTGCTTTCGAGTCCCGCGGCCTGCTGTACGTCGGAACCGCTCAGTCCCTTCCCGTAGCGACCGAGAAGCGACGTGAGCTCCTGCGGTAGCACGTACGTCGTCGACGGCGAGGTGCCGATGTTCCCCAGCGTCTCCATGCCCTTGTCGATGATGGCGCGTTCGCCCATCGACTCCGCCGCGCGGGCCCGAAGCACCGTCGAGATGGCGTCGCCCTGCGCTTCGAGAATCTGCGACTGCTTTTCGCCCTGCGCGCGGATGATGTTCGACTGCTTGTCCCCCTCCGCTTTCTCGACGGCGGAGCGGCGCTCGCCCTGCGCTTCGAGAATCATGGCGCGGCGGCGGCGCTCGGCGGAGGTCTGCTGTTCCATCGCCTGCTGGACGTCCTTCGAGGGCTTCACCTCGCGGACCTCGACGGACTCCACGCGGACGCCCCACTCGTCGGTCGGCTCGTCGAGTTCCCGGCGGATGCGTGCGTTGATGTGGTCGCGTCGCGCCAGCGTGTCGTCGAGTTCCATGTCGCCGAGGGCGGCCCGGAGCGTCGTCTGTGCGAGCAACGAGACGGCCCGGCGGTAGTTGTCGACCTGCAGGAAGGCGCGTTCGGGGTCCATCACGCGGATGTAGACGACGGCGTCGGCCGTGACCGGCGAGTTGTCCTCCGTGATGGCCTCTTGGGAGGGCACGTCCAGCGTCTGGGTCCGCATGTCGAAGCGGTAGGTCTTCGAGACGAACGGCGGGACGACGTTCAGCCCCGGTTCGAGAATCCCCTTATAGTCGCCGAACACCGTGAGCGTCCGCTTTTCGTACGCCTGCACGACTTCGACCGCGTCGTACACCGCGGCGACCGCGAGCGCGAGGGCGACGTAGCCCGCGAGCGTCAGCGGCGTGACGGGGAAGACGACGACCGCGAGGCCGAAGACGACCACCGCGACCGCGAGGGGACCGAGCCACCGCGGGATTCGACCGGGCTCGCTGTCGACTCGCTCCGCGCCCGACGACGAGGCCGACGACCCCGACGCGGAGAGCCGCCCGAGTTGGTAGAACAGGCTGTCCATGGTGGAGAGTGACACCGAGGCGGAATAAAGCTACCCGGCCATCCCCCCACCCGGCCACCAGCTATTTGTCCGCGAACGCCCCACGCCCCCGTATGCGAACGAACCGCGGCCGAATCGACGTGGAGGACCTGCTGAAAATCATCCTCCTGCTCGTCCTCGTCTGGCTCGTCCTCGAAATCATCGGCGAGGTGCTCGGGCTGTTCGGCGCGTTGCTCGGCCCGCTCCAGCCGCTTTTGGGCCTCGTCGTCGCGGTGCTCATCGTCCTCTGGCTCCTCGACCGAATCTAACCGCCCTCCGCGGCGACGACGATACGCCTTTGTGTCTCTCCCGTGAGACACGGGCGTGTACAGTCTGAACGTCCCGGTTCCGGGGCGGGTCGCCCGCCTCGCGTCCGACCTGTTTCCGTACCTCGCGCCGTTCGACCGGGTTCGCGACCGGCACACGCTCGTCTGCAAGCGGTTCGAAGACGCCGACCTCGACCGCCTGCGCGAACAGTTGCGGCGCGCGCTCGCCGGTCAACCGGCGTTCGAGGCCCGCGTGACCGACATCCGGTTCTTCGAGGAACCGCCTCGCGGGGCCGCGCCGGTCGTCTACCTCGCGGTCGAGAGCCCCGGCCTCCTCGACCTGCACCGCGCGCTCGCCGACGAGTTCGGCGCTATCGAGGGTATCGAGGGCGACGACTACGTCCCGCACGTCACGCTCGCCCGCGGCGGGAGCGTCGCCGACGCCCGCGCGGTCGCGAGCCAGCC
>Ga0207720_101108_pt1 | contig 11339 bp, 9 predicted proteins | sample A23P2SouthBayCA_2_FD_187751 | JGI IMG/M metagenome (GOLD analysis project Ga0207720, IMG submission 187751) | Aerobic enrichment media microbial communities from Eden Landing Ponds, California, USA - A23 E3 (2) (SPAdes) | ecosystem: Environmental > Aquatic > Marine > Unclassified | place...
CCGTCGGAACCGTCAGAGCCGTCAGAGCCGTCGCCGTCGGAGCCGCCGGTGTCGGCTCCGTCGTCGTCGCCGCCGTCGGTGCGGCCAGTGTCGGTCGTCGCCCGGCGTTCGACCTTCCGGAGCACCTCCGGCCGGCCGACGACGTAGAGCGTGTCGCCGGCCGCCAGTTCGCGTCCCCGGCCGGGAATCGCGTCCACGGGACGGTTCGAAGACCGGATGGCGACGACCGTGGTGTCGATCTCTGAGACCGTCACGCCGTCGAGGTCGGCACCGGACGCGACGGTCGTGACAGCCATCGTCTCGTCGGCGTTCCGCAGGAGCGACGCGAACTCGCGGTCGACGTGGGGGTCCGCGGGGAGCGTCACGAGTCGGTACTGCTCGCCGCTCGTCAGGCTGTCGGCGTCCTCCTCGTCGAGGGCGACGGTCGCCACGTCGTCGGCGACGCCGCGGAGTTCGCCGAAGGCGACGCGAGTCGGTGCGGTCGGCGCGGTCGGCGCGTCGGTGCCGCCGTCGGACAGCGAGCCGGTATCGGGCTCGCCGGCGGGGGTCGGCGTCTCGGTCGATTCGACGGCGGCGGTCGCCTCGGACGGTTCAGATGCGTCCACGGAGCCGCCGTCGGATGGTTCGTCCTCCTCATCGCCCGCGTCCGGTTTCGGAACCGACCAGACCTGCACGGGGTCGCCGGCGGCCGCGCCGGAGCCGGGGTCGCCGCGAATCGCGACCGCGACGGTGCCGGGCGCGAGCGTCGGACCGAGGCCGGCCGCGCGACTGCCGAGCGCGAGGTACGACACCTCGCTCCCGCCGGCCTCGAACTCCACGTCGACGTGGCCGACGCCGTGGTCGTCCTTGATGCGCGTCGCGAGTCGGTCGCGGAGTTCGGCCTCGCTGAGCCGCCGGGGGAACAACAGCGTCTTCCCGCTCAGCTGGGTCTTGACGCTCTCGGCGACCGGGTCGTACCCCTCGATGTCGCCGATGTCATCGGGGAGCGTCACCGACATGACGCGGCCGACGGTCCGGACGAGTCGGCTCACGTCGGCGTCGAGTTCCTTCGCGCCCGCGACGGCGAACACGTCGGTCGCGAGCCGGTCGCCGGCGACCCGGCCGACCGGCGCGATGAGCGCCCCGCCGGCGAGCGACGCGACGTTGAAAAGCACGGTGTCGAGTTGGAACACCTCGGTCTCGGTGCCGGTGGTGAACGCGCCGAACAGGCCGATAGTGTTCAGATAGAGCGCGACGACCGCGCCGCCGAACAGCACCGCCAGCGCCCGCGGGATTATCTCGCGGGTGTACCAGCGGTAGAGAAGCGAGGCGACCGCCGACACGACGAACGCGCCGACAACGAGGCCGACGAGCCGGAGCGCCTGCGGGACGAGCGAGTCGTCGGCCGGCGGAATCGACACCTGTCCGGCGACGGCCGCCGACTGCCCGACCGCCGCGAACAGGTCGGCGGCGGGGGCGGCGGAGGTGAGCCCTACCGACATCACGCCACCGCCTCCTCGAAGCGGGTCAGGTCGCTCCTCGACCCGACCGCGTAGAGCGTGTCGCCGGCGGACACTTCTTGGTCGCCTCGCGGCGCAACCGTCCAGTTCCCGCCGTGGCGGACCGCGAGGACGGCCACGCCGTAGGCGTCGCGGACCCCCACCGTTCCGAGACTCACACCGTCGAGCGGGCTCTCGGACCGAACCGAGAGCCGCGAGAAGCGCTTGCCGGCCCGGCGGAGCAGGGAGACGAGTTCGAACTCCCGGCGGACGCCGCGGGAGGTGACGACGAAGCGCTCCACGTCGCTCTTGAGGAGCGGTTCGACCTTGCCTCGGTCGACCGCGAGCGTGATACGACCCTCGCCGCCGACGGCCGTGGGGGCGCGCGGCGCGGCCTTCGGGGCGTCCGCGTCGTCGTCATCGTCGGGTTCGCTCGGGACCTCGGCGACGGAATCGACCCCGGCGACGGTCGCCGAGACGGTGCCGCCGTCGGCGACGACGACCACGTCGTCGCCCTGTGCGAGCCCCGTCGGCACGAGCGCCGTCACCGACACCGCGCGCTTGCCCGCCGGGAGTCGCTTCGAGAGGCCGCCGAGCGGGGCCGCGGCGGTGACGGTGGCGCGGGCCCGCTCGTCGAGTCTGACCTCGACGGCGGCGAGGTCGAACTCGTTTTGCAGGCGGTCGGCGAACCGCGATTCGAGTTCCACGAGCGGGATGTCGGCCGGGAACGTCCACTCACCGTTTCGGATGCCGGTGCGGATGTCCAGCGGGACCGGCGGGTACCCCTCGATGTCGCCGACCTCGCCGGTGACGGTGACGCCGACCTGCCCGCGGCCGCCGACGAGTTCGACCACGTCCGTCGACAGCGACCGCTCGGTGAGCTTTCGAAGCGACATCTTCCGCGGGATGTCGTTGGCGAAGGCGTCGCCGCGGTTGTGCGCGTACAACGACCCCATCAGGACGACCAACAGCGCGACCGTCAGCCTGACCTGGTTTTCCGACTGCGTGATGCTCGGGTCGGCCAGCGCCATGAGGCCGCCGCTCGCGCCCGCGATGGCGACGCTGAGGACGACGACGCCGAGCCCCGGAACGGTGACGCCGGTGACGTAGCGGAAGCCGAAGCCGAGGAGCCACGCGACGGCGGCCGGCACGAGCCCCGTGAGGATGCCGAAGTACAGCCCGTAGACGACTTCGACGGGGAGTGAAGCCATGGGCCGGTACACTCGCCGACGGGATAAAGACGTGACGGCGCACCCGTGACGGGCCGATACCCGACCGCTTTTGCCCTCTGACGCCAGAACTGCGAGAGACATGGCTTCCGTCCGCGAGTGGGTCGGTGCCCGCGCGACCATCGGGACGGTGTTCGTCGCCGCCGTCCTCTCGGTCGCCATCGGCGTCCTGAACATCAGCGTCCCGGTGAGCGGCGGCGTGCTGGCCCCGTACATCCCGGAGGCGGTCCGCATCACCGCCGGGTTCACCGGGACGCTGACGGGCTTTCTGCTCCTCGCGAGCGTCTTCGGGCTCCGCCGCCGCTACCGCGCCGCGTGGTACTCGGCCGCGATACTGCTCCCGGTGACGGCCGGGCAGGGACTCGTCCAGTCGCCCGAGCGGGCGGCCCCGCTCGTCGGCCTCTCGCTTATCAGCCTCGCGCTCTTGGGGTTCAACTACGGGGCGTTCGACCGCGACCTCGACCTGACGGCGACACAGCTGTCGGCGCTCCTCGCCATCGCGGGGGCACAGACGTACACGACCGCCGGCGCGTGGGCGCTCAGAGAGCAGTTCAACGGCATCGAGACGCTGTTCGACGCGTTCTACTTCGGCGTCGTCACCGGGAGCACGGTCGGTTACGGCGACATCTACCCGCAGACCGCAATCGCCAGGCTGTTCGGGATATCGGCGCTCCTCATCACGGTGGCGACGTTCGCCGTGGCGCTCGGTGTCCTGCTCACGCCCGCAATCGAAGCGCGACTCACCAAAGCACTCGGACGCATGACCGAATCACAACTCGATATTCTGGAGAACCACGTTCTCGTCCTCGGCTACGGGGAACTGACCGAACCGATTCTCGAAGAGCTCGGCGACCGCGCCCGCGTCGTCATCGTCACGCCCGACGAGGCCCGCGCCAAGCGCCTCACCGACCGCGGCTACGCCGTGGTCACGGACGACCCGAGCGACGAGGAGGCCCTCCAGCGGACCCGCGTCGACGCCGCCCGCTCCGTCGTCGTCGCCACCAACAACGACGCCGAAGACGCGCTGGCCATCCTGACGGCGCGACAGCTCAACCCCGACATCCACATCGTCGCGGCGGCGACTCAGCGGGAAAACGAGCGGAAACTGCGCCGCGCCGGGGCCAACACCGTCATCAGCCCGGCGGCGCTCGGCGGCCACTTCCTCGCCGAGTCCGCCATCGGCGGGAGCGGCCTCGAAACCATCGAGGAGCGACTGCTCGACGAACGGCCGGCCGACCCGCCCGACGCCGAGACAACCGAGGCGGACGGTGCGGGCGAGGCAGACGAATCCGGACCGGACGGCCGGAACTGACGGGCCGGGCGAGGCAGACGAACCCGGTCGTAACCGGCCATCGACGCCGATTGCTCCGCGTTTCTCGCTCCGCTTAGTGCCCGCGGTCGAACACCGCCACGTCGCAGTCTATCTCGCGGATGCGCTCGAACGTCGGCGGCGAGATGAACCGCGAGGCGGGCGAGCGGTCGCCGCTGGAGCCGAGCACCACGAGGTCGTAGGTGGCGGCGTTGGAGGCGATGAAGCCGGTCACGTCGGCGCGGGCGACCCGCGTCTCGATGTTCCCGTCGGCCGTCTCGACCAAGTTGGCGAGCTTCGACTCCGCGGGGCGGCGCTCGACCTCCGAGGTGATGCAGGTCGTGACGCTCACACTCCCCGTTTTCCCGGCGAGGCGGGTCGCGAAGTCTATCATCGCGTGGGCGGCGTCGCCCGGCCGCGAGACGAGCACGAGGATGCGCCGCCAGCGGTAGGTCTCGCCGGTCGAGCGGAACGCCACGGTGTCGTACGACCCGCCGAACAGCCCGCGGATGTAGTCCGAAAGCAGGCCGCGGTCCTCCTCGTAGGGCGTCACCACGAGGTCCGAGTTGGTGTTGGCCGCGGCCTCGGTGGTCGCCGTCAGCGGGTCGCCGCGCGCGACGGCGATTTCGACCGGCACGCCCAACTGAGTCCGCAGTTTGTGAGCGCAGGATTCGAGGCGGGCGACCGACGCGTCGGCGTCGGCGTCGAGGTCGCCGTCTGCGTCCGCATCGGCGTCCGAGTTCGAGTTCGCGTCGGTCTCGTCGGTCGCCTCCGGCGGGAGCACGTCGAGGAGGACGACTTTCCCGGCGCTGTGGGCGGCGGCGAGTCGAGCGGCGAAAAAGGCCGTCTGGGTCGCCGTCTCGCCGCGCATCGGGACGAGGACGTGGTCGTCGCCGCGGACGGTCCCGTAGAGGTACTCCGCGCGGCGCTCGTAGAACTGCTCGCGCCAGACGGTGAAGGCGACGGCGATGACGAAGCTGGCGAAGAAGATGCTCACCACGTACTCCTCGGGGTTCACGTCGCCCGTCACGAGCGTCAACAGCGCCGTCGAAAACGCGGAGGGTGCCTCCACGTCCAGCGCCCACGTCGTGACGCCCGCGAGGAAGATGGCGAGCGCCGCCGCCGACGGGTGGACGACTGCGGTCCCGGTCGGGCCGTAGGCCCACCCGGCGAAGCCGACCGCGACGAGGCCGCAGAGCGCGCCGACCGTGAGGGCGACGACGAACTTCACGGGCGAGGCGTACCGCCCCTCGGGGTCCGAAAACAGGGTGTACGACCCCGACGCGAGCGGCGGGAACAGCAGGAACGACAGCGTGCTGACCGAGTTGGAGATGAGCGTCACCCCGGCGATGAGCACGGGGATAATGAGGAGAATCGAGAGGTGAAGCAGGTTGTTCGTGTTCTCTATCCAGCGTCCGAACGCCACCTTCTCGCGCCGCTCTATCCGGCGAATCCGGGCGCGAAGCGCTCCGGCGCGTGCGACCACTCGGGCCGCGAGGTGGCGGACGTCCACGGCGCTCGTCTACGCGAGTTCGGCGACGGCGTCGAGCGTGATGGAGATGGCGCGCTCGACGTTGTTCTTCGCCTTCTCGGGGAGTTCGTCGTCGGAGTCGGCCCCCTTCTGGGTGCCGGCGACGAGGTTGCCGTCGACCGTGCAGATAGCGCCGGCGCGGAGGCCCCGCCGTCGGGCGAGCGAGAACACCGTCGCGGCCTCCATCTCGATGGCGAGCAGGCCGGCGGCGTTCCAGTCTTCGACGTACTCGTCGGACTCGTTGTAGAACGCGTCGTCGGAGACGATGGGGCCGACGTGGACGTCCTCGTCGTTGGCCTCGGCCGACTCGACGAGCGAGGTGAGCACGTCGTAGTCGGGGACGGCCGGGTAGACCTCGGACTCGTAGCGCTTCGAGGTCCCCTCCTCCTTGGCCGCGCCCGTGGCGACGATCATGTCGCCGATTTCGATGTCCGCTTGGAGCGCGCCGATGGTGCCGACGCGGATGAACGTCTCCACGCCGACGCGGGCGAGTTCCTCGATGGCGATGGCGGCCGAGGGACAGCCGATGCCGGTCGAGGAGATGGTGAGCGGGACGCCCTCGTACTCGGCGTTGACGACCTTGTACTCGCGGTTCTGCGCGATTTCCTCGACGTTCTCGCACTGCTTTGCGATGCGGTCGACGCGTCCGGGGTCGCCCGGGATGAGCGCGATGTCGTTCACGTCGCCTTCTTCGACGAGGAGGTGGGGCTGTTTCGCCATATACCGACCCACTCGGGTCGCGGGCAAAAACGACGCGGTTCGACCGGGGGTGGGGGCGACTCGGTCGACCGGCCGACTGCCCAGTCGACCGACCGCGCCGGCGTCACGCCAGCCCGCTGAAGACCACCGGTGCGAGGACCAGAAGCGTCGCGCCGAAGACGAGCGAGGAGCGGAGCCACTGCCCGCGGACCGCCGTCGCGCGCTCCTCGTAGATGCGCCGGCCGGCGCGCGGGAGGACGAACCGGGCGAACGCGACGTAGATGAACGCTACGACGACCGCGGTCGCGACGAGGTGCGAGGGGAGGTCGACGCCGGCGACTCCGAGGTCCGGCGCGAGGGCATCGGTCGCGAGGTAGGCGACCGCGTAGAGGACGCCCGCGAGCGCGCCGGCGACGTGGTGGACGACGTTGGCGTCGCCGAAGCTCACCTCGTCCGGCGAGGTCCGGCGGACGACCGCCGCGGCGACGTACGCCGGGGTGAAGCCGTCGTCCTGTCGCCACATCGGGATGGCCATCACGACCGCGGCGACGGCGCCGACGACCGCGCCGACCAGCAGTCGCCCGGCGACTGCGCCGAGACTCGACGCGGCGTCGAGGGCGGCGATGGCGGCCGGGAGGTGGTCCAACATCGTCCCGACGAATGGCTGGTGAGGATAAAACTGGTCGGGTCGGAGTCGAGCGGGGTGGAGGGCGGCGTGGTGGGCGGCATGACGGCGGCGTGGCGGGCGGCGGCTCAGCCCGCGACGAGGTCGTCCAGCCGCCGCCAACTGAGTTGCGTCCGCGCGCCGGGTTCGGCCGCGGTGAGCGCGCCGCAGGCGTTGGCGACCGCCAGCGCCCGCTCGTAGGCGGCCCCGTCGAGGCGAGCGGCGATGAACCCCGAGGCGAAGGCGTCGCCCGCGCCGGTCGTGTCAACCGCGTCGACGGGGTAGCCGGGGTGGACGTGTCGCTCGTCGCCGTCTCTGACCTCCGCGCCGCGCGGGCCGTGTTTGAGGACGAGCGTCGTCCGCGCGAGCGCCTCGGTCACGTCCGACATGGGTTCTGCGTCGGCGCTCCGGCCGCGTTCGACCGCCGCCTCGCCGAGCGCGGTGGCGGCCTCGCGGTCGTTGAGAAAGACGTAGTCCACCTCGCGGAGCGCGTCGGCGTAGCCCCGGTCGCCGACGCGCCGGCCGGGGTCGAAGCTGACCGTCGTTTCGGCCTCGTGGGCCCGTCTGGCGAGCGTCGCGGCCGTGTCGGGCGACTGGCTCGTCAGGTGGAGGTGGTCGGCGGCCGCGAGCGGGTCGGTCGGGAGGTCCGTCGCCTCGAACGCCTCGTTGGCACCGGGCGAGCCGAGGACGAACACCTCGCCCGCGGCGTCGACGACGATGTACTTGACTGTGGTCGGGCCGCGGTCGACGCTGACGACGTGGCGGCAGTCGACGCCCTTCGAGGCGAGCTCGGCGACGGCGGCGTGGCCGTGTTCGTCGTCACCGACGCTCCCGAGGAGCGCGGCGGGCACGTCGAGGCTGACGAGGCCGCTGGCGACGTTGGCGGCGCTCCCGCCGCCCGCGCCGACCCGCGACTCGACGGTCGCCTCGCCGTCCGGCTCCGGCAGGGCGTCCACGCGGAGGGTGACGTCCCAGTTCACGTGGCCGGCGCAGATGACACGGGACATGCGTCCGCGTAGGTCGGTTCGCCGGTGGCATAACTCCCTCGGGTCGGGCGACCGGCGCGCCGAAAAGAGCAAACGCGGGGTGCGGGCGACCCCCCGAGCGGGGTCGCGGCCTCAGCCGGCGATGGCGAACAACAGGAGGTTGTGGACGCCGGGTCCGAGGCCGACGGCGGCGACGAGGCCCAACAGGAGCGACCCCTCGGTCGGGTCCTCGCGGACGTAGTCGGCGAGGAGGGCGACCACGAAGCCGGCAACGGCGAGTTTCACGAGGACGAACAGCCAGCCGACGCCGACGACCTCCGCGGTCGGGAGCGCCGCGGCGGCGTCGAGGATGACGCGCGACAGCGGCGTCCGCTCGCCGAAGCCGAGCACGTCGACGCCGACGGCGGTCGACAGCGCGTCGAGGGCGTGCCCGAAGACGGCGAGGAGGCCGAGCGACCCCGCGGCGGCCGCCTCGGGCGCGAGTCGCGTCACGACCCGCCACGTCAGGGGGCTGACGACGAGGGCGGTGACGAGGGCCACGCCGGGCCAGACGACCGAGAGCGTCCCGGCGGCGAGGCCGATAAACAGCGCGAAGCCGGCGAGGCCGGCGGCGACGAGCAGACCGGGAGCCGCGAGCGTCGGCGGCGAGGCGAGATCGGCCGCGTCGAGCGCGAGCCACGACGCGCCGGCGACGACGGCCACGGTGAGGTAGACCGCGGGCGTGCCGGCGAGCGGTTCGACCGCGGTCGGGAGCGCGTCGACGACGTAGAGCACGTGGAGCGCCGACCCCGATACCATCCACGGGACGAGCGCGAGGACGTGTCCGGGCGTGACCGTCGGGCGCGTGCGAGTCAGTCCGACGCCGACGCCGACGAGCCCCGCGACGAGGGCGACGAGGTAGGGAAGCGGCGGGAGCGCGAACCCCTCGGGGAGGATGGCCATGCAGGAGGCGCGGCGGGGCGGCGTGAAAGCCTTACGTTCTTTACTCTTGGGTCGCCTCCACCGGATATGAACCGAGCCGACCTCGCCGCCCGCATCGACCACACGGTCCTCGGACCCGAGACGACGATGGCCGACGTGGAGGCCGTCCTCGACGACGCCGACGAGTGGGGGCTGAACGCCTGCATCCCGCCGTGCTACGTCGCCGAGGCGAGCGAGTACGCCCCGGACGTGTTGCTGGCGACGGTCGTCGGCTTCCCCCACGGCCAGCACACGACGACGGCCAAACGCGAGGAGGCCGTCGACGCGTGGCAGGCCGGCGCGGACGAACTGGATATGGTCATCAACGTCGGTCGGCTCAAAGCCGGCGAGGACGAACTCGTGACCGAGGACATCTCCGAGGTCGTCGCGGCCGTCCCGATTCCCGTGAAGGTCATCATCGAGACGGCGGTTCTCACCGAAGAAGAGAAGCACCGCGCCTGCGAGGCGGCCGTCGAGGCCGACGCCGCCTTCGTCAAGACCGCCACCGGCTTCGCCGACGGCGGCGCGACCGTCGAAGACGTGGCGCTCATGGCCGAGTACCTGCCCGTCAAGGCCTCCGGCGGCGTCGGCTCCTACGACGAGGCGGTCGCCATGTTCGAAGCCGGTGCGGAGCGCATCGGCGCGTCGTCCGGCGTCGACATCGTCTCCGGCGCGCCCGAGGAGTAGGTCGGCTGTCTGGCGACTTCGCGGTCTCGCAGTCTCGCGGTCCCGCGGTCGTTGGTATATCGCGAACGGCACGGGGCCCAACATTGATTATCCGACTCCCGAGAACCCAGTACCATGCTCCGAGGCGGACCCGTCGTTCAAATCGGCGTCGTTCTCGTGTCAGTACTGGGGCTCTGGGTCGGGGCGCGGCTGTTGGTCGACGCCGCCGTTCGGTCGGCTCGGCGATTCGGGCTCTCGGAGCTCACCATCGGGCTGACAATCGTCGCAATCGGGACGTCGACGCCGGAGCTCTCGGTCGCGGTCGACGCCGCGTACAAGGGGCTGGGCGACATCGCGGTCGCCAACGTCCTCGGCTCGAACATCTACAACTTGGCGTTCGTGCTGGGCGTCATCTCGCTGGTCCGGGTGATCCCGGTCGCGGAGTCGCTCGTCTCCCGCGACGGCGTCGCACTGCTGGCGAGTACGGTCCTCGGTGGCGTCGTCCTGTTCGACCTCCGGGTCACGAGGCTCGAAGGCGCGGTCTTAGTCGGGGCGTTCGTCGCCTACACGGCGTTCCTGCTCCGGGGGTCCCAGACTGGGGCCGACGGACCGACCGACCACTCGACCGACCAGTCGCTCGGCGACGGCGGGGTGACCCGCCCGATAACCGGCCGAATCGATTTCCCCGGACGGGACGCCGTGTTCCTCGCGGGCGGGTTGGCGCTGGTGTTGGTGAGCGGCGACTACATGGTGCTCGCCGCCTCGGAGTTGGCCCGCGGGGCCGGCGTCTCCGAGTGGGTCATCGGCGGGACAATCGTCGCGGCGGGGACGTCGACGCCGGAGTTCGCCGTCTCGCTGGTCGCGCTCCGACAGCGGAGTCTCGGGGTCTCGGTGGGCAACGTCGTCGGGAGCAACATCCTCAACATCACGGGCATCGTCGGCGTCGCGGCTGTCGCCAGCCCGCTCGCGGTGAGCGCCTCGGCGCTCGGGACGTTCGCGTGGCTGGCCGCGGTCACCCTCCTGCTAGTCGCCGCGCTCTGGACCGGGAGAGCCCTCTCCCGGTTGGAAGGTGCCTTCTTCGCGACCTCCGAGGTCACGCGGTGGATACTGGGCCTTCTCTGAGGGTCGCAGTCTCCCGAGGCGGTCCTGTCGAACCTCCTAAACCGCTCCCTTACTCGGCTCGCAACGCGACGAGTCGTCGCGGGTCGTCGCCGCCGCCCGATTCGACGACGAACAGCGCGTCGTGGGCGGGCGTCGGCCCGGTCAGCGCGCGTCCCGAGAGGTCGTATCGCCAGCGCACGGCCCCGACGCGAGTGTCGTCGAGGCCGACGCCACCCCCCGCGTCGTAGGCGACGACCCCGCCGTCGTCGCTCGTATCCGAGGCGAAGACGGTGTCGCCGGCACCGGCGGGCGGGGCGAAGAAGTCGTCGCCGGCCTGCCACGCGGGAGAGCCGGCGCGCCTGTCGAAGGCGTCGAGACCGGCCCCGTCGGTCGAAAAGACGCGCCGGGGACCGACGACGAGCGAACCGTGCGGGGAGGGCCCCTCGCGGTGCCAGTCCACGGCACCGGCGCGGAGGCCGCCTCTGAGCCGGGCGACGCCCGCGCCGAAGAACCCCGCGAACACGTCGTCCGACCCGGCGACCGCGAGCGCTTGCACCCCGCCGGGGAGTTTGGTTCGCCACCGCCCGGTCGCGCCGCGCTCGACGCCCTCGTCTTGGAACGTGACCACCTCACCGCCTTCCGTGCCCGCGACGACGGTGTCGTACCGGGCCGCGAGGGCCCGAACCGGGCCGAACACCTCCTCGCGCCACTCGACG
>Ga0207720_101109_pt1 | contig 11320 bp, 7 predicted proteins | sample A23P2SouthBayCA_2_FD_187751 | JGI IMG/M metagenome (GOLD analysis project Ga0207720, IMG submission 187751) | Aerobic enrichment media microbial communities from Eden Landing Ponds, California, USA - A23 E3 (2) (SPAdes) | ecosystem: Environmental > Aquatic > Marine > Unclassified | place...
ACGAAGTCGAGGAGATCGACCTCCATAGCCAGAGTCGAATTCCTCGGCTTCGTCCTTCTACTCCGTGATAGCAACCGATTAGACTGCTATTCAACAGGGCAAAACCAATGAATGGTGGAATAGAACCGAACATTTATTGACGTGCTATCTCATATCAACGCTATGTCTGGCGATTCGGTGCTCCACGTCACAGAATTCCGGCATTCTTGGGAGCCGAGCTGGGAGCACTCGTTCGCCGTCTTTGAGGCCCTCGGTGAGATTGATCCCGGCGAACTTGACCGCATCTTTTGTTCGTTCCGACAGAGGGGTGAACAGCGAACGCTGGCCGACGGATCGCTGTTCGGAGTCTTTTGGCCGGATTTCGCTGTCCCGCTCGCGGCTACACCAGGAGACCCGACTTCGCTGACACATCTAGTTCCGCTCTACTGTGCGCTCTCGAACAAAGTCGAGCGGACTTCGCCCGACCGGATCGTCTGTCACGACCTGCCGGCCGACTACCGAGCCATCGTCAGAGACGTCGGCAACCAGCACGACGTCGAAGTCCAGGCTGATTCCCAATCGCGGCTCCACCCACTCAAGCAGTACCTCCGGACGGTGCTAATGTTCGCATTGCTACTCGCTAGCCAGTTAATCGCGCTCATCCTCGGAATCATCCGCGACCCGCCTAGAGCGAGGCTAGTGTACGTTCCGCTGGTTAACCGTCTCCACAGTATCGATCCCATCATCGAAGCTACGGACGATGACTTTCTGGTTGTCGTTCCGAACGTTTCTCTATTTGCCCGCCTCAAAGGTACCGACGTAGAGTCGATCTCGGGACCGGTGGTGCATATAACTAGGTTTACCAGCATCCGAACGATGCTGGCGCAGGTCCGGGTGTTCGTGTGGTCGAGCGTGAATCTCTTGGTGTTCCAATCGCTCCAGGAGGAGGTCGCTGATTTCCTCCGCGAGGAATTCGCGGTGGAAATGCCGACGGCGGTCGATTACTGCGTCGGGAATCTATTAGGGAAGCTCAGCGCGGTTCCCTACGCCGTCCTCATGAAGGAGGTAGTTCAACAGACGGGTTGCGAGCGCGTGGTTATCAATTCAATGGGGACGAAACAGCTCGGAATGGTTCGCGTCGCGAACGATGCTGGCGTCCACACCTTCCACGTCCCCCACACCGTGACAACGGGCTATGAAGTCGTGCCGCCATCGAAGACGGACCACATTGTGCCTGGAGAGATTGCGCGCCAGTATCTATTCGAATCCGAGCAGGTCGAAACTGTCGAGAACATTGTCCCGGCTGGACGACCGCACTTGGCTGCTCTGAACGACGGTGACACTGAGCCGTCTCCCGTAGAGCCACCGCTTGACATCGTTATCGCCACTCAACCGTTCCGTGACGATGTCCGCCAGGAATTCGTCACGACGGTGCTAGACGCGTTCGACGAATTCCCGTTCGAGAAGAGGATAGTTGTCAAAATTCATCCAAACGAGGAGAAGGGGTTCTACGAGCACTTTGCGCGAGGCCGGGAGGACGTGACCGTCCGGTCGGACGGACTGAATGATCTGCTGGAGAATTCCGATCTGACGTTTACCATCAACTCGAACGTCGGACTGGAGTCGGTCGTCCTCGGCACTCCGGCGTGTTGTGTGAACCTCTGGTCGCCGGTTGTCAGATTGCGGCCCTACGCGACGATGGGCCCAATCCCGACGCTGACGTCTACCGACGAAGTTGAGGCATTCGTCCGGAACTTGACGCCAGAGCGTATTGACGAATTAGCGCGTCGGGAAAACGTTTTCGTCGGTGAGGAGTACGTACTCGATGACGATTGCCTCCAAGAGGTCGTGAGGGTGATTTCTGGAGAAGGATGAGTGCATCAAGCCACAGCTGGGCGAACGCAGTCCGTATGCTAGCTGCCATCATTGCAGTAGTCAGTGCTGGTGCGATGTGGTTCGTCCACCATTCGGGCCTCAACCTGCTTTTCTTCCCGGTTACCACCGTCGCTGTCGCATCGTTTCTCTATGTCCTGTCAGGGATGACACTATCCCTCGACCGCTCACCCGGGACCGACGTACCCTCGGTTCCGGACAAGGTGCTGACCGCCGTGATGTTCCTCCTCGTCGCTCTCGTTGTTTTCGTGGGTCGGACATCAGTGGGAGGGCTGTCATCGCATTTCTATCTCGTCCTCCTAATGGCGGTCGCAGCTATCGGGTACCAGGCGCTACGTGATCCGGACACTCTCGTGTTGCTCGCCATCGTATTGCTGCTGACGAGTATTGTGGCGACGATGCAGGACCTAGTGATAGTGTTCGGGAAGGACGCACAGTGGCACATCGCCTACGCTGAGTACCTTTATCGAAATGGTCGCCTGATTCCGCGCCACATAACGTACTACTGGGGATACCCTGCGGCTCAAGTCGGCAGCGTAGTGACGGCTTTCGTCTTCGGCACGGACGTGAGAACCGCCTATGTGACGTTTCTTGGGTTGTCGATGGTGGTCGCCACCCCTGTCGCATTCCTCCTGACTCGGTTTGTGTTCGCCGAACGGCCGAGCGACGACAGACTCGCCGCTAGTGGTGCTTTGCTGGCGACGCTCATGATGGGGTTGTCAGCGTACTACCTGCAGTTCGCGGCGTGGCCTATCGCTCAGGCGCTCAGCATCGCCCTAGTCCCGTTCGTGCTCTACCTCGTTGTTCGCGGCTCAGACGTACGGTTCATCACGCTCGCAATGGTGCTTTTGCTCACTGGCGAACTAAGCCACAATCTCACTCCGTTATTGCTGGCTTTGGTGCTATTCACGTATCTTGTATTCCGCTTTGGGATTGAGACTGCACGAACCCGCCGGCTGGCTCTGGGGGATCTGACTGGAAGGAGGTATATCCCCGTCATCATGTTGGTAATGGGTTTCTTTCACTATATTTATATTGGATATCTCCTGAATTTCAAGCGACCGTTCTACATCTTTCTTCCCTCGGGGAGCGTTACCCAGGCGGTTGAATCGGCCGGGACGTCCCCGGGGACAACTGTCTTGTCCCTGGATTCGATGTTATCGAACGCTAAAATACTGTTCGTCTCGGGCGACCTCATGCTATGGGTTCTCTTACTGACCATCGCCGGGTATATGCTGCTCGAGTCACTGACCAATCGGGGTCAATTTAGTGATGCGGGTGTAGCGTGGACGCTCACTGCTATCACGGTCTCTGGCGTCGTGTTGGGTGCGTTGTATGTTGGACAAGCAACAGCACATGTCAATAGAGGTCTATTTATTGTCGGCATCATTGCGGCACCCGTTGGTGGATATGTCCTCCGGCGATTGTACAGGGACCTTGGCAGAGGCGGGCATGGGGTGGTTGTCGCGTTGCTGCTCATGTTCGCGCTGTTTTCTGCTGCCCATCCCGGGGTGTCGGTGACCGAACGCGACGACTCACTGCAAACTCCGACGTTGACCGAGTCGGAGATTGTGGCGACAGAGTTTGCCTACGATTATGGACTCCGTGTCTACTCTGACTCCTTCTTGGCAGGGAGTAGTGCTGCCCGTGATGTCGGTCGGTTACATCCATCGGGTGAGCCACTCGGCCAACACGACGACCATATCCGGTCCGTCCCCCTTCATGAAATAAACTCGACGTACTTCGATTGGTACCGCGCTGCAGAATATGACGCGCCGTTCATCTACAGGGACTATGTCGGATACTACAGGGACGTAGAACAGCCACTGACCTACCAAAAGTTGTATTCTTCAGGTAGCACATCTATCATTTATCCGACGCACCTAAACTCCCGGTCTAGATTCGACAGAAATGTCAGCTGGGACGGCAACGACAGAATTACGTAATCATTGCCAGTATAGGTTGACACCACAAAGATGTTCGAGTCAAACAAGTCTTATTTAAATACTGTTTTATTCGGAGGGCAGCTGAAAGGTTGTAACGAACTGGCCGGACGATACCAAGATATACTCTAGAAAATCGAATGTTCCAACAAGACAACATCCGTGAACGTTTCCTTCGATTAGTATACAACAGCGGGGTCGTCTCTGACGTGTTCTCGCTATACCTGTTCTCGACACTACTGGCAAGCAAGTACGTCCAGCCCAAGACGATTTTCGACTATGACTGGGACCTGCTGGTGGTCTTGGATGCGTGTCGCGTGGATGCACTCAGGGAAGTCGCGTGCGAGTACGAGTTCATCACTGACGTTGATGCTAAGTGGTCTGTCGGGAGTACATCTAAGGAGTGGATCATCAACACGTACACCGAGCAATATTCGGATGTAATCAATGATACGGCGTTGGTCTCAGGGAATGGGTGGACGGACTCGGTTTTGGTTGACGAACCAGACTTCTCGCGGTGGACCGGAACTAAGAACTCTAGGTTTCACGAATCCCGACTGTTTGCGAAGGCCCTTCACCGCCCTCTGGTTGACGCTGACGATTTCGACAGATACGTGCCGGTGGCTCCGGCGAAAGACTCCCATGAATTTGGCGCTGCTCCGCTTGCCGAGACAGTCACGGAAGCGGCCGTGGAAACGGGGCGCGAGGGCGATCATAGTCGGATGATTGTACACTACCTTCAGCCTCATGCTCCGTATTTGAGCAGAGCAGTAGAACGTGGGTTGATTACCGAGATAGAACTGCATCCTCTCGAATCCCTTCGAGAGGGGCGTGAAACGAAAGATCGAATCTGGGAGCTTTATCTTGAGAACCTGCGGTACGTCCTTGATAGTGTCCAAGTGCTTCTCAAGAACGTTGACGCAGATACCGCCGTGATTACCGCAGATCACGGCGAGCTGTTCGGAGAATTGGGGATATACGGACACCTTGGTGGAATCCCTCATCCCGCATTGCGACGTGTTCCGTGGATGGAAACTTCGGCGGTTGATGGGCGTGAACTTGATGCTGACGTACTGGACAGACTCACTGAGAGTCCGATGGAAGAGACTCAAGAACGTCTCAAGGAATTGGGGTACCTCTGACGTAGCTGAATTGCCGCTATAGCACACCGGCACGCTAGAACTGTTTCCCGTCCGCAGCGCCGTTAGTAAGATGTTGTTGGTGAGAGACGTGTTACGTCAGATACTGATGAGGCCCTCAAATTGGCTACCGAATTTATTGAAGTTAGTACACTTAATTTAACTATCCGAATCGGTACGGCGTCGACATCCGATTCCAAATTTAAATCAGGGTAACAAACTATTTACGAGGGGCGCGGGTCGCCGGAATAAGATCAGGAATAACCGGTACTGACATTCTCTAACTCGAATTCGAAAATCCGATGCTAGACTCGCCAATTTCCTCACGGAGTAGAGTTCAATCTGGTTATTTTTGGCTTTCTGGTGGTTATAGTAATGTGCTGTCCAATCTATTTGAGTATGCTCAGCTGACCTCCCCGTCACAAGTTGTGGAGACTGTTGATGGACATCTTGAGAGTGTGGGCTATTCCTTGATAATAGTCTGATCGGTATGATGCATCAGGCTATGTATTTTAATTAATGAATCTGTTTTAACCATCGATAACTACTGTAAATATTGTCGTGATTTTCATAGTTATAGGAATGTATTGATCGGACTAGTGCTTTAGTAACTGAATAATGGAATGTTAACGATCAACTTGTCCAGAAGTCAATTACAGCATACGGTTGAGACCATCCCTATTGATAATCTTCTTTGCAACGGTGGCTCGGAACAAATCGCTGTCCGTTCACATCCCAATATTCACTGTGTGTAAGTCTCTCTGAGTAGCATTTAGTTTCGCACCAATACTAAAATCACGAACTGCTTAATTGCTTAGCGGCAGGCAGTTCACAAGTTACGTCCTGAAGTTGAAGTGATTGCTTGCAATGCCTCCGAAATCAATTCACGCTCTCTTTGAGCGAATCGATGCCGATCAAGCGCTGTCGAAAGCGCGTCCACTATCTCAGGGGCGTTCTCGCAGATGTCCTCCAACTCTTTCGGATCATTGATAAGATCGTACAGGCGCTCCCCATTCTCGTCAGCCACGTACTTCCAGCGGTCGGTCCGTACTGCGACGGCGCTCCCGTTCTCTGTCCGAGACAGCGCTATCGGGGTCGTGTGCTTGTCGGGATCAACTGTGCCGGTCGTCGCGAGTTCAATTAGCATATCTGGAAGTTCGCGGAGCGAAATTTGGTCGTCGACGGTCTCAGTCTGTCCGGTGGTGTCGATGGCAAGGGGTACCCTGATATTCTCCTCGTGGAGGACAGGCGGGTGCCCAAAGTTACCGTGGTCACCCAGAGCCTCGCCGTGGTCGGCCTGGAGTACGAACGCAGGGTCGTGGGAAGCAACGTCCTCACGGAGGCGGCCGACAAACGCATCAACCGAGCGGATGGCGTCGCGGTACGATCTAGCGATCATCCGACGAGCGTGGTCGGGGACGCTGTCACCGTGCCAGTACCGCAGAACGGCGTAATACATCTCCGGCAGCGACGCCTCCCGGCGGTACCGACGAGGCGTGATGTACGGCTGGTGGGCGTCCAACAGGAACACCCACAGGAAGAACGGCTCCTCAAGTCCATCGAGTTGCTCGAGAACAACATCGTAGAAGCCGGGCCACTGGGCGAACCACTCCTTCTTTTCGCTCCAGCCAACGGGGTCGACAGGGAGCGCATCCATACCCGCGTCGGCAGCCTGAAACAGGGGTGAGTCCGACAGTTGCCGGGAGGAGACGTCGTCGCTTGTCGCGCTAACCTCAACGAACCTATCGAATCCAGCGTCGAAATTGCTTTCCCGGGTGGTCCAGGGGTTCGCCGTGACGCAGGCAGTATCGTATCCGAGTCGTCGTAATAGCTGGGCGATGTTCTCGTGGCGGTCCATGTGCCTTGCGATACGTCCCTGCCGGCGTTGCCAGTCCTCCATCGAGAACTCGTCGTCGTTCGGCAGGAACCGTCCGGTGAATGTTACCGGAACTGACGAAGGGGTTCGCGGCCCGGGGGCCACTGCGTTGGTGAACGCGAGCCCATCGTCGGCGACAGCATCCATCTCCGGAGTCAGTCCTCGATCGTCACCAAGGAATCCACAGTGGTCTGCACGGAGACTGTCTATCGTGACGAGAACGAGATTTTGTCGAGTCGACTCGCTCCCAGTCATCGGTCGACCACTTCCTCGTAGATTCGGTGGGTTCGATTCGCAATCCCTGTCCATGTGAAGTCCGACTCGACCAGCTGGCGGCCGTTGTGGCCGACTTGCCTGGCCTCCACGGGATTCTCCAGCGCGTCCACGATGGCTGCGGCGAGTTCCTCTGGGTCCTCCAGCGGGACGAGCCACCCGGTCTCGCCGTCAGTGACGTATTCCCGTATCCCTTTGACGTCCGTCCCGACTACTGGCAGCTCGGCGGCCCACGCCTCGAGCAGCGACAGGGGGTGCCCCTCCCGCCGTGAGGGGAGCACGAACAACGAGGCTGAGGTGTAGTAGGAGGGCACATCCTCGTAGTCCACCTGACCCTCAAATCGGACGTCTGCCTCGATTCCGGCGTCACGAACTTGGTCTTTAAGAGCGTCCTCCTGCGGACCGGACCCGACAACGACCAGTTCAGCGCTGGGCCGCCGCTTGAGAACTCGTTCGAATGCTTCGATGAGGTCCGAGACGCGCTTGACAGGGGTGAGCCGGCCGACAAACAGTATCGTGTCGTCCTCCGGCGGGTGCTTGCGATTGAACCGTCCAACGTCCACCCCGTTGGGGATGTACGAGACATCCGACTGGTGATCTCTAAGGACATCGATGACGTCCTCGTTGACCGTGATGACATGGTCGTAGTTGAACCCCAGTAGCACGAGGTGCTTGAATAGTCGGTTAACGGCGAACAGCGGCGATGAGGCATAGAGGCCTTCGTCGGGCGACAGCGATGTCCCGTGAACGGTCATCACTGTGGGTATCCGTCCCACGATACCCCCGAGCTTCGTCGGCACGCCGGGGAGGATGGTGTGTCCGTGGACGACATCGTACGACGAGCGCAGCGACGGCACCAGCGTGAACATCGACGCGAACCGGCCGAGTGGGCTATGGAACTCCGTCGCAGGCGGCCGCCTGTGGACGGTCACCGCGCCGTTGGCGTACTCCTCGGTTGACTCGTGGCTGGGGAATGCCCGCGTAAAGACGTCCACGGTGTGGCCATGTTCGTTGGCGAGCGCGGTGGCCAGTTCCCGGACGTGGATACCGCCACCGCCTGGGCGTGGCCACCATTCGTCTTGGATCATTGCGATGTCCATGGTCATTCGTCGTGGTACCCCAGCGCCTGCAGGCGACGCTCGACCTCTCCGGAGACGTCTTCCTCGCCGGTCGCCCGCGCTTCCGAAGGTAGGTGCGCCCTGCTGTGTGCTTTTAGCTCCACGACTAGGGATTTAGTCTCGTCCTCCTCGAGGGCCCGGACCTCACCCGAGGCGAGGTGGTGCTCGATCGAGAGCACCTCCCCTGTGCCGAGGTGGCGCTCAAGATGGACTGTTTCCTCGCCGTTCCGTGCCGTGAATCGGTAGACATGCTGGCGGTCATCCTCCCCGCTAGCCTGCGAGACAACACCGCGGTCCGCGCATCCCCCCGGGTTCGCAGCGACCGCCTGGAGCGGTCGCCGGTTCGCCAGTGACGGATCCGCCCCGAAGGCACAAAGGACGGTGGCAGGGACATCGATGGTTCCGACGGGTGCTTCAACGCGCTCGCCCTTTCCGAATCCCGGACCGGCGACCAGCAGGGGAACATGGACCAGTTCGTCATGTAGTCGCCGCGGATGGCCGTAGTAACCGTGCTCACCGAACGCATCACCATGGTCGGCGGTCACGAGGACAAGCGAGCGCTCTCTGAGGCCGCGCTCCTCAAGGGCATCAAGGAACTCGCCGAGTACCGTATCAATGTAGCGCACCTCACCGTCATAGAGGTTCACAAGATGGCGGTGCTCCTCCTTAGATACCGACGCCGGGTCCTGTCCGGCACGCCGATGTAGGGACCGTATCTCTTCGGGCCCATCGACCCCAAGATCGCGACGGGCTTTGACCGGTGGTTCGTAGGGGTCGTGGGGGTCCATGTAGTGATTCCAGATGAACACTGGTCCATCCTGGCCGTCCACCCAATCGAGTGAGCGTTCGTTTATCTCCTCACCGCGGGCGTAGAAACGTCCTCGGAAGCGAGCCCACGCAAGTCGAAGCAGCGATATAATCTTCCCACCACGCAGCGGGAGGTCGTCGTCGAAGGCGTCGAAGTCCCTGTCGAAGTCATACGCCCGAGAGACGTAGGGGTTCGAGTGAAACGCCGCCGTTGTGACATCGTCCCCCAGATGTGTGGCTACGCTCGGGGCCGAGAGGTGGAATCCGTTGTCCACCGCCCGGTCGGGGTACTCGCCAGTCAACAGGGACGGGACGGATTCCCGGGTGTGCGAACTGGTACTATAGGCGCGCTCAAATAGCACACCCTCCGTCGCGAATCGGTCGAGGTTCGGAGTCGTTCCTCGCTCATACCCGTAACACGAGAGGTGGTCCGCCCGCAGTGAGTCCACCGTCAGCAGGAAGACGTTCTCCACAGTGGGCGTGTCTGTATTTATCCACTCGCTCATGGTTCTTCACCCAGTTCCGTCGTCATCTCCCGGATTGCTCGCCGCTCGGACTGGTCGCCCACCCTCGCGGTGAGGATGTGTTCGAGTTCGGCCGCAATGTCCGGATACGTGTCCCTCACGTCGCGCTGCTCGCAGGGGTCCTCCGCGAGGTGGTACAGCGATCCGTCCTCGTCCTCGCCCTCGTGCCCGATGTACTTCCAGTCGGTCGTTCGCACGGCTCCGTTCACCTTGCCGTCATTAAACACCTGGGTGTATACCCAGTCCCGCCCCTCCTCTGCGAAGCTCTCTCCGGGCATATTGGTGTCGACGCCGGCAAGAGATGTCACCGTCTGCGGAAGGTCTCGGAGCGAGACGGGCTTCTCAATGTGGCGGGACTGCTCGGTGTTCCCGATAACAAGCGGTACATGGACGAGTTCCTCGTGGATCTTCGCGGGGTGACGGAGGTACTCGTGCTCGCCAAAGGCCTCGCCGTGGTCGCCGTGGACGACCACCAGCGGGTTGTCTCCAGATGTGTCCTCCAGGAGGCGGTCGAGGAACCCGTCGGCGTACCGAATCTCGTCGTCGTATAGGTCTCGGAGTTGGTTCGTCAGAGGGTCGTCCGCTTCGCCCTGCCACCCACGTTGCTGCGCCTTCCACTGGGTATATATCTGTCGGATTGAGCCCATTTCCGACCAGTTGCGGTGGTCTTCTGGAGGCATATACGGGGTGTGAGTGTCTAATAGAAGAACCCACAGGAAGTACGGTTCGGAAACGGACGCGAGCCACTCTTGGACAGGGTCATACAATTGCTCCCAAGTGATGCTAGTCCCGCTACCCCGGACGAGTCGCTCAACAGTGGCGAGGTAGGCGTTCAGTGTCGAGTTTGAGGTGAGCGTCTTCAGTTCCTTGTCCTTCACAAAGTCACGGAACGTATCGAAACCGTCGTCAAACCCGAAGAATGAGGACGCATACGGGTTGGCATGGAAAGCTGCTGTGTCATACCCGTTCTCATTGAACGCACGGGCAATTGTCTTACGGTTGTTAAATGACTTCAGCCACGCTTCCTGTGTGAAGTCCTCGGCATCTATCTGGCAGAACTCGCCCGTCAGCGTCCCCATCATTGAGGGGCCGGTTGGAACGGACGGCGCAATCGCATTTTCGTAAGAGAGTCCCTCGGAGGCCATCGCGTCAAGCGTGGGAGTCGTCTCCCGCTCATATCCCATGAAACCACAGTGGTCTGCCCGGAGGCTATCATATGTGACGAGTACTACGTTTCTCATCGCTCGCCTCCCGGGGTGCAGGTCACCACGATCTCGTAGCTCAGCGATGGAAACCGCGAAAGTGCTCGTTCAAGCCGCTCGAAGATGGAATGAAGGGTCATCTCTTCGGGGAGAACCGCGCTCGAACCCGCAATCTGATTGATGCCGAAACCGTGGAGGTCTAGCAATTCGCTCAGCGACTTCAGCGTGAACGGCCGGAAGTGGTGCGACGACGGGGGCGTCCGGTCGGCTATCATTGAGTGGTTCTCGAAAAGGTGACCAACTGGATACCGGCGGCTTAGGTTCATTGCGAACGGCTGGTAGCCCAACGCAAGCGCGACCCGGTTGTGCACCGACGCCAGATTCGGTGTGGCTACCACGAAGGTACCGTCCGGTCGGAGCGTTCGTTGTACTTCCTCGAGAAAGTGGTCCGGATCGTAGAGATGCTCAATTATGTCGACTGCAACGATGCAGTCGAGATAGTCGTCCTCGAACGGAAACGCCGCATTGTTTAGATCGTGGCGGGTGGCCTCCATCCCTCGTTCATT
>Ga0207720_101114_pt1 | contig 11294 bp, 17 predicted proteins | sample A23P2SouthBayCA_2_FD_187751 | JGI IMG/M metagenome (GOLD analysis project Ga0207720, IMG submission 187751) | Aerobic enrichment media microbial communities from Eden Landing Ponds, California, USA - A23 E3 (2) (SPAdes) | ecosystem: Environmental > Aquatic > Marine > Unclassified | place...
ACTCCACTAAGGAATCGGCATAGCCTCGAATCACTGTCAGCCGATTCGAGAGATTATGCCGTAACACACGATGCAACACGCGAAGCTGCCGCGTCGCTTCTTTCCGATCAGTGACGTCCTGCTGAAAGCCGACGTAATTCGACAACGCTCCATCGTCGTCATACACTGGTGCAATCGTGACGCGGTTCCAGAACTGTGTCCCATCCTTGCGATAGTTTTGTAACTCAACCGTTACTGGCCGCTCCGCATCAATTGCCGCTCGTATTTCTGCAACTGGTTCCGTCGCTGTCTGCTCCCCTTGTAGAAACCGACAGTTCCGTCCCAGTACGTCTGTTTCAGCATACCCAGTGAGGTCTGTGAACCGCTTGTTAACGTAGGTGAGTGGATTGTCCGGTTGTGCTGGGTCGGAGAGTGTGATCCCAATCGGGGCCGTTTCGATAGCACGGTTTTTGCGTTCAAGCTCCCGTTGGCGTTCTTTTCGCTCTGTGATGTCGCGAGTCATCCAGAGGCGGCCAAAGTACTCGTCATCGTCACCAACAACCGGCGCAGAATACCACTCTACAACCCGCCCATCAGACAAAGTGAGTTCCCCATCGTCAACCTCGTGTGGATGGGTCTGGAACTGGTCAATACGGTCAGCTAACGTCTCTGGTGACGCCAGCTGAGGCAGTATCTGCTCGAGGGGGGATTCGTTGGTTTCCCGCTCAAGCGCGTTGTCAGACAATCCCCAGAAGTTCCGAAACCGGTCGTTGTACGACAGGACTTCGCCATTGTTGCTAATTACTATAACGCCATACGGGACGGTCTCGTGTTGGGAATTAAGCAGTGATTGTCTGAATTGGAGCTGCTGACGTTGGTGACGGCTCTCCCAGTTTCGGAAGGCCCGATGAATCACGTCGGCGATATCGCCAGCGAACTGGATTTCTTGGTCAGTCCATTTTCGAGGTCCGCCAATGTGTTCGTGACAGATGACGCCAATAACCTCTCCTTCTGATCGAATCGTGGCGTCAAGGAGGGCGCCGATATCATGTGACTCGAAATACTGTTCGTAGAGTTCTGCAGTACGAGAATCAGAAGACACATCGGTAGCGTCAATGATTCGGGATGATTGAAGCGCGTTGATGTACGCTGGACATACGGAGACGGATAACTCCTGGCCATTTGAATGGGTCTCTGACTGAGTGTCAAGCTGGTCAATACAGCGGAGGTGGGTCCTATCCTCGTTGAAGAGCCAAATATTAACTCGGGGAACATTCAGGACGGCGGCGGCGATCTCAGTGATGGTCTGAATACTAGTGTCTATATTTCCAGAGATGATATCTTCATCTGTCGTGAGTTCGAGAAGGGCCTCGCGATACTGATGGTGATCTCCTGTTGTGGCCCCACTAAATCCACACATGCTTGTATCTCGTAATATCGAATACCAACCTATATGGACGTTTGGGCCGCTTTTGGGTGTCTATTTTGTTCAGCCTCTGACTAAGTGAAATGCCTGGAGCGGTCCTTGTGGTACCGAATTAGAGAGAACTAACGGACACCCAGCTACCGGAAACAACAAAATCAGCATTGAGAATGAGGGGAGAATTTTATACAGATCGTACGCAACCTCGAGAAGAGTTCCCGACGCTGAAATCTGGGCCAGTTGGTGAGTCTTCTGTACCAACCGCTTCAGTATACGGGTGGTCAGTTGATCGTGTGGGCAGCTGAGTGCTGTGGCTGGTCCAAGTGCATACTGATTCTCGTCTCATCGTTTGAATGGCGTCGCTGTTACTATCTGGGTGACAGTAGGGGTTCATTCAGTAGCGCGAGTAGCGGTACATGGGTAAGGTAGCCTCTGACAACCCAATAGAAGTGTAGTCCCCCCAATTGGGCTGGTTCCTTGCCCCTCACAGACTGTATTGGCCAGTCATCGAGGACCGCACCGGAAGTATGAGCCTTTTATTACACGCCTAAATCACCCAATCAATCCAGTGATTCGAGGATCGTTTTGAGTGCATCATGGGAATGACCAGAATCGTGTAGCTTCTTTGCTTTGTCTGATACCTCAGCAGGGATTCCATCCGAAGTAATAAGATCCTCAACGAGAGTGGCAATTTCTTGCTCATCGGAGGCCCATCCCTGCTCTGGTGGATTGTCGTCTGAAACCTGACTTCCAATCATGCTATCAATTCATGAAAGGCTGTCACCCAGATCATCATAAAACCCTCCCCTGATATGAATTCTAGCCGGTTCAACAGGCTGTATAGTTCCAATGGGTTCCGAATCCATTGCTAGTTCGAGTGCGAATATATCCAGAGACACAGCGGCCAGCTCCGGTCGCCCCACAGACCAAAGTCACGAGCCATATCACAGAATTATTCGGTTGCTCTACTGGGCAGGGCAGTCAGTAATTTCTGTAGTCATCAATGGACCGCCCGATGTGAGTGTCCCCGCAAAGCCTACTCAAGCAATGTCTCATTGACGTTACCAGTTGCCTCAATTTCACTTTTGGATATTTGAAGCGCTTCCCGGATGTGATACAGTGTCTCATCGTCCTCGGCATGGTCATAGGCAGCGGTCAAGTGATTGAGGACCGAATCGGGAATCGCATGCTTTCGTTCAGTATCGATGTCTGGCATGCCGGGAACAGAGGATTCTCTGAAGTAAAAAGTTATGAAAAGCACCATTACAGTTCATGATGTTCGATTGGAATTAGTACGCAGATTTTAGATAACCGATTGATGCGCTGCAGTGGGTAAATAACGATGCGGCATCCAAATGACGATCGGTAATCACGGAGGGCCATAACCGGAACAGTTCATACGCAGAACCTCGACGACTACCGCGAGTAGACTCCAACCACCTTTGACCTTGTCGTTGAGTCAGATCGCCAGCCTAGTTCACCGACAGGCCCGGATGCACTGGACGACACGGAAACGCAAACCTACGGAACAACGCCTGATCCCGAGTTCGAGTCCAGTCCCGACGTGGCTGTCGATGGCTCGGTCGAGGCCAGCCAGCAGGATACACTGCCGGCCCACAACGAGGCGAGTAGATCTGGACTTACCGCGACGGCTCGGCGTGTCTATCATACGCTCCGAGCGACCCTTCTCGCACCGATTGCCCTGGTCCGCCAGTACCTGCTTCCGATTCTTGCTTTCGCACTTGTCGTGGCCGTCGTGTTCTGGCTCCTGAGCTGACCCCTGCGGTGGCTTACTCAGACACGACCGCTTCGAGTGCGTTCTGCCAGCACGGTAGATAATTGAGGGATTTCGAATCTGCAACCTGATTTGACCGAGAGAACGGCATTACGTACTCTTGATAGTCTGACTCCAGACGGTCAAGTGAGTCGGTAAGCGACTCTGATTCAACCTGGCGTATCTGTCGCCAGCGTATCCGGAGGTGATGCTTTTTCATCGGCGTCTGTATGTTTTCGTCATCGTCGTTCTCCAAGGCTGCTAAATCTTGCCATGAATCAAACTGCCGCTCACAGACATCACACTCACACATCTCAGCTCCGACCCGCTGTTGGACGTCCACCACAGCAGGAATCTTGACAAAGTCAGAAACCTCATCGAGATAGTATCGAGTGATTACTCCGCCACCACCGCGTTGTTCACGCCGTTCCGCATCTTCTTCACCGTACATCGAACCGTAGATAGTTCCATCAAGGCCAAGATGAGATAGGAGCGTGGCAAAGTAGTCACCGTAGTAGAAGTGTGGCGATACACCAGCGTCAGCAAGATCAGACACGAACCGGGCAACATGCTCGTAATCGTGCTGGCCAGTTTCGTGTTTATCAAGATTTTCCACCCAGATGAAGCACTGCTTAATGTTGTTCTCAGAAAGTAGTGAAATAAGTTGGTCGAGATGTGTACTGCTCCGCAGGATATCTTTCGTTATGAACAAACAGGGTTTCAACGGGAGCGACGCAGCATCTCGTGCAGCGGTAAGTATCGTGTCGTTGACCTCAATGTCGCTTGGCGTGCGGATCTTGTGATACCATGGAATGACTGCCGCAGGGCGATATGAATCTGGATCGGAGAGCGAATCGTACTTGCCAACCTCTTCTTCAAGCTGTGTGACCACAAAGCCTTCCTGAAAGGCAACAGACGCCTTCGTCAGTGTCTCAACGTGAGAATCAGGCAGTTGTGATGCATCGAGGTTTTCTTGGTTTGTCAAGAGTTCTTCAAGAAGCGGGTCAACCTGCTCGGCATACTCCCAGTGCCATCGGCGGACACTACCCGAGTCATCTCGAAAATCATCACCAACCCTAAAATCGGTTAGAGACGGGTCAATGTAATAATTCACTCCCGCGTCATCTACGTAGTTTTGTAGGTTCGATGGGAGCGCTTTCGCGTTGGCTGCAAGCATTCGGGCAGGAACGAGGAGCGAATCCAAATATTCCAAAGATGTTCCGACAGGGTGCTTGTCGCTATTGCTGTTGTATCGGAGGGTCGCCTCGAACATCGTCAAGTATCGTTTCTATTACGCTACTTCTCTTACATAATTCTTGACCTGTTTGTGAAGGGCCAGAGTATACCGTCACTGTTTCTCCAACGCCAAGGAGACCGATGTTCAGGTCACTAACCCGGCTGAGGAGTTCATCGGTAATGTCGTCGTCCCAAAGTGAGAGGAATGAATAGTCGACATAGTCTGTATTTCGTTGCGCTTGCTCAATACCTGCTCCGACATTTCGTGATTTCAGTTCGATAGCGATGGTTGATCCCCGCTTGACCGCAAGAATATCAATGGGATAGCAGAAGATCTCTCCCTCGGTTGTATAGGTGACGCCATGTCTGGATAAGTAATTGACAACTATGCCGAGTTGGTATTTTTCTGGGATATAGTACGACTCATCCCGGTCAAGTGTTTCCTGCCACTTTTTGGCATATCGACGAGATGCCGAATCGTGATCTACCTTACTCATGCGTGATTTACACCGGCCCTGATTCTACATCCAGTTCGTCAAGAATCTCCGATTCAGCAGCAAAGCTTGGATATTCCCGATAGACATACTCAAGAAGTTTAGTAAGCCCCATTCGATTATACGTGTCAACTACTGTCCGAAGTTCCTGACGATATTTAGCTTCAAGTTGCTTCTCCAGTTCACTCGCAATTTTCTGTCCTTTCGGTGTAATTGAGAACCGCTTCTCAGCAAGAGTCGCGTTATTGTCGTTCGAGATCGCTCGATCAAGTGGTTCTGACTCGATAGCATTCAATGAGAGAAGGAACTCTATCTCTTCGTAGACGTACTCAGAAAACGGCCCCATTTTGTACGGTGCGAATTCGAACGCGATGTCTTCCTGATACGCCTGAAAAAACTCAGTCTCTTGCTCAATAAGGAACAGTAGTTTCTGTAGTTTCGTGACTCCCTCAATCGTCTCGGCGTATTGAAAGAGAAGGAAGGCAACATCCGTTCGCCGGTCAATAGAGTCGATTGGAGGCACGTAAGATACCTATCATGCCCGACTAGCCCTAAGGTAATGAAATTTTCTGGACCGCACAAGCGGCCCAACGTCGGTGCAATGTCATAATTAGCTATTCTAGCAACCGACTCTGTTGTACAGAAACTGCGGTTGGTTCCATACTACCCTGAACTATTGGAACAGGTGTGCGTCTGACGCATATATTTGTATCACCGATATGTATACAGTATCTGTATATGGCATCAGTACAACGGGCGGCAACATACGTCGAAAAGGGAGGCGTTGGAAAGACAACCAGCGCCGCCCACATCGCCGTCGCTGCACACAATATGGGCCACAAGGTGCTCCTAGTCGACCTCGCCGGAACACAGAACGACCTTGCGACACACTTCGGTCTCTCCATCGTCGACGAAGAGACGGCCGACGACGGGGTCTCAATCGATGCTCCGATTTCAGCTGTCTTCGGTGATGACTGGGCGTTCCTTCGGGACAACATCGATGACCTTCTGGACCGAATGACGTTCCCGACCGACGAGGGCCCGGACCTCATCCCAGCTGACCCAGGTCTGGGTGGCGCGGACAACAACCTCGCGAACGTCCCGCTCGAAGGGCGCTACCAGAAACTCGATAGCTTCGTCGATGACCTCGTCGCCGAACAGTACGACCTCGTCATCTTCGACCTTCCTGGCAAAGAGGACAACATCGCACTCAACGGCCTCTTCGCTGCCCGGAATGTCGTCGCTCCGCTGAAGCCCGGAGCCTTCGAGCGTGACCAGCTCCAGAAACTGGACGCAACGCTGGACGAAATCAGCACTGACCTCGACGTCGACCTCGGCCTGGCGTTGATCATTCCCACGATCATCAGTAGTCAGGAGACACTCTCGGAGTCGTTCGTCGAGTATGTGACAGAGGAATATCCCGAGATCGTGGGCGAGCCTGTCACGAAGACTGCTGACATCGGAAATAACCAGAACGCGGGCCGGACGCTCTTCGCCGTCCCTGACGACGAGCTCTATGCGACCGGGAAGCGAGCCCGTGAGGCGTACAGTGCGAACACTGAGCAACTGCTGCACAGACTCACAGACCGATGAGCGACACCACAGACGACCGCGACCCAGAGGAACTACTCGAACAATCGAAAGAGCAGAAGCGGCATCGGAGCGAGGCACAGCAGCAAAACGGTGAGCCCAACGACCCGTCGTTGGAAGAGTACATCGCCGACGTCTACGAAGAACTCGATGCTGGCGAAGTACCGACGAACCTCACCATGCGAGACCGGAACCTCGCAGCGTTGATCCGTGGCCTCGACGAGGCTGGGCAACTCGATGCTGTCGGGGCCGATGTTCGCGAGTACCTCGGCAGAGATGCTACCGACTCAGAGAGCCGTGGGTCAGTCCTAGGACTGCTCGTCCGGGCAGGACTTGCGGAGGTCCGACCTGATCTCATCGAGGCCGGCGAAGACGGCTACGAGACCTTCACCGAACGGCAAGAGACACAGTTCTGAGTCGCCGTTTCTGCATCACGGATCGGTCATCTGTATGTGCGTGCAGGCCCACATATCGTGTATCTGTATATTGTATCTGGATTCTGTATCCAGATATGCAATCTGACTCTAGTCTACAGATATTCGATATAGCAACATAGAGTTTACCGGCTCAACGGCTGTGCGTCAGCAGTCACCGTGGGTTACGTCGTTGAATCGTCCACACCGACGAAGCCGCTGGCCCCGTCGACGTCAGCCACACCCTCGAAGCCACACCGTGGACACGTGATCGACAGTCCGTCGACGGCACCCACCGCTCCACCCTGGACAGTCCCGTGACAGATCGCTTTGGAACACGAGGGGCACGTGACCGACTCGAGCGCGACGGGTTTCTCGTGGCGCAGACAGTCCTTGCAGCCCGAGTATGTGGGCCGGACGGTGTTGGAGCGGACAATACGATACGAAGCCCCGTGATTGCCGCCGCCACAGGCTGGTCGCGCTTCGCCGAAGGCAGCTGCCTGTGGGTCCGGGAAATGGTACGTGTCTCCTCCTCCAGTCACGACCACCCACGGAACTTGCTGGGTGAGTATCTCGACGTCATGGACCTCGAATACCTGGCCGTCCTCAGTCCAGTCCTCGGTCGCAAGCACATGCAGCGATGCTGTGTGGCGGTCTGGATACGCAACGAGTTCCAGGCCGAACACCGACGCGCCACAGGACAGTCGGCACACGCGCTTGGACTCGCGAGCGTCAGCCGCGTCTTCGATGGCCCGATCGACGACATCGGTGACATCCCAGGTTCGGGAGTCGCCGTTGACGACGAGAACATCACCTTCCTCGATGCGCTGGATTGTGTCGACGAGCGCCGGATCCACGCCTGCGTCGGCAGTCGCAGTTGCGTCGGTCGCGCCCATCAGTCATCACCGGGCACCGTGTCGGGATGGGCGTTCCAGAGCCGGCGGGCGGGCCCGTTTTTGGGTGGCGTTTCGTAGTCGATATCGTGGCGGTCCAGCACGCGGTAGATGGAGCGCTTCGAGACGTTGTGTGCGGTGGCGAGGTCGACTACGTCGAAGCCAGCCTCGAGGGCCGCTTCGAGATACGGTGCCGACGTGTAGGCGTCCGGCGAGAACTCATCCAGGCCGAGTGCAGCGACGAGGTCGGCCTGGCAGTCCTGCATCGTGGCCTGTGAATCGGAGTTAGTCATTGACCTATATGTCAAGGTGACTAGCTACTGTTCCTAGAGTGTTTCGGGGAAATGGTGTGAGTGAGCACCAGCGAAATGGCGGGAAGAAATGGCGACATCCATCCCCTCTCCTTTCTGTTAACCCGCGCGTGCCGGGCGGAAGGGGGGAGTCAGCAGCTCACCGCCGTTGTAACTTCGGTATGCATGCCACCATTACAGTCCCGTCCCCAGCGCCAGGCCTATCCAGTCGCTGTCTGACCGCAAATGCATCCGAGCCAGCCAGTGCTGTCAGCAACTCGTTGGCACCGAGCAGCGACGGGTTTTCGACAGATTGGTTAGCAGGACTTCCGCTCCAGCCACATCAATCGTCTGTGCAAGCACCGGCATCGAAACAATACTTGTCACAATTAGTACTGTTAGCACAGGGACAGGGGCCGCCGGCCGGGCCCCCCTCCAATCGCGGGGGGTGTAGGTTCCGGTACCGGACTACGCGCGCGCGGGACTGGCATCAGAGTTCTAACCAGTTCGGCGATATCTCGGCTCACGCCCCTACCCCTCCTGTCCGCTTCCTTAGGTGTCTGGAAGCGAGTTAGACGGAAGCCGAGACACCCAGTTCGTCACCATACCCATCTCGTATTCGGCCGTCCTGGCGATGGAGATTGTAGCAGTGGGTGAGTCGTCACTGACGGTGGCCTGTTGATCGACGAGGATTACAGTACAATGGCAGACCCACCCGGACAGTTCGATATCGAGCCCGTAGATATCCAAACGAGACCCCATCCAAGATGGGGCCTGCTCAAGTTGTTTTATTAATATGAACCGGCAGTGCATTTATATGAGTTGAAGATAATATTAGATGAACCATGGCGGATGTACAGCGAGAGTTTCTGTTACAACGCGGTCTGGACGAGAAGATCGCCATCCTCTCGAAGCGCCAGCGGCGGTTGATTCTGTTGACGCTACAACACAACGAAGAGAAACAAGAGAGTGCGATGCTGTTTCGTGGCGGGGATGAGACGGCGGACGGCGAGATACAGCTTGTCCATAACCACCTGCCGCGACTCGAGGCGGCTGGCTACATCGAGTGGGATCAGGACACCGGCACCATTTCGAAAGGTCCGAACTACGACGAGATCAAGCCGTTACTCGATCTGATGGAAAACCATGCCGACGAGCTCCCGCCAGACTGGCCCTGACGAGAACAAAAGGGCGAAGCCGTCTGCTTGCTTGTAACGTGCTGAAGGACCGTCATAGATCCTGCTATTGTTACATACCGCATAGGTAGTAGACCGCTCAACCAAGGGGTGGCCGCTGGGTAGATCGACTTGAATGAAACCTCAAATACAGTCGCGTCTGGTAATGGTACCCTAAGAATTTATCCATAGGTTATATATTCAGAGCAACTCGACGTAGCCCAATGTCAGAGTGCCGAGACCAAAGCCCAGAGGAGATGGGGGACTTCTACCGCGACAAATCAACGCTGCATGTTGAGCGGTATGAGCCGGACGGCAACCGAGACCTGAGTGTCGTGATTTTGGAGGCGGTTGCCATGCTGGGTGAACGGCCAACGGAAATGCTTCGAAAAGAACCGTTATACGATACTATCGAGATTGGGGCGGTTGAGACACTCCTGTTTGGTCCCCAGCAAGACGACGGAATGAATGCAGTTCGTCGGACAGTGACATTCGAGTACAGTGGGTATCTGATTCACATCCATGGCGATGGACGAATTCTACTGTCCGATGCTGACGATACCACAGGGTAAGCGGATACAATTTCCTCGTCGCTGTGGACGATATATTCGCGGTCGGATTTGTCGGTTACTACCAGTCGATGCGTTTCTCGGGCAGGAGTACAGCACGCCACGCTTGATACAGTGGCTGGAGTCCATCGAACTCGAGTTCGAAGACTTGTCGCATAGGTCGTACTAGTCGCCCCATTTTTTATTTGAAACCCGGCGGTAGACAAATAGCTGCTACCAGTCTCCAGATCACGCCGGGGCAGTATCTCCCTCAATGGTCTCGCGGAGTGGAAGCTGGATATCGATTTCGTCATAGGGGACGACTGGTCGCTTTGCTCGACCCTCGTTGACGAATTCCACGATACCATATTCTTCGAGTCGTTCCAAGTTCTCCGAGACCTGTTTGATGTCCCGGTTGACCAGCCGAGTTGCCTCACGGATGCTGGCTGGTTCCTCTTGGGCGATTGCTTGGAGCAAGTCAATTGCTCGCGGTGTAAGGACCTGCGCAAGCTGGTCGGTATTTTCAAAGCTCAGACGGCGGGGGGCATCCTCCTCAGGAACGCCGTCACCGAGCGCCTGCTCAAACGCCTCAGCAGTGCGCTGTTGGACAGCACTGATTGATTCAACGGTTACGATGAGCGTTTTCTGCGTCATGATTTGTTGTTTTCCTTGTGGTGGCTCTCTCAATCGCGGATCTGTGCGACCTCGTCCCAGAAGCGCTGTTGAATAGCGCTGTATCCGGGAAACTCGTAGCCGTCATCAAGACCCTCGTCCGTGTGTCGTTCGTGTACTCCGTGGGAGTTGTCGTACCGAATCAGTGTCTCCCCGGCTTCAGTGCCGTAGTGAAGGCGATACTTGATTCCATCTGGGAACTTCTCCGACACCGGCACGGACAGCACACGGACACGGAGAATGGTGCCATCGTCGAAGCGCCGTTCCGTGTCTTCCAACACGCGCACGTCGTCGTCGGGTTCCATCGACGATTGATGTTACACACCACATCATAATAGTCGTTGTGGTGAACCACATCATATCTCGTCGCCCCTCGTAACGACTTGTCCGATAAGTCGCGGTTTGGTCACTACATCGTACTGCGGATCTGTTCGGCTAGAAATTCGTACTGTTCAGCAGTCGCCTCCTTTTTTACATAGCCTGTGGGGCCGACGGCGATAGCACTACCAATAATCGTCTCACGGTCCTGCGAAGTGAAGAAAACAACCGGGAGTTGTGGATACTTTATCCGAATCATCCGTAGAAATTCAAGTCCATCTACTCTGGGCATATCGAAGTCTGAAATGACACAGTCCGGCTTGTCGTTGTCGATTATTTCTAGAGCTTCGGTGGCACCAGAGGCTACGACGACACTGAACTGCTCGTCTTCGCGTTCAAGAAACCCCTCAGTGAGGTCCTGAAAGTCCGGTTCATCATCAACATGGAGGACTTGGATTGCCTCTTGAACACTACTCGACATATTTAGCT
>Ga0207720_101118_pt1 | contig 11226 bp, 9 predicted proteins | sample A23P2SouthBayCA_2_FD_187751 | JGI IMG/M metagenome (GOLD analysis project Ga0207720, IMG submission 187751) | Aerobic enrichment media microbial communities from Eden Landing Ponds, California, USA - A23 E3 (2) (SPAdes) | ecosystem: Environmental > Aquatic > Marine > Unclassified | place...
TCTGGGTGATCACCCTCGTCTCCTCGATCGTCGTCGGATTCGGCCTCTACCGGGTGTTCGCGGCGGTCCTGGGCGGCTGACGCCGAGACGGCGCGCCCGTCGTGGGGGCCCCGATCCGGGGAGCGTCGGCGAGCCCCGCGTGGCCGATCGACCCCGCAACAACACTTAGGGCGCCGGCGGTCGCCCGTGGGGTATGCCCGAGGCCGACCGGCCGAACGTCCTCTGGATCGCGATGGAAGACACGACACCGCGCCTGGGGTGTTACGGCGACGACCTCGCTCGAACGCCCGCGATCGACGGGCTCGCGGCCGACGGTCGGCGCTACCCCAACGCCTTCTCGACCGCACCGGTCTGTGCCCCCAGTCGCTCGGCGGTGATGACCGGCTGTCATCAGGTCGCCATCGGTACCCAGCACATGCGGACGACCCACACCAGCGACGACGCGCCGGAGCTCCCGACCCCATACGAGGCCGTCCCGCCGCACTACGTGACGGCGGTCCCCGAACTGTTCCGGCGGGCGGGCTACTACACCACGCTCGACTCGAAGACCGACTACCAGTTCGGCGCGCCCGCGACGATGTGGGACCACCACGGGTCGGGCGCCGACTGGCGCGACGACGCCCGCGAATCCGACCAGCCGTTCTTCGCGATGGTCACCAACGGCGTCACCCACGAGAGCGGCCAGTGGGACCCCACCGAGCCCGGCACCGACGACCAGTTCGGCGGGGCGGTCGCCGACCCCGACACCGACCCGTCGGCCGTCGAGGTACCGCCCTATCTCCCCGACACGGGGACGACCAGACTCGCCATCGCCAGACAGTACGACAATATCGCCCGCTCGGACGCGTGGGTCGGTGACGTGCTCGATCGACTGGAGGCCGACGGGCTGGCCGAAGACACCGTCGTCGTCCTCTGGAGCGACCACGGTGAGGGGCTGCCCCGCAGCAAGCGCTGGCCCTACGACGGCGGGATCCGCGTGCCCCTGATCGTCCGCTGGCCCGGCGAGATCGACGAGGGAGGCGTCGACGACCGGCTCGTCAGCATGCTGGATCTCGGCCCGACGATGCTCGGCGCCTGCGGGCTCGACGTGCCGAGGTACGTCGGCGGCCGCCGCTTTTTCGGCCCGGACGCCGACGAACGCGAGTACGTCTTCGCCGCCAGGGACCGCTACGACGAGTCCTACGACATGGTCCGGGCCGTCCGCGACCACCGGTTCAAGTACGTCCGCCACTACCGACCCGGGACGCCGTATCGTCAGTGGATCCCCTACCGGAATCGCCATCCGGTGATGCGGGAAATCTTGGACCGCGCTCGCGAGGGCACCCTGGAAGGGCCCGAACGGTGGTTCGACGCCGACCGACCCGCCGAGGAGCTGTACGATCTGGACGCCGACCCCTGGGAGATCGACGACCTGGCCGACGACCCCGAGTACGCCGACACGCTGGCGCGGATGCGCGGCGCGCTCGACGACTGGCGCGACCGCGTGGGCGACGCCGGCGACACAGCCGAGGCCGAGATGGTTCGGCAGCGTTACGGCGGGAGCGACCAGCCCGAGACCGCCGCCCCGCGGTTCGTCGTCAACAGCCCGAACCACGACGAGCGGACGGCCAGGACCGACGGGCTGGAACTGACGGGGCCGGCGACCGTTTCGCTGTACTGCGCCACCCAGGGCGCGTCGACGCTCTACGCGTTCGCCGACGAGGCCGTCGACGAGGACGGCACCGAGCCGCGCTGGCGGCTGTACACGGGGCCGGTCGACCTGCCCGAAGGTGAGACCACCGTGCGGGCGAAGGCGATCCGCTACGGCTTCGCCGAGAGTGACGAGCGGGTCGGCGTCTTCACCGTCTCGGCGTGAGCGCGTCAGAAAAGCTATCCGACTGGGCGGCCAATCCTCGGTCGATCGACCGAACAGCATGACAGACGACACGGACCGGCCGACTGCGGATGGCCGCGCGGGCGACACCGAGACCGTCGGCGACCTCGTCGAGAAGATCCGGGCGCTGGACGACGACGGCGAGCGCAGCCAGGGGGTCCTCCTCGACCAGCTCGCCGAGGTTGAGGAGCGCCTGCTTTCGTTCGGCCGCGCGCTCGGTGGCGACCCCGACACCGTCGCCGACCTGCCTTTTACCGAGGAGGCGGGCACCGACCGCATGCCCGAACCGCTGTACGTCCGCCACGACACCGAGATGCTCAACCAGGTCACCGGCTGGCTCCTCCAGGAACAGCACATCGGCCTCGTCAGCCACTACGGCACCGGTAAGACCGCCTTCCGGGAGATCGTCCGCCGCGACCTGGGCGAACACGACGACTTCGTCGTCGCCGCGCTGGACAACCCCCGCGAGACCACCCCGCGGAAGCTGTACGCGACCATCCAGACTACCGCCGAGGCCGCCGGCTACGAGGTCGAGGATCGGGACTACTGGCAGACTCGCGACGGCGTCCCGTGGGCCACCGAGGACGCCAAGGAGGCCGCCCGCGAGCTCGTCGAGGACGTGCGCGCCGACGGGAAGACCCTCCTCCTGGTCGTCGACGAGATCGAGGTGTTGCCACCGGAGATCCTCTCGACGCTGCAAGTAGCGGGAGACATGGGCGTGCGCCTGTTCCTGATGGGCACTCCCGAGGGGAAAGAACGGGTCGCCGACCTCCGGGGGACCCTGGACTCGCGGCTGCGCTACTACGAGGACATCGAGCCGTTCGCTCCCGAGGACATCGCCGAGTACATCGCCCGTTCGTTCGCCTACTTCCGCGACGAGCCCTACGAGGACCAGCTCGTCGAGCTGTTCACCGAGGCCGCCGTCCGCGACATCCACGAGCGCAGCGAAGGGATCCCCCGCGAGGTCCGCATCGAGTGTCGCGAGCTCTTTACGCGCGCCGCCTTCGTCTGGTACCGCACCGGCCAGGAGATCGACCGCATCCAGATCACCCCCGAGCTCCGCCATCGCCGCTTCGGGATGGGCCGATGAGTTCGTGGTCGACCTGTTCCTGAGGGGGCTGTAGAGAACAGCAAGCTCCCTGCTTGAGCGACTGAAACCAGTGAACCGACCGCAAACAGCGTGAAAGCCCCGACGCGTTCGACTCGGGCGCCTCGCTGTGCTCCTCGCCCTTCGGGCTGCGGTGCTTACTTCGTCGGCCTTCGTCGAACGCGTCGCCCCTTTCAGTCCCGCCCGCACAGACTGGTCAGCAGCCGATACGGGCGGGACTGAAAGGGGCCGACCGCTCCGGGAAGACGGGTGCAGCAAGCACCGCAACGAACGGAGTGAGTGAGGAGCGCAGCAAACCCCTCGACCGGAGCGGTCGGGGGCTTTCACGCTGTTTGCGGCCCCGATGTTCGTCCTCACGTATCACGTCGAGCCGAACACGACCCCTACGACGGATTCCGATGTTTGATCCGCTCGGCGTGGACGCCGGGGACCTCGCTCAGGCAGTCCCGGCACTTCCAGGTCGGGTACACCTCGCCCTGCTCTCTGAGGAGGTCCTGTTTGTACCGCAGGGTCGCCCCACACTGGCAGGTGTAGACCATATCGAGACGGACGCGACGGGCGGGAATAAATCGCGCGGCGACTTCTCCGTGCGGCGCGGACCAATCAACCCACCAGAATCTACAGGAGGCTGCCGGACGCACGTCCGAGTATGACCGCCACCGACGCGAGCCTGCTCGATTTGCCCTCGGCGCAGTCGACGCGCCATACCGTCAACGGCGTCGACCTGCACGTCGTCACGGCCGGTGACCCCTCGAACCCGATGGTCGTCCTGCTGCACGGGTTCCCCGACTTCTGGTACGGCTGGCGCCACCAGATCCCCGCGCTGGTCGACGCCGGCTACTACGTCGTCGTGCCCGACCAGCGCGGCTACAACCTCAGCGAGAAGCCCCGCGATCTGGACGACTACCGGATGCGCGAGCTCTCCGGCGACGTGGCCGAACTGATCGAGGCCGAGAACAGGGACGACGCCCACGTGATCGGCCACGACTGGGGCGCCGCGGTCGCCTGGGACCTGGCGCTGCGCCACCCTCGGCGGGTCGACCACCTCGGTATCATCAACGTTCCCCATCCGTCGGTGATGCGCCGGACGGTCATGACCAACCCCCGCCAGCTCGCCCGGAGCTGGTACATGCTCTTCTTCCAGTTGCCGGTCGTCCCAGAAGCGATTCTCGGGCGCAAGGACGTACGCGGCGTGATCGACATGCTGGAGGGCAGCGCCAACCCGGGCGCGTTCAGCGACGACGACCTCGCTCACTACCGCGACGCCTGGCGCCGCCAGGGAGCGATCCGCGGCGCCGTCAACTGGTACCGCGCGCTGCTCCGCCGCCGCGACGACCCGCCACGGGAGACCGTCGAAGCGCCCACCCTCGTCGTCTGGGGCGACGAGGACGTGGCGCTGCTCCCCGAGATGGCTGCCGAGAGCGTCGGCTACTGCACCGACGGCCACCTCGAACGGGTCCCCTGGGCCTCCCACTGGGTCCACGACGAGGAGCCCGAACGAGTCAACGACGCGCTGGTGGGACATCTAAAGGACAGTTCCGGGGGCTGACCTCCGTTCGTTCGCCGTTCTAGGACCTCGAAGACGTTCCCGGGCTGCTGGTCCAGGGGTACCAGCGCCAACAGCAGACGGCCAATCCCTACTACCGCGGCGGCGAGGTCGCAAACGAGGACCTGTACGAGGACTTCCGGAAGGGGTACTACGCCGGACTGCTCGTCTTCGAGGTCGCCCAGTCGGCAGCCACCGGACAGGTCAAGAAGATAGACAGGGTGCAGGAACTGGCCGACCGAAGCCGTGTGACGGCCGCGATTGGGTACTACAAGGCCGCACAGACCCGGTTCGTCAGCGGCCCGACCGGCCGAATCAAGTCGAAGGTCACGCGACGACTCACCTCGCGAGTGGACGCGGGGGTCCCCGAGACGCTCCGGACGACGCTGTCGGGGGCCGGAACGGTCGGCCAGTCGTGGTCGCTGTCGCGACGGCTGGGGAACACGCCGAGCGGCGTTCTGCGCGGGTTGAGCGATTCCGGACAGGCGCAGCTACGCGAGTACTACCAGCGAATCCGCGGGAGCGGTGGCGATGGTGACGACAGCGGCCTCGAACCGCTGACCGACGGCGGCGAAGACCGGTTCGTCGATACGCTGGAAGATCTGGAGGAAGGTGGCCAGACGGCCGCGATACTGCAGCGGCAACTCGACGACGAAGATTTCGGTGCGGTGTTCAACGCGGAGTTGCCCGACGAGACGCGGGCGGCGCTGTTGCGGGCGTCCGACGATGGGGACCTGTCGGCCTCGGAGACGGCGACGGTCGCGCGCAAGCTGGACGAACCAGGCAACGGTGGCGTGCTTCGGGCAGTCGGGGACCTCGACGAGACCGAACAGCGCCGTGCGTTCGAGTTGATCGGTGAGACTGGTGACGATGGAGTGGAGTTGATAGAGGATCTCGACGATCAACAGACAGTCGAGAAACTCTTCAGAGTAGACGAAACCGACGCCCTGACCGGTAGTACCGTCGAATGGTCGCAGTGGCGCGCCTCTGTGGCAGCGTTCAATGCTGAACCGGACGTTGACGCTGAAGAGATCACGGACTTGGTTGAGGACTCCTACGAGGTGGCACAGCGAAACGATGTCACCAGAAATGTCGAATCGCTATATGAATCCGTCGCGAACTGGGACGGGGACTCACCAAGCCAGTTCCGCCAGTCTATTAACGAGATTAGCCGTACTCGGGCGTACGCTGACGGGGAATCTGAGTTCGTCGACAACGCAGCAGTCTCTGAGGTGGAAGTGGAGTACGATGCTCAATCTTCGAGTAAGGATGTCGACCTCCGCGTCGAATACGAGAACCGAGACGCCGAATACATTGAGCTAAAACGCATCAGCCTGACCGAATCGAACTGGCTCGAAAACGTGTTTACGATCAACAACAACGCCCAAGAGAAGTTCGCTCAAATCGGCACGCCTAAGGACCGCAACATTGTCGAAGTGACCTCGAAGAGTGATTTCACTCGGTCGGAAGCGAGTAGTGTCGTCAAGCAAACTCTCGACAACAACATAGAGCTGGGTATCTATCCGGACGAACTCTCGTTCGGTACAGTCCGTGTTCAGACACCCAGCGGAGATGCGTACGAGTTCGACGTTTCGGACATTCAGGCCGATTCATGAACCAAACACTACTCTCCGAACCGAACCAAACCGGCCGAGTAAGAGTCTATATCAGGCCCCGAAGTGACGACCTTCGAGAACTGACCGACGAAATTGCGACGATCTGCGCCGAAACGGTTGGTGCCCTCCAAGAGTTCTACACACCGAGCAGCCTTTCGGCCGGGTTTTGCAGAGTCGGAGGCCCCGAGGTGACCGAGACGACGTTCTCCGCGCGAGAAAGCGTCGCTACGCACTCGTTCCCCGTCGAGTCGTCCGATCCATCGGCTCTCGAAGACGCTCTCCGGGAGTTCGCAGCGGAACAGAACGCGAGTAAGACAGACCACACGTACCTGTCGGACTTCGAGTTCGACGGTTCGGTCGTTCGGATCTACCTCCCGGTTGGGGACGTCGAAGTCTTCAATGATAGTCCGAGCCCACAACTCGAACACGGCGAGGACCTGGGGACGGCTCTCGACAATCCGCCGTTCTACGTTCAGTTCGCTCACTTCCCCGGCACTCACTTGGAATCGGCTGACCCAGCTCCGACCCACGTCCACGCGCTTATTTTTCATCTCAACGCGGAGGTGTACTTCGAAGCGTCGCGTGTCGGCGAAATCAACCGTGCGAGAGTACGCGAGGGGATTGCGAAGATCCGAGACAGGTTCGACGTGATCGAATGCACCACCGCCCCGGACCGTCTGAACGAGACTCAACTCGACGAGGAGTTGCTCCGATCCGGGGGGCCGTCCTCGGAGCAGTTGCTTGAGGACTACCGTAAAGAATGGATGGAAGGTGAGATTGTCGAAAGCACCACTCAGCACACCGAAGACGGAGAGACAGTCTTCGAGATAGCGAGCGATGCGGCCGCAGTACAGACGAGAGAACTGCGTGCCCGCATCGAGGCCTACGCCGCTCACCAGCGCGAGCGGGGCAACGCGCCGCAAGCGGACCGACTCCGCATCGTCCGAACCGACGGCACGAAACTGGAGGCAGAATTAGTCGATGGAACGCTCGACTGGGTCGACGACGCGTCTGAAGAGACGTAACTAGCGGCGTTCTGGACTCTCGGCCGGAGGTTGAACCCAGGGTTACAGTCCGGATATTTATCGCAATTCTGGCAGCGTGTGCAGAGACGACTTCGAGGAGAGTCCTGCATAGCTCGACCGCGGGCAGGCGCAACTGCGGGCGTACTACTGCGGGATTCGAGGAACTCGTGGTGGCAGTGACACGGGGCTGGAGGTGCTGACGGACGGCGGACGTGTGGAGTTCCGTGAGGCGCTGAACGACCGGGCGATCACGGGACGGACGTTGGCGCAGTTCCGCCGCGGGAGTTCCGACCAGACGTGGCGAGAACTGCTCGACCGCGACGTCTGTAACAGCCCGTGTGAGTCGACGATCCGGTCGGTCTACCAGTACACGAAAGACGCCGACGGGCTGGACAACGACGAGGCCAAGAAGCTGTTGAACGCCTACGCGACGGCCGATGAGGTGTCGGTCGGTCCGGGTAGTAGTGGGTCGGCGACCGTCCAGCAGCGGATCGACGACCTCGCAGACAGTAACGTCGACGGCGTCACGGACGCGATGGCGGACGTCTCGGCCAGTACGACTGGGTATAAACAGATCGCCGGTGAAACCGAAGCTGCACGTGGTCTTCTCGACGGCAGCGATATCGAACTGAGCGACGACTATTACGGTCTCTCGGACGGGCCGAACGTAGAGACGGACGTCGACGTGAACGTCGAGTGGGAGATCACGGTCGACGGTACCGTCCTCGACTCACCCTCGATCGAATCGAAAAACTACAATCCGAACGAGTACAGTGACTTCCTCGTCAGACAGGAATCCAGCGACCTGATCGATAAGTTTGTGACACAGGCCGAGTCTAGAGTCGATAAGGACAGTTTCGTCTTAGTCACCACAGACGAGTACCTGGATCGACTCGAGACTCTCGGAGAGACGAGTAGGATCCGTGACGCGGTACAGCAGAGGACGAGCGCAGACGCCGAGGTCGCATTCACCACCTACAACGAACTGGAGAACTGACGATGTCCGGTACGATAACGATAGCGGTGTATCCGAACGAGACGCCGCCCGATGCCGTCTCGAGAACGCTCGATGTCTCGGACGCCACCGGACTCGACGTTAGCGACGTGAACCCCGACGAGAGTGGAATCGACGACCGATCTCGGGAGATATCCGTCTCTCGTAACCGGGGTTCGTTGCGATGTCAGTTCAACCTGAACGACGATCACTCTCCGGACGAACCGCTGTTGAGTCTTGGCGGACTAAGCGACACGGTCCATCCTCAGCAGGCCCAGAACGATGGGAACTACGACGAGTGGATGGACATCGTGTTCGAACTGGTCTGTCGACTCGCTACGGAACTCGGTGCGGACTACGCGGCATGGCTGAACACCGCAAGAGGTCCGATGGCGTCCGTCCCGAAAGAGCGACCGATCGGCGAGGCGATAGAGCGAGTGCCGGTCTTCGGCGTGTACTCCACTGCTGTGCTGGAAGACCTCGGAGGGGTCGACGAGCTGTTCGGCGCCGAACCGTGGTACGTGGCCGATATCGACGGGGAACGAACGCTGGTGATCGAATCCGAGCAGCCGTGGGTCGAAGGAGGATGGCGGCCACCGACCGAAGCGGTTTATCTCGATCACGCAGAATTCCGGGATATGGCCGACCCGGATCACTCGGTCCAACTTTCGGACCCGTTCGCCGATCTCGAATCTGGCGAGTACGGTTCGGACGTGGGCGTTGAACCGGACGATATCGCAGACGAGTTCACGAACGATGTGCTCCGACTTCGCCGGGTTCGGGTCGACGACGAGCGGAACCTCCGTCGGGCCGGCGATAGCGCGTTCGTCCGGAACATCGTCGACGAGAAGCACGACGGCCAACTCGACCTGATTCAGGCGATGCTCACTGAGATCCCGCGGGACCCGAACACGGACGAACACGCCTCGGCGCTGTTGCACGAGGCGATCCCGCGGTCGTTCGTTCGGTTGGACGGTCCGGACGACGAGAACGTCGTGACGAAGGTGATGAACCTGGAGACCGACGTGAGTAAACACGATCTGCTTGTTTCGCTCGGACGGCTCGCACAGCAGGACGACTTCACCGACGACGACCTCGCCTCGATCGAGGGGGCGCTAGACACGCTCGACGAACTCGACGGGGAGCACGTCGACGCGTACATCAGAGAGAATCTGCTCTGAGCGGAGGTGACGGGGCCGGGCCAATCGTTCTCACCGCTCAGTTCAGCGCCAGGAACCGATAGTTCAACACCGCGGCGAAGGTCACCCAGGCGAGATACGGCACGAGCAGCGCGGCCGCGCGGCGGTCGACGCGGTCGAACGCCCAGATCGTCGCCACGACGGCGGGCCACAGCGCGACGATGACGACGAGGCCGGCGAGCAGGTTCTCGGCGGCGAAGAAGGCGGGCGTCCACGCGACGTTGAGGACCATCTGGCCGACGAACGCCGCCAGCGCCGCCCGGCGGGCGCTCCACTGACCGTCCGCGGGCTCACTCGCATCGCCGGCCAGCCACACGAGCGCCACGGCGACGCCCAGCAGCGTGAACAGCGCCGTCCAGACGACGCCGAACACCCACGGCGGCGGGTAGATCGCCGGCTTCGCCAGCGCCTGAAACCACGGCGATCCCGGCCCGGACAGCACCGCCGGCGCCGCGCCGACGAGGTTGACGAGCAGGACCCCCGCAACGACTGTCAGCACGCGCTCGCGTCCCCAACCCCCGGATCCGATCGTCCGTGTCTCGGCCATACGCTCAGTACGCCCCCGAGAGGCAAATGCGATCCGCCCGACTCGTTCGACCCTCCGCCGAAATCCCGCGCTCGGCCGGGTCATTCCCCATTCCGGCCCCGACGGTCCTATATAAATGGGTCTTTGATAGGCGTTCGCACACTCTCCTCGGGCGTCCAGCGACAGCAACGACGACACCCTCCGTTAGTTTTATATAGAATCGCAATCAACCTCTCTCTTGACTATGGCTCAGCAGATGGGTAACCAGCCCCTCATCATCATGTCCGAGGACTCTCAGCGCACCTCGGGCAAGGACGCACAGTCCATGAACATCACGGCCGGGAAGGCCGTCGCCGAGTCCGTACGGACCACACTCGGTCCGAAGGGGATGGACAAGATGCTCGTCGACGACTCCGGCGGGGTCGTCGTCACCAACGACGGCGTGACCATCCTCGAGGAGATGGACATCGAGCACCCCGCGGCCAACATGATCGTCGAGGTCGCCCAGACCCAGGAGGACGAGGTCGGCGACGGCACGACGACGGCCGTCGTCATCTCCGGTGAGCTGCTGGGCAAGGCCGAGGACCTGCTCGACCAGGACATCCACGCCACCATCCTCGCGCAGGGCTACCGCCAGGCCGCCGAGAAGGCCAAGGAAGCCCTCGAGGACATCGCCATCGACGTCGACGCCGACGACACGGAGATCCTCGAATCCATCGCCGCCACCGCCATGACCGGCAAGGGCGCCGAGAACGCCAAGGACACCCTCTCCTCGCTCGTCGTCGACGCGGTCCAGTCCGTCGCGGACGACGAGGGCGTCGACACCGACAACATCCAGCTCGAGACCGTGGTCGGCAGCTCCATCGACGAGTCCGAACTCGTCGAGGGCGTCATGATCGACAAGGAGCGCGTCCACGAGAACATGCCCTACGCCGTCGAGGACGCCGACGTGGCGCTGCTCGACACCGCCATCGAGGTGCCCGAGACCGAGCTCGATACCGAGGTCAACGTCACCGACCCCGACCAGCTCCAGCAGTTCCTCGACCAGGAAGAGGAGCAGCTCAAGGAGTACGTCGACACCATCGCCGACGCCGGCGCCGACGTCGTCGTCTGCCAGAAGGGCATCGACGACATGGCCCAGCACTACCTCGCCCAGGAGGGCATCCTCGCCGTGCGCCGCGCGAAGAAGTCCGACATGAAGGCCCTGTCCCGGTCGACGGGCGCCCGCATCGTCTCCAACATCGACGACATCACCGCCGACGACCTCGGCTTCGCGGGCTCCGTCGCCCAGAAAGACGTCGCCGGCGACGAGCGCATCTTCGTCGAGGACGTCGAGGAC
>Ga0207720_101119_pt1 | contig 11206 bp, 9 predicted proteins | sample A23P2SouthBayCA_2_FD_187751 | JGI IMG/M metagenome (GOLD analysis project Ga0207720, IMG submission 187751) | Aerobic enrichment media microbial communities from Eden Landing Ponds, California, USA - A23 E3 (2) (SPAdes) | ecosystem: Environmental > Aquatic > Marine > Unclassified | place...
TCCCGACCCGCCGGCCGCGACCGACCGCGACGCCGCGCTCGAACGCGTCCGCGAAGCCGTCTTCGATTCGGTCCAGTCGGTCGACGACGACGGCCTCGCCGTGGCCTTCTCCGGCGGCGTCGACTCCGCGGTCGTCGCGTCGGGCGTCCCCGACGCCCCGTGTTACGTCGCCGGCTTCGAGGGCTCTCACGACGTCGCCGCCGCCCGCGAGGCCGCCGCCGCGATGAACCGCGACCTCTCGGTGGTCGAACTCACCCACGAGGCGCTCGAACGCGCCGTCCCGGAAATCGTCGCCGCGCTCGGCCGGACGAACCCGATGGACGTGCAGATCGTCCTCCCCCTGTACCTGCTCGCCGAGCGAGTCGCCGAAGACGGCTACGACCGCCTCGCGGTCGGCCAGGGTGCTGACGAACTGTTCGGCGGCTACGCGAAAGTTCAGAAAGCGCCCGACGACCCCCGCGTCGAGGCCGAGACGGTCCGCGGGGCCGCCCGCGAGCTGATTCTCACGCTCCCCGACCAGCTCGAACGCGACCTGCTCGTCCTCCGCGCCGCCGGGGTCGAACCCGTCGCGCCGCTCCTCCACGACCGCGTGGTTGCGGCGGCGCTCCCGCTTCCCGGCGCGTTACTCGTCGACGGGGACCGGCGGAAGGTCGCGCTCAGGGAGGCCGCGAGCGGCGTGCTCCCCGAGTCGGTCGCCGAGGCGGACAAGAAGGCGGTCCAGTACGGGACCTACGCCTCGCGCGAACTCGACCGGCTCGCGCGGCGGGCGGGGTTCAAACGACGGATGGAGAACCACGTCGAGCAGTACGTCGAATCGCTCGTGGAGTAGGCCGGTTCCGTTCGGTTTCCGGCGTCAGTCCGACTCGACTCAGCGCTCCGTTTCGTCCCCGCACACGACCTCGATAGCCTCCAGCGCGAACTGCACGGTGTCGGGGTCGAGGTCGCTCTCGCGGAGGTCGGACTCGTCGTACCACGCCCAGACCTCGGGGTCGGCCTCGCCCGGCGCGGGGTCGATGTCGCGGGAGTCCACGCGGGCGTAGAAGACGTGGTCGATGTGCTGGTGACCGACCGAGCCGTCGCCGTGGACGTTGATGTCGTAGAGCATCTGCTGGCGGGGTTGCGGGAGCGTCTGGCCGGCGGGCGCGGGGACGGATTCGGTGTCGTCGACGAGTTCCGGGTCGAGACCCGTCTCCTCGCGGACCTCGCGGAGACCGGCCTCGTGGGGAAGTTCGTCGCGGTCGACGTGACCGCCCGGCGGGATGCGGATACCGAGGCGCTCGTGTCGGTGGAGGGCCACCGCGCCGTCGTTGACGATGTACACGGTCGAAGTGAAATGTCGCGTCGTCTCCATGGCTGTGGCTCCGGAGCGAGCGGCATGGCTGTTGCGGAACGAGGCGAGACGGAACGAAGCGGGACGAAACGGACGAACAGACCGGCCGAGTTAGGGCAGTTGAACCTGCTCTTCGGCTTCGAGCAGTTCGTGGTAGCGGTTGCGGATGGTGACCTCGGAGATGTTGGCGACCTCGGAGACCTCGTTTTGGGTCACCTTCTCGTTGGTGAGAAGCGAGGCCGCGTAGACGGCGGCGGCGGCGAGGCCGACCGGCGACTTACCGGAGTGGACACCCTGTTCTTTGGCGTTCTTCAAGAGCTGTCGGGCGCGCCGCTCGGACTCGTCGGAGAGACCGAGGTCGCTGGCGAACCGCGGGACGTACTGCTCGGGGTCTGCGGGCTTGATTTCGAGCTTCAGCTCGCGGACGACGTAGCGGTAGGTGCGGGCGATTTCGTCCTTCTCGACGCGCGAGACGCTCGTAATCTCGTCGAGCGAGCGAGGGGTGCCGGCCATGCGGGCGGCGGCGTACAGCGCCGACGTGGCGACGCCCTCGATGGAACGACCCGGGAGCAGGTCGTCGTCGAGCGCGCGGCGATAGATGACCGACGCGGTCTCGCGGACGTTGTCCGGGAGGCCGAGCGCGGAGGCCATGCGGTCGACTTCGCCGAGTGCCTGCTTGAGGTTGCGCTCCTTGGAGTCGCGGGTGCGGAACCGCTCGTTCCACGTGCGAAGCCGTTGCATCTTCTCGCGCTGGCGGGACGACAGCGAGCGTCCGTAGGCGTCTTTGTTCTGCCAGCCGATGTTGGTCGACAGCCCCTTGTCGTGCATCATGTTCGTCGTGGGCGCGCCGACGCGGGACTTCTGGTCTTTCTCCGAGGAGTTGAACGCGCGCCACTCCGGGCCGTGGTCGATTTCGTTCTCCTCTACGACGAGGCCGCAGTCGTCGCAGACCGTCTCGCCGTGCTCGGTGTCGGAGACGAGGCTCTCGGAGCCGCATTCGGGACACGAGAGCGTCTGCTCCCGCTCGGTGTCGGTCTGCTCGGTATCGTTCGTATTCTCTTTGCGCACGCGCGCGTTGCCGGTCGTGAAACGTCGGACACTTTCTGTCATTTGTGTGCGAGAGAAGCAACTGGGAACGGTCGTTCTCCGTCTATTCGTATTGAGGCTCGTTACTTATATCTGACGGCGGCGGGAGGACGGAATGCGTCGGGTTCACACGGTCGGTCTCGGCCGCCTCGCCGGTGGTCTCGCCCGGCCGGGCTCGCGCCGGGGACCGGACGAAACGACCCACACCGAAACTCTTACTCCCGGTCTCCGTCACCTCCGATACATGAGCGATACGCCCGTCGACGCCGACGAGGTTCGACACGTCGCCGAGTTGGCGCGGGTCGACCTCGACGAGGACGAGGTCGAGGAGTTCGCGGCGCAGTTCGCGGACATCCTCGGCTACTTCGACGCCCTCGACGAGGTTCCCGAAGTCGACCGCGAAGACGAACTGGTGAACGTGATGCGCCCCGACGAGGTCCACGAAGGCCTCACCCAAGAGGAGGCGCTCTCGAACGCCGCAGAGACCGAAGACGGCTACTTCAAGGGCCCGCGGGTGTCGTAATGTCGCTGAACGCCTTCATCACGAAAGCGACGCTCGACGGCTCCGACGACGGCCCGCTCGCGGGCAAGACGGTCGCCGTCAAGGACAACATCTCTACGGAGGGAGTGCGGACGACCTGCGGGTCCGCGATGCTCGAAGACTACGTCCCGCCGTACGACGCGACCGTCGTCGAGCTCCTGAAGGACGCCGGCGCGACCATCGTCGGCAAGGCCAATATGGACGAGTTCGGCATGGGGACGACGACCGAGACCTCGGCGTTCGGGCCGACGAAGAACCCCGTCGACGAGTCCCGCGTCCCCGGCGGCTCCTCCGGCGGCTCCGCGGCCGCCGTCGCCGCCGGCGAGGCCGACCTCGCGCTCGGCACCGACACGGGCGGCTCCATCCGCTGTCCCGCCGCGTTCTGCGGCGTCGTCGGCATCAAGCCCACCTACGGCCTCGTCTCGCGCTACGGCCTCGTCGCCTACGCGAACTCCCTCGAACAGATCGGCCCAATCGCGCCGACCGTCGAGGACGCCGCCGCGCTCCTCGACGTCATCGCCGGCCCCGACGACCGCGACGGCACGACCCGCGACGCCGGTGCCGACTCGAACTACGCCGCGGCCGCCGACGGCGACGTCGAAGGGCTCACCATCGGCGTCCCGACCGAGTTCGTCGAGGGCGCGGACGACGGCGTCGAAGCGGCGTTCTGGGCCGCGCTCGACGAACTCGAAGCACAAGGCGCGGAGTACCGCGAGGTCAGCATGCCCTCCGTCGAGAAGGCCGTCGCCGCCTACTACGTCATCGCCATGTCCGAGGCGTCGTCGAACCTCGCTCGCTTCGACGGCGTCCGCTACGGTACGTCCGGCGGCGACGACGGCAACTGGAACGAGGCGTTCGCCCGCGCTCGCGAGGAGGGCTTCGGCTCCGAGGTCAAACGCCGCATCCTCCTCGGCACGTACGCGCTCTCCGCGGGCTACCACGACAAGTACTACGCGAAGGCACAGGACGCTCGCGCGTGGGTCAAACAGGACTTCGACGAGGCGTTCGAGGACGTCGACGTCGTCGCGTCGCCGACGATGCCCGTCCCGCCGTTCGAACTCGGCGAGAGCCTCGACGACCCGCTCCAGATGTACCTCGCCGACGCCAACACCGTCCCGGTGAACCTCGCGAACCTCCCCGCTATCTCGGTTCCGGCGGGCGAGACCGACGGCCTCCCGGTCGGCCTCCAGCTCATCGGCCCCAAGTTCGGCGAGGAGACCATCGTCCGCGCCGCGTCCGCGGTCGAGAACTGAGTCGGTCGCGGGGGTTTTCCGGGGGCTTAGTTCCGAAGCAGTAGGCTTTCTCTCCTGCAGTCCGTTCTCGAGGGGCGGAACGCCATGCCGATAGTTTTTCCACCACCCGATACGCACGCCGGAACGTCATGTACATCATCGTCGTCGGCGCGGGCAACATCGGCACGCCGCTCATCGAAATCGCCACCGAGGGCGGCAACGAGGTCGTCGTCGTCGAGCGCGACGAGGTGAAAGCCGAGGCGGCCGCCGCGACGTTCGACTGTCTCGTCCTCAACGACGACGCCACGGTCAAACAGACGCTCGACGAGGCCGGCGCGGACCGCGCCGACGCCATCATCACGACGACCGACAAGGACGCGACAAACATCATGGTCTGTCTGTTGGCGAAGGAACTCGAGATCCCCGACATCGTCTCGGTCGTCCACAACCCCGAGCACATGAACCTCTACCGCCAAATCGGCGTCAACACGATGGAGAACCCCCAGCGGCTCATCGCGGAGTACCTCTACCGCGCGGTCAAACGCCCCTCCATCGTCGACTACATGCGCATCGGCGAGCACGCCGAAGTGTTCGAAATCCGCGTCGAGGAGGACGCGCCGATTACGGGAATGACGATTCAGGAGGCCGCACAGGAGAATCTCCTCGACGGGGACACCCTCATCGTCGCCGTCGAGCGCGAGGGCGACGACGACCCCGTGACCCCCCGCGGGAACACCGCTATCGGGTCGGGAGACCTCCTGACGGTCTACTCCGCGAAGGGTGCGACGCCCGAGGTGACTGACGTGTTCGGCCACTACGAGGACCACTGATGCCCCGCCGCGGACGAACCGTCTCGGGGTGGCCCGCCGACCTCGCGGTCATCGGCCGGGACGTGGGGTCGCTTCTCGTCATGGAGTCCGCCCTGATGACCGCCACGGTCCTCGTCGCGGTCGGCTTCCGCGAGTGGTACGCCGCGGTCGCGTTCCTCACCGCCGGGGGTGCGACGGCGTTCGTCGGACTGGGCGCGCGGAAGGCGTTCGCGAACGCCCCCGCGCCCCGGATGAAACACGGGATGATAATCGCCGCCGCGGGCTGGTTCGCCACCGCCGCGTTCGGGTCGCTCCCGTTTTTCCTCACGGCGCAGTTCGCCCCCCAGAGCGTCTTCACGGCGCTCGTCCCCGCCGGCGTCGACTACGCACAGTCGAGTCTCGTCTACTTCCGCGACCCGTTGCACGCCCTGTTCGAGAGCATGAGCGGCTGGACCGGAAGCGGCCTGACGATGGGCATCCACGAGCCGTCGCTCCCGCGGACGATTCAGTGGTGGCGCTCGCTCATCCAGTGGGTCGGCGGCGTGGGCGTCATCGTCCTCACCGTCTCCATCCTCTCGCGGCCCGGGAGCGGGAGCTACGCCCTGTACCGCGGCGAGGCCAGAGAGGAGAAGATTCACCCGAGCGTCGTCTCGACGGTCCGGACCGTCTGGAAGATTTTCCTCGGTTACACGCTCCTGTCGGTGGCCGCCCTCTTCGTCGCCATTCGCGCCAGCGACTACGGGGCCGCGCTCCCGCTGTGGGAGGTCGCGTGGCAGGCGCTCAACCACGCGATGACGGGGCTTTCGACCGGCGGATTCGCCGTCACCGACGGCTCTATCGGCACGTATAACTCGCCGCTCATCGAGACGGTGTTGCTCCCCGTGATGGCGCTGGGCGCAATCGCCTTCCCCGTCCACTACGCCATCCTGAAACACCGCGATATCGACCGCCTCTGGAGCGACCTCCAGACGCGCTGGCTCTTGGTCCTCTTCGCGGTCGGCGCGGTCGCCCTCGCCGTCCAGAACCTCGTCAGCCTCCCGGCGACCGCGGGCACGGCGTTCGTCGAGACCGCCGACTACTTCGGACTCGCCGGCGTCGTCGGCGGACCGGAGTCGGACGCCGTCCGCGACGCCGCGTTCCACTGGGTGAGCGCGCTCACCTGCACCGGCTTTCAGGCCGCGCCGCTCGGCGAGTGGTCCGACGGCGGGAAGGTTCTCCTGTCGGGGGCGATGACGCTCGGCGGGGCCGCGGGGTCGACCGTCGGCGGCATCAAAATCATCCGCGGCTACACCGTCTCCCGCGGCATCCGCTGGCAGTTCTCCCGCGTCTTCCTCCCCGAGAGCGCGGTCGTCAACATCGAGATAAACGGCCGTCGACTCTCGCGGACCGAGATGGACCGCGAGTTCTCCGAGGCGGCTATCGTCTCGATGCTCTGGGTGGTGCTCCTCGTCGGGTCGAGCGTTCTCCTCGTGAACCTCGCCGGGCCGGAGTTCACCTACGCCGACGCGCTGTTCGAAGTCGCGTCCGCACAGGGGAACGTCGGCATCTCGACGGGCATCACCGGCCCGTGGATGAACCCGTGGGCCGAGGCGATGTTCCTGTTTAACATGTGGATTGGCCGCCTCGAAATCATCCCGGTGTTGGTGTTCGCCCGGTCGGCCATCTACGGGGTGAACCCCTGAAGGGCCGCCGAACCGGTGTTTCGCGCCCCGACGCTACCGCCGCCAGTACTCCGGCGTGAAGATGACTAACACGGGGAGAATCTCCAGTCGGCCCACCCACATGAGAAGCACCATGTACAGTTTCGAGCCGTTGGAGAAGTCGAGATAGCTCCCCATCGGGCCGGCGACGCCGAAGCCCGGCCCGACGTTCCCGAGGGTCGCGGCGACGGCGCTCATGGTTTCGAGGATGCTCACGTCGAAGCCGATGCGCGCGGCGTCGAGGTGGAGCAGGCCCGTCGAGACGAAAAACAACACGAGATACAGGAGCGTGAAGGCGTAGATGCCGCGGATGGCCCGCTCGTCGACCGCGCGCCCCGCGAGCCTGACGGGGCGGACCGCCTCGGGGTGGGCCGTCGTGAACAGCTCTCGGCGGAGCGACTTCACGATGACGTACCAGCGGACGATTTTGACCGCGCCGCCGGTCGACCCGCCGGAGCCCCCGATGAACATCGCGAACAGCAGGGCGTACTGCGCCGGCGCGCTCCACGCGTTGAAGTCGATGCTGGCGTAGCCCGTCGTCGTGACGATGGAGACGACCTGAAACACCGACTGGCGAACCGCCGGCTCGACGTTGCCGATGATGGCCGTGCGGATGCCTTCGAGGTAGAGCTGGTCGTACGTCTCGCCCGCCGGCGCGACGGACATGAGTCCGTCACCGAAGAAGAGAACTCCGGCGAGAATGGCCGAGACGACGCCGATAACGCCGAGGTAAGACTTGAACTCGGTGTCGCGGAACAGCCGCTTCGGGTCGCCCGTGAGGACGTGCCAGAAGAGCGCGAAGTTGGTCCCGGCGGCGACCATGAAGGGGACGACGACCCACTGCGCGGCCGCCGAGAAGGCCTCGATACTCCGGGCCTCCGGCGAGAACCCGCCGGTCGGCATCGTCGTCAGCCCGTGGGCGATAGCGTTGTACACGTCCATGTTCGGGGCGTCGCCGGTGACGTACAGGCCGTAGAGGAGGACGATTTCGAGGACGGTCAGACCGAGGTACGCGCCCCAGAGCGCGCGGGCCGTCTCGGCGATGCGCGGGGTGAGTTTCTCGATGCCGGGGCCGGGTGCCTCGGCGTCCATCAGCTGTGCGCCGCCGACGGAGAGTTCGGGGAGGATGGCGACCGCGAGGACGACGATACCCATCCCGCCGAGCCACTGGGTGAGCTGTCGCCACATCATGATGCCGCGGGTGTGGGAGTTAAACGAGATGTCGCCGAGCACCGTCGCCCCGGTCGTGGTGAAGCCGCTCATCGTCTCGAACAGCGCGTTCACCGGGTTGCCGAGCGTCGATTCGGGGTGGATGGGCGACGCGGCGAAGGGGACGCCGTGGGCCTCGATGAGAAACGGTATCGCACCGACTATCGTGACCGCTAACCACGTCACCGCGACCATCAAGAAGCCCTCGCGGGTACCGATATCGGGCTCGTCGGCGAGCCGTTCGAGCGCCGTGCCGACGAGGACCGTGACGGCCATGGTGACGACGAACGGGAGCACCGACTCGCCGTAGTACAGCGCGACCACGAGCGGGAAGCAAAGCGGGACCGCGAGATATTTCAGGACGGTCCCCACGAGACGCAGGCTGGCTCTGTAATCGACCCGCAATTTCATCCGTGGACTAACGTACCGAACGCCGGGTTCTTCCGTGTTCGGGTTCGCAGTCGGCGCGCGACAGCGTGACGCGGGGGGCTCGGCCGCCGAACGGGGTCGAACGGAGACGAACGGAGTTAACGGGGTGACCGTACGCCGGCCGCCCGGCTCACAGGTTCGGGGTCACGTCGTCGATGACAGAGCTATCGACGAAGACGACGACGTGGTCGCCGGGTTCGATGACGGTGTCGCCGCGGGGGGTGATGAGCTCGCGGCGGCGGGTTATCGCGCCGATGACGACGCCTTCGGGAAGCGACGCGACCGACTCCCGAATCGGCTTGCCGGCGAGGACGCTGTCGGTGTCGACCTCGATTTCCAGCACCTCGGCCTTGTTCGACTCGATGAGCGCGACGTTCTCCGCACCGCCCTCGCGGGTGAACCGGGTTATCTCTTCTGCGACGACCTCGCGGGGGCTGACGCCCACGTCGACGCCGACGGCCTCGAACAGCTCCACGTAGGGCGTCGTGTCGATGACGGCGACGGTGCGCTCGACGCCGAGTCGAGCGGCGAGAAGCGACACGAGCAGGTTCTTCTCGTCGGAGTCGAGCGCCGCCACGAGCAGGTCGGCGTCACCGATGTACTCGCGTTCGAGGAAGTCCACGTCGGTGGCGTCGCTCTCCATCACGATGGTTCCGGGGAGCATCTCCGCGAGCTCGCGGGCGCGTTCCGCGTCGTGTTCGATGAGTCTGGGCTTGAAGCCGCGCTCTTCGAGCAGGCGGGCGACGTGGTAGCCGATTTCGCTCCCGCCGACGATGACGACCTCCTCGGCGGTACCCGGGGGCTCGTCCGGCGAGACGGAGCTCGCGAACCCCTGAACGCTCTTGGGACTGCCGATGACGACGACGCGGTCGCCCGGCTCGATGACGGAGTCGCCGCGGGGAATCGTCACCTCGCCGTCGCGGAGGATGGCCGCGAACGTCAGCGAGTCGAAGCGGTCGGCCTCGCTCACGGTCTGGTTGGCGACGGGGCTCTCCTCGCCGACTTCGAACTCCGCCATCTGGACCTGTCCGCCGGCGAAGGGGTCCACGTCGCGCGCGGCGGGAAGGCCGACGACGCGGACGATGGACTCCGCGGCGAGCAGGTTCGTACAGACCATGAAGTCGATGCCGAACGCCTTCTCCGAGCGCTGCCACGTCCGGAGGTACTCCGTGTTCTTGACGCGGGCGATGGTGAAGGCGTTCGAGATGGCCTTGGCGGTCGCGCAGGCGACGATGTTCGTCTCGTCGTCGTCGGTCGAGGCGATGACCATGTCGGCGCGCTCCACGCCGGCCTCTTCGAGCGTGTCCACGGACGTGCCGTCGCCGTGGAGCGCGAGCACGTCGAGCGAGTAGTTCAGTTCGTCGACGCGCTCCGGGTCGCAGTCGATGACGACGACCTCGTGGGTCTCGTCGAGGTCGGCCGCGATGGACGACCCGACCTGTCCGGCACCGATGATTATCACGCGCACCAGAGACCAGCCCCTATCATACCCCTGTGTTGGTCCGCGGGCGCGTATGTGCATTTCCCTTCAGGAATCGCCCACGAAACGCCGCTCACGGCCCCGGTTTCGCGTGTATCGTGAGTTCAACACGCCGCGGCCGTCCCTCGATATCGGCGACGATTCGCTCGACGATTCGCTCCGCCTCCTTCTGGAGCACCGGCCGAACCTTGTCGATGACCCACCCGAGCGAGACGAACCGCGGGAGGTCGATATCGCCGGCGGAGACGCTGTCTGGGTCGTACTCGACCTCGAAGAAGACGCGGCAGGCGGCGTCGGCGTCAGCGGGGGCCTCGGCCGGCAGGTCGTCGAGCTTCTCGACCCGCCAGCGGCCGACGGCGTGTACGTCCTTGGTGATGGTCCAGTCGATTCGCGTCGGCGGGGTGACGTCGGTCACCTTCGACTCGGCGGTGTAGGTGAGCTTCCACCACGAGAAGTACAGGGCGTACCGCGTCCCCGGCGACCCGTCGCCCGACTGTCGCACGTCCCGCAGATGCTTCGAGTAGTCGGCGTACCCCGGGAAATCGACGAGAAACTCGTATATCTCCTCGGGCGGCAGGTAGACGACGGTGCTGACGGCTATCTCGTCCACGAGCGTCGAATGGGGTCGGTGGGACCAAAGGCTTGTGGGCCGCGTCGGGCCCGCCCGCGGTGCCGACCCGGCGTCGCAATCGCAACCTATAATCGGTCGGTGCGCCGACATACAACCGATATGGTGGGGGGGACGCTTCGAGACATCAGAGCCGAGATTCGGGCTCTGTCGCGTTCCGACGGGGACTACGCAGTCGTGTGCGGCCGCACGGGAGCCGAGCCCCCGGCCGCGACGGGCCGACGGTTTCCGGACCGGCGCGCCGCCGGGGAGGCCGCGGAACTGACGCGGGACTACCGGGCGACGCTCCGGCGATACGACCCGAACATCCCGTACGACGACCCGCTCGTCTACGAGGTGTCCGAGGGGCCGCCGCGGGCGGCCACCGAGGCATCGTCGGACGAGTACGCCCGCTACAGCGCGTTCTGCCACGACACCGCGGGCGCGCTGTTCGAGTCGCTGTCGGAACTCGGCTACAGAGAGGCCGAGACCGCCGCGATGGAGACGTACCTCACGCTGGCCGAGGTCGTCGACGACCGCGACGATTTCTGTCTGACGCTGGTGTGGTGCCTGATGAGCGAACTGGACGTCCGCCTCTCGGCGGCCGAGCGGCGGGCGGTCGTCGAGGCGGCCGCGGACCTGTTTTGCCCGACTGCGACGCCGAACCCCGTGGACGCGACGCTTCGACATCTCGAAACCGTCGGCTTCGTCGAGGGCTTTTCGGTGCGTCCGATTCCCGACGCCGAGGCGGGCGGCGCGCGGGATGCGGACGCCGGACCCGCC
>Ga0207720_101120_pt1 | contig 11192 bp, 8 predicted proteins | sample A23P2SouthBayCA_2_FD_187751 | JGI IMG/M metagenome (GOLD analysis project Ga0207720, IMG submission 187751) | Aerobic enrichment media microbial communities from Eden Landing Ponds, California, USA - A23 E3 (2) (SPAdes) | ecosystem: Environmental > Aquatic > Marine > Unclassified | place...
GGCCGCTCCGGTGTCTCCCAGCTCGTCGACCGCACCGACTACATGGGTGTGCTGTCGCACCTTCGCCGCCTCCGGAGTCCGCTGTCGCGGTCACAGCCGCACTTCGAGGCGCGCGACCTGCACGCGACCCAGTGGGGTCGCATCTGTCCCTCCGAGACTCCCGAGGGACCGAACTGCGGTCTGGTGAAGAACTTCGCGCAGGCGATGGAGCTCTCCCAGAACGTCGAAGACGAACAGTCGCTGAAACGAGAACTCGCGTCGATGGGTGTCGAGGGTATCCCCGGCATCGACAGCGTCGACGCCACACCCGCGGACGACTAACATGGCTCAGGCACAGCGAGAAGCGAAAGTATACGTCAACGGTAGTCTCGTCGGGACCCACCCGGACCCCAACCAACTCGCGGCACAGATTCGAGAGGCGCGCCGCCGCGGCGACGTGAGCCAGATGGTGAACGTCTCCGTCAAAGAGCGCACCCGAGAAGTCATCATCAACGCCGACGCGGGCCGCGCCCGCCGTCCGCTCATCGTCGTCGAAGACGGTGAGCCGCTCCTCGACGACGACCACGTCGAGGCGCTCGACAACGACGAACTCGACTTCGACGACCTCGTCGAGCGCGGGCTCGTCGAGTTCATCGACGCCGAGGAGGAAGAAGACATCTATGTCGCGGTCGACGAGGACGAACTCAACGAGGACCACACGCACCTCGAAATCGACCCACAGCTCATCTTCGGCATCGGTGCCGGGATGATTCCGTACCCGGAGCACAACGCCTCGCCCCGCATTACGATGGGTGCAGGGATGATGAAGCAGTCGCTGGGACTGCCCGCGGCGAACTACCGCATCCGCCCGGACACCCGCCAGCACCTCATGCACTACCCACAGCTCTCGATGGTCAAAACGCAGACCACAGAGCAGATCGGGTTCGACGAGCGACCGGCGGCCCAGAACTTCGTCGTGGCCGTCATGTCCTACGAGGGCTTCAACATCGAGGACGCGCTCGTCATGAACAAGGGCTCCGTCGAACGCGCCCTCGCCCGCTCGCACTTCTTCCGCACCTACGAGGGCGAAGAGCGCCGCTACCCCGGCGGGCAGGAAGACCGCTTCGAGATTCCGTCCCAGGACGTTCGCGGTGCGCGCGGTGAAGACGCCTACTCGCACCTCGACGAGGACGGCCTCGTCAACCCCGAGACGGTCGTCGACGAGAACTCCGTCCTGCTCGGCAAGACCTCGCCGCCGCGGTTCCTCGAAGAACCCGACGACATGGCCGGTCTCTCGCCGCAGAAGCGCCGCGAGACCTCCGTCACGATGCGCTCGGGCGAATCCGGCGTCGTCGACACGGTCACGCTCATGGAGGGCGAAGACGGCTCGAAGCTCGCCAAGGTGTCCGTCCGCGACCAGCGCGTTCCGGAACTCGGCGACAAGTTCGCGTCCCGCCACGGACAGAAGGGCGTCGTGGGCCACCTGGCACCTCAGGAGGACATGCCCTTCACCGCCGACGGCGTCGTCCCCGACCTCGTGCTCAACCCGCACGCCCTGCCGTCGCGCATGACGGTCGGCCACGTGCTGGAGATGCTCGGCGGGAAGGTCGGCGCGCTCGAAGGCCGCCGCGTCGACGGCACCGCCTTCCAGGGCGAAAACGAAGAAGAGCTCCGCTCGGCGCTCGAAGAGCGCGGGTTCATGTCCTCCGGCAAGGAGGTCATGTACTCCGGCGTCACCGGCGAGAAGATCGAGGCCGAAATCTTCGTCGGCATCATCTTCTACCACAAGCTGTACCACATGGTGAGCAACAAACTGCACGCCCGCTCGCGCGGTCCCGTACAGGTGCTCACCCGCCAGCCGACGGAGGGTCGTGCCCGCGAGGGTGGCCTCCGTCTCGGGGAGATGGAGCGCGACACCGTTATCGGACACGGTGCCGCGATGGTGCTCCAGGAGCGCCTCCTCGACTCCTCCGACAAGGAGACGGTCTACATCTCCGCCGACACCGGCATGGTCGCCGTCGAGGACCGCGACCAGCGCCGCATCTACGACCCGGTCACCGGCGACGAGGACAACATCCACGAAATCGAGATCAGCTACGCCTTCAAACTGCTTCTCGACGAGATGGTCGCGCTCGGCGTCCGCCCGCGAATCGAACTGAAGGACGCGGTCTAACCACTCATGTCAATGCAGACACCCAAAGAAATCGGCAGTATCCAGTTCGGGTTGATGGACCCGGAGACGTACCGAGACATGTCCGCGACGAAGGTCATCACCGCGGACACCTACGACGACGACGGCTACCCAATCGACATGGGTCTCATGGACCCGCGGCTGGGCGTCATCGACCCCGGTCTGCAGTGCCGCACCTGCGGCCAGCACTCTGGGTCGTGTAACGGGCACTTCGGCCACATCGAACTGGCCGCGCCCGTTATCCACGTCGGCTTCACGAAGCTCATCCGCCGCCTGCTCCGCTCGACGTGTCGAGAGTGCGGTCGGCTCTCGCTCACGGACGAGGAAGCAGACGAGTATCGCGACAAGCTCGGTCGCACGAAGGAACTCGGCGACGACTGGAGCGACGTGATGAAGTCGGCGGTCCGGCAGGCCCGCAAGGCCAAGCGCTGTCCCCACTGCGGCTCGCCGCAGCACGACATCAAACACGAGAAGCCGACGACCTACTACGAGGTCCAGAACGTGCTCGCCGGGGACTACTCCGAGCGCATCGCCGAAGCGATGCAGCCCGACCCCGACGACGAGGACGACGAGGGCGTCGACCCCGTCACCCTCGCCAACGAGACCGGCCTCGACGCCGAACGCGTCAATCAGGTGCTCGCCGGCGAGTTCCGCCCGGTCGGCGACGACCGCAAGGCGCTCGAAAAGGCGCTCGACCTCGACCTCACAGAAGAGGACATGAACAAGCTGATGCCCTCGGACATCCGCGACTGGTTCGAGGACATCCCGGACGATGACCTCGTCACGCTCGGCATCGACCCCAGCCGGTCGCGCCCCGAGTGGATGATTCTAACCGTCCTCCCTGTCCCGCCGGTCACGGCGCGTCCCTCCATCACGCTGGACAACGGCCAGCGCTCCGAGGACGACCTGACTCACAAGCTCGTGGACATCATCCGCATCAACCAGCGGTTCATGGAGAACCGCGAGGCGGGTGCGCCACAGCTGATTATCGAGGACTTGTGGGAACTGCTCCAGTACCACGTCACCACGTTCATCGACAACGAGATTTCGGGCACGCCGCCGGCGCGCCACCGCTCCGGCCGCCCGCTGAAGACGCTCAGCCAGCGCCTGAAGGGCAAGGAGGGTCGCTTCCGCGGCTCCCTGTCCGGAAAGCGCGTCAACTTCTCGGCGCGTACCGTCATCTCGCCGGACCCGACCCTGTCGCTGAACGAGGTCGGCGTCCCGGACCGCGTCGCGTCCGAGATGACCCAGACGATGAACGTCACCGAGCGAAACATCGACGAGGCTCGCCAGTACGTCCGTAACGGCCCCGAGAGCCACCCCGGTGCGAACTACGTCCGCCGCCCGGACGGCCGCCGGCTGAAGGTAACCGAGAAGAACTGCGAGGAACTCGCGGAGAAGGTCGAACTCGGCTGGGAGGTCAACCGCCACCTCGTCGACGGCGACATCGTCATCTTCAACCGACAGCCGTCGCTGCACCGGATGTCTATCATGGCGCACGAAGTCGTCGTGATGCCGTACAAGACGTTCCGCCTGAACACGGTCGTCTGTCCGCCGTACAACGCTGACTTCGACGGCGACGAGATGAACATGCACGCCCTCCAGAACGAGGAGGCCCGTGCCGAGGCGCGCGTCCTCATGCGCGTCCAAGAGCAGATTCTCTCGCCGCGCTTCGGCGAGAACATCATCGGCGCGATTCAGGACCACATCTCGGGCACCTACCTGCTCACCCACGACAACCCCGAGTTCGTCGAGACGCAGGCGCTCGACCTGCTCCGCGCGACGCGCGTGGACACGCTCCCCGAACCCGCGGGCGAGAACGAGGACGGACAGCCCTACTGGACCGGCCAGCAGATCTTCTCCGAACTCCTGCCGGACGACCTGGACATGGAGTTCACCTCGAAGGTCGGCGACACGGTCACCATCGAAGAGGGCCAGCTCACGCAGGGCACTATCGACGAGGACGCCGTCGGCGCGTTCGGCGGCGAAATCGTCGACGCCCTCGCCAAGGACTACTCGAAGACGCGCTCGCGCATCTTCATCAACGAGATCGCCTCGCTCGCGATGCGCGCCATCATGCACTTCGGGCTGTCTATCGGTATCGACGACGAGTCCATCCCGGACGAGGCGACGGCGCAGGTCGACGAGGCCATCGACGCCGCCTACGACAAGATTCAGGAGCTCATCGAGATCTACGAGGCGGGCGAACTCGAATCCCTGCCGGGTCGCTCCGTCGACGAGACGCTGGAGATGAAGATCATGCAGCGCCTCGGCAAGGCGCGCGACTCCGCCGGCGAAATCGCGGAGGACCACTTCGAGGAGGACAACCCGGCGGTCGTGATGTCGAAGTCCGGCGCGCGTGCGTCCATGCTCAACCTGACCCAGATGGCCGGCTGTGTCGGCCAGCAGGCGGTTCGGGGCGAGCGCATCAACCGCGGCTACGAGGGCCGTACCCTGAGCCACTACCAGAAAGGCGACCTCTCGGCCGAGGCCCACGGCTTCGTCGAGAACTCCTACCGCGCCGGCCTCACGCCGCGTGAGTTCTTCTTCCACGCGATGGGTGGCCGCGAGGGGCTTGTCGACACGGCAGTCCGGACCTCGAAGTCCGGCTACCTACAGCGTCGGCTCATCAACGCCCTCTCCGAGCTCGAAGCGCAGTACGACGGCTCCGTCCGCGACACGTCGGGGACCATCGTGCAGTTCGAGTTCGGCGAGGACGGCACGAGCCCGGTGAAGGTCTCGTCCGACGACGAGATGCCCATCGACGTCGAGAACATCGCCGACCGCGTCCTCACCTCGGAGTTCAGCTCCGAGGAGGAAAAGGAGCGTTTCCTCGGCGAGCGCGAACCGCCGACCAACCTCTCCGAGCACGCCGAACCGCGTGTCGACGCCCGTGCGGGGGTCGAATCCGATGACTGAAACCGACGCAACCGCCGACTACGAGTTCGTCGACGACGACGTCGTCGACATCGTCGAGTCCAAAGAGCTGTCTCGACGACTGAAGGACCGCATCTACCAGACCATCGAAGAGCGCGAGGGCGTCACCCTCGGCCAGGCCGGCGAAATCGCGCAGGCCGTCGAGGCGCGCTACCTCGACACCCGCGTCGACCCGCTCGACCCCGTCGGGACGGTCTCGGCGCAGTCAATCGGTGAGCCGGGGACGCAGATGACGATGAACACGTTCCACTACGCGGGCGTCGCCGAAATCGACGTCACGCAGGGTCTACCGCGGCTCATCGAACTGGTGGACGCGCGGAAGACCCCCGACACGCCGATGATGACGGTGTACCTCGAAGACGAGTACGCGAACAACCGCGAACTCGCCCACCAGGTCGTCTGGAACATCGAGTCCACGAAGGTTCTGGCGCTCGGCGACATCTCGACGAACGTCGCCGACATGGTCGTGCAGGTCAACCTCAACGACGAGACGCTCCTCGAACGCTGGCCGACGTACGACGACGAGGGCGTCATCGCGAGCGAAATCGCCGAGACCATCGAGGACGCGCTCGGCATCAAGACCCGCCGCGAGGGGACGCTCATCGAGTTCGGTCCCGAGAGCCCGAGCTACCGCCGGCTCCTCCAGCTCGTCGAGGAACTGCGCGACATCGTGTTCAAGGGAATCGAGGAGGTCTCCCGCGTCGTCATCCGCAAGGAGGACAACGAGAACACCGACGGTGAGGAGTTCGTCCTCTACACCGAGGGCTCGGCGTTCGGCGACGCGCTCGCCATCGAGGGCGTCGACGCCTCCCGGACCACCTCGAACAACATCCACGAGGTGCACAAACAGCTCGGCATCGAGGCCGCCCGCGAGTCCATCATCGACGAGACGATGAACACGCTTCGCGAGCAGGGTCTCGACGACGTGAACATCCGCCACCTGATGCTCGTCGCGGACATCATGACGAACGACGGGACCATCGAGTCCATCGGCCGTCACGGTATCTCCGGGTCGAAGGACTCCGTCCTCGCCCGCGCCGCGTTCGAGGTCACGGTCAACCACCTGCTCGACGCCGCCATCCACGGCGAGGAAGACGACCTCGACGGCGTCATCGAGAACGTCATCGTCGGCAAGCCGATTGCTATCGGCACCGGCGACGTGGACCTCCGCATGGGCTCGCTCGACGTCGAGGACGCGGACGCCAACGCGGCACCCGAACCGTCCGACGACTGACGATGAAAGTTACGCTGTCGGATACGGCTCGCCGCTTCATCGCCCTCTTCGAGGAGGAGACGGAGGCGACGGCCCACGACTGCCTCGTCTTCGACGACCGGGTCGTCTTCCTCGTCGCCGCGGGCGACATGGCGACGGCCATCGGTCCCGGCGGGCGGACCGTCCAGTCGGTCGAGCGCCAGCTCGGCCGGACGGTCGAACTGGTCGAGGACGCCGATACGCCCGAGGCGTTCGTCGCGAGCGCGCTCGCGCCGGCGGCCGTCCGACACGTGACTCTCTCGCGGCAGAACGACACCGTCGCGTACGTCGAGGTCGCCGAAGCCGACCGCGGCGTCGCCATCGGCGCGGGCGGGAACACCATCGACACCGCCCGCGAGCTGGCGCGTCGCCACTACGACATCGACGACATCCAGTTGACGTAACGCGGCGGTCGACTCGACCACACGTTTTTGTCCCCACCGAACGGCGAGCTACGCATGTCGCCGATACGACAGTCGCTCGGGGTCGCGGTCGGGCAACTCGACCCGACGCAGTTTTCGGAGTACGAGGAGCTCGCGAGCGCGACTGCGGGGTTCGCCGCCGCGGCGGTCGTGGTCTATCTCGTCGGCCGGCTCCTGATAGTCCCCGGCGTGACGCGGCTCGTCAGCGCTCGGAACCGGAACAACCCGACGCTGAAGTCGGCGACAGAGACCTACGCGCACGCCTTCGTCATCGTCGTCGCCGCGGTCGCCGGCGTCGTCGGCGCGGGCTACCCCTCTGTGCTGACCGACACGGCGCTCGTCGTCGGCGTCGCCGGGCAGGAGGTCATCGGCGCGCTCATCAGCGGCCTCTTTCTCGTGGCCGACCCGGATTTCAACGTCGGCGACTGGATATCGTGGCCCGGCGGCGAGGGCGTCATCGAGGCGGTCGACTTCCGGGTCACGCGCGTGCGGACGGTGAACAACGAGACCATCTCCGTGCCGAACACGGAGCTCACGACGAACGCGCTCACCCGGCCGTACGGCCGAGAGCGGTACCGAATCACCGAGCGAGTCGACGTCGCGTACGACGATGACACGGAGCTGGCGCTCCGCGAACTCGTCGAGACGGCGCGGGAGGACGACCGCGTGCTGGACGAGCCGGAGCCGACCGCGCGCATCCTCGAATTCGCCGGGAGTTCGGTCGGACTGCAGGCGGAGTTCTGGGTCGCCTCGCCGATGGACGTGAACCTCGTCGACGTTCGCTCGCAGTACCGACGGCGCGTCAAGCGACGGTTCGACGGGGAGGGACTGACGCTCGGGCCGGCGTCGGGACGGGAGGTCAGCGGCCGCCTCGGCGTGGACCTCGTCGGGGGGCGCGGCGGCGAGTGACCCGGCCGAACGGGGGCGACGACGCCCAGTGTGGCGACAGTTTACACGGTGGGGAGAAACGACACCATCTCCGGGCGGTTTAGTCGCTCTTCGACGCAGAGGGGCCGTCGTTCGAATCGAAGAAACGACCTCAGATTCCTTCTTAGGGGCCGCTAATCGCTCCTGAAGCCGTCTCGCCGGATTCGAAAAGGGAGGCTTAAGTACCTCCATCTGGAACTGTTGTTCACTATGGCGAACGGCAAATACGCCGCGCGCAAGCTCAAGAAGGACCGGCAGAAGCGCCGCTGGTCCGACTCTGAGTACGCGCGCCGTGAGCGCGGTCTCGGCAAGAAGTCCGACCCGCTCGAGGGTGCCCCGCAGGGTCGCGGCATCGTCCTCGAGAAGGTCGGTATCGAAGCAAAGCAGCCGAACTCGGCGATTCGGAAGTGCGTCCGTGTTCAGCTCATCAAGAACGGAAAGCAGGTCACCGCCTTCTGTCCCGGTGACGGCGCGATTTCGTTCATCGACGAGCACGACGAAGTCACCATCGCCGGTATCGGTGGCGCGAAGGGTCGTGCGATGGGTGACCTTTCGGGCGTCAACTACAAGGTCGAGAAGGTCAACGGCGTCTCGATGATCGAACTCGTCCGCGGAAACGCCGAAAAGCCGGTGCGCTAACCATGTCGGAAAGCGACGCACCCGAGCCCGAGTCCCCCGCGAGTAGCGAGGAAGCAAAGGAGAACGCGCTTCTGTTCGGCGTCTGGGACGTCTCCGAGATGGAGTACACCGACCCCAGCATGAGCCGGTACATCAAGGCGACGCCCATCGCCCACACGATGGGTCGTCACGCCTCGAAGCAGTTCCAGAAGTCCGAAATCAGCATCGTCGAGCGGCTCATCAACCGCCTGATGCAGACCGAAGACAACACGGGACACAAACAGAAGACGAGCAAAATCGTCAAGGAAGCGTTCGAAATCGTCAACGAGCGCACCGAGGAGAACCCCGTCCAGGTGCTCATCAGCGCGGTCGAGAACGCCGGTCCCCGCGAGGAGACCGTCCGCCTCAAGTACGGCGGTATCTCGGTCCCGCAGGCCGTCGACGTCGCCCCGCAGCGCCGCGTCGACGAGGCGCTGAAGTTCATCGCACAGGGTACCCTCAGCGGTTCCTACAAGACGACGACCACCGCCGCCGAGGCGCTCGCACAACAGCTCATCGGCGCGGCCGACTACGACGTCCAGACGTACGCTATCTCCCAGAAAGAGGAGAAAGAGCGCGTCGCCGAAGCGGCCCGGTAATCTCTCCACTCTCTTTCGTTTTTCAGCGCGTCGAGTGGCGATGCCGCACCGCGGGCTCGCTGGTTCGTTCGCCCGCTTTCCCGCGGTCGGCGCGCGGCGCTCAGTCGGCGGCCATCTCCGGGTTGACGACGTAGTGTTTCACGACGTCGACGAGCGTCCGGCGGTACTCGCTTTTCGAGGGGTCGGCGGCGAGCGTCCGGAACCGCTCTTTGAACGTGTCGAGCGACACCGACGGCGCGTCGTCGGCCGCGGCGTGCGCGAGGTCGTACAGCCGGTGGTCCGGTTCGACGAGGTCGTGCCGTTCCACGAGCGCGAGGGCGAACGCGGCGTTCACGGCCGTGATTTCGGGGTCCGACCCAGCGGTGACGAGCCGGGACCCGGGCCGCCCGGACGCCTGCGGTCGGTCGGCGAGCGCCGCGGCCAGTTGCGATTCGAGGAACTGGACGAGTTTGTCCGCGGGCGCGACAGACAGCGTCAGGTCGTCGGCGTAGATGTCCTTGCAGTGGTTGGCGATCTGGTAGCAGTGCGCGAGCTTTCGGCGCTCGACGGTGCGCCCCGCGAGCGCGAGAAAGACCGCCTCGCGCGTGGACTGATAGTGCGAGACGTGGCCCTCCTCGTTTCGGGCCATGTGCGATAGCTCGTGGAGCGCGAGCTCGCGGGCCATCGCGCTGGTGGCGGCCTGCCGAGAGATGTTGAGGACGTGGTGGTCCTGATAGTGGCCGGCCCACGTGCGGGAGTCGGGGTCGTCGCGCACGCGCACGAACACGGGGTACGAAAGCTCGAACTCGGTTTCGAACAGGTCGGCGGCGCTCAAGAACGGGTCTGCCGGTGCGCCCCCGACGACTCGGAGGTCCATTCAAATTGAGTAATGCTATCAACCAACATGACTCTTGCGCCGAGTGCGGCGACGAGATTCGCGTCCGGCGGACTGTCGCACCTATCGTGACAAAAATGCTCATACCCCGGCGGTAGGGCGGCTGAAAATGGGAAATCCGCTCGGCAAAAACACTACTCTTTTGACCCTCCTGCCGGTAGAGCCCTGTATAATGGGCCGACGAAAGAAGATCGTCCAGGAATGTGAGAAACTGATGGACAAGCCGGAGCAGATCCGGAACATCGCCATCGCCGCTCACGTCGACCACGGTAAGACGACCCTCTCCGACAACCTCCTCGCGGGTGCGGGCATGATCTCTGACGAGACTGCCGGCCAGCAGCTCGCGATGGACACGAAGGAAGACGAACAGGAACGCGGCATCACCATCGACGCCGCGAACGTCTCGATGACCCACGAATGGGAAGGCGAGAACCACCTCATCAACCTCATCGACACGCCGGGCCACGTCGACTTCGGTGGCGACGTGACGCGCGCGATGCGTGCCGTCGACGGCGCGCTCGTCGTCGTCGACGCCGTCGAGGGTGCCATGCCGCAGACCGAGACGGTCCTGCGTCAGGCGCTCCGCGAGGGCGTCAAGCCGGCGCTTTTCATCAACAAGGTTGACCGCCTCATCAACGAACTGCAGGAAGGTCCCGAGGAGATGCAACAGCGCCTCGTCGACGTCATCACCGACGTCAACGAGCTCATCCGCGGGATGACCGAGGAGAAGGACTACGACTGGACCGTCTCCGTCGAAGACGGGACCGTCGCGTTCGGGTCCGCCCTCTACAAGTGGGGCGTCTCCATGCCGTCGATGGAGGAGACCGGTATCTCCTTCGGCGACATCATGGAACTCGAGCGCGGTGGCGACCGCCAGGAACTCCACGAGCGCACGCCGCTTTCGGACGTCGTCCTCGACATGGTCGCAGAGCACTTCCCCGACCCGCTCGACGCCCAGCCCCGTCGTATCCCGACGGTCTGGCGCGGTGACTCCGAGTCTGACATCGCGCGACAGATGCGCGAAGTCGACGACGACGGCGAAGTCGTCTTCATGGCGACCGACATCTCGATGGACCCCCACGCGGGCGAAATCGCCACGGGTCGCCTGTTCTCCGGAACCATCCGCAAGGGTCAGGAGCTCTACGTCTCCGGGACCGCGGGCAAGAACCGCGTCCAGTCCGTCGGTGTCTTCATGGGCGGCGAGCGCGAGGAACTCGACCGCGGCGTCCCCGCGGGGAACATCGCGGCCGTCACGGGTCTCCGTGACGCCATCGCCGGTTCCACCGTCTCGTCGGTCGAGATGACGCCGTTCGAGTCCATCGAACACATCTCCGAGCCGGTCATCACGAAGTCC
>Ga0207720_101127_pt1 | contig 11106 bp, 13 predicted proteins | sample A23P2SouthBayCA_2_FD_187751 | JGI IMG/M metagenome (GOLD analysis project Ga0207720, IMG submission 187751) | Aerobic enrichment media microbial communities from Eden Landing Ponds, California, USA - A23 E3 (2) (SPAdes) | ecosystem: Environmental > Aquatic > Marine > Unclassified | place...
CAGTCCCCCCGGATGCCGACGGCACGGTCGAAATCGTCGGCGTCGCCTGGGCCGGCGACGACACGGTGACGGCAGTCGAGGTCTCGACCGACGACGGCGACAGCTGGCAGGATGCAACCTTTTTCGGGCCGAACTACGACTGTGCATGGCGGCTGTTTCGCTACGTGTGGGAGCCTTCCCCCGGGACGTACACGCTCGCCTCGCGCGCGACCGACGACCGCGGCCGCCGCCAGCCGGCACGGATCGGTGACTCGGATGAAGACGGCGACGACTACCCGTGGAACGAGGGCGGCTACGCCGAGAACGCGTGGCACCCACACGCGCTCGAGGTCACCATCGAGTGATCGCCGCGAGCGGTGAACCTATGCCGATCCGGTCACGAACTCGCGTATGCGCGTTGCCATTCTCGGCTGTGGGTACGTCGGCCTCGAACTGGGCCGACAGCTCGCGGCGCGAGGTCACGACCCGATCGGCGTCCGCCGATCGGACGAGGGCGTTGCACGGATCGAAGACGCTGGCTTCGACGCCGTTCAGGCCGACGTCACCGACCGCGAGGCGCTCGCGGCGGTCCCGAACGTCGACGCGATCGTCTTCGCAGCGAGCAGCGGCGGCCGGGGAGCCGAAGCCGCCCGCGAGGTGTACGTCGAGGGGTTGCACACGGCGATCGAAGCCTTCGGCGAGCGTGAGCACACGCCCGACCGGCTCGTCTACACCTCGTCGACCGGCGTCCATGGCGACCACGACGGCGACTGGGTCGACGAGACGACCCCCGTAGAGCCCACGACCGACAAGACCGCGGTCCTCGCCGAGGCCGAACGGCTCGCGATCGAGTTACCCGAACAATACGGGTTCGAGGGGACCGTCGCCCGCTTTGCCGGCCTCTACGGCCCCGACCGGTATCGGCTCGAGCGCTATCTCGAGGGCCCTGTGACAGCGGGCTATCTGAACATGGTCCATCGGGATGACGCCGCCGGCGCGGTCCGGTACGTGCTCGAGGAAACCCTCGCTCGCGGCGAAGTCGTGCAGATCGTCGACGACGAGCCCGCCGAGAAGTGGGCGTTCGCGGACTGGCTGGCCGACGAGTGTGGCGTCGAGCAGCCGCCGAAGCGGACGAAAGCCGACCGGCTGGCCGACGGCGACCTCTCGGAGGCGGGCCGGCGACGGATCCTAACGAGCAAGCGCTGTTCGAACGAGAAGCTTCGCGAACTGGGCTACGAGTTCGCCTATCCGACATTCCGTGATGGGTATCGTGACGCGATCGAACGCTATCGGACCGCCGCCACCAGCGAGCGGTAGCTGCCGAACACGGGGAACCGGGGGAACACTCTTGGTGATTCGATTTGACATGGCGATATGAGCGCTTGGAGCGTCTCGACGGCCACGACGGCAGTCGGGACGAACCCGCTGGTGGTCGAGTCGATCAGCGACTCGGTCCGTTCGCTCGAGCCGCTCCTCCTGTCGTTGCTGGTTCTCGTCGTCGTCGCGCTCGTCCTCGGTGTCTGGTGGCTCGTTCGCTGGTTTCGACGACCGCCAGGGGCCCGGTTCCAGCGCCTATTGGCAAACTACGACGACGTGACCGTGTTGATGCATCCAAATCCCGACCCCGACGCCATGTCGTGTGCCATGGGCGTCGAGCGGATCGCCGAATCGGTCGACACGGCCACGACGTTACAGTACGCAGGCGAGATCCGCCACCAGGAGAATCGCGCATTCCGGACCGTCCTCGGGCTCGAGCTCGATTCCATCGAGGCAAGTTCCCAGCTTGCGTCGGACGCGGTGATCCTGGTCGATCACAACACGCCGCGGGGCTTTAGTGGTGCCCAGTCCATCGAGCCGATCGCTGTCGTCGATCACCACCCCGGGAACGGAGCCGGCACAAAGTTCACCGACGTTCGAACGACGTATGGGGCGGCGTCGACGATCCTCGTCGAATATCTCCTCGACATCGGCGCGACGATGGATACAGCGGACGACTCGAGCTCGCTCGCAGTGTCTCCGGAGCTTGCGACAGGGCTTCTCTATGGGATTCAATCCGATACGAACCACCTGACGAACGGCTGCTCGCGGGCGGAGTTCGACGCCGCCGCGGCCTTGTTCCCCGGAATCGACGAGGACCTGCTCGATCGGATCGCCAACCCGCAGGTCAGCGATGACGTGTTACAGGTCAAGGCAACGGCGATCACCGAAAAACGGGTCGAAGGTCCCTTCGCTGTCTGCGACGTCGGCGAGATCAGCAACGTCGACGCGATCCCACAGGCCGCGGACGAGCTCATGCACCTCGAGGGGATTACAGCGGTCGTCGTCTACGGCGAACACGACGGGACGCTTCATCTCTCCGGCCGGTCGCGTGACGATCGGGTTCACATGGGTGAGACGCTCCGCCATGCCATCAGCGACATTCCGATGGCAAGCGCGGGCGGGCACGCACGTATGGGAGGCGGCCAACTCTCGGTCGATCACATGAACGGGATCGGTCCATCCGACGGGATCAGCCGCGACGAGTTCGAAGAGCGGCTCTTTGCGGCACTAGCTGGCGAGCGCTAGCCGCTCGACTTCACACACCACCGACTGCCGACAGGGCTAGCGGATCTCCTTCCACTCGGACGCGCAGTCAGGACAGATGCGAACCGTCTTGATCTCGTCCGGGTCGTTTTCGGTCTTGAGCGGCTTCTCGCACTCACCACAGACGAGCCGATCGTAGGTGTCTTTATCAAGGTCGCCATCACGAAGTGCCTTCCTGACTGATTTCATATTCGCCTGTAAGAAGGTGGGATAGAAAAAGACCGGTGCTTTTTCTGATGTGAGTCGGCCGACAATCGAGGGATCGACACCGATCGAATCGGGCGACTGTGCGGTCCCATCGGACATCGGCCCGTGCCCGTCGGCTCGTCGCTCGATACGAATCGCCGCTGACAGTCACACCCCATGTTGTCTGCCAGCCGACAGTAACAACTGAAACGATTGCGACACTGATCGCACAGCCCTCGTGCGATCAGGTATGCAGCAGTGGCTACTAATCTGGCCGGAGTCGTGGCCGTTTTACCCGTCCGCGTGAACAACCCATCGATGGAGTACTGCCAGGAGCGGATCGCGACGCTCCACGAGTTCGGCGAGGGAGACGGCGTCGGCGGTGCCCTCACCCGTGACGTCGCCGCCGCGGTCGCCGAAACGGCACTCGTCGTTCCGATGACCGCTCGTGAGTACAAGAGCCCTGCCACCGAACGCGTCCTCGAGGAACTCGAGCGCCTCGAGCCAGCGCCAGCGGCCGTCTTCGTTCCCGTCCGCGCTGAGCGAGCGCAGATCGAACCGTTTCGGGACTGGCTCGCCACATTCGAACTGCCGACGCAGGTGCTCTGGTGTAACGCGCCCGAGGTCGACGCGTTGCTCGCCGACACGGGTTTGGCGGGCAACTGGGGGAAAGGCCAGGACGTCTGGCTCGCACTCGGGCCAGCAGCTGCGGCTGCCGACACGGTCGTCGTCCACGACGCCGACGCCAAAAGCTACGAGGCCGAACACGTCCAGCGGCTGCTCGCACCGCTGACGATGGATTTCGACTTTGCAAAAGGGTACTACGCCCGCATCGAGCGTGGCCGGCTCTACGGTCGGCTGTTTCGTCTGTTTTATGAACCGCTGCTTCGGGCGCTCGCGGACGCCCACGACGCCCCAATCGTCGACTATCTCGGGGCGTTCCGGTACGCGCTGGCCGGCGAGTTCGCCGCGACCGCCGATCTCGCCCGCCGACTACAAACGCCACGGACGTGGGGGCTCGAGGTCGGCACGCTCGGCGACGCCTACGACGTCGCCGGCTTCGACGGGACTGCACAGGTCGACCTCGGTCGTCACGAACACGACCACCGCGCGGTCGACGGCGAGGCCGGCCTCGAGGGAATGAGCCGCGAAGTTGCCGCCGCGCTCCTGTGTGTCCTCGAAGACCACGGCGTCGCCCCTGACTACGAGACGCTCCCCGATCGCTATCGTGCCGCCGGGACGGCGCTGATCGACCAGTACCGTGCCGACGCGACGTTCAACAGCCTCGAGTACGATCTCGAAGGCGAGCGAGCGCAGGTGACACGCTATGCCGAATCGATCGCGCCGCCCGATGCCACCGACATGCGCCTCCCGCGATGGGTCGACGCGCCGTTCGAACCGGCGGACGTGCTCGCAGCGACCCGTCCATGGCGACATCACCACGCTGGGTCGCGCTCACAAGACTAATCCCGACACCCGCCGTTAGGCTGCGTATGGACGCGACCGCCGACGAACTGGCCGGCGTGGTCGACCTCTTCGGCGGGTTGACCCGCGCGGAACTCGAGCGGGCGCTCGCCGAGGCAGCCTACCGTGCCGACGGACAAGCCGTCGACGACGCGGCCCTCGAGGCGGCGATCGACGAGGCCCTCGAGTCGTTCGCGCTCGTTCGATACGACCCTGCCAGCCAGGGCGATGGGGAGACGATCGCGGACAGCGAGGCGCTACTGGTCCCCGGGCCGACAGCGTTCCCAACGGTACCAGACCATGCCGAAGACGTCCCGCACATTCTCGACGTCGACCGCCGACACCCCGATCGCGAGGCGCTGGGCGATGCGACCCGCGAGCGATTCAGCGACGCCGTCGCCGAGGCCATCACGGCCGGCGAGACGGCCCGACTGCGGACCCTGCTCGACGTCAGCTACGATCTCGAAGCATGGGCCCCAATCGACCTCGCGGACGAACGGCGGCGACTGGAGGACGCCCTCGAGGAATGACGAGACTGACCCTCGACCCGATCGCAGCCTACGAAGCGACCGAAATCGACGATCAGGAGTACGACGCAGCCGTCCTTGCGCCGATCATCGACCGCGACGGCGAGGACCATCTACTGTTTACCCGGCGGGCCGATCATCTCGGTGAGCATCCCGGTCAGATGAGCTTTCCCGGTGGCGGGGCCGAACCCGAGGACGCGACGATCCTCGAGACTGCACTCCGGGAGGCAAACGAAGAAATCGGCCTCGAGTCCACCGAGGCCGAGATCGTGGGCCAGCTCGACGACATCCGGACGGTCACCGAGTACGCCGTCACGCCCTTCGTCGCCCACGTGCCGGATCGCGAGTACGTCCGCGACGACAACGAGGTCGCCGAGATCGTTGTCCTCCCGATATCGGAGCTGCTCGATCCCAAGAATTACGAGTACGAACGCCGCTCGCACCCCTACTACGGCGACATCGTCATCCACTACTTCCACGTCGACGGCTACACCGTCTGGGGCGCGACCGGCCGAATTCTGGTGCAACTGCTCGAGCTCGCGACGGCGTTTGAAGCACCCGAAAAGGTCGATCGCTCGAGTGTCTGACGCCGGGCGTCAGTTTGACTGCTCGTCTCGGACCGACTCGAGTCGCATCAGGGGATAGCCGTCTTTCATTTCCATGCGGGTGACGACCTCACAACCCTCGTAGTCGACGACGATCTCGACCTCGAGAAAGCGGCCGGTGAGTTCGGTGTAGTCAGCCGTCGCGTCGGCGAGTTCGGCCTCGAGTTCGTCGGTCAGCACGTCGACAGTCACTGCGGTACAGTGAGGCTGATTTTCGATCGCGTCCTCCATTGCTGCCTCGAGGCTCGCGGCGCTGTCCGGTGAGACTGGCGTGCCGGCAAACTGGTGGTACAGCGAGCCGAACTTGATGCCGGCCTCGAAGCAGGCGGCTTCCGCGTCAGTAGGTGTCGTGTCTGTGGGCATGTACAGGCCCTCGCGTGCGGTCGGGAAGGGGATTGCGATGCGAGCGGAGTCGGCTCGAGAGCCGTCGCTGCGCCGGGGGACGCGTGCCATCATCGACCGCGCCAGGGCCGAATCGCATGGTACTTATCGACGCTGGCCCTCACACCGAACGAATGGCACAGTCAGTCCTGCTCACGGGGGCTGCGGGGCGGGTCGGAACGGCCATCCTCGGCGGCCTCGCAGACGACTACGAGTGGCGGTTGCTGGATCGCGATCCGCCAACGGGCGACCAGCCGGGCGAGTTCGTCGTCGCGGACATCACCGACGATGAGGCCGTCCGTGAGGCAATGGAAGGCATCGACGTCGTGATCCACCTCGCGGGCGATCCGCGACCGGAAGCGCCGTGGAACAGCGTCCTGACCAACAACATCGACGGCACACAGACGGTCTTCGAAGCCGCCGTCGACGCCGGCGTGGAAACGGTCGTGTTCGCCTCGTCGAATCACGCCGTCGGCAACTACGAGACCGAGGAACGCACGCCCGAGATGTACCGGGCCCACGACGATTATCTCCTCGATGGTACCGAACTCCCACGGCCGAGCAACCTCTACGGCGTCTCGAAAGCTGCCGGCGAAACCCTCGGGCGCTACTATCACGACGAATACGATCTCTCGGTCGTCTGCGTTCGCATCGGCAATCTCACGGAGGGCCATCCGCCGATCGACTACGAGCGCGGACAGGCGATGTGGCTCTCCTACCGAGACTGTGCACACCTGTTCGACCGCTGTATTCAGGCCGACTACGACTACGAGATCGTCTACGGCATCTCTGACAACGACCGCAAATACTACTCGATCGAGCGCGCCCGCGACGTCCTCGACTACGACCCACAGGACAACTCCGCCCACTACGACGGCGACGAACGAGTCCTCGAGCCCGACGCCTGAAGGAAGCCGACACCTGCAGCCGCCTCGTCGATTAAAATAACCCGTCGACGTCTTTCTCTCGAGCCTGCCGTCGGCCGACGTGTTCGTTGAGCCGCTGGAAAACGATTCCTCGATGCTCGTCCTCGCGAACGAAGTCGAATAGCAGCGCGATGAACTGACTGTCGTCCGCGCCGGCCTCGAGATCGCGTCGCGCGTACGCTCGTGCCTGCGCGATTGGTTCCTCATCGTAGCCCAACTCCTCGGCGAGGACGACCGCTGCAACCGCTGTCGGCCCGATGTCGAGGTCCGACAGCGTCGGCGCTGTCCCCTCGTGTTCGAGCACCACCGGCGGTCGTCGTTCGATACGTTCCGGATCGGCCGCAAGCCCCTCGAGATACGATCGAACGGGCTCGAGGTGGAGTCCGCGATACGCGGCAGGCAACCCCGCGAAGTACTCCTGAGCACTCTCGGCAAGTCCGACGGCACCCGCCCAGTTGCGCTCGCGGGCATGGAACACCGCGCCGCTGTACTGGATGAGACCGTGCAGCAGGCGTTCGTCGTCGCTGCCCGCCTCAAGGTCAAGCCAGTGATCCTCCCAGGCGTCGTGGGCGGCATGATAGTGGCCATCGTTGAAGATCGCGACGCCAGCACGGAGGTGATCGCGCATAGTCTCAGTTGGGTCTCGAGACTCGAGAGCGTGACGAAAACGGCGAGTGCCGGCTCTCCTGTCGGCACCAGTCCAAATGTATGCTACCGTTTCGAGCCAGCGACATGTGGTCGCTCTCTCGTATGCAGTCAGTACTGTTCGCCACCGCTCGAGCGTCACTCACACCGCCCACCGAGTAGGCCCGTGGCCGCTCAGCCGTCGAACCCTGATTCGAACCGGAACGTCCCGTTGCGCTGGACAACCGTTCCATCGATCTCGAGCCGGGAATCCTTGCTGACGTCGGTGATCAGGTCGACGTGGACCGCCGAGTCGTTGCCGGACTCGCCGTCGGGGAGACAGGCGTCGTAGGCCCGGCCGAGCGCGAGATGGACGGTGTCGCCCATCTTCTCGTCGAAGAGGATGTTGTCAGTATACCGGTCAATCCCGCGATTCATCCCGATTCCGAGCTCGCCGAGTCTGCGCGCTCCCTCGTCCGTCTCGAGGATGTCACTGATCACCGCTTCGCCCTGGTCGGCACCGTAGTCGACGACCTCGCCGTCCTCGAATTCGAGGCGAACGTTCCGGACAGATTCGCCCCGCAGGGTCATCGGCACGTCGAAGGTTACCGTCCCCTCGGTCCCAGCGGGTGCCGTAAAGACCTCGCCGCTTGGCAGGTTATGCGAGTCGTACGCGACCGAGGCAGCGCTGTTGACCGCCGTGCGGTCATCGATTCGCATGGTCAGGTCAGTCCCATCCGAGACGAGACGCACCTCGTCGCCGTCATCGAGGAGCGTCTTGAGCTGGGCCATCTCCTCGGCGAGCGACTCCCAATCCCGAAGGATCGCATCGTAGGCGAAGTCTTGGTACTCCTCGTAGGCCATGTTCGCCTGCTGGGCCAGCGACCGCGTCGGGTGGACTGTCGACACCCAGCGAGTACCTAGTCGCGCCTCGCGAATCTCACGTCGGGCGTTGTTGTACGCCTGCCGCTGCTCGCCGGGAACGTCTGCCGTCGCACTCGTGTTTCGCCCACCGCCAAGCGAGAGATAGACGTCGGTGTTCTCGAGCAGCGCGAGTTCGTGTGCTGGGTTCACATCGAAATCGCCGTTGTGAGCACGGAGATACGCCCGCGTGATCTCGCCCGAACTGTAGGTCGCAAGCAGGTTCGCCCCGCGACTGCCGAGTTCTTCCGCGACGGCGACCGCCAGCTCGTGGGCGTCCGGGCCGACCGACAGAACGACATTGTCGCCAGCTTCGACGCGAGCGCTCCAGTCGACCAGTACCGCAGCGTGTTCACGTACGCGTTCGTCCATAGGTATGGCTCTCGAGCAGGCTACTAAACGGTCCCCGTTCGATCTGGCCGACCGTTCTGATCACCGGCGACTCAGACGGAATGCGTGTCGTTGGTGCTGGCACCCTCACGCGAGCGCACGATCGAGACGATCGCGTAGACGACCGGCGTATCGAGGAGGGCGATCACGAATTTCAGCAGGTACTGGCCGACCATCAACGAGAGCACGACGTCGGTCGGAAGCACGGTACCGACACCGAGGACCGCCGGCGCGATGGCGAAGGCGACCGAGACGAAAATAACAGTATCGATCGCTTGGCTGCTCGCCGTCGAGGCAATGTTGCGGAGCCAGAGCTTCTCAGAACCGGTGTACTCCCGAATCCGGTGAAAGACGAACACGTCCCAGTTCTGGCTGACGATGTACGCGAGCAGACTGCCAAGGACGATATTCGTTGACGCGCCAAGCACCGTCGCGAACTGTCCAGCAGTGCTCGGATCGGCTGCCGGTGCGGCGATCGTCGACCAGACGAGCGCGAGGACGACGAAATTCAGAACGAACCCAACGTTGACGACGATCTGGGCCGCACGCCGGCCGTACAATTCAGTATAGCAATCGCTCGCGAGGAAGGTTAGTGCGTACGCGAGTGCAGCCCCAGGCAACGCGAGTTGGGAACCCGTTACCGGAAGCGACATGGGGAGTTCGAACGCCAGTACCTTCGACGCGGTCATCTGCGCGGTCACGAGCGCCGTGACGAAGAGCCCGATCAAGCCCACTTGCGCGACTGTCGGTGCTCCCTGCGTCCGTGTCTTGGTCATACCGATGGTATCCAGTGAGCCACCCTAAACGGTGCTATCTAAGAACGACAACAGCGGTTCCACCTCTCCGACGGCCCTGCTCGCGTCTCAATCTGCCGGCAAACCTAGGCTCGACCGGCCCACTCGCGACTGACTCGGCCCCATTTCTGGACGATCACCTGATTCGTACTCAGGTGAACCTGACGGGAGTGGCCTACAGTCGCTGGTTTCCGTCTCCAAACGTGAGGGGCCGCCTCAGCAGTACGTCGGGTTCCGCGCTGTCTCGAGTGGCCGATAAGTCGGTTTCTCGAGTGACGGTTTTATCGGCGAGTGAGAATAGTTGGATCCGCCGCTTCTTCGACATTCTTCCTGTGATCGTTGGGTACAAGGAGTTATTATTTTTGTTTCGATATGAATACTGTAACACAACTGTTATACGTATCGGGGGACTTTCTTGAATTGCAATGGCGAAAGGAAACGTTGATTTCTTCAACGACACAGGCGGCTACGGTTTCATTTCGACGGACGACGCGGACGATGACGTTTTCTTCCACATGGAAGACGTTGGCGGTCCGGACCTCGAAGAAGGCACAGACATCGAATTCGATATCGAACAGGCCCCCAAGGGCCCCCGCGCCACCAACGTCACCCGCCTGTAACACGGCTTTCACGTTCGGTAACGGGTTTTCACAGTCGACTTTCGTTCTTTCGCGCTTTATCCCGGCCAGCAGCTGCTGGTAGGCACGTTTGTGACGGGTAGGACTAATAAGCAATTATGAATAGGAAATCGAATGTGATTGCAAACAGACTGTTGTCTTTATGTCTAGTCTCTTTGTAGTGTCAATGCCCTATATTGACCCGTTTGTATAGATGTGTTGTCAGTTTTAAGTCGTTATTACTGAATGAAACAGGAGTAAGGAATACAATTGTCATAGTTAGCTTCGCTAAACGTGGTCGGAACAGTTGATACGAAATCGATAACAAATAGCCAGGTTTCCGTTCGTCCACCCAAGGATACACAATGGACGATCTGACAGGATTCCAACGAGACCTACTCTACGTAATTGCAGGTGCTGATCAGCCGTCCGGCCAGGACGTAAAGGACGAGATTGAAACATATTACAGCAGTGAAATTAATCACGGCCGATTATATCCAAATCTCGATACTCTCGTCAACAAGGATCTCGTCGAGAAGGGACAACTCGATCGGCGAACCAACTACTATGAGATCAGTAATCGTGGGCAGCAAGCGATCGAAGAGCGTCGGCAATGGGAACAACAATATCTCAATAACTAATATAGCTGCCCCTGCGACAGCTCTCGCTCCCGTATCAAGTCGCATCTCTAGTTGACCTGCTACCCATTGCGGTAGGATTTCACTGTGGATCGGACCGATGATAAGTGCCGATCCGATTTCGATATTGAAAGTGGGACCACACAGCAGTAGCTGCGTGGTAGTAATATGAATGATAGCGGCGAATCGACGTTCCCAGAGGGTCGCCCACTCCAGTACTTGCCGATACGCAGGCGAGCTTATCTTCCGTGTTCGGGATGGGTACGGGAGGTACCTCGCCGCTATGGCCGCTGTAATGCCGATCGGCGGAATCGAACCGCCGTCAAACCACGATCGGTGGATGATGACCGTATTGGTCGATATGAGTGGAGGCGGCGAATCGACGTTCCCAGAGGGTCGCCCACTCCAGTACTTGCCGATACGCAGGCGAGCTTATCTTCCGTGTTCGGGATGGGTACGGGAGGTACCTCG
>Ga0207720_101131_pt1 | contig 11039 bp, 9 predicted proteins | sample A23P2SouthBayCA_2_FD_187751 | JGI IMG/M metagenome (GOLD analysis project Ga0207720, IMG submission 187751) | Aerobic enrichment media microbial communities from Eden Landing Ponds, California, USA - A23 E3 (2) (SPAdes) | ecosystem: Environmental > Aquatic > Marine > Unclassified | place...
GGTGGCGGTGGCGGTAGCGGTGCGGTGGCGGTGGCGGTAGCGGTGCGGTGGCGGTGGCGGTGGCGGTGCGGCGGCTGTGGCGGCTGTGGCGGTAGCGGTACGGTCGCGGTTGCGGTGGCGGTAGCGGTGCGGTGGCCGGGAGCGCGTGCCGGCGCGGTTGCGCCGGTCGCGCGACTCGGGGAAAGGCAGGCCGGCCACGAGCATCCGCGCCGCAGGCGCGGTTCACCGGACGCGAACGAACGATGTGAGTGAGCCGTCCGGCTTTTTTGGTCCAGCTTTTTCAAGCGGGGGTACCCGCAGCGCTCGAAGAGCGCGAGGATACCCTCCGCAGAAAAAGGTGGTCAGAAGATATTCGCCTGCTCGTAGACGTCGATGCCGTCGAGGGTGATCTCGTAGGGTTTGGTTTCGCGGGAGTGGTTGGCGTTGCGTATCTTCTGAATTTCGACGGCGAGGCGGGTCTCCTGAGTCTCAGAGCGGACGTAGCGCAACAGGAAGACGGCGTCGGTGAGGTACTCGATGATGCCGTGGCGGGAGGCGTAGGGGTTGTCGTCGTTGGCCTCGCTGGTGAGGACGGTGGTGACGCCGGCCTGCTTCAGACTCTGGGTGAAATCGAACACTTCAGTGCGCCGTTTGGCGACTTCGTCGTACATCATCTCGAGCAGGGAGACGGAGTCGAGGACGAACCGGTCGGCGTCGAAGTCCTCGATGAGTTCGGGGAGTTCCCCGCGGATGTTGTCGAGGCTGTTGGCCATCTCGATGGGGTCCAGGTCGATGACGGCGAGGTTGCCCTCCTCCTCGTGGCGGCGGAACTCCCAGCCGCGCTCGTCGGCGGTGGCCATGATGGCGTCGTAGGTCTGTTCGAGCGTGATGAACACGCCCTTGTCCGTGTCCTCTTTCTCGAGGCCGTGCTGGAGGAACTGGAGGCCGAAGGTGGTCTTGCCGGTGCCGGCGCCGCCGACGATGACGATGAGGTGGCGCAACGGGACGCCGCCCTGGATCATGTTGTCCAGCCCTTCGATACCCAGGTCGAGACGGGGGATGTCGCTCTCGAACTCCTCGTCGTCGAAGTCCGAACCGCCGCCCATCGACCCCATCGCGTCGGCGAAGTCGTCGTCGAAGAGGTCGCTCCCACTGCCGGCGTCGCTGCCGAAGTCGTTGCCGGCACCGCCGAACGCGTCACCGCTGCTCGCGCCGGTGGCCCCGAAAGGGCTGTCCGCGCCAGTGTCGCCCCCTGCGTCGGGTCCGGTCTCGCCGAAGGGGCTGTCGGCCGTCCCGCCCTCGCCGGTGTCACCGAAGGGGCTGTCGGCGTTACCTGTGTCGAAGGCACTGTCGGCGCTCTCCTCGAACGGTTCGTCGCCGCTCTCCTCGAACGGTTCGTCGCTGTCCGTCGATGCGGACGCGGTGTTGTCGTCTCGTTCGTCGTCCGAGCGGTCGGCTGTTGCGGTGTCGTCGTCTGGACCGTCGGACTGACCGCTCTCGTCGTCGCGCAGGGCGCTCTCGAACCAGTCGTCGTCGGTGTCGTCTTCGCTCATCGACGCGTCACCCGAGGGGTCGCTATGCCCGACAGTTCCCGTCCGGACGGATTAACTTTGCCCGCCGATTCTCCGATCTAATATTCGTCTCGCGGCCACACAGATCGAGTCGTCGCCCGGCCGTCGGCGGGGTGACCAGCAGTCGGTCCGGAGGGCGTCGTTTATGCCGATGGGAGGCAAACCGCCGGACGATGCGAGTGGGACTCGTCGGCCAGAAAGACAACAGTCGAGCGGCGTCGATCGTCGCCGACATCTGCGAGCGCCTCGACGGCACCGGTGTCGACCTCGCGGTCGACGAGACCACCGCGCGAGCGCTCGATTCCGCCTGGAGCGCGGGACCGCCCGCGCCGGCGGAGATCGGCGTCCCGGTCGACGAGATGGCCGACTGCGACCTCGTGGTGAGCATCGGCGGCGACGGGACCTTCCTCTTTACCGCCCGCGGCGCCGGTTCGACGCCGATCATGGGCGTCAATCTCGGCGAAGTCGGCTTCCTGAACGCCATTCCGCCCGAGGCGGCCGTCGAGACGGTCGCGACCGAAGTCGAGCGCGCCCAGCGCGAGGGCCGCGTCGAGACACGCGAGATGCCCCGGATCGCGGCCGCCGGTGAGGACTGGACGCTCCCGGCGGCCCTCAACGAAGTCGTCGTTCAGGGGCCACGGCGGGGCCACGGCGGCGGTGCCGCGCTGGAAGTCCGCGTCGACGGCTCCCTCTACACGAGCGGCGAGGCCGACGGTGTCCTCGTCGCCACGCCGACGGGAAGCACGGCCTACAACCTCAGCGAGGGCGGACCGCTGGTCCACCCCGAGGTGGGGTCGCTGGTCGTCACCGAGATGTGCGCCGAGGAGTCGATGCCGCCGCTGGTCGTCGATGCCGACACGACCGTGACGGTCCGCGTCGAGGCGCCCGACGGGAGTTACGCCGTCAGCGACGGCCGCGCCCGGCAGGAACTCGACGCGCCGACACAGGTGAGTATCGAGCGCGCCGACGAACCCGTCAGAGTCGCCGGGCCGCCGCTGGATTTCTTCGCGGCGCTGAGCAAGATCGAGTGAGGTCGCGCGGGACGGCTACCGCCGATCGCGAGGGCGGTGACGGAGAAGGCGAAAGCGGGAGCGCAAGACAGCGAGGATCGTTACTTGTCTGCGGTGTAGTACAGCACCGGCGAGACGATGAGGAGGACGAGGCCGACCAGTTTGTACTGGACGGGTTCGACGAGGAAACTGAGTTCCTTGATCTCGTAGAGACTGACGGGGCTGACGATGAGGAGAAGACCGAACGTGATGATGTGGAGGGACACGAGCCGCTGTGACTTCTTCGGCAGAACGGCGAGCAGCCCGAACGCGAATCCCGCCAGGATCGCGTCACCCAGATTCAGCTTCAGGAGAAACGAATCGACGAGCTGGAGCGGTATCATTGTCTTGCCTCGAAACTGGCTCTGTCGCGGCCTTTAAACTTCCGTTCCCGGCCGCCTCGCGGCGTCCTGTGCGTGAGGTGACCGGCGCCGTGCGCGGCCGACAAACAGGTGTGTCCGCCGCTGTCAACGACCGGTGTCGTACTTGTAGGTCGCCTCGTCGGGGTCGATACCGAAGTCCTCGGGCCCTTCTTCGGGTTCGGGCTCGCCCTCGTCGGCGCTGGCGGTCTTGAACGCCTCGCGGCGGTCGCTCGGCATCCGGAACCGCGCGGGGTCCAGCCGCATCGGGACCGCGTCGGGCTCGATGGACTCCTGTTTCTCCGACAGTCGCTCGCGGAGGCGGTCGGGGAGCTGTGTGACGTCGATGCGCTCGAAGCCGAACTGCGCGAGGTAGTCCGGGTCGCCGGTCAGCGAGTAGACGGCGTCGAACCCCTCCGATTCGGCCGTTCGGACCAGGCGCTCGACGACGTGGGCGCCGACGCCCTGCCCGCGCCAGGCCTCCAGCACGCCGATGCTGGTGAGTTCGCACACCTCCCCGTCGTCGGTCTTGTGGACGCGGATCCGGCCGAACCCGGCCTTCTCGTTGTCCGCCTCGTCGATGGCGATGACGTAGTCCCGGGACCGGAACGCCGTCTCGTCCAACCCCATGGCCTCGATGTGGTCCAGCAACCAGGCCTCGTCGCGGTTTCGCGCGTCCCGTACGTACATATTTCACACTCCGGCGGCCACGGGAAAAGTCCTTGCGGGGACGAGGGCACGACCCTTACGGAGGGTTTTCCCGTCTCGACTCCGGGCAAATCCTTTGTGATCGTTCGTCGTAAATACGGTATGGCGACCGATTCGCTCGAAGACATCGACGAGGTGGTCCACACGCCCTCCAGGGAGTTCGTCGAGTCGACCAACGTCTGGGCGTTCATGCAGGCCCACGACATCGACGACTACGAGGAACTGATCGAGCGGACGACCAACGCCGACCCGGCGAACCCGGCCTCGGGCGTGGACTGGTTCTGGGACACCGTCATCGACTACCTCGACGTCGACTTCTTCGAATCGTACGACCGCGTCCGCGACGACAGCCGCGGCCCGCAGTTCACGGAGTGGTACCCCGGCGGGACGACCAACATCGCGCACAACGTCTGCGACCGCCACACCGCGGTCGACGCCGAGGCGCGCAACAGCGTCGCCGTCGTCTGGGAGGGCGAACCCGTCGACGAGCGCGGCGACCCGACCGACGTGCGCGAGGTCACCTTCCACGAACTCGCGCGCCAGACCAACAGAGTCGCGAACTACCTCGAATCGCAGGGAGTCGAACCCGGCGACACCGTCGCCCTCTACATGCCGATGGTCCCCGAAGTCGTCTCGATCCTCTACGGCTGTTTCGCCGTCGGAGCCATCGCCGTCCCGATATTCTCGGGGTTCGGCGTCGACGCCGTCGCGACCCGCCTCGACGACGCCGAACCGGCCGTGCTCTTTACCGGGGACGGCTTCTACCGCCGAGGGAGCGAGGTCCGCCTGAAAGCGACCGCCGACGAGGCCGTCACCCAGGCGGGACACGTCGAAAACGTGGTCGTCTACGACAGGTTGGGGACCAGCGATCCCGACGGGGACCACGATGTCCCGTGGGTGGCCGACCGCGACCGCTGGTGGGACGACGCCGTCGCGCCCCGATCCGTCGAGTACGAGACGAAAGAACTCGACGCGAGCCAGGAGTCGATGCTCCTCTATTCGTCGGGCACGACGGGCGAACCGAAGGGGATCGTCCACACCCACGCCGGCGTGCTGGTCCAGTGTGCCAAGGAGCTGTATTTCGGCTTCGACCTCAAGCCCGCGGACCGCTTTTTCTGGGTCGCCGACATCGGCTGGATGATGGGGCCGTGGACGCTGATCGGCAACCACCACTTCGGCAACACCGTGTTCATGTACGAGGGCGCGCCCGACTACCCGGAACCGGACCGCTACTGGGAGATGGTCGACCGCCACGCGCTCACCCAGTTCGGCGTCTCGCCCACAGCGATCCGCGCGCTCCGCAAGCGCGGCGACGAGTGGGTCGACGGCCACGATCTCTCCAGTCTCCGCTTGCTGGGGTCGACCGGCGAACCGTGGGATCCGGAGTCCTGGCTGTGGTTCTACGAGACGGTCGGCGGCGGCGACACGCCCATCATCAACATCTCCGGCGGCACCGAGATCTGCGGCTGTTTCCTGATGCCGATGCCGATACAGGAACTCAAGCCCTGCACGCTCGGCGGCCCCGGACTCGGGATGGACGTCGATATCGTGGACAGCGAGGGCGAGTCCATCGTCGAAACGGGCGAGCGGGGCTATCTCGTCGCGCGGGACTCCTGTCCGTCGATGACGAAATCGCTCTGGGGCGGCGACGAACGTTACCGCCGGGAGTACTGGTCGACGTGGGAGGACCTGTGGGACCACGGCGACTGGGCACAGCGGGACGCGGACGGTTTCTGGTTCCTCCACGGCCGGGCCGACGACACGCTGAACGTCGCCGGTCGCAAGGTCGGTCCCGCCGAGGTCGAGGGCGCGGCGATGGACCACCCCGCCGTCAACCAGGCCGCGGCCGTCGGCGTCCCCGACGACACGACCGGGACCGCAGTGGTCTGTTACGTCGTCGTCGAACCGGGCCACGAGGAGAGCGACGCGCTCCGCGAGGAAGTGCGGGAGACCGTCGGCGACGAGTTGGGCAAGCCGTTCCGCCCGCGGGAGGTGCTGTTCGTCGACACCTTCCCGAAGACCCAGAGCGGGAAGATCCTCCGGCGGGCCATCGCGGCGACCTACACCGGCGCGGACCCCGGCGACCTCTCGAGCATCGAGAACCCGGACGCGCTGACGGGCATCGAGAACGCGCGGTGACCCGCAGCCACAGGGTCTGGCTGCGCTGAGCGTGACCAGATCGCGGCGCGACGCCTCTCACTCCCCGTCGAGGACGGCGTTGCAGTTCGGGCAGTGGGTCAGGTCGGCGTCTGCCTCGTAGGTCGCACCGCAGATCGGACAGAGCTCGCTCTTGACCGCCTCGCCCCCGTCGACGACGTTGGTCGCGTCGGCTTCGGTGTCCCTCTCGCTCGATCCGGCGCCCGCCATCGGATCGGCGTCACCGGCCATCGGCTCTCCATCGTCCGCCATCGGGTCCGCGTCGTCCGGCGGGGTGAACACGCGCGTCTGGCCCATCCGGTCGTCCGCGCTGGCGTCGGCGCCGCCCTGCCCGTCAGACCCTCCGTCGTCGGCCGGCTCCCCGTCGGCCGACGTGGCCACGTCGTCACTCGCCGCGTCCTCGCTGTCGCTGGCTCCGTCGCCGGTCCCGGCGACGGGCGACCCGGTCCCCATCGCGAGGCGTCGGGAGGTGCCGGGCTGGACCACCGCGGGGTAGCGCTGGCCGGCGCGGATCGACGAGCGCGGGACGTCCGGCCGGCGGACCCTGACGACGAGGCTCGCGAACAGTTGGGCGGCGAGGTAGGCGAGGGCGAGCGCGGCCGGCGCGACGGCGGCCGCGAGCGGGAGCGTCGGCGCCGACAGTCCCGCGACGGCCGTCTCGCCGAAGACGTGTTCCGAGAGGTCGTACCGGGCGACGACGGCGTCGACGAGCGCGCCCCGGTCGGTGAGCGAGTCCGCTCTGCTGACCACCGCGAGCGTGGCGACGGTCGCGGCGACGAACACGAGTGCCTGCAGCAGTCGCGGTAACGACAGCGAGTAGACCCGATAGCCGTAGGCGACCGTCCGGACGAGCAGGAACGCGCCGGCGACGCCGACGGCGGCGAGGACGGCCGTCGAGGCGGACTCGCGGACGACGGCGACGCCGACGGCGACCGAGAGCGCGACCAGCGGCGGCACGAGGAGGACGAACGGCCGGTCGACGCGATATGGCTGGCCGATGTTTCCCCGGATGTTCGTCAGCGTTCCGACGACGAACCGAACCGCGAGCGCCGCGGGGATCACCACCCACAGCAGGGCGAACGCGACGGCCACGGCAGCGGCCTCGCTCGACCACGGGTTCACGGACGGCTCGCCGGCGACGGCCTCGGCGGCACGCCAGACGGCCACACCGGTGCCGGCGAGCCAGACCAGATAGCCGAGACTCCCTGCGACCAGTCCCACCAGGAGCCACCGCTCGGGGCCGGCGAGGAGGCGAACCGACGTCCCGAGTTCGCGGCGGATGTCTGCTGTGTCCATGCTACCTGGTCCCGTGGGGAGTCAGGACTCCGCGACGCGCATCTTGGCGACTTTCGAGAGTTCGACCCGGTCGCCCGGCGCGACCGGGACGCGCTCGCCCTGGTCGACGCGCTCGCCGTTGACCACCGTCGGGTTCTGTCCCAGCGCGACGAGGTAGAACTGACCGCCCTCGTACTCGAACTGGACGTGTTCGCGGTGGACTCTGACCGCGTCCTCTTCGTCACCCCCCGTCTCCATGATGATACTGCGGACCTCGCGGCCGACGATGTCGCCGTCCCACACCTCGATTTCGTGGTTCCGCACCACGAGCGTCAGCGACTCGTCTATCGGTCCGGCCTCGCTCACGCTCCGGTCGGCGGCGTCGGTCGTCCCCTCGGTCGCCGCGGTCGCGTCGCCGGCCGACTCGTCGCCCGCCCCGGCCCCGGTCGCCCCGGACGACTCCGAGCCCGCTTCCGTCTGCCCGTCCGCGGCACCCCCACCCGGCCGGTACTGGCCCAGATCCTCGCCGCAGGTGGTACAGAAGTTGTCCTCGGGCCCGACCTCGCTCTCGCAGCTCGGACACTCGGTCAGCGGTCCCGGTTCCAGCGCCGAGACGTCCTCGCCGCAGGCCGCACAGAAGTTGTCCTCGGCGTCGACCGGTTCACCACAGGACGGACAGGCCAGTTCCTGTCCGACCGCGTCGGTGTCGTCTGTCGCTTGGTCGGTGTCGTCTGCCGCCTCATCGGCTGCGTCCGTCGTCTCACTCGCCTCGTCTGTCACCTCGTCACCATCGTCCGTCGGGTCGGTTTCGGCCACTGCCGCATCGGCCTCGTCGTCCGCCGTCTCGACTGTCTCGTCGACCGTTTCGGCTGCGTCGTCGACCGGTTCGACTGCTTCGTCGGCCCCCGACTCCCCCTCCGTTCCGGACGCCGACTCCGTTCCGGACGCCGACTCCGTTCCGGACGCCGCCTCGATGTCGGTCTCGTCGTCGCCGAACAGTTCGCCGACGTCCGCCGGTGAGTCGTCCGGGTCGGCCGACGCGTCCCCCGCGTCGTCGACCGACTCGTCGACCGGGTCCCGGTCGCGGTCGTCGTCGTCGACTGTGGCCGCGGCGTCCTCGTACTGCCACTCCCCACAGTCGGAGTTCGTACACCAGCCCCCCGCTGCGGACGGGTCGAACGTCTCGCCGCAAAGCGGACATTCGACCGACCCGCTCGTGCTGTGCGACATAGCTGTCGGGATATGCAGGCGGGTCATCAAAACAGTTGCCCCCGGTCGTGCGCTCGCCGGACACGACCGTCCCGCTCCGTTCTGTCACTTCCGATCAAGGAGAGGGCTGGCGACCGGTCACTCGGTCCCGCCGAGCAGCGTCTGGCGATCCTCGACGGCCGGCGGCGCGTGGACCGAGCGGTCCGGCGGGTCCGCCGGTGTCTCCGCGAGCGTGCCGTCCCGGAAGAGCACGGTCGAGAGGTTGTCCTTGCCGCCGCGGTCGTTGGCGAGCGCGGTCAGGTCGGCCGCCGCGTCCTCGATCGACCGCGCCGACAGCACGCACTCGCGCAGTTCGTCGTCGGTCACGGCCCGGTCGCGGACCACTTCGGCCATGTCCTCGTCGCGGTCGGCCTCGACGTACCACTCGTAGAGTTTCGTGGCTTCGGTCTGGGCGTCGACGAGGCCGTCGCTGGTGACGAGCACGACGTCCTCCGCGTAGACCGGCACCGTCCGCGTCTCCACCTCGACGGTCGCCGTCTCGGGGTCTTCCATCCCCGTGCCGCCGAGCGCGCGGGTTATCTCGTTGCCCCGCGGGTGGACCATCGCCTCCACGTCGTCGATCTGGCCGGCCTCGCGCAGGCGCTCGACGACGGCGTGGTCGGCGGTGAGCCGCGTGATCTCCTCGCGGGCCGCGTTGACCACGTAGGCGCGACTGTCGCCGACCCACCCGTAGTGGAGTCGCCCGCCGACGCAGACCCCCGCCACCACAGTCGTGTGTGCCTGCTGGCCGCTCTCGGCGGCGTAGGCGACGATTTCGCGGTGAGCCGCGACGATGGCCTCCGCGACGGCCGCCTCGAGGTCGTCGTCACGCGGCGGCTCGGGCAGCCCCGACTCGAGGGGGACGCCGAACCCGCCGGGGTCGCTCCGGGCCGCCCGAACCGCCGTCCCCGCGAGGCGCTCGCTGACGACCGTCGAGGCGATATACGAGGCCACGTCGCCGGCCTCGTGACCGCCCGCGCCGTCGGCCAGCGCGAACACCGCCGCGCTCCGGTTCTGTGGGTCTCGATCGCCGGTCGCGTCGGCTTCGCCCTCGTCCCTCTCGGTCTCGTCTGTGTCGCCCTCGAGAACGGTCGTCTGTGCGTCGGGAGCAGGCGTCGCGTCGTCGACGCTGTCGGAACCGCCGCTTCCACTCTCGCCGTCCTCGCTGTCCTCGTCTCCCCCCGTTTCCGACCCGTCCTCCGAAGAGGCATCCCCGTCGTCGCCCCCCTCCGCGGGCGGGTTCGAGGGGCCCAGATAGCCGTCGCGGTGCCCGTCCTCGAAGACGGTGATCGCGACGCTGTCCTCGTTGATGCCGTCCGTGCGCTTGCGGTCGCCGACGTCGTAGTGTGTCGCGTACTGCATGGTTATGCCGTGTGGAATTCGAAGGTGACGCCGTAGCTCGGGTGGACCAGCGCGACCAGGTCGCCCTCGCGCAGTCCGAACACTTCCGGCGGCGTCTCGCCGCTCCCGTCCGTCGGGTCCTCACCCGACGCCTCGAGTCTGTGGCGCCCGTCCTCGCTGAGGACGCGCTGCCACCCGCCACCCGTCTGGACGTAGGTCCCGTTGAGACTCCGGTCCCTGACGAACCATTCACCCTCCTCGTCCGTGTCGAACTGCACCTGCACCGTCGAGATGTACTCGCCGTCGTCCTCGATAGCCACCGACGGCGTCGGCCCGCTGGCGTACCGCCGGCCGATCGTGTCCCCCGGGTAGACCGTGTACTCCCGGTCGGCCTGCGTGTAGGTGATCGTGGCCGCCGGCGGCGGCGTCGGGTCCCGCGATTCGAGGACGCGCTTCATCGCGGTCGCGTTCCGATAGCGCTCGTCGGGGTCGGTCCGGGTCGCCATCTCGACGGTTTCGGCGAGATAGGCGTCACAGGTCGCGCCGAAATCGCGCGGGTCGACCCCGTCTTTCCGCGGGACCGTCCCCTTGAGCAGGTAGAGGAGGATCTTCCCGACGGAGTAGACGTCCGACCACGGCCCCTGGCGGAACTCGCTCTGGTCGGCCTCGGCGACCTCGCGGGGCTTGTACGGGCCGACGATGGTCGTCTGGTCGGCCCCGTCGCCGTCGTCGAACCCCGTCGCCGTGTTGAAGTCGATGAGCACCGGCGTCACGGTCCCCCCGCGCTCGGTGATCATCACGTTGTCCGGCTTCAGGTCGCGGTAGACGATCTCGTTCTCGTGGAGGAAACTCATCGCGTCGCAGAGCGCGATCCCGATCTCGCGGACCTCCTCGATGTCGTCGAGCGGGCCGGTCCGCCGGATCGCGCTGTCGAGCTCGTAGCCGTCGACAAGTTCGACGACCAGTACCGTGGTGTCGCCGTGGCTCGTCGTCTCGACGAGCGACATCAGGTTCGGGTGGCCGCCGGCGTCGCGGATGGCCGCGAGCGTCTCGGCCTCCTGCTCGAAGTAGCGCGTGACGATGTCGCGGTCGTTGCGACTCCCCTCGTAGTTGGGCACCTTCACCGCCACGTCGTCGCCCGTATCGCGGTCGGTCGCGCGGAACACCTTCGCGAACCCGCCCTCGCCGACCGTCTCGCCGAGTTCGTAGCGCCCGTCGACCACCGACCCCTCGGACGGTCCCGTCATTCGCGACTCCCCTCGGACGGTCCCGTCATTCGCGACTCCCCCCGGACGGCCCCGTCATTCGCGACTCCCCGCCGACGCTCCCGTCATTCGCCACTGGGGTCGATG
>Ga0207720_101132_pt1 | contig 11034 bp, 15 predicted proteins | sample A23P2SouthBayCA_2_FD_187751 | JGI IMG/M metagenome (GOLD analysis project Ga0207720, IMG submission 187751) | Aerobic enrichment media microbial communities from Eden Landing Ponds, California, USA - A23 E3 (2) (SPAdes) | ecosystem: Environmental > Aquatic > Marine > Unclassified | place...
CGAGCTGCGGTGATCGTCGGACAGAGATAGCCAATTACGGGTGTGTCGACTGCAGGAGCGACGCGATCGATCTGTGCGGGATCGTCGCCAACGATCAACGTCCGGCCGTCGGACCCATTGGGCTGCCCTCGAATCAGGAGAAACCAGCCGGGAAGGACGACAACAAGTACCCCGATGATCATAACGAGCGTGGCTCGTGGCAGCCGGTGTGACCACTGAAAGTATCCCAGCGTCGCCAGTGCGAGTCCACCGACGAGGACGCGCTTCTGAACGAGAAAGACCGTATCGAGGATTCGACGCGGTCGTGGCTTGTAGAGGGGCCAGACTGCCCCTGCAACTGCGAGAACGCTCAGTGTAAGCGCCCACTGCAGCGACGTCCAATCAAGGACGGTCGGCTCGAGGCGATCGAACAGCGGCACGACCGTCGTGAAGATGGACTGGGAAAGGGAATGATTCGCGACGAGCACGGCAACGACGACGAGACATACGGTCCCCGTCGCACTCACGGTCCGATACCGCCAACCGGTAAGCATCGAGTAAGGAGAGGTGGCTGTACTCGTATATATGCTTTGAAACGACCGATTCGATGATGAATTCAGATATATGTTATGGCCAGACAGTAACCTCTATCTTTGATTCACGCGAACTCGAATTTAGGTACCATACCGAGTACAACGTCAACAGGACGATGAACCTCCTTGAGGCCGCCCGACACAACGACCTCGAGCGCGTTGTTCTCGCTTCCTCCTCCTCCTCGGTGTACGGCAAGCCAGAGTATCTCCCCTACGATGAGGATCATCCGGCGAACCCGACCTCTCCCTACGGGGTCTCGAAGCTCGCGAGCGAACAGTACGCGCGCGTATACAACGAAATCTACGGTCTTCCAACTGTCGTATTGCGCTACTTCGCTGTCTACGGTCCGCGGATGCGGCCGAATATGGCAATGACGAACTTTGTCTCTCGGTGCCTCCACGGCGAACCGCCCGTGATCTACGGCGACGGTACCCAGACCCGCGACTTCACGTACATTGAGGACACCGTCAGAGTCAACGAACAGCTGCTCAAGGACGACAGCGCCGACGGCGAGATCCTCAACGTGGGCTCGACGGATAACATCGACATTCGCACGTCGCGGAGGTCGTTCGCGATGAAATCGCTTCATCCCTCAAACTCGAGTATGACGAGACACGAGTGGGTAATGCTGAACACACCCACGCCGACATCTCGAAGGCGAATGAGATTCTCGGCTACCAACCCACTGTCGACATTCGAGAGGACATCTCGAAGTTCATCGACTGGTACCACGAGAATCCATCCGTGTTCGGTTAAGGAGCGAAACCGACAGACGCCAGCGTCTTGATGAGGTTATCTTCAGAAACCGCGTAGAGAGAGGTTGTGAAACCCGAACTACCTCTAACAATCATACGCCGTCGGTTGACTTCTCTCTTTCCTGCAGCCCTCATCGAAGGCATCGCGCGCGAGCGCGATGCCATTGGAGACCACCAACGCCATCGGACGATCGACATCACGATGCTCGTCTGGTCGCTCATCTTGGGAGTCGCCGTGGACGGCGAAACCCGCTCTATCGTCGCGTTTCAGCGGGCCTATCAGACTGCGACTAACCAAACCGTGGCTCGATCCAGCTTCTACGACCGATTTACGCCGGAACTCCGTGATCTCCTGGACGAGCGTCACCGCGCGCGTCGTCGATCACGGCTGTCGTCACGTGCTCACGGCCGCCCTGATCGGCGCTCGAGGGCTGGCCCGTCCCCGACACCTTCCAGCACGCGATTGAGGACTGACTGCCGCGTATGCGAGGACAGGCAATTGACGTAGATCGAGCAGGGTAGTTCCGAAGTGACACACCGAACCGCACACGTCTTGCCCGCGCCCGACGGTCCGTAGATGAACGCACCTGCGGGGGCGACGCCGTGGGTGATCGGCTCGAGGACCGTCGAAAGGTGGTTGAGTTCCCCGTCACGAGCCATAATCACCTCGCGCTCAGGTTTGATCTCCGGTTGGAGGACCGCATAATACGTAATCATACGGGAGTGTTCAGTCGGAGCGTATGTATAGGCGACGGGCGGCGTTTCGAAATGGGGTGCGTGCTTCGGCCGAGTCAGCTAAGATGTGAACTGAGATAGTACAGTACGTCCATTTGCCTTTGTTGAGTCCCAGAATAGGTGCCAACGTGGAAGTCTCAGGTCTTACCTCAGTCGTTCCGAATCCAAACCAAGTGACTCTACAGCAGCAGCTGATATTGTCACCGATCGCTCACCAGCCGTGACTGATTCGTCTGCAATAGATTCAATCAATTCGGCAAGTTCCTCACGATACGTGCCGGATCGCTCTTCTATGATTTGCACTGAAGGACTATCGGAGCTTGTTGTCGATCGATTGCTGATATACGCTTGCACAAACTGTTTTCGTACCTCGAGCGGTGCCTCTTCGAGATACCACGGCAGTGACAACGATTCAGAGTGAGCTTTACTCCCAATTGGCGCACCGAGAACATGCAGCATACGTCCGAGAATCGCCCCATCTTCACCAGGTCGAACCGATTTTCCACGGTTGCTATTGCTCTCCTTCCGAACGGTATATCCGACACCGGATAACTCGAGTGCCGCCACACACTTCGAGTCGAATTCAGATTCGGTAAGTGTAAAAATCGGCTGCCAATGATCGCTGGCGATCATTCCACCAGAGTAGATGCTCGCAACGAGTATGTTCAGTCCGATGAACTCGTTGTCATTGAATGTTATATCTATCCAGCCATGCTTGCGGGCTGCATACAGACCTGCAACAACACTGGGGGTGTGTCCAGCGTCAACCCATGAGCGGACTCGAGACTGGGGGAATCCAACTTTTGTCGCAATCGACGTGTAACCTTGATCTGGGTGGTCCACACTAAACGACACTGCATGTCGATACTGCTGAACTGCTCGCCAAGCATCATCGTAGGTACCTCCGTCGTAGGTGCGAGCAAAATCACGTTCAGTAACAAGCACAGATGAAGCAGTCATAGTCTCAGTATGGTTCAATAGCAGTGGAGAAGGTGTTAGGCAAATACTCCCCGGTTTTTCCAATATAGGTACAGCACAAACGCTGTTGTTCCACTAAGTAATTCTACAAGAGTGTTCATAGTCATCGCTGTCATCCTCGTCTTCTGGTCTACCAGCCCTATATTGGCAGAAATTATATGTTTAGAAATGAAGACTGAATTACTGATATCAGTAAGAAGGAACCCCCCGGCAAACGCTATTCCGATGATAGTGACCCAATGAATCGGCAGGTCGTATCCGTGCTTAGTGGCATCAAAATAGATCCACCAGACGGCAGCTATTGGAGCTGCAATTGGAAGCAAGAGAGCCAATACTGTATTCATTTTTGCGTGGGCGTAGTACATGTCCCTTCCTATATAATACTAGCTAATTTACAGGCAAAAATGTTGAGTGTCTTAGAGTTTGACCCTGCGGGAGATTATATTCTGCCCGGGTTATTGTATATCTATTGAAAATAAACTTTGTCTAACTAGTTCTCGGCAGAAGTTTCAATATCTTTCACGAAAACCGTCTACCATGAAATCTAGCCGGGGAGTTTCCACTGTTGTGGGATATCTCTTACTTGTAGCAATCACCATAACTGCATCTGGAATACTCCTTTATACTGGGTCGAATATGATTGGTAGTATTTCTGATCAAAACCAGAATGAACAAGCGCAACAATCGATATCGCAGTTTAGTTCTGAGGCAAGTCTCGTAGCCCTGGGTGATTTAGAATCTCGGACGATTGACTATGGCGATACTCATGACGGGCAAATCGAGATCCGGGAAAATGCTAGTTATGTTAAAGTCTATGTCGAAAATGATTCTGGCGACATTAAAAATCGTCTACTTGAGAACCAGTCTCTAGGGGCAGTTGTCTACAAAAATGGTGATACAGAAGTCGCATACGAAGGCGGTGGCGTATGGCAAGAGCAAGATGAATATAGCACCATGGTTTCGCCCCCGGAATATCACTACCAAGGACAAACACTGACATTCCCCGTTGTTCGCGTTAGTGGAGAAGGTGGCGCAAGCGGATCAACCCAGTTGTCGGTCAAACGGTTGAATTCGGACGATATTAGCTACCCAAATCCTATTACAGAAGGCAAAGTCCATGTAACAATAAAAAGTGACTATTGTCGAGGGTGGCGTCAGTTTTTCCTTGAACGGACCGGTGGAAGTGTTACAGAATGCGATGATCAGACAGTTACCGCTGAGCTATCTACCCCAAAAGAAATAACGATAAATAATGGAATTGCAGTTCGGGATGATTTTAATGGCCCCAATAGTAAACATGCAGAAGTTCCAGACAATGTAGATGAAGATGCAGAATTGGTGGGCATATCTGGAACAATCGACTCCAAAGTAGAATCTGCTAAAGAAGAAAACAATAATTCAGATTCCACCTGTATTAGTGAAACTTCGTTTGAAGGTGGCTGTACTCTTACTAATGGTACTTACTTCGTTGATGGTGATGCAGTGTTAAATCGCGATGTTGATTTCGACACATCTAGCGGGCCAATAGATGTTATTGTAAATGGATCTCTCGATATATCTGGACAAGAATTGGAAAATGAGGATACAAGTACAAATAATGGTGTCCAGTATTATGTGGATGGGAATCTCGAGATCAAAGATAGTACTGTGGAGACAGATTCCACAGATATCGAGGCTAAGCGAAATGTATTTTTAGTGGGTGGTGGTGTTGCAACGAAATCTAACGCCCCATCTGTTGAGCTGATGGATAGTGTGATCTACGCGCCAAATGCTGATATCGATTCGAATGGTCAATTCGGTACATTCCGCGGCGCGGTTTATGCTCACTCACTCGAGATCACGGGTGGCGGGAGCAAAAACACAGACATCCAATACGATGAAGATCTAGCTGGTTATCAAATCGAAATAGAAACAAAAGCGACTACGATCACCTATCTACATCTGAGTGAGAATCGGATCGAGGTTCAACCAGATTAACAATCCCTCTCATGCCAAATAATGCGAAACTAACTCGGCGGGCTGCGCTTGCTCTTATCGCTGGAGGTTCCGGAATCCTAATCTCCGACACGATGGGCTTCACGCAAATTAACACAGATCGAGGAGTTAGCGTTGACACCGCATCCGACGAAAATGCGCTTCTTGGTTTAGTCGACCAATCTGAGGGAGCTGTGGTTTCAGGACCGAACGACACGACTGCAGTCTATGATATTACGGATAATACCGGTTCGTTCTCGATACAAGATTTTGATGTAACCGTGCTGAAACTGATTAACGAAAACGGTGTGGCGACAACAGCCCCTCCAGTCCAAGCCACAGTCAGTGGAAGTGGAGATCAGTACACTGTTGATATCAGTTGCTCGAGCGACACAACTAGTCTCGGAGACACATATCTGGTAGTAATGGAATTTGATGCGAAAACGGATGATACCTCAATCACTGCGACACGAACAACTAATTCGTACGTCAGTATCACCTGTACGCACGATTACGGCGATTCCGGCAACTACCGCGATTCCAATAATGGTGGTGCCGCACAACCGGATGATCCGAGTGGAAACATCGAGAACCCATCTGCAGTCAACGAAAATGACGATAATACCTCCACAGCTATCTCTTCGGGAGGCCAAGCCGACCTCAAGATCGGATACTCATTGCCAGCTGTAAATGCGTCAGCTAACACGTATGAGATGAATTTCGATATAGCGCGTATACAGGTCGGTAATGGTACCTTCGGATTCTACCTTGTCAATAGTAGTGGCGAGGAACTTACAAACCGACAGGCCCTCACTACGGGCGACAAGACCTACTCTTTCTCAGATGCAGAAGAGCAAGAGATCGCTGCTAATCACGATGACCTCTATCTAATCATCGACTCAAATACCACCGGCAAGGGCAATAAGGAACTCGAGATTGACTACTTTGCACTCACCTCAAGCTGATTCTCACTTTTGATTGCTAACTCCTGTCACTGTATTGGGCGAGCGGAGATGTTCATATCGAAGGTATGCTGCCGGTCTATGTCGTCCTGATATAGTGCTCACTCAGAGATTTCTACCGAAATCGCACTCTCTCGTATAAGTACCTCGTCAGTGTCGATTTCGTATTCCACTTTTTCTGGGTCGGATTCTGACACTTTCGTTAACCCGGATGCTTGATCCTCGAAATAGCGCTCCCACATTTGCGCATGATCTGGTTCAACCTCCATTGTAATTGTGACAGTCTGACCTCCACCGGTAGAATAACGCGTTGAACTCAGTTCTTCATGATCATCAAGCACCACTAATGATGTTCCGCTCCCCTGATACTCGTCTTGTCCAACGAGTTTTACAACATTCAGAATAACTCTATCGTCCCCAAATTTGAACGGTGGTGTCTCATGCATAAATGCACCATCTCCTTCGCTTCGAATTACAGCACCAGCCTTGTACGTAATGTCTCCGCCCTCTCCACGATAGGCAAAGCCCCTCAGTGATGTGTTTGTATATTCAGTCCCGTCAATCGTGATCGTAATATCATGTTTTGCTGTAGTTTCCACAGAGCTATCAGTCGTTTTCATTTCGACAGAGCGGCGTGGTGCTTCTTCCTGAACAATGTCGTCGATATTGTTCGAAAAAACCACCATTGCCTGTTCGGCGTTATTGAGTTCTGAGCTTGCTTGATAGGTACCTATTGAGGCTATCCCACTTACGTAAATAATACCAATAGAGAGGATTACGACGGAGAAGATCATAATATAGCCGAGAATGCCACTTTGTCCTCGGGAGGGTGCCGTTCTATTCATTATGGAGCATCCTCCGGAGAACCAAGCTTGATCTGGTCACTAGATGGCTCGGCATATACCCTCCATTCAGACGCTTGTGACGATTCGACATCGATCTCATACTCCGTTTGGAGTGGGATTGATACAGTAACCCCACTGCCAGTGCTTTCAAGAACGAGCTTTGAATTGCTGTTATCATATGTTACTGTATATGAGTTCCCGTTGACTTGACTAGGAACATCTGGGTTAAGAACTACAGTACCTGTTCCATCAGTTGCTAAAATTCGATCGGCCGACAGCATTTGTGCGGCGATCCGGTCACCAATGATTTGCAACTCTGCCTCGGTCCCTTGCTCAGTGGTCTGTGTTACTAACCCGCTTGTGGCGGAAACCAACCCTGCCATTAAGATCGTGATGATTACGATCGCCAAAATATATCCTACTTGGTTAGAGACAGCTCGGTCATCTCTTTCAAGAATACGCCGTGAGGGTTGACGGTCAGACATCGCTATGTCCCTCCTGCTCGAATATATGATAGACATCTTGTATCTGATCGGCTACAGGGGGCGATTCGAATCTCTCCTTCATAATCGTATCCTGCTGACTCATATGTCAGATCGAATGTTGATGAATAGATAGCGTTCTTTGGGTCTGGTGATCCGGACTCCTCGAATCCACCTTCCGGTACAGTGAGGGTATATTTGCCCTCGATTTCATTGGTGTTTTTGAAACTAATTGTGTATTTGGATGATGACAAATCTAAATTGGATACATAGTCGTAGATATTCACTCTATCTACGGATTCTGTTCCCGTTTCGTTTACACTCCCTGTCACTACGTCTAGGGTAAGTGAATCGTCAGCTTCGTACCGTTTAGTGGGGCCGCTCCCGTCATCGACTGCGATAACCGCATCAGACCCATATTCTGCCATGTAGACTGTCCACACGTTTCCGGAATCATCGATGATGTTGATATGAAAGGCGTCATTAAGCTCTGTAGAAGTGATACTACCTACGCCATGTAAATCAGATGGTTGATTAACAGCAATTTGGAACCGACGAACTTCAGTGGCGTTAATACTCCAGTCTCCTGTTGGGCCGTTGAAACTACTTTCGCTTGTCTGACGTATTTGTTTCCCAGATATTTCGTCTGCCTTTGAAATACGAAGAATTTGGCCCTGTGCATCGCTTTCTTGCATCCGAATTGCATTTTTTGCTTGCGTAGTGGCATCACCAAAGTCATCTCCAGAATCATATCGGTTTGAACGAATGAGCAGTTCGCCATATTCGGTGTAAACCATCTGCTGAACCGATTCAATCTCGTTGCCCCCCTCCGGAATACCCTCAGATTCCATGCTCTCGGCGAAGAGAAATCCATTTAGAACAAGCGTGATCCCGATGAGGAGGATACCTAACGTGATGACACTGATTAGGATCAGTTGACCTCGATTCTGGCCATAGAGTCCTTGTTGGGTCTGCCAATACTGCCTGGAGTTCTTCTGTTGATTTCGACTACTCATTGATGATCACATCCTCCAAGCGACAATCCGTACACGAACCACATTATATAACTCTGAGTCATCATGGATATCTTTAATATAGCTATCTGACTCGGAGTCGACGGTACTATCGTGAAGGAAGATCGTCTTCGTGGCAGTGGCAGCATTATATGAGGGCTCACCTTGGTAGACCACTGTAGTATCCTTGATTTTGTCATTCTCTCCGTTCTGATATCCAACATACATGTTGTAGGCTATATCCTCACTCGAGAGAGACTCGTTTAACAACTCACCAAATTCGAAGTCGTCTGGAACTCCTTGAGTGTAATACGGACGCTCAGTGCCCTCGGTTCCCTTAAACCGCTTCCCGCTTTCGTTCCAGTTGAGAATGACGGGGATGATTGAGTTGGTTTCTGCTCCGATATCGAGTGCATCATTTGCAAGAGCCCGATTTTGCTTCTCAATCTGCTGGTTGGCTGTACTCGCACTCAGTGGCGTGATAACCGTTGACTGGAGGGCAACCAGCATTATGAGGAGTAGTATGATTGCCCCAGTGATCGCTTCTAACGTGAAGGCTTGCCCCCGTGTATCAGTCAGTAATTGGCCCCCAAACCGTGAGAGAATATCGCCGATCATATTACCACAGCTGTACTTTTAGCTTATATTCTTCTCCAGAATAATAGACGAGTCGGGACCACTGCTGGATATTTTGTGAGCCTAGCGACTCTCCTACAGAGCGCAGGGTCCCATCATTTACTGGCTCAAGTTCGATCCGAAGATGAGTCGAACTACTGAGACCCAACGCAGTCGGGTCAAGTTTCCCTCCTGTGTATATGTCATCTGGGGGGGCACACCTGTCAGGGAGTTCGTTATGATCAAAGAAGGCGTCAGTACACGCTGGATCGAGCGTTGTGGCATGCGAGTTATTTTGATTGCCGCCGAGAGTGTCTGCGACGAGATGATCTGCTGTCCGTTCTGCCTGAATTTTCTCTCCGCTTTCACTTGGCGTATTGAAGGGCGCGACAAGGTTAGGAACGAACATGAAAATGAATGCAACAGTAATGAGAAATATTCCTATGCCGAACACGAAATCAAGTGTTGTCTGTGCGCGGTCTTTTCCTCCTGTATCTCGCTGTGTTGATATCATGCTTTCCGCTTTTGTCGAACAGAATGTTTGTCTTTTGCAGCAATTAATGGGTACTTTGAAATTGTGGCCGCTGAAAACCATCGAGTAGAACGTACCAGAGATGTATTTGTCACCACTTTGGGAGAAAGGAAAAACTCCTTAGAATGGAAACCGACGGTACCGTCGGACCCTAGTACTAGAGGTGTCTTTGTCTCACTGTCGACCATACTTCGCTTTTCAATGCATTAGATAAATAGCTTTCTCAGATATTCATTTAGAAGCATCTATAATATATTGGTTTAACTATAGAACTGAATTGTAATTGTGATCCAAAATGGTTACTCGAGGACGTGCTGGGATTGCGTGGGGATGGGGGTGGACGAGTTTAGACTGCCGGAATCCCGACTGTCGAAATGAGTGTGTTCCACACACTCGTGAAGACGCCGAGTAGGATCATCCCGACCGGCACACCGATCGGATATGGGTCTGGTACGATCCGGTAAATCGCATAGCAGACGCCAACGGCTGCGAACTTTAGCGGTACTAACATCCAGAGGCCGAGGTGGTCGATCGCCATGGACCCGAAGTGGTGGGTCTCGACGGCCCCATGCTCGACGATGAAATAGATGGTCGTCACGAGGTCGCCGACGACATACAGTGCGATCGCAAGCACCCACAACGACTGTGTAAACTGGCGACTTTCGGCAGCCGCTTCGACGCGCTGGTTTGCCGACTCATGCAGTGCGGCAAGCATCGTCACGCGTCAACGACAGACCACATGCGCGCCTGTCCGATTTTCCGTGACGTGACCTGTCCATCGTCCTCGAGCGATCGAAGCCGCTTGTAGGCGGTATCGTGCGAACAGCCGACGGCGTCGGCTACGTCGGCGGTCCCGGCAGCGTTTCCGATCCGAACGCACTCGAGAATCTGGTGACGCTGTGCAAAGGCTGTCATGCGAAATGGGATCGGATAAAAACCGACCCACGAACGGCTCAGAACGTCACCGAATCAGCGTAGTGTAGCGCCTTAAAACAAAAACACAACTGTGGTTTATGTCGTGTCGACTTCCTGGTTAGTGACGACAGTACTGCCAGCGTCGCCATTTGCAGTCGCGGTGATGGTATCTGTAGTCCCACTACCACTACTCCCCGAACAGTCAACAATCACGGACCCGCCGGGGCTGGAAAGTGTATCTGTACCGCTAGCACTTCCACCGATAGTACAACCACCTGAGTCGTCAGCAGTACTCACAGTAATGTCGTTTGCGTTACCTTCAGATACCCACGTAGCTGTATACGTGTCGCCTGAGCCACCTTCAATAGTTACGCCAGCCTGGGTTTCTTCTTCAAGACCCCCACCTAAATCCATCACAAATGCTGCAATAACTGCAGCCAGTATAACCGTGATTGCAACCATCAGTATAACGCCTATAACAGGGCTCACGGCACGGTTTTCGTCGTTTCCGATCAATTTTTGTCGGAGTTGTTTTCCATCGAACATATGTTCTCACGCATCGAATCAGCGGACTGAGAAAACTTATCAGTGGCCACGACATAGTAGCCACTGCGGACAGGGGATTGAGGTGCCACCCGCCGTCCCCGCTTTCTCG
>Ga0207720_101138_pt1 | contig 10949 bp, 4 predicted proteins | sample A23P2SouthBayCA_2_FD_187751 | JGI IMG/M metagenome (GOLD analysis project Ga0207720, IMG submission 187751) | Aerobic enrichment media microbial communities from Eden Landing Ponds, California, USA - A23 E3 (2) (SPAdes) | ecosystem: Environmental > Aquatic > Marine > Unclassified | place...
CCATGGCCAGCCGGGTCGCTCACAACCGCCGTGGGGCTGGCAGCACAGCGCTTTTGAGCCAGCGATGCGGCTTGTTTAACAAAGCGGAAGAGGACTTCAGGCACATTCACCCTCTCCGCTTGGCTTCCATCTTCAGAGCGACGCTATCCTGCTGCCGTTATCGGATTCAACAGAGCAGGTTAATCCAAATAATTAATACGAATTCCCTCCTTGGCGGCTGACAGAGTGGACCAATCTCTCTTTTCAATATTCAGTGGGCTTGAGCACGCCATTTTGTTAGTTCTGATTATTGTCTCCAATCCTTATATAATAGTACGCCGGGTACAGCCTTTGAATCTTCCGTATATCGCGCGATTCGTCTCTACTAACTCCCTTTGGTGGAAGTCGGGAAAGCGTGTTTATAACAGACGCCATCTTCTAAAATTGTCAATTATGGGTAAGCTAGGCAGAGAGAGGTATGATAAATACCTTACATCACATAGTGGTTTGTGGCTAATTTTCTTAGTTGGAATCCTTCTTTTCTTGGTGGGATATGGTGGTAGAGGACTTTTGCCGGTAGTCAACCTATCTGAAGGGGAAGTCCAGACAAGTTGGTCTGTCTTGGCGTCATTAATTAGCGTAAGTTTCATTGTTATAATTTTTATACTGCAATTTATTGAGAATGAGTACTATGACCGAGAAGTTACACAGACGTTCGTAAGGGGGACGTGGGTGATGCCGGTCGTTTATGTATCTCTACTATCGTTAGGGGCTGTTGGTACCATTGTATACTTTGCTCCACATACTGAACAAGAGTACTCCGTTTTTCATTCATTGATTGTTATAACAGCTACTGGATCCGCCCTGGTTGGTATTTCCCTTGTGTATTTCAATATTGCAAGGAAAATATTCGTTGACCCACTAGATACGAGTCTTCAATCAAGGGTAAAAGATACTATCAACAAACAACTTCTAGCAGAGATTCATCAAGAGCTCGCACAGAAACGTCTGGAAGACCTCAAGTTGCATCGTGACAGCCCTACTGTGGGTGGAGATAGTCGCTTATCTGATGACTACCCCCAAGAAGTGGATGGATTCATCATGCGAGACTCGGATTTCACTGAGTCAAAAACTATATTCAACACCCAAGCACAGCCAGAAGTAGAAAAAGTACCAATAGAGGGTCTTGAAGAGGGGTATATCGCAGATGTCAACGAAACAGCTCTCAAGAAGGAGCTTGATCCGATACCCCCTACGCACGATCACCTCGTGATGGATTTAAGTAGTCCAAACTCTAGTTCGAACGACAATCTTTGTGTGGCCGGGTACAGGAGCGCATCAGATTTAGTTGCACCTAATTTGCAGAAGGTCGTCCTCTTTTCGGAACAAAATCTGTGGAAACCTAGCACGGAAGACCCTCTTGAGGAATTCCGGGCTATCGTCGCCGAATCCGTTGAAGATGGAAATATATCTTCATTGTCATCTTACGTGGAATTTCTGGATGATATTACGAGAGAGGTTATTCAGGATAGACGAGCGCTGATCGATGAGCACAAATTGCATGATGGTGAAACAAGTGATATTGGTGACGATTTAGCTAAATGTATTTCGGAAACTTTCGAACGCACCTTCCTAAAAGTCTCTGAGTTAAAAGATGCAGACACATCTGCTGAGGTCCACGATACCGTAGAGGCCCAGTTTTTTAACTCATTAAGGGGGGAATATCACCAACTATCGATTCAGTTGTTGATTGCTGTACGCGAGTACTTTGGGAGTCACCGTTCGGACGCTCATAAGAGAAGTATGATCAAAGTTTGCGAGAGCCTACCAGACATGTACCAATATGCTATCAGGCACCAAGAGAGTAGACACTCTCAGGACCCAATCCAGAACGGAATCTGGATCCACGCATCTGAGACGGTCTTCGACTGCTTATCATATGCTATCCGGAACGAGCAAATGATCTATTTTGAAACGTTGTGGAAAAAGTTGTTCTCAGAAACACGTTCAAATATTTCCGGTAAAATCACTCGAAGGGTGCATGTACCCCCCATTTTCCCTTATCTCACAATAGGCCTAACGTATTCTCTGTGGAGTTCGTCACACATCTCAACCAAGTTCGCCAGTGATGCGATCGAAAAAATTCTTCGTCACAAGGACGTTGAGATGGACGAAGCCGACGACTTGTTTACGTTGACTCGAAAATATAATACGGGGTATAATGATGTCGTCGATATCACAGCCGATTCTACAGCAATGATGCCAGGAAGAGACGATATCGATAACGATCAACTCTATCAGGTACTCAATGTCCTGTCATTTACTATGATCGGAAATTTCAGGCTTCAGTCGGGAGATGTAGAGTCGGTAGAGGAACGGTTGTTGGATATGGACGATGAATCTCTCGGTGAAATTCACTCAGTGTTGTCAGACACCAATTATCCGAGACAGGAACAAATTCCGGACCCTCTTGAGATCCAAGAGTTTGAGCAACTCATTGCAGAGATACTGCCCCCAACGCTCGGGTCCAGCGTCGAGGACCGAGAAGAACCTATAGAACAGGAGCATACTGAGCATCCCGATGATTCTGATAACATCCCTTATTACCAGTGAGATAAAAGAATGATATCGATTAACCCACTCAACCTACGGAGGCGTAACGAATGAAATTCTTTGATCGCAATTCGGACCTCTCCCGAGCGACGGATTTTGAGGATAACCTCCGTCGAATCCTCCATAATCGTCGGATATTTGAATCAGATCACGTCGACCCCCAATTTGTCACGCAGTCAATAAAATACGATACCCGTCCGAAGTACCGGGCGATTCCAGCTCAGCAACCCCTTCGAGAGTTTGTACAAGAGGTTACCGAGTCAGTCTTCGATTATGAAACGCCGTATAATTTCCAACAAAGAGCTTGGCGTGCCATTGAAGATGCACACTCCTCTAACGATACTGAGGCTGTGCTTCTGACGGCTCCTACAGGACAAGGTAAAACGTCTGCATTCTCTGACCCCCTGTTACATAAACTCTGTAACGATCCTACCTTCGACCAAGTTATCTACGTCTATCCGCGAAGAGCGTTGCTCCAAGATCAGCTGAAACGGCTATTAGGAAAGGTGCATCGGTTAAATGATCAAGGCCAACAACTCTCTATCGGAGCTTGGTTCGGAAGTACTGCTTGGAAAAAGGGAGAGGTTCTTGAGAGAGATGGAATTGTAAATTCACGAAACAACCAATTCCAACTCGCAAGTTGTTGGAAATCAGATAAGGATGGGGCAGCACCACTTTACCTCCATCCTGCTGCCGGTGGATACGAATTAACATGTTCAGAACACGGTGATGCACACCAGCTCAATGATAATGAATTGCTATTGTCAAGAAAACAAATAAGAGATGAAAAGCCGGAGATTATCCTGACGACACTCGAATCTCTTGAATTATTCGCTCTCAAGCCAAACTACGAGGTGATCTACGACATCGATGCAATCGTCTTTGATGAAGTCCACTTGTACCGAGGAATATACGGCTCACACGCTCATAACATTATCCAGAATATTAAGAAGGCGAGGAGCTATCAGGATTCTGGCCTTCCCCTCTTTGTCGGATCGAGTGCTACTCTCGCGAAACCACGGCGGTTCGGTCGCGATTTATTCAATGTCTCGGATACTAATGATCTCTCGGTTATTTCAGCGCGAGAACCAGGTGAAATTGATCCGGAACAGCAGGCCACCGATATAGTGGAAGCCGATGGAAAAAAACACTTCCAGTTCCTTCGGACTGCGGAAAATGTTGGTATTAGCTCAAACTACATCCAACAATCGATGCTGTATGGCCACCGGATTCTTCCACAAGTGAGCGAGAATGCGAAGATGCTCTCGTTCATCGATAGCCTGAGTCAAATCAACCAACGGCACGGACAGTTGATTGATGCGGACGAGAATCAAGCGCTCTGGCGGTATCATTCACAAAGGAGTGACAGAACCTGGGATGGGATTGTAGACGAGACTGCATGGGACTATGACTTCCCAGATTTTGTTGAGAACCCAATCGATATTGATAAGGCGCACTCGAAGTCGAGAGTTCAACCGAATGAACTCGCATCAAAGGACCACATCTTGGCATCTCCGCTCCTTGAAGTCGGTATCGATCTACCGGATATCCGAGCCATTGCACAGTATCGTCCCCCCCAGAATGCATCCTCGTTTATCCAGCGAATTGGACGTGCAGGTCGTGAACCTGACGAAGACTCATACATTCTGATGTTTCTCTCTCAGGATGCGAATGACCTGAACCTCTACTACCGAGCAGACCGGTTTATGCAGACTGATATTACTACACCATTGAACACAGGAAATCCAGTTGCTGAGGACATACATGACAAGATATACCGATTCTATAAGACAGCCGTAAACGCAGATTGGAAACAAAATGACGATGAAAAGTTCTTCCAAGAATACATCCAACAAGAACTCGGTTACGACGCTTTCTACGATTTCTTAGTCAACCCTGGCAAAACGATTCGAAAACAGACGGGCCGAGGTGGGAAAACATTGAATAGTACGCTTGCGGATTGGTCCACATTCAATACGATCGGCGGTCAATTAGAGAGAATCCAGAAGAATATACGAAAGGAACTCTCCGTAGATGAAGATCGGAGTGTTGTACAGAAGTCAGACATATTTGATGAGGTCAAGGATACGGTTGAGTCAGCTTTGGATGAATACTCACGTATTATTGAGGGACTTCCCTTAGATAACGACAACGTCCGGAGTGCTCACAACCTCTTAGCCGACACACGAAGTTTGTTCGCCGATGCAGACTCCGTGTCGGTAGATAATCCAGAAGAAAAACATGAGCAGTACCGTAAGGTAATTCAACAAATACGTAATATATCTAACGAGCTTACATTCTATCGTGATATCGGGACCGAACAACGGAATCAAGTCAACGATACAGAGCAGAGAGTTCTGAAGTGTTTAGATAAGTTAGATTCCTTCAAGGATAAACTGGACGAGGGGACCATTGACGAACTTTATGAACGGAGTAGACAGGTATACCATCTCCGGAAATCACTTGAAGCATTCGAGCGGTACAATCAAACACCCTGGGGATTCTACAGCGTTTATGCGTGTAAGGCCGTCCTCCGTGCTGCGTACCAGTTCAATCGAGCGTTAGAGGTTAATGATACGCCTCTGGACGATGATGTATATCTGGTTCCGGAGGACTATTTCGGTGGAGGGGGGTCAACGATCCGGATCTCTCTTGACGACAGGACCGAAGAAGAGGAAAGGACATCATTGTTCACGAAGTATGCTCCGTACCGAGCTGTGTACTCACATAATGGCCAGTGGTTGAATATCGTCGAACCCGATTTCGACCCTTCGGATGACCCGCCTAAAATGGATTTTCTGCGAATCGCCGAAGGTGACCCTAAGGAGGGTGTAATAGAGCCTGAAAAGATTGATGCAACAGTCGTTAGAGACGTTTCAAAACGTCGGAGCCAAGGTATTATCAGATACTGCCCCGAATGTTTTGACATCATCTCTGATGGAGACGAGTGTAGGAAGCATGGCAAGAGTCAGACCGGCAGAATCCACTCCGACCCCAGCGTCGAGACTGATTTTGATCCGACTATAGCGGACTCAGAATTTGAATCCACCACCGATCACGTAGGTGACCTCGTTCTTCGAGAGGGACAGGGATCAATCTATCTAGATAAGGTCACACTGGAAATCACGCCAGCATATTATTTCGATGGTCGATACGTCTCGCAGTACCAGCAACAAAAGGAACTAACAGTTCAGTCAGGAAATCCGAAACTGGGGATGACTCTTCAAACAAAAGGTATTGAGTTGGATATCTCTAATTTCGTTGCTGACGTTCGTCAATCGCAGGAAGAGTGGGAACAGCGGCTGATCGGAGATAAGACAGAACCGGTCGATGTGGCACGTCATACGGCTGCTCACTTCCTGTTGGTGATAGTCTCAGACATCGCTGGCGTCAATCCTCGAGACCTTCAGTACGGCTATCGAGACGATAGTGACGAATATCCGCCGGAACAGCGAGAACAGGTATACGTGTTTGAGCGGTCGGAAGGTGGTCAAGGAGTTGTTGACCTTATATTTGAAGAAATTGCCGATGAGAACGCAGTACAACTGCTTACATCGATAAAACGTGTTGGATTTAACGAACAACTCGAAGCCGACCGACTGTGTACCGATCAGGACTTCGTTCAGGAACTCGTTGATATCACAACCGAAGGTGAAAATGAACCCATTGAAAACGCTGTCAAGGAGTTCGCCCGTGCACAGTTAACGGATCACAAACTTACTGCAATTGGGCGACTGTCGCAGGAACTCATCTCTATCGCTGACCGCATCACTGCGACTGCTGATGGAAACGAACTTACTGTTTCTGATGCAATTGCGCTGAAATCGGATCTGGTGAATGCGCGGTTAGACGGTCTTTCCGTCAAGGCAGCTATGAGCAAGCACGCTAATATATACTCTGATGAAATTCAGGAGAAAATAAAATCGAATTTGTGTCCGCCTGATATTGATGAATGCCGAAATAACCTCCAGGTCACGGGATGCACAGCTGACGAGCAAGATCGTGTCCTCAGCTACGAGATGCTCCAAGAGTTGTTGGAAATTTATGTTAGACAGGATGACGACACTGTAAGCATCTTCGGTACTACATTGCAGTTGGAGTGACTGCCAGCGACAACGCCAACATAACCATATGAAAATTTAATAGCTACAGTTATATGGCCCCCAATTTGCAATATCCACAATACTGGGACTATATAAGTCAGAGCTTTGATAGCAAAAGAGTATCCTTCCAGAACTATCGTTCATTCGAAATAGTCCTCAAACTCCGCCTCAACCTCAGACGGGCTGAGGTTGAGAAAGTCCCCCAGATTCTCCTGCAGAATTCGCTGATGTTCGTAGAGTGTCTGTTTTGTCTTCTCACTATGGCCGGCTAGTCGTATTTTATTCACCATCCGTGAAAGATGCTCTAATTTCTGCTTTGTTCGATTGTAGGGCTGGGACCGAAATGCTCGCTCCTCCTCATCGATGAGCTCGATCTTTCCGGTCGGCTCGTCGAGCTGGATTGGGGTACTATCTACCGGCTGCTCGTGTTCCGTATCGAAGTTGAGATACGGTGAAAAATGGTCCAGAAGGTGCTGTTCAGCGAGTGTGTATTGGTCAGTCTCCCACCACCGCAAATGGCTGATATCCCAGATATCCAACCGTCCGTAGCTGGCAACGCTTGAGTCTTGACGGATGAAATGCTGACGGAGCCGTCCGCGAACATCACTACTCTTCCCGCCATAGGCCGCTTCGCCGTCCAGATCAAAGAGACAGTAGACGCCCGGCGTATCGGTTGGGACCTGCTTTACCTTATCTGACAACATCTTGTCCACACGGTGGTCGCCAGTGTCTAATACCACCGTCGATCTCACTGTACGCACACGGCAACCATTCTGCGATAGAATCCGCCCCTCAGTCTGTGCTACATCAGTTCAGTGTCGAACTCTGAGGAATCGGGCCCCGATGATATCGTCGTGGGGACTTACTCCGGAAGTGGATGATCTACGTTGAACAGTTCTTACGAGTTCTCTTTCGCCGGCATCCTGTTGAGTGAGTCCTGAACTTTCTCGGCAAGCTCATCCAGATGTTCGTTCCGGAAATGCTCCGTAAGACGCCGTGCCGGTGGGTCCGTCGGGAGGACTTTCCCGACCTCTGTCTGCGTGAACGCATCGTCAATAACGACTCGATACGTTTTGCTTGTTGCATACCCGAAGACCTGTTCGTACTCATCGCCATACGTCCCGAGGAACGACTTGAGGCGCCGAGTTACCAGATCAATCTGTGACGTGTCGGCGTCAGTCAACACGTAATCATACGAGAGGATTGCATCATCCTTTTCGTACTCTTCGGGCACCGGGCCGTATAGTCCCGAGACAGATATCTTCTCCACACTGTCTCTGAGTCCTGCTTCTTTTAGCCGACTGTCGATGACGCCGTGTGTCCGTGAGTCGCTGTAGGGCTTTGTCTGACTGCACGGAACGAGTAAGCAAATCGGTCGCGTGCGGTCCGGTTCAAACGATCGGTCCTGTAGATTGAAATCGCTCGGTGTATGCGATAGTGACATCCCATCTTGGGATGGAACAACGATCTCTCCCTCGTCGTTGAATATCGTCTGGTAGGTCTCTGGGTTCGTCTCTGGAGCGTTTGAATCGATCGCTACCTCATCTGGGACCACAGCTTCCAGTTCAGGCCACCGGCTCGCAGCTCGAGCAAGCCCTGAAGCGATATCATCGTTGTTCTCTGCTGCGTCTTGGACTTCCTGCTCTAAACGGCCGTTGTTGATGGCGGTTCGGACATCATCCACCTCCTTCTGGAATACGTGGAAGTTGTGATGGGCGATCAGTGCGTAGAAATCGCTTTTCATATACTTCATCGTCTGCCCATCCCGTTCGACCTCGACTGGTTTGTAGGAACGATCCGCATTGAAAACGAACTTCATGTCCTGGAACCCAACTTCAGTGAGTTCCTTGCAAGCCTCACATTTGCAATCCCAGTCTGCGGCGTCAATCTCACTCACTTCCTTCTTTTCACCCGTCTCACGAATTATGAACTTCTTGTGCTGGGCCGCTTGGATGTACGTCGACGAGTCGTAACTATCCACGCCGAGCGTTGCTAACAACGGTGCGAGGCGGCCACCGATTCCGAAGACGTGGAGGGCAATCTCATCACGTCGTTCCGGAGGGATCGCATCCGTTGCGCCTTGGACGATATCGACGAGGGTACCGATGTTCCCTGAACGTAATGGCACAAGCGATCCGACTGCAAAGCCATCAATGGTTGACTCGTACTCCGTTCGCTGGAGTAGGTTACTCACGTAGTAGGCAATCTCCTCGTAATTGTGGCCATGAATGGCTGCGTAGACAGTTGGGTCCCAGTCCACGTACTTTTCGTCCTCTTCAAGCAGACGAATGCACTCGACAGCGCTATTGATGCTATCCTCCACACGTTGCTTTTTTTCTGCATCGTTGAGATCCGGTGGAATCGGATAATCCAGCGTCGCGAGCATATCTGCCCCGTAATCGTACTGGAGTGAGAGAATCGATTCAGGATTGGTGTATATTCCCCATTCGTTCTCATCGCCCCCCTCTTCGGGTGGAGACCCGAACGTCCTGGAATTCATTAGCTTGAACCCTCCTGAGTCAACGAACAGTGGCTGGGTGAACGGGGCAGGATCCGGGTTGTCCTTCGGTGAATCGTGGCCAGTGTGCCACTCGTGGAGTCCTTCAGCTTCGGTCCGCCACGTTTCGAGCGAGTCAGGATTCAGATGGAAGTCCAAGAAACTCATCGCCTGAAACATCGCACCCTGGAACTTGTCGTCGTCAAAGAGACGATTTCGAAGTCGACTCCAGATTCCACCAGAGACCGGAGTCGGACCGCCGATCAAATTAAGAACCGGAAAGAACGCTGGTGTCTCGACAGCACCTTCTTGCGGTGCTTCTGGGGTGTGTATGCGCCCGAGGCGACCAGCACCAAAGTCTGCATCTTTCACTAACTCAAATCCGCGCGACATCTGGTTAGAAGTGTGAAGGACGGTCCGGGTTAATTAAGTTCCTTCTCGGAGATATCCGCTTACTTTCGCTGATAGAATTCGCTCGCTCTCCGGTGGTTTGCAGTCGTTGTACCTCCCCACTACGGTTTCCAGTCCCGACTTTTCCCAAGAGCGTTCTATGCTAACTTTGGAATCGGTCTTCCACCTGAATGATCTCGACCCTGGAAGTGGACCCATTTTTGTAAATGATCTCGTCCTCCGCGAAATCGAATATTACGTCGCCACCTTGATACCCGGATCTCTCGATCTCTTGTAGTTGATCGCGATCACCAAGGTCCCAACAGACGATCTTCTCGACACTCTGTAGCGGCTTCTCTGCCTCAAAGTGATCTGTGAGTGTAGGATGAAGAGAGCTACTCCAGACCTCTCCATCTTTGCGGATCATCGCGTTGACATCTGACCCCATTTGGAAGTCTTCAGCGTGGACTGGTTCGGGAGCCGTCGTATTCGAACGTTCCAGAGCGAGAAGTACCTCCGCTTGATTCGTAGGCTCAAACGAATCTCGCTGCTGTACCTGTTCCCGACGTTCTTCGACTGATGACAGCTGCGATTCTGCCTTCCGGTCGAGTTCCGCGATCCGTCGCTGTTCGATATAGTCCTTGAACCACGAAGTCTCGGCCACTTTCGAGAGGAAGTGGTCGAGTTCCTCGACGAGTGCCTGGTAGACTGGATGGGATTTGTTTCGGATCTTGCCGCGGTTGGCTGAGAGTTCGAGCTCCTGGCAGTTCGCGACGAAAAAGAAATGCAGGAACTCGTTGTCGTGGGAGATCGCTTCGTTCACCCGTTCGACTTTGATGAAGTCTTTCGCGAGCCAGACCCCGAACTGTGCGGAGTGTTTCCCGTAGGTGGGCAACTCGTTTCGAGCAGCTTTCCCTCCGATCATCCCAACCACCTGTGCAGTCGTCGTCCCACCATCGTAGTCGACAGTGAGTTCCTGTGGTGGGTAGATTTTGCACATCCGCTCGGCTGGGAATCGCCCGGTACTCGGTCTGAGTTGTTCCGCGGGGAACTCCAGTCGGTTGTTCGTGCGGAGTTCCGACTGTGTGTCGTCGACCTCGTCACCCAGCTTGACACGGATCTCCATCTTGTGATCCTCTTCGTCGAAGTAATGAGCGGTTGATCCCGCGATCGTCTTCCATTTCAGGTAATGGTGGACCTTGTTGTAGGTGAGCGACGTTGGGTCAAAGCCCTGTCCGGATTTGAAGCCCTGAATGTGGATTCTGGTCCCCTGCTCCAGATCGGTCGTCTCCTCGGAGACCTCGTATTCCGGGAGGACTCTGTCGTTGAGTTTCTCCCACGGTTTTTCCATCGTCGCACGGAGCGCG
>Ga0207720_101139_pt1 | contig 10948 bp, 13 predicted proteins | sample A23P2SouthBayCA_2_FD_187751 | JGI IMG/M metagenome (GOLD analysis project Ga0207720, IMG submission 187751) | Aerobic enrichment media microbial communities from Eden Landing Ponds, California, USA - A23 E3 (2) (SPAdes) | ecosystem: Environmental > Aquatic > Marine > Unclassified | place...
CTACCTCGCCGACGAGGATCGACCGTCGACGGTCGTCGAGCCGAAGCCCCGCGCCACCGGGCTCACCCTCGACGAGATCGTCGCTGACCATCTCGACTACCTCCATCACGAGGCGTTTTTCGTGGTGTCGACGACGTTCGAGGTGACAGCCTATCGGACGTTGTGGTTCGGCCTGCAGTACGATTCGGAGACAGTCGACCAGAGAGAGACGGTCGGAAACGGCGCGCTCGCGACGGTGCGCTGGTACGACAGCGAGCCGGTCGGCGACGGCCACCTACAGGGACAGTTCGCGGCCCTCAAAGACATCGTCGGCGATATGATCGACAAGGGCGTCTTCACGCCGTCGACGGCGAGACAGCACCTGAAACGGAAGCTGGCCGAGCGAGTCGGAAACCAACAAGAGCTGCTCATTCCGACCGGGGAATCACCTTTCGAGAAGGCGAGCCTGAACCACTCGTAGTTCGATCTGCTTCGTGGCAACTGCTGTTTTTCAGGGGCCAGTATGGGTGAGCCCCGCCATAGGCTCGTGATTCGATGACCTCAGAGGACGATCCGTTTCACGACTGCGAGTTGGATCCCGAGGCGATCCTCGGGACACACACCTTCGAAGATGTCCTGTTCACCGACCAGACGGAAACCCCGGTGAACGTGCTGACCGGCGAGACACCGGCACATTCGCAAGCAACCGTCGAGGAAGCGAAGGAGTTCGCTGCGAGTATCGACACCGACACCCCACAAATCGCGCTTCCAGCATCGGTTGAGACGCAGATCGAGACCAAGAGCAAACCCTACACGGCGGCCGCGTTCTTCCACTTCAAGGGGACCGGATCCCTCAAGCGTCACCGCGCCTACCACGCCGCCTACGATTCAGATGCGTACACCGTCGACTTCGAAGCGGACTACGAGTCCGGGGATCTGACCATCACCGTCGAGCGTGTGGCCGACTCCTGAACGCGATCTCCCGAAGCAGGTTTTTCGAGCGCCGGCGACGGGTGCCGGCGCACCGACAGACAGAGCGGAGCAGAGCCCGGTGAGTCGGCGCTCCGAGGTGAACGAAGATGCATATGATCATCTACGCCTTAGTCGAAGCACCGACACAGCACGACGCCCTGGTCGAAGGGAAAGCGGTCTTCGACCGTCTCGTCGAGGCGAATCACCACGGCGCAGCCGTGTTTGATTACTACTGCACCTTCGACGAAGAGGATACGACAGTAGCCGGGAAAGCGCGTTGGGGAGACCTGCCGACGGCAGCACCCATCAATTCAGAGGAGGGCGGTGAGCTTCTCGACCGGGCCTGGAAGGCCACTAAGGAAGAGTTTCAGCGGAATCTCGACCGCGTGAGAGAGGCGCTCGACGAGCTAAACGACGAGGCGATCATGCGCGACGAGGACCTCGCTCGGCACGCGTTCCACCAGATCGGCGCCTACGAGGGGCCGTCGATCCCGTTGTACGATCAGCACGCACAGGGAATTCGACATCGCGGCCAGCTGGACCGTGTCCTCGAGGAAGAGGAGGACAGTCAAACGCTCTGGATCGTCCCCGCAGACGTCCACTTCTAACCGACAATGCCACGGATCACTAACTGGGCACGAGAAAGTCGCACGCCGACGCTCGCGTATCGAAACACCCAGACTGGCGCTCGGGCTGTCCTGCACAGAGCGCCAGACACCTACCGCTACAAGTGGCGTGGCGCGATCCTCGTCGACGGCTACCCGGTGTGGTCGCGAGGGTACCAGACGAAGGACGGGAAATCGTTCCGGGACGAACTCCGGAAGCGGCCTGCGCCCAAGCTGAATTGTCCTGAGTGTCCGAACGACGACGTCCTCGTCGGTGAAAAGTCAGCAGACGGGGCGAAGGTTCAGCGTTGGTTCGACTGCCCGGACTGTGGATACGAAGTACCATCACGCATCGTCTACGGCGCCGAGCGGTGACTGAGCGGGCGTCCGCTTCGCTGTTTTTCGTCCGGGCAAGAGGGGTGGCCCGGTTCGACTGGGTCAGTCCAACGATGAGTCTCGAAATACTCAACCGACACAGTGAGGCACTGTTCGAGTTCCTCTGGTGTCCCGTCTGCGGGCACGAAATATTCAGCCACATTCCCTTCGAGGGGGTGTTCTGCAAGAACTGCAACACGCAGGTTGAACTCCAAGAATCACAGGAGACACGCGGCTACGAGGAAGCCGTACTCGCCTGTTTCGACACGGATTCGACGTGGAACCTTCACGTTCGATGAGCAGCGTGGTTTTGACCGCCTCGAACGTGTAGTCCGTCCGTTTCGCGTAATGCTGGCTCGCTTGAACGCGATCCACGCCGGTTGCGTCGATTGCCTGAACATTTCCGAGTTCGTATAGTTCGACCGAACCATCAAGGATCGCTCGCCACCGCTTCATCGGAATCGCTTGCTTCCGCGCACAAACGGTTGAGAAGTGAGGAAGCGTCTCAACCGTCAAACCAATCGATTCAACGACTCTCGGCATTTCTCGCAGAACATCCATCAGCTTCCGGTAATCGTGGTTAAGATACTCTTTGAAGCCTTGTACAGCAAGAATCACCCAGTCGGCATATCCCTCTTTTCCGGGTCGGTATGCCGGAGCTGGCTCGCCAGCGACGGCTTTTTTGGAGAGCGATACAACCATCTCTGCGAAGCGGGAGATCTTGGTTTGCACACCCAATCTGTCCCGCTTCACTTCTTAGTAAATTTGGTATTTTGTCGGAGCTACTAGCAAGCCGACACTTGTTACAGTGAGCTACCTTCTCGTCTAAACAAGGCCGAAACCGAGTATTCACAGGCACACATTTACGAGGTGCTCGATGACTTGCTGGACGCGGGGCTCTTGGTCGAACGCCGTGGGCCCAACAACCAGCGGCAAGTCCGTGTCGCGGACCACCCGGTCATTGAAGCATACCGGACGTTGCAGTCGGAACTCAGCCACGTTGAATGGGCCGACCTCCTCTCGCCTGCTACCCTCCAGGTGTGCTGGTTTCTTGACGAGCCCCGCCGAGTATCCGAGATTGCAGAGCGACTCGAGATTACTCGACAAGGCGTTCATAAGGCGCTGTCGCCGCTCAAACATCGGGCGATGCTGTCCCCGTCCGGCCCCGAGTATGCGGTGAGTGAGGACCTCGTGCCACTGCTGGCATTCGCGCAGGCCGTCGTGACCCACGAACACCGATCACGAGCACGGGAGATCGCGCCGAGTGCGACTGTCGAGTGGTGCGATCCGAAACGCGCACTCGTCCGTGTACAGACCACCGAGGATACGGACACGCTCCTAGACAGACCTGATTGGCAGGTCACTGGACTCGGTCGATTCGAGGAGTACGGGCTACAGTTCTTCCTCGCGGGCGAACCCGCGTTCTGGTATGCACCCGACGAGGAACTCACGCCCGCCGACGTAGTGTGTCACACCCTCGTCCGCAATAGTGAATCCCGTCGCGTTAGCTATGCAATGCTATTGATCGAAAAGTTGGACATCGACCAAGAGACGCTCACAGACACTGCAACGTGGTACGATCTGGAATCCACGATCGCTGCGATGTACCAGGCACTGCAGGAAGGGGTTGAGGACTCGGACGAGTTCCCTGTCGTCCTTCCAAGTGAATCAGAATTTATGGCGCTCAAAGAGCAGTACAGAGTCGCATGACTGTATTCAAGGGTGGGGAGGCGATCAAAGATTTCCTCGAAGAGTTCGACAGTTGGCTGTCGGAGTCCGTGACGGCCCGGATTCGGGGTTTGAAATCCAGTGGTTTGCGAACTACCTTACCCTACTCGCTCATGGCTGACGCCGTTCGCTCCTTGAGGGTGGGGGCTTAGCGGCTATATTCAGCTGACTTACATGTTCGTTGATGTACGCGGGACACAGAACGGTGAGCCACCTTCAGGAGAGAGTACATGAAATTCAAACTGCGGTGGGGGAATGCGGCTCAAAGGAGGCCGAAGCGACAGGGGGCAAGTTGCCGATGGGACCAAGCGGGGGAGGTCGGTCCCACCAAGACAAGGATTTGGAAGGGAGCTACCAAGCAGCCGGATATTATGGCAACCGCCTCCGGTCGGCGGCTACGTCTTTGTTGTGGCGGGAGTATGAAGAAGGGTGTATCACTGTCTCAGTATGAGAAACACGAGAGTGTCTTCCACGGGTACGACGACTCTGGTGGAGCAATTCCGGACACCTCAAAAATATCTTAGATAGGCATCTAAGACTACCACCTAAGATATCACGCGAAGCTTTGAGAGAAAGATACAGAACAAACCTCGTGTCGGGAGTATTAAGTGACATCCGTTTAACTCCCCGCCGGATGGTTCCCGAGCCGGTGGTTGATACCCACGAAGTGTACTCGTTGCTTGACGACGAGTACGCCAGACGAATCCTCATCGAAACGTATGAGGAAACGCGTTCGGCGAGTGCCCTCTGTGAGGCTTGTGACGCATCGGAGGCAACGGTCTATCGCCGACTGGAACGGCTCCAACAGCAGGACCTTGTTGAGAGCGTCCAAGAGATTGACCCCAACGAGGGCCCTCAAGAAGTGTATGCGGCTCGCCTCGATCACGTCTCGATCGATCTGACCGGTGCTGGATTCAAGATTGACGTTGAATACGTCGACGAAACAGCCGCTGATCGACTGACCAGACTGTACGAGGAACTCTCCGGATGATGGTACGCGCTCACTCCATAGCACAATTCGCCGGGGGTAAACAGGTAGGACTCCTGTTACAAGTGGAGGCTGTTGGGGACAATATTGCGTTAGCAGCGGTCACGATTACCGCGTTCTTCCTCTCTGTTGTCCTCGCGGCGTTCGTCACGTACCGCTTCGCGCGCGGCTATCTGCGGACGCGTCGGCGCCCGCTATTGTACCTCACGGTAGGACTGCTGTTGTTGGCCCCGCTCCCGATGTTCCTCCGGTTGGTGTTCGGTAACATCGAATCGGTGACGGGGACCGAGCGGAGGATTCTAGTGACTGCGAGCAAGTTCTGTGGGCTGCTTGTCATCCTCGGGGTGGTGTATCGATGACGTTGTCCGTGATCGCGACGGCAGGGGGCGTTGCGACCGCCTGTCTCGGAGCGTACGTCGGGTATCTGGCGTACGACGGTCACCGTCGCAACGAGAGCCGGACGATGCTGTTGCTGGCGGTCGGCGTCGTGTGTATCGCCGTTGTACCGTACGGGATCAGTTACGTCCTGGTACCATTGCTGTCGCTCTCAGACGGGGTGACTGTCCTCAGCGTCACGGTAGCTCATTTAGCGGGGCTCGGAGCGTTGGCACGGTCGGTGAACTCCTAGCATTGGAGACTCAGAAATCCCCCGTGGGGAAAATGGAGAGGCTACCATTAGTCGGCCTCACCGAATCGGACGAGAACTGCCGTGCGGACCGCGTCTGTGAGAGCGCCGATACCATGCCCGAACCTCCAATCTCATATTTATATTTTTGGGGGCGTTGCCCGAACTGTAGCGCTCGGTTCCTTATACGTGGGTCTCGCCACAAGATTGAGCCGCAACATGAGCGAACCCACTTGGTCCCCAAGTTCACCGATCGACGCGCTTGCGCAATTCATCGGTGTGCCGTTTCAGCGGCAGACGTATCGCAACCTCGCGTACCTCCTGTTAGCGTTCCCGCTCGGGATCGCGTACTTTACTGTCATCACGACTGGACTCTCGACTGGGCTCAGCCTCGTAGTGACGCTCCTCGGCATCCCGATCATCGTCGGGACACTCGCTGTGACACTCGGTATCGGTTCCTTCGAGGCTCAGTTAGCTGGATGGCTCCTCGACGTCGACGTCAATCGGTCGGTCCCAGACGTCGAGTTGGCGTTCGGTTCAGTTGATGAGATCATCGCGACCACGAACCGGGTCGTCACAACGCCTGCGACGTGGACCGGACTGCTACTCGTGGGGATGAAGTTCGTGTTCGGCATCGTCGCCTTCACAGCCGTGGTCACGGCGGGTGCGATCTCGGTGGCCCTACTGTCTCTGCCAGTATTTTACGACGCGTCTGGAGTGACCTATACACTCGGACCGTACGTCGTCGACACGCTGGCCGAGGCAGTCATCGGCGCAGGCTGTGGCGTTGTCCTCCTCCTCGTATCGCTCCACGTTCTCAACGGACTCGCCCGCTTTGGTGGCTTTCTCACGAACGCATTACTTAGCGGATCTACAACCGCTGTTGCGGGTGGTTCCAATGAGTGACGGAGATGCTGAAGCACCCGTTTCGCGCCGGAAAGTCCTTGGTGCGGCCGGCGCAGGGATTGCGAGTGCGCTTGCCGGCTGCGGATCCGTTGTTCAAATCGAACGCGACAGAACGACCGACAAGCAAACTATCGATGCGTCGGCAGATACAATACTTTCCGTGGTCGATGTGACGGACGCGATTTCCTTCACCGCCGAGCAGCGCGATGACATCAAACTCATTACTGAAAAGGAGGCGTTCGGTGGAGTTTCGCTCGATGAATTAAGCGTCGGTGTGGAGAAAACTGCAAACCGCGTCGAGATTACTACTGACAAGCCGAACGTTGTTGGAATCGGTGGAGCAAGCGTGTCAGTGGAGCTGTACGTGCCCGAACAGATGGCTGTCGATCGATTCCAGACCACCGACGGGGCGGTGACGGCACAGCGAGTCCCAGACGGCGCTGTACTCCAGAGCCGAGATGGCGCGGTTCAGATTACCGACGCTCAAGGTGAGGTAACCGCGGAGACAAACGACGGGGATATTGCCGTCAACGGGACGGGTGGCACGCTCTCAGCGGTAACGCAAGACGGGTCGATACAGGTTCGAGACCCGGCCCGAATCGGAGAGATTAAGACCCAAGACGGGGACATCATGACAGACGTTCCTGCTGTGGCGAAGGACGCTGAGATAGAAACGTCGGACGGTGACTTGCTCCTCCGAATCGGAGAGGCACTCGATACGGTACTCACAGTAGGCACGGCCGACGGTGAGATACTCGTCAGCGACGTGGCTCCTGGGCTACAAATCCAGCGTCAGAGTGACTCCGAACTGAAGGCGGTCGTCGGCGACGGTACCACGCCGCTTCGGGCACATACCAATGACGGAGATGTCATGCTTCGGGCCTGACGAACGTCGAAGCGGTTGGAATTAACACAAGTCGGGAATATTTTACCCGAAGACAATCCAAATGGTCCGTTAATGGCTCTCAAAGACCCAGTATCGAACGTCTCGACCACCCTCCCGTCTGTTCGACAGCTGCTGTTAGTTCCATTTCAACTCCGGACCTACGGGGTTATACTGTATCTCGCACTCGCGTTTCCGCTTGGAATCGGGTACTTTGTTGGCACCGTCGTCGGACTGTCACTCGGTATCAGCCTGTCGGTATTCCTGATCGGGCTGCCGATTCTCGCGGCGACAGTAGGTGGGATCGTACTCGTCGCCTCCGTTGAGCGAGTGATGGCGCGGCGACTGCTCGGTGCCGACATCCCGTCGCCGTCGTGGGGGCGTTCGGAAGCCTCTCGACTGCGTGATCAAGTACAGACGGTAATTACGAGTCCAGTTTTGTGGGGGTCGTTTATTTTTGTACTCTCAAAATTAGCTGTCGGCATCGCCGCGTTCACAATTATTGTGTTCGTCTTTTCACTCGGACTGTCGCTGCTCGGAGCACCGCTGTACTACGATATGCCCGGTGCCTCGGTCGGACTCTTCTTGCCAGACCCGATTCAGCGGGAGCTCTCGCTCGTCGTCCCGTGGGAACAGTTTGAGGTCGGAATCTCGTTCATCGTCCGTCTCACATCGTGGGAAGTCTCGACGCTTCCCGGAGCGCTGCTGCTGTCGGTACTCGGGGCGTTTGTTCTGCTGCTCGGGCTGAACATCCTGACCGCAGGGGGGTGGATCTGCGCACGCTGGGCGGAATTAACGCTCAATCCTGGGAAGGTAGAGGAGTAGCGAACAGAGGCGGTCACGGCGACGTTTCAATTGGCAATAGTTTTTGTATACCGAGCGAACATATTATTTAAATTGGTTTCACGTCAATGAGCAACGCCTCACAACAGTACCGGATCGGTGTCGTCGGAGACGCTGCGGTCGGGGGCCCCCTCCGTTCGGTCGACTCCGACGCCTTCTCGGTAGAGGTGGTGTCGCTGGCACCATCCGCCGACACCGCCCGGTTTTCCGATGTCGACTCCATCGTTGTTCAGCAGGGCCTCGCGTCAGCGTCGTGGGACTCGGTTATCGACCGGCTCGCGGATGAGGTATCGCAACTTCCCATCGTTGCGATTACCACAGAGTCGGGCGCGGTCGAGACAGCGATCCGGGCCGGTGCGGCGGCCTATATCCCGCAGACACTCGTTTCGACGAGCCCGAGAGTGGCGGCTGAGCGGCTGAAAACGATTTCTGACCGGAAACGATCGCGTGAGCGCAGAGCATCGAACGGCGAGTTGACGGCACCAGAGCAGAGGCAGAGCGAGCGCCGCAGTCGGGACTACGAACAGATATTCAACGGCGTGAACGACGCTATCGTCGTGTTCGACCCGGAAAATCGTGAGATCGCAGACGTCAACGAGTCCTATCACGAGCTACTCGGGTACGACAACATCAGCACGATTCGCGAACTCGGTATCGACGGCCTCAGCATCTCATCAGAGGGATACACCGCAGACCGCGGCTGGCGTCTCATCGAAGAGGTCGCTGAGACCGGCGACTCACAAACTGTCGAGTGGCGCGGTCAAACCCAGAGTGGAGAGAAACTCTGGCTGGAAGCGACGTTAGCGCCAGCAACAATTGGTGGTGAATCCCGGGTGCTATCTATTCAACGGGATGTTACACAGCAAAAACGACGCAAACGGGAGTACGAACAGATATTCAACGGGGTAAATGACGCAATCGCCGTTCATGACTCGAAGACTGGAGAGCTGCTGAGAGTCAATGAGACATTGTGTTCAATAACAGGCTACGACCGCGAGACGCTCTTAGAGCGAGGTGCGGAGGGAATCACGGTCGCGACAGAGTCGTTTACTCCCGATCGGATACCGCGGATTATCGAGCGAGTAGCAGACGGGGAAGACGTCGAATCGTATGAACAGGCGATAAAGACGGCAGACGGGGAGCGTCGGTGGCTAGAAGTTAATCCGACCAGCGCGGTTATCGACGGTGAGGATCGGTTCCTTGCGATCTCACGAGATATCACAGAACGGCGGAGGCGGCAACGGCGTCTTGAGGCCGAGCGAGACCGGCGCTCCGTTCTCTTCGAGAACACGCCAGACCCGATCATTGCTGTCGAGTTTATTAATAAAGAGCCGTACATCACCGAGGTTAACTCGGCGTTTGAAGCCAATTTCGGCGTCAACGACGAGACAGCGGCCGACCGACCGATAGCAGACGTCGTCGTCCCCAATTCTGAACGAGAAGGATATGAGGCGATCCGCCAGCAGGTTATCAACGGCGATCCCGTTGAAACGGAGGTCCGACGAGAATCAGCCGACGAGATCCGAGACTTCCTGCTTCGCGTATTGCCATTTGAGGTCGACGGTCGACGGCACGCGTACGTCTGGTACACCGATATTACGGAACGAAAGCGTCGGGAACAGACCATCGAAGAGGAACGAAAAAAATACTCGACGCTAGTTGAGCAGAGCACTGACGGCGTGGTCGTCGTCAGAGACGGCGAATACGTCTTCGTCAACGAGCAGTTCGCGGCAATGACAGGCAGAGAGGAGTCACAGTTGCTCGGACTACCGTTTCAGCGGGTTTTCACCGAAGAGTACCGTGATCTGGTCACAAAACGATACCACCGACGGGTAGCGGGAGAGGCACCACCGAACAAGTACGACCTCGAAGTCGAGCAACCGGACGGAACACGGCTAACTTTAGAAACGTCGGTGTCGCGTATTCAACATGAGGGTGCGCCAGCAACTCTGGCGACGCTTCGGGACGTAACCGAGCGCCGTCAACGTGAACGAGCAGTCGAGCAGCTTCAGGCAGCCACTGAACGCCTCCAAAGCGCAGAAGCGGCGGACAAGGTGTACGAAATTGCTGTTGAGACGGCTAGTGACGTACTCGACTTACCGATGGCTGCATGTTGGCGTCTTGACGACGATCAGCAGCGATTGGAATATGTTGTTGGGACTGAACCCGTCGAAGAGATGCCGATCGGTCCGGTCTCATTTACGCCCGGTGACCACGAGTACCAACTCTTTGAGCAGGGGGAGGCAACGACGTATAATCCCAGCCGACATCGCGACCACAACCCGCTGACAGCCGCAGTCCTCGTCCCACTGGGCAACCAAGGGCTGCTGGCAGCGGGTCACAAACACCGAGACGAGTATGCGTCGTACTTTGTGGACATTATGCAGGTACTGGCTGGCCATGTCGCTGGTGCGCTCGATCGCGTCGCTAACTCCCGGCAACTTCGAGAAAACCAGCGCCGACTCGAGGCCATCGTTGACCGTATCGATGAAACCATTTTCCTCGCACCGGCCACTGAACTGACGAAACCGGAGCCGGCCCCCGACTTCGTCAGCTCCGGATATGACCAGATATGGGGGCGTTCGCTCGACGAAATCCAAACGACGCATGAAGAGGGGTTTTTCGAGACTCTTCACCCTGACGACTACGAGGACTACATGACTCTCATCGAGCGAGTAAGAGACGCCGTCGCGCGCGGCGACGCGGACCAGCGGTACACGACAGAGTTCCGTATAGAACGGCCCGACGGAGAGAGAAGGTGGGTCCGCTCAGACTTCTATCCGACCGAGTGGGAGGGTGGGCCTCCACGAGTCGTCATCGTGAGCCGCGACGTCACACACCAGAAAGAACGGGAGCGGTCATTGGAGTCGTTCCACGATGCGACAGCGGAACTGACTACAGCCGAAACTGTGACCGAGGCTGCTACCGTTGCCGCCGAGGCCGCGGCAGCGGTGTTCGATATGTCGACAACCGCCGTGTACCACTACGGATCGGCGGCCGGAAAGCTCGAGCCGGTGGCAACAGGCCCCAAGGGGCCGCCGCCG